>Ga0209573_1000920_pt1 | contig 51823 bp, 44 predicted proteins | sample TNRBio252014_DNA_FD_185870 | JGI IMG/M metagenome (GOLD analysis project Ga0209573, IMG submission 185870) | Wastewater treatment Type I Accumulibacter community from EBPR Bioreactor in Madison, WI, USA - TNR Reactor_6/25/2014_ DNA (SPAdes)... | ecosystem: Engineered > Bioreactor > EBPR >... | reverse complement strand
GGCAGGGGCGGCATGGGCGGCATGTCCGGCATGGGTGGCATGTCCGGCATGGGCGGCATGAGCGGTATGTCCGGCATGGGTGGCATGTCCGGCATGGGCGGCATGAGCGGTATGTCCGGCATGGGTGGCATGTCCGGCATGGGCGGCATGAGCGGCATGAGCGGCATGAGCGGCATGAGCGGCATGAGCGGCATGAGCGGCATGAGCGGCACGCAAGGTATGGAAGATAAAAAACCAGAAGCTAAGAAGGAGAAGTGAGAAAAACCGCGGCGTTAAAAAAGACGTATTAACTGCCGCAATTTTTTGAGCGAGAGAGGCGCTAGGGATGGCGACCTCCTCGTTCGTACCCCATACCAATCCTGTTATCTTTAAATCAAGATTGCCAAGTGAGGTCAGGTTTATGTGGAGGTTGCAGCCAAAGTCCCCCCAGGGCTGGGCAAGCCTGCTCATGGCGCTGGCGCTGATTTCGATCAACACCGCACGAGCCGAAAATCCCGATTATCAGAAGGCTGAGTGGAATCCCATCCATTCCCAGCCGCAAATAGCCAGCGCCACTAACGAACAATGCCTGAGTTGCCATCAGGAAATATTGAAAGATAAACCGCTAGAACAGTCGCCAGCCGGCGTCAAAGCCACTGAGGTTCTCGCTTGGTATCAAACGCTCGATACTTACCAAGGCGACCAGGACACCATGCACCGCCGACATCTGGTCGGTCCATTGGCAACGCGCCTGATGGACATGAAATGCACCACATGCCACCAGGGCAGTAATCCTCGAGAGGCAGCGCCCATTCCTCCGATCAATACCGGCGCGACGTTTACTTTGCGTAAGAAAGTCGATCCGAATACCTGCCTGATGTGTCACGGCGATTTCAATTACAAGATCATGACCGGCTTACCCGATCACTGGTCGAAGTCTGGTGAGATGTTTGGCAATAATTGCTTGGCCTGTCACACGGCTTTCCGCACCAATCGCCATAAAGTTAATTTCCTCAAACCGGAAGCCATCGAAGAAGCTGGCAAAGAGAGCGGAGATTCTTGCTATGGCTGCCATGGCGGGCGTCAATGGTATCGGATCAATTACCCCTATCCGCGCCATCCATGGCCGGGCATGACGCCTGAAACCCCAGAGTGGGCCAAAGGCCGCCCTACTGAATCAGAAACGCGATTCGTACAATACATGAAGACGCCAAACCAACCGTCGAGCGCCCCCAAATGAAAAGCCGGGACGATGCCAACATGACTTTGAATCCACCCCTCGACTTTTTGCGTGGGCGTCTCAATTTGTCGCGGCGCTCCTTTCTCAAAGCAACCGCCGTTGGCGCCGCGCTTGGCGGCACGGGTCTGATCGAACTCAAAACCGCTCGCGAGGCCAAGGCGTTCGCTTACGAACCCTACCCGCGTGACGATCAATTGCAAACAGTCGTCACCAGTTGCGCTCACAACTGCGGCTCTCGCCACATGCTGGTAGCCCACAAGAAGGGCGACGTGATCGTGCGACTGTCTACCGATGACGGTCGCTACCAAGCAGATGGCGCTTTCGACAAGGACACGTTTGAAGAACCACAGTTGCGCGCCTGCTTGCGAGGCCGCTCTTATCGGCAACGGCTCTATTCGGCCGAACGCTTGCTTTACCCAATGCTGCGGGTAGGTGAACGCGGCCAGGGGCGTTTCAAGCGCGCTTCGTGGGATGAAGCCTTGACCTTCGTCGCTGAGAAGATGGTAGCTATCAAGGAGAAATATGGGCCAACCGCCCTGCTCGACCAAAGTTACGCCGGCGCATCCTACGGCGTGCTCCACAAGTCCGATCAGATCGAAGGCTTGCTGGCGCGGTTCATGGGCCTGTTCGGCTGCCGTACCAATTCCTGGTCGGTACCTTCCTATCAAGGCACAACCTTCAGTTCGCGGATGACCTTCGGCACTATTGAGGATGGCAACGAAGATGACGCCTTTGCCCATTCCAAGCTGATCATCATGTGGGGCTGGAATCCCGCCTATACCTTCCACGGCGGCAACACCTTCTACTACATGCGGCTGGCCAAACAGAACGGTTGCAAATTCGTCCTGGTCGACCCGCAATATACCGATTCAGCCGCAACGTACGACGCTTGGTGGATTCCGATTCGGCCCAATACCGATGCGGCGATGCTGGCGGGAATGGCGCATTACATCTTCACCAACAACCTCCACGATCAAGCCTTCATCGATAAATTCTGTCTGGGGATGGATACCGGCACCATGCCGGATTGGGCCAAGGATCAGGAAAGTTTCAAGGATTACATCTTAGGAATCAAAGACAATCAGCCCAAGACTCCCGAATGGGCCGCGCAGATTTGCGGCGTCAAGGCGGAAGACATCAAGAAGTTGGCCGATATGTATGCCCGCACCAAACCGGCGGCGCTAAAAGCCTCTTGGGGTCCGGGCCGCAACGCCTACGGCGAGCAGTACAATCGGATGGCAGCGGCGGTACAGGCCATGACCGGCAATATCGGCATCCTTGGCGGCTGCGCCGAAGGCGTGGGTAAAGCCTGGCATTCCGAAGCTGTGGCCTACCCTTACGACCAATATGCTAATGTCTGGTTTGCTTCGATCAAATCCGACCGCTGGGCGCATTGCGTTCTCAATTATCCGAACGTCAAGCGCGAGGAAATCGGTCTCTGGCCGCGCCAAGATAATCTTGACGGGGTAATCCCCAATATCCGCGGCATCTTCTGGCAGGGTTCGGACTGGTTTAATCAGCTCACCAACATCAACAAGGAAATTCAGGCGATCAAGAAACTCGACCTGGTGGTGTGCATGGACAGCACGATCACTCCTTCCGGCCTGTACGCTGACGTGCTGCTGCCGGTCGCCACTCACTTCGAGCGCCACGATGTCGCGCTGCCTTGGTACAAGGGGCATTACTACATCCACCGGCCGAAAGTCATCGAGCCGATGGGCGAAAGTAAGACCGATTTCCAGATCTTCACCGAACTGGCGTATCGGCTCGGCTTTGGTCCGGCGTACAACCCGCGCGCCAACCGCGATTACTTCATCTACAACGACGCGGTGGATGACGCCTATCTGCGCACTTGGTGGGAAGAGAAGGTTATGCACCATCAGGGCGTGATGATGAGCTGGGATGAATTCAAACAGCGCGGTGTCTATAAATTCAAGCTAAATCAGCCACATGTGGCGTTTCGCGCCCAGATCGAGCAAGGCGTGCCATTCCAGACCCCTTCCGGTCGAATCGAAATCTTTTCCACGCAACTGGCGCAGATCAAGGATTGGACGAAGACCCAATACGGCTACCCCATTCCGGTCATTCCGAAATGGGTCGAACCGTGGGAATACGCGGGCAGCGAGAAGGCGAAACAATATCCGTTCCATCTGGTTTCGCCGCATCCACGGTGGCGCACGCACTCCATCTTCAACAACTGCGCTTGGCTGCGTGAGACCTACGAACAGGAGGTAACGATCAACGCCTCTGACGCCAAACGGCTCGGTATCCAGATGGGTGACACCGTTGAGGTATGGAACGACCGGGGTAAGGTCGTCGTCCCCGCCTATGTGACCGAACGCTGTATGCCCGGTGTGCTGGTCTTGTACGAAGGAGCCTGGATAGATTTGGATGAAAACGGCATCGACCGCGCCGGCAATCCCGATATGCTCACCCTTGATGAGCCCAGTCCGGCCGGCGCTTTCGCCTACAATACCGTCCTGGCGAGCGTGAAAAAATCGGATCTGGCGCATCGACCAGGGTGGGACAAGCTGGCCACCGCCCGCTCGTACATCTTCCGGCGCGAACTGTAAACCCCTTGAGGAGCCGATGCCATGGCTGACGCCAAAGCCCCCGAAAATGCGGCCGCGATCAAGGAAGCGGTCAAACGCCGCAAGAAAGAAGTGTATACGCCGGTGAAACCCGACATGCAGTTGGGCTTCATCCATAATAATGTCGATTGCATCGGTTGTCGGGCCTGTGAAATTGCCTGCAAAGATAAAAATGGGTTGCCAGCTGGCCCCCGTTTCCGCCGGGTGATGTATGTAGAAGGCGGCACCTATCCCGATGTCTATGCCTATAAGGTCAACATCTCTTGTAATCACTGCGGCGAACCCGCTTGTTTGCCCGCTTGCCCGACCGGGGCCATTTTCAAGCGTAAACAGGATGGCATCGTCGATATCGATTCGACCTTGTGTATCGGCTGCCGACGCTGCGAAGCGACCTGCCCCTATGGCGCACCGCAATTCGATCCCAGCGATCATTTGGTCAAGAAGTGCAATATGTGCGTGGACGAAATTGAGGCGGGCCGTAAACCCTACTGCGTCATGGCCTGCATGATGCGAGTGCTGGATATCGGTCCGGTGGATAAATTGCGAACCGGAGAATGGGAAACCAAGGCGCTAGGGCCAAACGACAAGCCGGTGCGGGCGGTGAAGAATTTCGCTAATCCGGAACTGACCAATCCCTCGATGGTGTTTGTTCCGCATAGCAAGGGTATCGTCGAGTGACGGCAACGGTGGACACGGCATCCGCTGCACCGGATGCCGGACCAGCCGTTACCATGAAGAGCTTCCGGCAAGCCGTGGCGGAGGATTTGTTGTCGCTCGCCCTCCTCCACCACGCCGAGCCAAACAGTGAATTGCTCCAGTCACTCCGGCGAGAGGCTGGTTTGTCGCTTGGTCTGGCGTTGCAATCGCAAGCCGGCCGGGAAGCGTTGCAAGCGATGGCGGCGGCGTTTGAGGGCCTGCCGGAAACGCTGGATCAAACCATTATCGACCAGTACGCCGCTGACTACGCCGACATTTATCTCACCAACGGTTACGGTGCTTCGCCGCATGAATCGGTTTGGCTGGATGAAGACCATTTGATGCGGCAAGAGCCGATGTTTCAGGTACGCGCTTATTACACCCGCCATGGTCTCACCGTTGGTGATTGGCGCACTCGACCGGAGGACCATCTGGCGCTGGAACTCCAGTTTTTGGCTCATCTATTTGATACGAAACAAGGAGATAACTTACTCGAGGCTGCCAACTTTATGGATGAGCATTTGCTGCGCTGGCTACCGTTGTTCGCCAAACGGGTAGCTGAGCGCTGCCGTACTCGATTTTTCGCCGCATTGGTCTTGTTGACCGACGCCTATTGCGAAGAACTGCGGGAGCTGCTGGCGCAAATTCTCGCCCAATCGCGCCCAACGGTCGAAGAAATCGAGCAGCGCATGAAACCGAAACGCGGCTCTGCTCCCCTGACTCCATCTACCTTTACGCCGGGACGGGGGCCAACGTGGTAAGCTTTTAGTTACCCAATCATTTTCCCGTGATCAGCAAACGCTATCCAGGGGATCGCCACAGTGAGAGATTGGAGCCTTTTGTAACGCGGGTTTGCCCGATGAAACTACTTCGACTCTTTGTTTTAACCACTGTCGGGCTTTATTTGGCCTATCTCACTGGCCTGTTTTTTGTCCGGCGGGCGATGCTTTACCCCGGCGTGGCTAATCACGTACCCGCCGAACCGCCCCCCGTTGCGGCCTTAGAGCGATGGCAAATCGACATGCCAATAGGGGAAGTTGAAGCCCTGTTCCTGCCAGCCACCACTGTCGCAAACGGCCTACCGCAACCAGCGCTCATCTTTGCGCACGGTAACGGCGAAGTGGTGGATTTTTGGGTATCCAGCTTCGATAAATTCCGGGAACGCGGGATCGCCGTACTCCTGGTTGAATATCCCGGTTATGGCCGTTCCACCGGGCAGCCGCCTGAATCATCGATTCGGCAGGCCATGGTTGCCGCCTACGACCGGCTGGTATTAGACAGCCGGGTTGATAGCCGCCGTATTGTTGGGTTCGGGCAATCGCTCGGTGGCGAAGCGGTCTGCCTTCTGGCCCGTGATCGCCCCCTTCGCGCGCTGATTCTTCAGTCGACTTTTCCTTCCTTGACTCTCTTTACCGCCCGTTATTTTGCGCCCTCTTTCATGCTGCGCGACCTTTTCGACAACGAGGCGGCGCTTCGTGCCTTTGCTGGGCCTGTTCTGATCATCCACGGTCGTCATGATGCGCTGATTCCTTATCAATTCGGACGGCGCTTTGCAGCGGCCGCGCCGCAGTCTGTTTTCAAAGTTTACGACTGTGGTCACGGCTGTTGGGAGCCGGAGCGATTACCCTTTTGGCAAGATGCCGATTTACTGCTCGCCCAGGCTGATATTTAATAAAAAATTTATTTTCAATAAATTATATTGATAATTACAGACTTGTGACCTCATCTCCACCCCCAAATAACATCGTGGCCCCTGCTCCTCTATCGGGCACCATTGCCAATTCCTCGTTGCGTGCCCGCATTGAAAAGCTTGCTGCTGAAATTCGCCTTCCCACTGTCACCGCCGAGCGCTGCGTGCATACTCGCATCGGCGACGCGACTTGTCGGGCCTGTGTCGATGCTTGCCCGCTTGGTGCGTGGGTGATCGACGATGAACGGCTGGGAATCGATATCAATGCCTGTGACGGCTGTGGTCTGTGCGTTCCTGCCTGCCCGGAAGGCGCCATCGTCAGCGATGATGTCTTAGCTGACACTGATCTCCGGACCTGGAAGAACCACACCACGGTCTTTCGCACCTGTGAACGAACGGATTTGGATGCTCCCGACTGCCGAATCCCTTGCCTGCATCGCATCGGAACACGAGAGCTGCTGTTCCGCTATCAACGCGGCATGACCCTCTGGATAATCACTGCGGCTGACTGTGATGCCTGCCCGCGAGGCGGCGTCCAACGGCTAGCTGAATCCATCCGACAAACTAACGCCCTGCTGCAAAGTCGAAGCTTGGAACCTATCGTTCTGGTTGCTTTGGAACCCTCGCACTGGAATAAAATCCTCAGTCAGTCAAACCCTTGTCAAAGCGGATTAGTCTCAACCCGCCGAAATTTCTTTTACGATGCCTTGCGAACCGCCGTAAATACCACACGCGACGCCGCCACACTGACTGGGGACGAACCAGCCAACTTCACCCCGCCCGCCGCATGGCTGCCGAAGACAGGGCCAGATGATCTTTTTTTAGCGACGCCCACCATCGACCCCACCCGCTGCAACGGCTGTGACGCCTGTGTCCGGCTCTGCCCACACCAAGCCATTGCGTTGGAAACAACCGAAACCGCATCTTGCTATCAGGTCGAACCTCGCCAATGCACCGGTTGCGGGATTTGCCGGGATGCCTGCGACCAAGACGCCATCCGTATCAAGACGCTTGCCCCTCGGCCACCCGCCGTCGCCTTGGCCCAAGGACGCTGCCCGGCGTGCGATATCCGCTATCACCTCCCCACAGCACAGCTTGGTACGGATGGGTTATGCGCCATCTGCGCGCAAACGCGCCACGGCCGCCATCTCTATCAAGTTTTCAAATAGGGCGTGATGCCGTGGTTGTTTCCGCCAGTCCAGGGGCGGTCAAACTCAAACCTCAAGCATGGTATGCTGGTTCAAGCCAACCGTTCTTGGAAACGACGCCATTGCGACAGTGGATTGCCCGCAGCCTCAACCGAAAATTCATCGTGGCCTCCGCCGCTGGGTTGCTGGCGGTCTCGCTGATCTTTCTCCTGGCCTTTGTCACCTTGTATCGCAGCCAACTTCAGGAAGAACGGACGCTAAAGGCATCGGAAGTCAACCGGCTTTTGCAAGCGGCCCTCATCAACGCCATGCTCAAGCGCGACCTGGAGGGGCTGCGCCAGATCATCGACGACTTGGGCAAAGAGGGGTCCATCCGGCAGGTGATGATCCTGAATCCGGCCGGCGAAGTACGCTTTGCCTCCGATCATGAATTGATTGGCACGCAACTGGTGAAACCCGATGAACCAGCCTGTCCCGGTTGCCTCCCCGCCAGCGCGCTAACCAAAGAAGCGCAATTCACCATTGCCGATTCCAGCGGCCGGAACCTGTTGCGCGCCGTCCATCCCGTGCGCAACCAAGCGCGTTGCGCGCAATGCCATGGCCCGACTGAGCTCAAACCGATCAACGGTATTCTGGTGGTCGATCACGAAGCCGACACCCTGCGCACCCGCATCTTACGCAGCACCGGCCTGCTGATGGGATCGGGCGCGGTGGTGGTGATGCTCTCCGTCGTCGGCGGCTGGTGGTTCATCGACCGTTTTGTGCTGAAACCGGTGGCTGGCCTGGCAACCGGCGTCAGCGAACTGGCCAGCGGTCGACTGGAGGCCCGCGTCACGATCGCCGGCGCTGATGAAATCAGCCAACTGGCCCGCACTTTCAACCAGATGGCGGAAAATCTGGCGCACGGCATGGAAACGGTACGAGAGCAGCAGGCGTTTTTGCAAAACTTGATCGACGCTATCCCGGACGGCATTCGCGTCATCGGCCCCGACTACCGCATCGTGCTGGCCAATCAGACGTACGCCCAACATCTGGGGCAAACGGTCCCTGAAACCATCGGTGCGGCTTGCCATCGCTCCAGCCACCAGCGCGACAATCCCTGCCCGCCGCAGCTGATCGCTTGCCCTTTGGTTGAAATCGCCAAAACCGGCGTCCCGATCAAAACCCTTCAGAGTTTCATCCACAACAAGGACGGCGCTTTCCTGCATGTCGAGGTCTACGGCGCGCCGATGCGCGTTCACGCCCAGGGGAAAGAAACCACCTATATCGTGGAGTCGATCCGCGATCTGGCCAAGCAGCTCCAATATTCCCATCAACAGAAACACGCCACGCTCAGCCAACTGGCGGCCGGCGTCGCCCATGAGATTCGCAATCCGCTCGCCTCAATCCGCATCGCGCTAGACACGTTGTTCAAACTCCGTGATGGCGGCGTCCGCGATGACGAACAGCTCTACGAATACCTGCATCTAACCGACCGCCAGATCGACCGCTGTATCGACATCACCGAGCGGCTGTTACGCCTCAGCCTGCCGCCGGGCCAGTCGCCGGATTTGGTGTCGATCAACAGCGCGCTGCAAGAAACGATTTCACTGCTCACGCTGGAAGCGCTCCAGCGCGGTGTGACCATCGAGTTGATGTTGAGCGAAACCGACGCGCGAACCGTGGCGTCCGACAGCGAAATCCGCATCGTCATCGTCAATCTGACGCAAAACGCCTTCCATGCCATGCCCAACGGCGGGGTGTTGCGCGTGAGCAGCCGAGCCGATGAAAAATGGGTAGCCATGGAATTTGCGGATACCGGAACCGGTATTCGGCCCGATGACCTACCTTACATTTTCGATCCCTTCTTCAGCCGTCGCGCCGATGGCGGTCGAGGCACTGGACTTGGCTTGCCAATTTGTCGGGCCATTGCCGAACGTTGGGGCGGGGAAATTCAGGTCGCCACCCAACTCGATCACGGCTCCCGATTTCGCGTGCGGCTTCCTGATGCGGACGCCACCGACTTCAGTTGACCTACAACGAAGGATTGCCCAAAACAATGAAGGACATATTGATTATTGAAGACGACCGGACGCTCAATAACCTGATGGCGCGGCACCTGCGAGAGATCGGCCACTCGGTAAAGTCAGCGTTGGACTGGGCCAGCGCCAAGGACTATCTCGCCGCCAACGAGCCGGCGCTGATCCTGCTCGACTGCAGGTTGCCCGATATGGACGGCTACAAGATCATCTCTGAAGTGGCGCATCAGTATCCGGTGATCGTGCTGACCGCCTATGCCTCGGTGCAGAATGCCGTGCGCGCCATTAAAGCCGGTGCCGCCGAATATTTGACCAAACCGGTTAATCTCGACGAACTGGAACTGACCGTCAAGCGGACGCTGGAAACCGATACCCTGCGGCGGGAACACCAATGGTATCAGCGGCAAATCCAGGCCATGGGAAAAAACCCGATGATCGGTCGCAGCCGAGCGTTATCGGAGGTTCACACGCTGATCGACGCCGTGGCCGCCGCCGACATCACCGTCCTGATCCAAGGCGAAAGTGGGGTCGGCAAGGAATTGGTGGCGCGGCAAATTCACCAACGCAGCGCGCGGGCCGACCGTAATTTGCTCGAAATCGACTGTTCCACTCTGCACCACACCTTATTTGAATCGGAACTGTTCGGCCATGAACGCGGCGCGTTCACCGGCGCCGACCGCCGGAAACCAGGATTAGTCGAAGGTGCCGAAGGTGGCACCTTATTTCTGGACGAAATCGGCGAGCTGGATATCGCGCTACAGGCCAAGCTGCTACGCGTGCTGGAAAGCGGGCAATTCCGCCGCTTGGGCGGCACCAAGGATTTGCGGGCCAACGTGCGCATCGTCGCCGCCACCAACCGCGGCCTGGAGCAAATGAGCCGCGAAAACAAATTCCGCCAGGATCTGTATTTCCGCCTGAGCAGCTTCGTCATCCATGTACCGCCGCTGCGAGAGCGGCGTGAGGATATCGCGGAACTGGTGGAGTATTTCCTCCACCATCTCGACATCCGGCTGCAAGTCAACAAGACCATTTCGGCGGCGGCGTTAAAACAACTGGTCGCTTACGACTGGCCGGGCAACGTGCGCGAACTGCGCAACGTGGTCGAACGCGCCATGATTCTCTCCGGCAACAAACCTGAAATTCGCCCGGAACATCTCACCTTCGGCGCTTCAGGCCAAAATCCGGCGGCGATCACCTCGCTCACCTTCGAGCACGACCCGAATCTGGATGAGATCGAACGGGTCTATCTGGAAAAAATGCTTGAAAAATATTCAGGCCACCGAGCGCATGTGGCCAAGGTGCTCGGCGTCAGCGAGCGCAACCTCTACCGTCTGCTGCGCAAGCATGGCTTGCCCAAGCACTGAGCGCCGGCTCGTCCGGATTCGAACGAGCAATCGGGCGTCGCTCAAGCCGCCATATTGCGGATGTGATGGGTCAGACGACTCTTGTGGCGAGCGGCTTTGTTGCCGTGGATCAACCCCTTGCGGGCCATACGGTCGATGACCGGCACGGCGGTTTGATATTCGGACTCCGCTTGGGTCTTGTCGCCGGTCTGAATCGCCTTCAGCACCCGTTTGATGTAGGTGCGCAGCATGGAACGCATGCTGGCGTTATGCTGGCGGTGTTTCTCCGCCTGACGGGCGCGCTTTTTCGCTTGAGCGGTGTTGGCCAAGATCAATACTCCTTACGACACAACAGGATAAATGTCATATTAATCGGGTTCAAAAAAGGGGAATAATGATGACAGTTCCCGCTATTCTGTCAATCCCTTTTTCGCGCCGCCGCTGACAGTTCGGCCCAATCCCGCTATGATCCGCGCCTTAAAATCTTAGCGAGCGGGATCGCATCCTTATGAGCAAGGCTCTCCTCAAATCCACCGGCATTGTCAGCGCCATGACCTCAATGTCGCGCGTGACTGGCTTTATGCGCGATATGGTGTACGCGCAGATGTTCGGGGCCGGAGCCGGCACCGACGCCTTCTTCGTGGCTTTCCGCATTCCCAACTTCCTGCGCCGATTGTTCGCCGAAGGCGCTTTTTCCCAAGCCTTCGTCCCGGTTTTTTCAGAATATCAAACCCAGCGCTCGCATGCGGAACTCAAGGAACTGGTCGATCAAGTCGCTGGCACGCTGGGCGCCATCCTGCTGCTGATTTCCGCCATTGGGGTGGTGGCCGCGCCGCTGTTGATCCTGCTGTTTGCGCCTGGCTTCACTACTGACGCCAGCAAATATGAATTGACGGTGGAAATGCTCCGCATCACCTTCCCGTATCTGTTCTTCATCTCCCTCACCGCCTTCGCTGGCGGCGTGCTGAACAGCTGCGGCAAATTCGCCATTCCGGCGATCACCCCGGTATTGCTCAATTTGACCATGATCGCCGCGGCGGTCTGGCTCGCTCCCCGCATGGAGCGACCAGTGGTCGGTCTCGCTTGGGGTGTCTTTATCGCTGGCGTAATCCAGTTGAGTTTTCAAATCCCTTTTCTGCGCCAGCTCAAGCTGTTGCCACGACCGCGCTGGGGTTGGGCCGCGCGGGGCGTACAGCAGGTCTTGAAGCTGATGGTGCCCGCTTTATTCGGCTCCTCGGTGGCGCAGGTTAATTTATTGATCGACACGGTGCTGGCGTCATTCCTGGTTTCCGGCAGCGTTAGTTGGTTGTATTACTCGGACCGACTGGTGGAATTTCCGCTTGGCATTTTCGGAGTGGCGCTCGGCACGGTGATCTTGCCCAAGCTATCCCGTCAACACGCCAGCGCGGAGGCCGGCGGTTTTTCGCAAACGCTCGATTGGGCGTTGCGCTGGGCCTTGTTAATCGGCGTTCCCGCGACTATTGCGTTGATTCTGCTGTCGGGTCCGATGTTGTCAGCACTGTTTCAGTACGGTGAATTCGACAGTCGCGATGTTGTCATGTCCACCCGCAGCCTGATGGCGTTTGCCTTCGGTTTGGTGGCGTTCATGCTGATCAAGGTTTTAGCGCCAGGTTTTTATGCCCGAAAGGATACCCGCAGTCCCGTGAAATATGGCCTGATCGCCATGGCAGCCAATACAGCGCTGGTATTGACGCTGATCTGGCCGCTGGCCCATGCCGGGTTGGCGCTAGCCACCTCTCTGGCGGCTTATCTCAATGCGGGTTTGCTGTTTTTCAATCTCCGACGGCGCGCCATTTATCAACCGCGCGCTGGCTGGCCGAAATTTCTGCTGCAACTGTGTATCGCCAATCTCACCATGGGGCTGGTGCTGTGGTTCGGCGTTGGCCCTCTCGACAGCTGGCTCCAGGCCAGCGCCAAGGCGCGTTTGTGGCATCTCAGCGGGTTGATTGTGGCCGGCGGCGCCAGCTATTTGCTGGCGGTGCTGGCAGTGGGAATCCGGCCCCGGCATTTGCTATTACGGCACGATTAAGCCGCCCAGATATTTCCGCACCGTCCGCCGATCCAAGCCGGTGCGCCGAGCGACCTCCTCGTAATTGCGGCATTGCTGGTAGAGCAAGGCACAATAATTGGCTAACAGGCCACGCGCATCCAAGCTGCCACTCTGGATGCGCCGCCAAAATTGGCGTTCGGGCGATAGGTCTGTCCGCTCCCCGGTATAGCGCCCAGTCAACAAAATGCGTCGCGCCGCCTGTTCCAGCTCCCGAACGTTGCCCGGCCAATCGTAATCGGCCGCCAGGTCGCGATGGAGCGAGGTCAACACCAGATCGACCGCTGCCGGACTGGATGATCCGAGCAAGCGCGCCACCACGGCGTCCACCAGCAAATCCAGTTCAGCCGGCGTTTCAGCCAACCGCTGGCGCAGCGGCGGTACGGTGATGATGTCGGAACACAGCCGGTAGAAAAAATCCTGGCGAAACTTGCCCTGTTGGCGTAATTCGTCTAACGATTGATGGGTGGCCGCGATGACCCGCCCGGCAAAGCGTTGCGGCTTGTGACTGCCAACCGGCGTGAAGGAGCGTTCCTGCAACACCCGCAACAGTTTAATTTGCACGCCGAGGCTAGCGTCGCCGATCTCGTCCAGAAACAGCGACCCGTAGGGGCTACAGCGGGCGAACATGCCTTGACGGTCATCCACCGCTCCAGTGAACGCGCCCTTGCGATGGCCGAACAATTCCGATTCAATCAGGCTTTCGGGAAATTCCGCCAGATTGACCGCGATAAACGTGTCGGCGACGCTGTGCTGAAAGCGGTTGCCGGCGGGATCGAACGGGATGAACACCGACCGACCGATGGCCGCCGCCGCCGAGCCCTTGCCGCTGCCGGTCTCGCCGAGCAGCAGGGTCGAAAAATCGTCCATCCGGTTCCACAGATAGCGCTCGTAGATGCGCATGTCGCAACCGAACACGTTGTTCCACAGCGCCCGCCGCAGTTGGTGCATACAGGGACTGGAGCCGATGAGCGCGCTGTCGATGAAGCGGTAAGCGCGGCGTAGCTGATAAAACAGTCCGAAATAGCGCACCGCTTCCACTTGACCGAAACCTTGTTCCCGCAGTAAGGCCAGCGCCTCGTCAGCGAAGGTGACAGGCGTCAACGGGCGAAGCTGGGTCAATTCGTGGTCGATCAGTCGATCCAATGCTGGCAGGAAGCGATAGTAGCCATAAAACAATCTGGCGTCGGCCAACCATTGTCGTTCCTCGCCCCCGTATTGGGTCAGGCTGCCAGCGTTGCGCTGACTCAAGCGGTCAAGTCGTGCCATCAACACTGGAAACAGCGCGCTCAGGGCATGATGGCCATCCGTGATCGTCAAAGCCGACGCGGGCACCAACGCCGCAACCTGTCGGCGGTTAACCTCAAACGGATTGGCCATGATTAAATCGGACGCAGCGGCTAAAAATTGCCGGTCATCCGGTTCGAGTCGTAATCGGGTACCTGCCATTCGAAAGTTTCCCTAGCAAAAAATGTCTGGCCAATCGGCATGAAATGTACCGATACTACTGAGCCTTATTTTATAACGCGCATTAGAACTTCGTTGCAACAATGACTTAGCTAATTTCCATGGCTGGCACGGGATTTTCAAGGAGAACTGAAGACTCACGACAAGATGGAGAGATAAGATGAACCCGAATAGACAGGCCAGCGAACACAGTTTTCGCGGTTGGGATGGCGCGGAGTTGTTCTACCGCGCCTGGTTGCCCGAAGCTAACACGGATCGAGCGGTGATCCTGTTCCATCGCGGTCACGAGCATTCCGGCCGCTGGCAAGATGTGGTGAACAAGCTCGATTTACCCGATTTCGCCCTGTTCGCCTGGGACGCGCGCGGCCACGGCCGCAGTCCCGGCGAGCGCGGCGATGCGGAAAATCTCGGCGTGTTGGTGCGCGACGTGGACGCTTTCGTCGGCCATGTTGCTCGCCATTACGGTATTCCCATCGAAAATATCGTTGTGTTCGCCCACAGCGTCGGCAGCGTGCTGGCGGCGACCTGGGTGCATGACTACGCGCCGAAAATCCGCGCCCTGGTGCTGGGTAGCCCCGCCTTGCAAGTGCAACTGTACGTTCCCTTCGCCATTCCCGCGCTGCGCTTGCTGCTGACATTCAAGCCGAAAGCCTACGTCAACAGCTACGTGAAAGCGAAATTGCTGACGCACGATCCGGCCAAGATCGCCAGCTACGACGCCGATCCGCTCATCACCCGGCGCATCGCGGTGAAGCTGTTGGTCGATCTGCACGATGCCGGTCGCAAGTTGGCGGACGACGCGGCGGCGATCACCACGCCGACCTTGTTACTGACTTCCGGCGCGGATTGGGTGGTCGATCAGGCGATCCAGCACCGATTTTTCGAGCGCTTGGGTGCAACGGTCAAGGAAATGCACGTTTATGCCGGCTTCCTCCACGATACCTTCAACGAGCGGGACAACCAGTTACCGTTAACCGATGCCCGCCGCTTTATTCTGGAGGCGTTTGCGCGCCCGCGCGATGAGCCGTCCTTGCTGGATGCCGATCGCAACAGCGCCACCCAGCGCGAATATGAAAGATTGGCGAACCCCTTGCCGGCGTTGTCGCGCCGCCGGTTCGGTTACGGCCTGAGCCGATTCTTTCTCAACACGATCGGGTCGCGCTTGAGCCGGGGCATCAGGCTCGGCGTCGCTACCGGTTTCGATTCGGGAACTACCTTGGATTATGTGTACCGCAACCACGCCGAAGGGTTCACCCCACTGGGCCGGTTGATCGACCGCAACTACTTGAACGCCATCGGCTGGCAAGGAATCCGGCTGCGTAAGCGCCATTTAGAAAAATTGCTGCGCCGGGCGATGCGGGAACTGCACGCCACCGACCAACCGGTACGGATCGTCGATATCGCCGCCGGTCACGGTCGCTACGTGCTGGACGCCGTGCGCGAGCCATCCGACATTCCGGCGACCGGGGTGCTGCGGGATTTCAGTCCCATCAATGTGGAAGCGGGGCGGCGGCTGATCGCTGAACGGGGCTTGCAAGATCGCTTTGCCTTCGAGCGAGGCGACGCCTTCGATCCGGCCAGCCTCGCCGCGCTGCCCGGAAACGCCACGGTCGGCATCGTTTCCGGGCTTTACGAGCTGTTTCCCGAGAATAAGCCGGTGCGCGCGTCGCTGGCTGGGTTGGCGGCGGCGGTAACTCCGGGCGGCTATCTGATCTATACCGGCCAGCCTTGGCACCCGCAACTCGAATTCATCGCGCAAGTGCTGACCAGTCACCGGGATGGCAAGCCGTGGGTGATGCGGCGGCGCACCCAGCAGGAAATGGATCAACTGGTCGCCGCCGCCGGCTTTGAGAAAATTGCTCAAGAAACCGATCCGTGGGGCATTTTCACGGTGTCGCTGGCCCGTCGCCTGGAGCCCGGTCATGCTTGAAAAATCCGTTACGGTCGAACCGGCGCGTCCCTGGCGCGCGGCTATCGTCTGGATGGCGCTGGTGCTGGGGCCGGGTTTCTTCCTAGTCTACGGCTTTGGCAATGAACTGACGGCGCGGCGCGGCGACGTGGGCAGTTTCTTCTTCGCGTGGGAGCGCCACATTCCGCTGCTACCCTGGACGATTATTCCCTACTGGTCACTGGACATCTTCTACGCCTGCTCGGTGCTGCTGTGCCGGGATCGACTGGAGTTGGATCGCCACGCCTGGCGGATTATCACCGCCGTCCTGCTCTCCGCCATCGGCTTTCTGCTGTTTCCGCTTCGCTTCGGTTTCCCCCGGCCGGAAGTCGATGGGCTATTCGGCCCCCTGTTTGAAGCGCTGTACGGTTTCGATCAGCCATTCAATCAAGCCCCGTCCTTGCATATCAGCTTAGGGATGATTGTGTGGTACCTCTACGCCAAGTATGCCAGAGGGGCTTGGCGCTGGTTGCTGCATGGTTGGTTCGTGTTGATCGGCTTTTCGACGCTCACGACCTGGCAGCATCATGTCATCGACCTGCCGGCGGGGGCATTGGTCGGGATGATCGCGTTTTGGCTGTTTCCCGATCCGCCAGCCGAACGGACTGGCAAACCTGTTAGCTATCGGCCGGTTGGCGGAAATCGCTTGGCTGGTCGGTATCTAAGCGGCGGATTGCTCTGTCTGGCGCTCGCTTTATCAGGACGTTATTGGCTGATTTTGCTGTGGCCCGCGCTGAGTTTGGGCGCGGTGGCGACCGCTTACGCGGGAATCGGGCCGGTGGTGTTTTGCAAGCAAGGCGGGCGACTGTCAAGAGCGGCGAAGCTGGTTCTCGCGCCGTATCTGCTCGGCCAAACTCTCTCGTGGCGATGGCATCGGCGGCGGATGGCGTCGCCGTTCGCTGAAATTGCGCCAGGTCTGTTCATGGGCGCTCGGCTGGACGCGCGGGAGGCGCTACTGTTCGCCGCCGCCTATCCCCGTCGCTTGGTGCTCGATCTGACCGGCGATTTTGACGAAACGGATCACTTGCGCCAGGGTGATTATGTCAATTTGCAACTGCTGGATTTGACCGAACCGCCGCCGGCCGCCTTGCGCGACGGCGCGGCCGCCATCGAACTGGCGTTGCAACAAGGAAAAACCGTGTTCGTTCACTGTGCGCTGGGGTATGCGCGCAGCGCGCGCCTCGTGGCGCATTGGCTCACGGTTACTGGGCGCGCCCGCTCGCTTGAGGAAGCGTTCGAGCAGGTGCGCGCGGTTCGACCCGGCATCATCGTCGGCCCCCAACGGCTGGCTCCATCGCCCTCGTGCTAGCTTGGAGCTGGGAGACGCCACGGTCATCCCTCACCTTCTCACCACCAGTTATTCATAATTCCGAGAGGATTACTCAGGATTTGACGGAATCGGTTATTATTGTCGCGCCAATCCCATCTTGAGGACGATCCATGCGGATTCTGCTCGTCAAACCCCACGCCCATCTGAAAACCGTGCTGGGTCTCCAGCGATTTCAATGTCTGGAACCGCTCGAATTCGGTTATCTGGCGGCGGCGATCCCGGCCGAGCACGAGGTGCGGGTGCTCGATCTGCGACTGTACCGGTTTGCGGAAACCGCGTTTGAGCGCGAATTGGCGCGGTTTCAGCCGGATTTGGTCGGGTTTACCGCTTACAGCCACGAATCGGGCCGCATGAAGCGATTGGCTAACACGGTGCGTCGACTGATGCCAAAAACACGGATCGTGGTCGGCGGCCACCACGCCACCGTCGCGCCCACTGACTGCAATATTCCCGATATCGACTACATTGTGCGCGGCGAGGGTAGCGGGCCGTTCCGCGCGCTGGTTGCGGCCTTAGCCAAAGGGGAACAACCTGAAGGCATCCCCAATGTGTTGTTCAGCGGCGAAGGTTTCGACGCGGAAGCCGCCAAGGTTTGGCCGCGCTATCCCGATCCGCGCACCATTCCGATTCCACGACGGGATTTGTGGGACAGCCGTTCCTATTATTGTGTTTGGGTGTGCGAAAACCCGCGCGACTGGCAAGTCTTGTTTCCACGAGTGGCGATGGCCCGCACGTCTTATGGCTGCAAGATGACCTGCTCGTTCTGCATCGTGCCCTTTCTGAGCGGCACCACCCATATGCCGCGCGTGGCCGATGTGGTGGCCGAGGATTTATCCCGCATCGAAGTCGATCACGTCTACTTCGCGGATGACGAGAATTTCATCGACGATCAATACGGCTTCGAACTGGCCGAAGCGATTGAAAAACGCGGGATCAAGAAACGCTATTTCGCTTGGGCGCGGGCCACCACCATCCTGCGTTCTCCCGAACTGATGCGCCGCTGGAAGGAGATCGGCCTGGACGGCGTGTTCGTCGGCTTCGAGTTCACCACCAATAAGGAGTTGAAAGCGGTGCGCAAGGGCGGCACTGTTTCGCACAACGAACGCGCCCACGAAACGCTGCGCCAGTTGGGCATCGCCTGCCATGCCGCCTTCATGGTTCGGCCCGAATACAGTCACACCGAATTCGATCATCTGCGCAACTACGTCAACGCCATGCCGCCGGTGCAATGTAGCTTCACCGTCTGCACGCCTTCGCCCGGCACCGCCGATTACGACGCCGCTCGTCCCACGTTTTGGGCTGGCGACGCCTACGATCTGCATGATTGCATGCACCCGCTGACGCCCACCACGTTACCCTTGCGCGAATTCAGCGAGCTGTTCGCCCGCCAGGTGCGGGAAGCCTCGCGGCGCAATCCGCTGCGCATTGAGCGCCACCCGATCCGCCCCTGGGAACTGGCCCGCGTGATCGCCGCTGAAAAGCGCTATGACCAAGCGTTTCGCGAACTGTATCGCGATTTCCCGCGCGAGCTATGGAATTGGCCGGGCCAGACCCAACTCTCCGCGTAAACCGACGTTCTCCTGTTCGCTTCCAGCAGCCGGAGAACACGGCACAGTGTTAAGAATCCAGTAATTATCCCTATAATGCTGGTTTTCGCGCGTAACCCGACCGATTAACGACAAACCAGCATGGAATTGATTCGCGGCCAGCATAATTTGCGGCCCCGCCATCGGGGCTGCGTCGCCACTATTGGCAATTTTGACGGGTTGCATCTTGGCCACCAAGCCATTCTGGCGCAATTGGCCGAGCACGCCGCGCGTTTGCATTTGCCGCGTCTGGTCATCACTTTCGAACCGCAGCCGCAAGAATTTTTTGCCGGTCCCGCCGCCCCGCCAGCCCGTTTGATGCGGCTGCGGGAAAAAATACAGGCATTGACCGGTTTGGGCATCGAGCGGGTGTTATGCCTGGAGTTCGACCAGCGACTCGCCGCCATGCCGGCGGAAACCTTCATCGAAAACTTATTGATCGAACGCCTCGGCATCCGCCATCTGGTGGTGGGTGACGATTTCCGTTTTGGCCATCGCCGGGCTGGCGATTTTACCATGCTAGTCGAGGCGGGCCGCCGCCATGGTTTTGGGGTGGTGGACAATCACAGCTATCTGGTGGATGACGAGCGGGTCAGCAGCACCCGCATCCGGCAGGCACTCGCTCAAGGCGACTTGGAATTCGCCAGACGGCTGCTGGGCCGACCCTATAACATGTGCGGGCGAGTGGCCCATGGTGATCAGCGTGGTCGAACGATCGGCTTTCCGACCGCGAATATTCATCTGCACCGCCGCGTTACTCCCGTTTACGGCGTTTATGCCGTGCTGCTGAGCACCCCTACGCTGCCGCCCCGGCCCGGTATCGCTAACGTCGGCCGCCGTCCGACCGTGCATGGCGACCGCGAACGCTTGGAAGTCCACCTGCTCAATTACCATGGGGACTTGTACGGCCAGCACGCCAGCGTTGATTTTCTACACCATCTCCGCCCGGAACAACGCTTCGAATCGTTGGACGCCCTCCGACAACAAATCCAGCGGGACGAACAAATCGCCCGGGCCTATTTTTCCGCGCAGGGCCTCTCCCCTTCTCCCTCCTCCAGCCTGAAAGGGTCTTAGGGTGAAGACGCTTTTCGCCCTGCGCTCGCCGCATCAAGAGGTTTATCGTGGCTGATTACAAAGATACGCTCAATCTTCCCCAAACCGCCTTTCCGATGAAGGCGGATCTGGCCAAGCGCGAGCCGGATATGCTGAACTATTGGCGGGAACTGGATTTGTACAACCGCCAGCGCCGCGAATTTGCTGGCCGCCCGAAGTTCGTGCTACACGATGGCCCTCCCTACGCCAACGGTGCCATTCACATCGGCCACGCCGTCAATAAAATTTTGAAGGACATCATCGTTAAATCCCGCACCCTGCGCGGCTTCGATGCGCCTTATGTTCCGGGCTGGGATTGCCACGGCCTACCCATCGAACAGGTCGTGGAAAAAAAATTGGGTAAAGTCGGCGTCAAGGTGGACGCCCGCGAATTCCGCACCGCCTGCCGTGCGTTCGCCAGCGAGCAGGTCGCCAGCCAAAGCGCCGATTTCCAGCGGCTAGGCGTGCTGGGCGACTGGGAGCGGCCCTATCTGACCATGGCGTTTCACGTCGAGGCGGATATCGTGCGCGCGCTGGCGCGAATCGTGGCCAACGGCCATCTCTACCGCGGCTTCAAGCCAGTGTATTGGTGTATCGACTGCGGCTCCGCCTTGGCCGAGGCCGAAGTGGAGTATGAAGATCGCAACTCGCCCGCTATCGACGTACGCTTCCCGGTCGCCGATCCAGAAGCGCTGCTGGCTCGCTGCCGCCACGTCGAAGGTCATGACGGTAAAGGACCGCTATCGGTGGTGATCTGGACCACAACCCCTTGGACGCTGCCCGCCAACCGAGCGGTCGCGGCCAATCCGGGCTTCGAGTATGTCATCGCCCAGGTTGAAACCGACCGCGGTCAAGAGCGGCTACTGGTCGCGGAACCGCTGTTAAAGCCGTCGCTGGCCCGTTGGGATATCGCTGATTATCAGATCGTTGCCTATGGATCGGGCGCGGATCTGGAAGGCTTGTTGCTGCGCCATCCGTTTTACAACCGCGAGGTGCCGCTCATCTTGGGCGATCACGTCACCACCGAGGCCGGTACCGGGCTGGTGCACACCGCGCCGGCTCACGGTCAAGAAGACTATGTGGTCGGTTCGCGCTACGGCCTGCCGGTGGACAACCCGGTAGGGCCAGACGGCAAATTTTTTTCTGACGTGCCGCTGTTCGCCGGCTTGCATGTATTCGCCGCCAACGACCGGGTGATCGAAACCCTCAACGCCCACGGCATGCTGCTGCGGATCGCGCGGCTGAGCCACAGCTATCCCCATTGCTGGCGGCATAAAACGCCGGTCATTTTCCGCGCCACCGCGCAGTGGTTCATCGGAATGGAGCACCACGGTTTGCGCGCCCGCGCGCTAGAGGAGATCAAAAAACTCCGTTTTACGCCGGATTGGGGCGAAGCGCGGTTGCACGGCATGGTGGCGAACCGGCCCGACTGGTGCGTATCCCGCCAACGCTATTGGGGCGTGCCGATCACGCTGTTCACGCACAAGCAAAGCGGCGAACCGCACCCGAAGACCTTGGAATTGATGGAGCAAGCAGCGCAGCGGATCGAACAGGGCGGCATTGACGCCTGGTTCGAACTCGATCCGGCCGAACTGCTCAGCGCGGAGGCGGCCCATTACGACAAACTGAAAGACACCCTGGATGTCTGGTTCGACTCTGGCAGCACCCATCTTTCGGTGCTGGAGCGCCGCTCCAAACTGCATTTCCCCGCCGATCTGTATCTGGAAGGCTCCGACCAGCATCGCGGCTGGTTTCAGTCTTCGTTGCTGGCCTCGGTGGCGATGCGCGGCATCGCGCCTTACAAGGGGCTGTTGACCCACGGCTTTACCGTCGACGCCCAGGGCCGCAAGATGTCGAAGTCGTTGGGTAATGTGGTTGCTCCGCAGAAAGTGGTTAACTCGCTGGGCGCTGACGTGCTGCGGCTGTGGGTGGCGGCAACCGACTATCGGGGCGAAATGGGCGTCTCCGATGAGATTCTCAAGCGGATGGCCGACTCCTACCGGCGAATGCGCAACACGGCCCGCTTCTTGCTGGCCAATCTTAATGGCTTCGATCCAGCCCAACATTTGCTATCGCCAGAACGGATGCTGGCGCTGGATCGCTGGGCGGTGGATCGCACCCACCGCTTACAGGAAGAAATTCTGCATGCTTACGATGACTATTTGTTCCACCTGATCTATCAGAAAATTCACAATTTCTGCTCGGTGGACATGGGCAGCCTGTATCTGGACATCATCAAGGATCGCCAGTACACCACCGGTCGCGACAGCATCGCCCGTCGTTCGGCCCAGACGGCGATGTATCACATTTTGGAGGCGATGACCCGCTGGCTAGCGCCGATCTTGAGTTTCACCGCCGAGGAAATCTGGCGGAACCTGCCGGGTCAGCGCGGGCCGTCGGTGTTTCTGACCATGGGGTATGATCGCCTCTTCGCGGTCGGTGATGATGATCCGTTCAACGCCGCCTATTGGGAGCGGCTGCTCGGCGTTCGCGAAGCGGTGAGCAAGGAATTAGAAAAACTGCGCGTGGCGGGCAAAATCGGTTCCGGGCTGGATGCCGAAGTCGACTTATATTGCGATGGCGCATTGGCCGCCGATCTCGGCCGCTTGGATGATGAATTACGATTTTTCCTGATCACCTCTTATGCTCGGTTACATCCTCTGGCGGCGCGACCGGCGGAAACGGTCGAAGTTCAGGTGAATGACCAGCCGCTAGCGATTCGGATTGGCGCCAGCCCGCACCAAAAATGCGTGCGCTGCTGGCACCATCGGGAAGAGGTGGGCCACAACGCCGAACATCCCGAACTGTGCGGTCGGTGCGTGGACAATGCTTTTGGAGCCGGGGAAACGCGGCGGTTTGTTTGAGGCCCTAGATAGCCCATGCTCAAGCAATGGATCTGGCTCAGCATTGCGGTGATCGCGCTCGATCAGCTCACCAAATATCTGGCTGAAACGCTGTTGGTCATGCACCAGCCCGTGCCGGTGTTGCCGTCGTTCAATCTCACGCTGACCTATAACACCGGCGCGGCCTTCAGCTTTCTGGCTGGCGCGGGCGGCTGGCAACGCTGGTTCTTTCTCGGTTTGGGCTTTGCCGTCAGCGCTGGGCTGCTAGCGTGGCTCTATCGCCTTAAATCTAATGAGAAATGGTTGGCGGCCGCCCTTAGTTTGGTTTTGGCGGGTGCCCTGGGCAACTTAATTGATAGGCTCTGGCTGGGAAAAGTCATTGATTTTATAGAACTTTACTATGATCGCTGGTATTTTCCCGTTTTCAATATTGCCGATATCGCCATTAATATCGGCGCGGCGTTATTGATAATCGACAGCCTGCGGAGCAAACGTCCTGACCCTGTCGAAAACACAACCGGCGACTCTTGAAGTCAACCAGACAGCCAATCTGTTTCAGACCCGCCTTTTCACCGTTTCGGGGAAATTGCAATGAGTATACAAATCCACCTCGCCAATCCTCGCGGTTTTTGCGCCGGGGTCGATCGGGCCATTGGGATCGTGGAGCGGGCGCTGGATCTGTTCGGCGCGCCCATTTACGTGCGGCATGAAGTGGTGCACAACCGCTTCGTGGTCGATAACTTGCGCCAGCGCGGCGCGGTTTTCGTTGAAGAGCTGGAGGAAATCCCCGATCAGGCGACCGTCATTTTCAGTGCCCACGGCGTGTCGCGCGCGGTACAGGCCCAAGCGCGGCAACGCGGCCTCAAAGTGTTTGACGCCACTTGTCCGCTCGTCACCAAGGTGCACATGGAAGTCAGCCGCCACGCCCGCGCCGGGCGTGAAGTTATTTTCATCGGCCACGCCGGCCATCCGGAAGTAGAAGGCAGCATGGGCCAGTACGATGAGCGCTACGGCGGGCGGATGTATCTGGTCGAAACGGTTGAGGATGTGGCGGCGCTAACGGTGCGCAATCCGGCCGAACTGGCTTACGTCACGCAAACCACGCTATCGATGGATGACACGGCGCGGATCGTCGCCGCGCTGCGCGAGCGCTTTCCAGCGATTCAAGGGCCGCGCAAGGACGATATATGCTACGCCACTCAAAACCGGCAGGATGCGGTCAACGATCTATCGAAACACTGTGAGCTTTTACTGGTCGTCGGCTCGCGCAACAGTTCCAACTCTAACCGGCTGCGGGAGTTGGCGGAGAAAGCCGGCACCCCAGCCTGGTTGATCGACGGGCCGGAGGATATTGAACCAGCTTGGCTAGTCGACAAAACCATGATCGGCGTCACCGCTGGCGCCTCAGCGCCTGAAGTACTGGTAAAACAGGTCATCGACCGGCTGCGGGCCTTGGGCGCTTCCACTGTCATCGAAGCCGCCGGACGAGAAGAAAATGTGGTGTTCAGCTTGCCAAAAGAGCTTCGTTAATTCTGTTCCTCTCCTGCTCTAGTCAATCCAGAACGACAAAAGCGGAGGGTAACCTCCGCTGTTTGTCAGTGCTTCCAATCAGTGATTAATCGAAAATCTCCCGCCACATCGTTCGCTTAACCGCACCGGCGGCAGAACCGGTCGGGCTGGGAATGTCTTCGATAGTGATGGTCCCCGTCGTATCGGTAACAATCGCAACCGTCTTGCCGGTAGTCAATTTGACCACCTTGACGCCAGCCACCAAGGCATTAGTGGAAAGACGTACCCCAACCTGCTGGCCTTCTTCTGGTGCGGTGGACAAGGCGCTACCGCTCTCGATATCGATGTTATAGAGAAAGCCATAACCACCCGCGTTGCAAGCGTTTGGATTGGGTACGTTACTAGCCACTGTGAGAATATTAAATTGCTGTTGCATTTCAACATTGATCCGTTCACCTGGAGAACTACTTCCAGGATCCAAATCAAGATACCAACCGTCTTTAGCAACCCAATCAAGGGTATTACTACTGATTTTTCTGATCAGTCTTCCGTTAGCATTGGTCGATTCAGTCATGGTTTGCTGAACTAATTGACTGCCTTGTCTGACCGATCCCAGGCCAGTCGCACCAAGAGCATCTTTCAAGGCATAAATCGATTGTTGCTCAGTATTAGCAAGATCGGTAACTCCAAGATAACGCCCGGTGCCGACAAAAACGACATCGTATAAGTTTTTGACTCTCGCCAGTTCAGGTTTGACTGTAATCGGTTGCCGGATCGCACCAACACGTAATTCAGCTAACTTGACCGCCTCCTTACCCGTTGGATCATAATTATTATCAAAATCGAAGCGCCAGAGGTTGCCTAACAAATCACCCCCGTAGATACGTTTGGCGGTATTATCCAGTTTTGATTCAACCCAGGCATTGATCTTAGCCAAACCACTGGGGGCACTCGTAGAACCTACAGGATTTCCACTTTCCAAGGTATCAATTTTATCAAGCAGCGCGCCAGTTGCCGCATTAAGCACAAACAAATGGCCATTACCATCACCAGGTGATACGTTATTATAGCCAGAAGTGAAGGCAACTATCCAAGTACCAGCTTTATTCTTGGTGACAACAGGGTTACCAAAACTTAAACCCAAATCATCATGGGTAAATTCCCATAAGCCTTTTGGCGCAGTTGGATCGGTGATATCCAGCGCATAGTAACCCCGCGCACCCGCGTTAAAGCCGCCAACCAGAATTGTCTTCCAAGTCGCATTAGTCGCGCCACAGTTTGCGGTGCAAATATCGGCTACTGTCGGTGAACCGTCCACAAAATACTCATGATTCTGCCTATAACCGAAATCAGCCAATTTATAGAGTTTATTCAAAACCGCTGTTGGCACAAAAGACCAACGCTCGGCTCCCGTATCGGCATTGATGGCATGCAACATGCCATCATTGGCAGCCACGAATACCGTTGCCGCTCGGCTTTGGTTGCTAGAAGCAAATCCAAGGTAGCCATCATCCGCATATTCAAATGGGGGTTTTTTGAGATAGACCGGCACGGCGCTCACGATATCACCTAAGATATGCTCGCGGTCTCGATATAATTTATCAGTATTACTACCCTGATTTTCAAAATTCTTTTGACCTCGCAGATAATTAACTAGATTAGCTCCCGAGGCATTGCTTTGCTGCGTGGCAGTCAAACTCGAACATTGGCTTAGCTTGGCGGTAGTACCACACATCGCATCAAAAAAGCTGTTCTTGCCCTCCGTGCTAAGACTGGCATAAGTAAAGTCTCGCAACTTCGACGCGGTACTTCCCGAAAACATATAGATTGTTCTTCCATCGCCGTTATTGGCGCCAGCAACCATGGCGTCTAATTGCGCCTGAGCCGACCATATAGCCGATGTCCCTATCGCTCCAGTTTGGGGGTCAATGGAGAAAGCTTTCAAATCACCATCCCAATGCACCGTTCGATAAAGGGCAATATAGATAAAGTTATCGCCAGCGATCGGTTCCAAATTACTCGTCGCGGCGGCAGCCGACGCACCATTACGCGCATTGATCGCAGAAAGAGCATTACCTAAGCCCGTAGTGAGCGATTGTGGGTTTTTTGCGCTAAAATAGGTACCTCTACCATTAACGGCGGCGTGCCAGAGATCGTCGATACGAGGCTCTTTATCGCAGCTACTACCCAGTGGATTGGGCCAAGCTTTCGTTCCGTTTACAATCGCATTGTAATCTGGTGAACCTCCCTGTTTATAATCATCTGAGTATTTGAGTAAGCCATCAACCCCTAACCCTAAAGTAAACAATGTCATATGCTGTTTTGTTGAATTATCCTCACCCGTGCCAGGCACATTGTTTTCACAAACATCAGTTCCCAGCGCGCCCGTACAATTACCCAAGCCTGATGTGCGCAAATCGACGTTGTAGTAATACATCGCCACATCGGCTAAAGTGGGGGCTTTGCCAGTGCCTCCTATAACGCCAGCGCAGCCAGTATTATTTTTATCCTTATAGTCATCCCGATAAGGTCGTGCTACAGCGGTTCCGCTATCTTGATTGCCAACGGTGGTTCCATCAAGCTTAAAAGGCCCATAAGTACCGGATGCTGGCGTATCATTATCAGATGGATTTTCTGAATCTGTATTCCAAAAACCATCCGTCGAAAGAATCACAAAGTTCTGCTGGCAGGAATATTCCAAAGGATCGTATGCTTGATTGGAAAGCTTCTTAGCAAAATATTTGCCACCCTTCATCAAGGCCCCGCGTAAAGGAGTAAAACCACTTGGCGGAGCCTTGTACAACCTATTAAAAAAATCCTGTTTTTGGGTACTATCAAATGTTCTTACATGGAGAGAATAGTCACTAAGATCAGACTTTTCATTGAAGGTTTTTTCGCTGATAACGGTAAATCCTACTCGAAATTTATTGTCTATATTTACAAAAGTTCGCCCTACACCAGCTCGCATCATCAAAGAGCGCGTCCGGTAGAAACTATACCAGTTTGCATAATTCTGCTTCTGATCGTCCGGCAAAGTCGTTGTAAGCGTGTAGTTTGAATCAGTACAATCGGGCGTTCCCGTGGTAGGGGTAAATGTTGAATAATAATATTTTGTGGTAGTACAGCTGTTACTGCATGAAGGGTTTGTTTTAACAGCGCCAACTGACAAGTTACTTAAGACACTAAGGTTTACACTTCCAGTTTTATTGTAACCATCGTCCCAGGCAGCAGTAAAGCTAGGCGTTTCAAGCAGTGATCCATCAGCCTTTACAGGTACTGGATAGGTATAAGTCGGGTTATAGAAAACTCTGTTATATCCATAATATCCAAAGCATCTTTTAGTTTTATTGTTCGTGCTATCCGGCATATAATCCCAATCCATACTGCCGGAATCATCCAAGATAAAAAGGATATTGGGCTTAACATCACCACTAGAGGAGGTCGAAAGTGGGCTGTTTGCAATGTCCGTCACGGCAGCCATCGTCGCACCAGGCGCAAGCAGCAACAAAGCTGCCAATAAGGTAGCTTCATTGTTTCTAACAGATAAGGTTTTCATAACATCTCCCACCAAAAATCAATCAAAAATAAACGTAGGTTTCGGTATAGCTAACCGTATCTTTCGGCCCATCAGTGCGTGTCAGTATCCGATAATAAGGCCCACTAGGACTAGTAAACCGCTTATCATCGCCATACTTAAATTCGCCGCGCTTAGGAGAATCATTGCCTGCTGTCGCTAGTGCTCTAGCACAATTATTACCAGCCGCATTCACATCGCCTTCAATTCTGCACATACGGGTAATGATATACCGTGAAGTATAGCCATCCACGGTAGTAGCCCCCGATGGCGTCAAGCACGCTGAATATAACTGAGACCCAGCATAAGCACAGTCATCGCCACTCCAGTCAACCAGCGCGCGAGTACTACTGGAACCTGCTTTATTGCCAGTCGGATCCAGCGCATCCAGGCTTGTTGCATAATAGCCTTGAGCCTCATTGCTATTGAAAAGCACGCTTCCTGAATTACTGTTTTGTAACCAAGCAACTGCGTTTTCAGTTGTTCGCTCTGACACTGCGGTCGCTCCTTGTTTAAAGCTGATATTGCCCGTGATCAACGATCCGGTATCCACCGAGCGAAACAGCAACACCGCACCCAAAGACAACACGACCAAAGCGATCAGTGCGAGAAACAGTGATATCCCTTTCTGTCGAGTTGGAAAAGTCATATCTATAAGTCTCCCTTATTCCTATTGACGCCATATTAAATTGCGTATTGGGGCCGTGGTTTCATAGACTTTATAGCGATAATGGTCCCAGCCTGTATCCCAAGACATGTTGAATGGCCCACTAGCCCAAACAGGCGTATTGAAAGTGACCGCTTGTTTTTCCGGGTTGATACTGCGTGATAGCACAGCAACCCGAATGGCCAGCACACGACGCCATCCTGCATTGTTGTTTGGTGTAACTGTGTCCCAGCCATCGACTATTCCATCGTCAGCCGTACCACCATTTGATCCATCGTCTTTGCCATATTGCGCCTGCAAATCCACGATATGCGGATATAATTCGCTGGTTGTTAGTATGTTATTAGAGGTATTAAATGAAGCTAACTGCAAAGCACGCGGTGGAGTCGTACTACCCACATTAGCAATTGAATAGGTATGATCTATCATTGCGCCAAGGTTGAGCAGATAATCTCCAGCTACATAACCGCCTGGTGGAAAGATATTTTGTCCTCCTGGCTGATTCCAAGGGCTTTGGCCCGAGTTATGAATGATTTGGTTTTGACCTTGGCCGCCTCCCTGTCCCGTGCCACCAACTGTAGGATCGTTAGTGATTTGAACGAGGGTGCACCAGTTACTGGCGGTAGGGGTTGCGGGAACCGCTATCATAAGATCGTTTTGATTGATGCCAACATCTGAATCGACAAAGAAATTAGATGCTGTAGCTGGATGGTCAACAGAAATTCGGGTAGGAAGGGCGCCACCGGACTTGGTGCTGGCTATAAAACGAATCGTATCCGGCGCCCCAGATACACCGTTCGTAATCGTAACCGGCGCCAAGGTGATAGTCATTGTGGTGCTACCATATTTAGCGCGTATCTCACAACCGAGCGCGCTTAGTGTTCCAACGATTCCCCAACCTGCATTTTTAGCTTCTCGCTCAATGGTAAACAGCGCCAGATTGCCATTGATTTGGGCATCAGAACCTGTAGTGGTTGTTCGTTTTTGTCCTTCCGAAAAAGCCATAACCTGAGTAATAACCACCACAGTAATCATGCCAATTAACAGGCTGACCATCAGTTCAATCAGTGAGAAGCCTTTTTGCTTTCTGTAACATTGCATAAACTGCAAGCTCCTAAAAATCATTCAATTAGCTCTCTCAATCGACTCGACGCTTATGGGGAGGGAGCGCCTTTAGTGAGCACATTTAAAATACCCAATTCAAGTTCGGGGTAGAATCTGCGTCGAAAATGTATAATTGTGTTCGCTTTGCCCGGCTGCCTGCCAAGTGATATTGATAGTAATCACATTATTCGCACCAACTGTGATAGTTGGAGTACCATTAGGAACACCAGGCAATGTGTTAGCTACTACTGTTTTCCAATTATCACGTTTCGCATAGGTTCCGGTATTAGTAGTATCGTAACTTGCTAGATTAGCCTGATCCACCCACATCTGCCCTGCAACTTGATTCGCTAAATAAGTAGCATCGGCTCGGTATTTAGTCTCACCAACATTTTTTACCATTTTGGCTTGCAGCCCAATGATACCTAGTACTCCAACGATAAAAACTAATACTGCCATCAGCGTTTCAATCAACATGACTCCACGCTGCTTGTGGCAAACAGGCTTTCTTTTAATATTGCAAAGACCACTGAGACTGCGCATTACTATCACTCCAAGCTAGCATTATCCGGCAGATCACTAACACTTCCTTGGATCATCCGAGGCCAAAACCTTAGGATCGCACATCCGAGTTGAACCCATAGGAGAGATATGAATTCTCAAAGATCGAAAATCACCAGAGGTTTGGGCTTTCACGTCAAGCTTTGTTAATGGTTCATTACTCGCCACAACCTGACCCAGCCCATTAAATGTGACATGATTACGATCATTTTCAGATTCCACTACTACATTTGAATTTCCATCTCCCGCTGTATGAGATTGGACAATCCGTGGAGCGGTAGCATTTGAGGGAGCGGTTCCACAATTACTTGATGGATCATCCACACTGACCACCCATGAAGACGATGTGCCGCTTAAAGCACAGCTGTTATCCATTACCTTGGGGTTAGCCAAGGAAACCATCCAAAAAGTGACGTTGACATTGCGTTTTAATGCCTCGACGCGAGCTAGCTGAATCCCCGCATGAATGGATTCAGCCGCATTACGAATCTTGGTATTTTGAATCATCTCTGTATAAGCGGGTAAGCCCAATGATATCAACAGGCCGAATAAAGCTATAGTGACAACCAGCTCAAGCAGCGTAAATCCGGCACAATACCGCTTAACTTTACCCAGATTTTTAAGTTGAGTTAACATTCGTCACCCTTCATTAACCAACAGCTTTTACTAACGCTTCCACCCTTAAATGCTGTGGTCCCTTTAACATTGTCACTCGTTAAAGTATAAACATGTCCGCTCGCTTGCCCTGATGAACCAGTAGCAGTAAGAGTATAAGATTGCCCATTGGCTCCTAAAGTACATGCAAACGTGAAATAGTTAATACCCGTCGGCGAGAAGTTAACCCGTTGGGTTCCATCGTTTCCGCATGCGCCGGTTCCATAATTTCTGTTATCCTGATAAAACTGTTCCATCTTAATTTTAAAATCAGCTAAATAAGTAGGAGCTTCGGATAATGTGCCACGACGAACATAGTCTCGATACGAGGGGAATGCTATCGCCGCCAAGATCCCAACGATGGCCACTGCAACCAAAAGTTCTATCAAAGTAAATCCTGCCATCTTTTGTTTCACTGCCAGTCTTTCTAACATAAATCCCACCTCTCTTATCGTTGCAACAAAGCTTAAAGACCGCGCTTCCATACAGCTATCGCTTGATGACCAGTGGCATTTTTTTGCTGATGAATGGTTATCATGCAAGGCAGAAGGCATTTTCCAAGGAAGGTTTCAAGTCGAATCGAAGCTGAATCAATATTAATTATCTTATAATAATCATTATCTTATATAATTTCACTGTTTAGGATGATGGGTTTATTTTACCAACATTCGGCAGCCCTAGAACTCGCCCTATTATTCGCTCCCTTCATGCCGTTTTGTGTTAATGACAAAGCACCACACAAATCATCCTGATGTGACTGAACAGGAGTAGCTTTCAAGACAAACTCTGTTGCTGTCACTTTATCCAGGCCAATCGTGTAATAGTACTTCCTTCCTTCCTTTGGAGAACGCTGTAACGATTCTGGTAATTTCACCGCTTGCTCCGTATGACTTAAGTCATATCGACCATGCTCTGTATAAAAGCGCTCCATCCACTGAGCCGCTTCCATTAATGAACTCTTAGCTTCCGCCCTTCGTCCTTTATTGACATGCGCTTGATAGGATGGATAAGCGATGGCTGCCAAAATCGCAATGATTGAAAGGGCAATCAATAATTCAATTAATGTAAAGCCTTTAGAGCGAACATTATTAATTAAAAATAGAGGAGAATTATCTACAGCGATTTTCATAATAAATGCTATTTCCCATAGAGTGGAGTTTGTCGCCATATCATTACTTTGGTCGTTTTTTTAGATTCCTCAGGCCCATCGACCGCAGTAATCTCTTTAATAATATCTTTAGTTACAAGAGAATATTCCGAGACACTTTCAGCTGTGGAGCCACTACCTTTTATATTCTCTTTATCAATCGTTCTTTGTTGCTGACTATCAAGCGGAAGGCGATCCTGATTATTATCATAAAGACCTCCACCAACTTTTCCTCTAATAGGTAGGCTTACTAAATTCTCAATTGACTTTGGATTGGAATCCTGATTCTGCAAAACGACTGTTACTACACTTTGTCCGATGATTTTATCACCCACCAAAGATCCACCGCGACTGACAATTGTCGCCGCATCATTTTCAAAATGGATAGTTTCAATCCAGTAGACCGAACTATCGCCGAAATTCGGTATATTGGGCGGCTTGGCCGCTAAGCCATGCTTCTTCTCTTGCCATGCGTCAGCGTCTCCCCATGCTTCAGGATGATTTCGCAGCCATCGCACCGCTGAAATGGCCCCTGCTTCCGCTGCCATTGATGCTTGAATCACCTGCTTCTGATTAGCGACCATCCGCTCCTGTAATCCAGAATCAGTCATTGCACTGACACCCAGCAGCGTCATGACCAACAAAATAATTAAACTGATGATTAACACCCCACCTTGCTGCATATGCCTAATTTTCACTAGAAATCTCCTGCTAATCGAGCAAAGATTCTAGGGCGCATTGCTACAGTCAAGGTGACTTCTGGCCGTTGCTGAGACCCGCCATCAACTAACCGTAAAACAATTCGCACACTAATCACAGTATTCCAATTTTCGGGCAAACTCCTATAGTCATCGAGTTGACCATCTCCATCTGAATCCACGCCATAGGCCACCTGCATGGCCGCAATACCTTCCACTAATGCCTGCTGCGATCCCGCCGTGGGTGGATAGCGCGAACTACAATAAAGGATATCTTTCTTTATATGAAAGTAACTGACGATATGCCCAGAAGAGACTGGTTGCCCAAGGCAGTTAAACATGCCCTCCCCTCCGCTATAATTAACAATTATGCCCGCTTGACTACTCCCCTCCTGAACTGATTCAGCCATACTGATTATTTTTCTTAGCGAATCTGAGGCCACTCGCAAATTTTCCTGCATTTGATTTATCGTTTCCTTCCTCAGGTAAGACTGCTTGCTACTTAGTAAAACACTGATCAGACCACTGATTAAGAGCAGGCTTATCGCCAAAGCCACCAGAATTTCGACCAGCGTGAATCCTGTCTTCAAACGATCATTTTTGAGTTCCATTTTAATAAATAACTCTTAGCGCCAGCAAAATAACTAGTTCGGCTTCGGTAATCGAAGCCGATAAGAAAATGAAAAAGACTGAGATTCGACAAATCGTTGATCCATCCAGGATATCGTAATAAGATAATCCCCCGCTTGTTCGGCTACCGCCGACACAGTACCCTTCCAAGCTGGTAGAGAGCTTTTATTTAAATTTTGCCAAGCCTCCACTTCGGCGAGCGGTTCCGCCAAATGGGTCCACATTCGCTCAGCCATATCTAAGGCTTGAATATTCACTACCGTGCGCTGATAGCTTGAATGGGTATATTGCAAGGCATGCAGCTGTAAGCCGGCCAGCCCTAACAGTCCCACCGATAGAATGAGCAAGGCGACCATAACCTCCAGTAGGGTGAAGCCTTTTGCCCTACCTTTCCTTCTCAACCTAATCACCATGACTCTCCCGCGGCTCGCAAGCCCACTTATTGGACTGTCGCGCCAACGCCGTGTTCGCCACTCCAGTTAAAGCCCAATCCATTCAATAGCCATCCTGGCTGACCCCGCCCTGATGATTGATACCAACAAATTTTCGATCAATGGTGCTGTATTTAAGAACATGTCGACTCTACTACCTTGATTCTCCCCACATTGTTAATCACAATCTGGCGGGCCTTGGGCTTCATGCAAACAGTGAGCGTGCCGGCCTGAAAAGCGCCGCTTAGCAGTCTTGCTACCCCATCGGCGGTATAAGAAACATAATTAGCGACGGGGGTGTTTCCGGTTAGGCTGAGATCTGAACCCACCGCTACGGCCCCGAATATGCGGATTAGTTCCTCTCCCATATCCACTTTGGCGTTGTTATTGGGATCGCTGAATACGATCCAACCTTTCTCGAACCCGCCATCAGCCGCGCAATTCGCGCCATCCGCGCTCTTACACAAAGTGACCCGCACGCCGCGTTTGATCGCTTCCGAACGGGTCAGCTGCGCCGCGGCAACCCACTCATTGACTCCCGTCGCCAGGCGATTATTGCGGATTAAGGCTTGAAAGCTTGGAACGCCCAGCGTCATCACCACCACCACTAATACCAGCGTCACCATCAGCTCGATCAGGGTAAAACCATTTAGCCGGGGCATTGATCTTTCCTTTGAGCGATCCAACCGCATCTTCATATGACCACTTCAGCCATTTATCCCAACAAAGTATCAATACAGTCCAATAAAGCCCGCAATGCGCCACGGTGGCGTTCAACTACCGCTTTTCCACAGTCCCCCACTATCCGGCGCCATTCGGAAGAAGCTAACAACCGCTCAACCACAGCCGCTAAAGCCGTTGCATCGGCCACCTCCCAAGCGGCCTCCGCCGCCAGCAACCGCTCGCCCGCCTCGCTAAAATTGAACATATGCGGCCCAAACAGCACAGGCAAACCCAACAAGGCCGGTTCCAATACGTTATGACCGCCGGTTGGAACCAGGCTGCCGCCAACGAAAGCGAGATCGGCAGCCGCATAAAACAGCAGCAACTCACCCATGCTGTCACCGAGGAAAATAGTGGTGTCCAGTTCGCAGGGTCGCTGTTCGCTGCGTCGGACCAGCTTGAAACCCTGCTGACGACAGCATGCCGCCACACTGTCGAATCGTTCCGGGTGGCGAGGCGCCAGCACCAACAGCAAGGCCGGCCAGCACCGGCGAATCACTTCAAAGGCTTTTAAAATTTGTTCTTCTTCGCCGGAATGAGTGCTCGCCGCAATCCAAACCAGCCGCTTTTCTCCAAACAACTCCCGCCGCAGGCTTTGCCCCCGTTCCAGCAATCCTTCCGGCAATACCAAATCGTATTTGAGGTTGCCGACCGTTCGCACACGGGGCGCTCCCAAGGCGATAAACCGTTCGGCATCGGCCTGGGCCTGGGCGGCGATCAGCGTAATATCTTGCAGCATCGATGCGGTCAGACGCCGGATCCGGCCGTAGCCGCGCGCCGAGCGTTCTGACAATCGGGCGTTGGCCAGCAGCACGGGGATACCGTCCGCGGCACAGCGCCGCAGCAGGTTAGGCCATAATTCCGTTTCCATAATGATGGCCAGCCGCGGCCGGGCGCGCCTTAAAAATCGCCGCGCCGCGCCGGGCAGATCATACGGCGCATAAACGTGATGAACTCGGTCGCCGAGGGCGTCCCGAACTTGGCGAGAACCGGTCAAGGTGGTGGTCGTCACCAGCAAGAGCATTGCCGGATAACGCGCCTGCAACGCCCGAATCAAGGGCAGCGCCGCGCGGGTCTCCCCCACCGAGACCGCATGCAGCCACAGACACCCCGCTTGCGGCAACGGTGGCGCGAAACCGAGTCGTTCGCCCCACCGCCGACGGTGGTCGGGATCATGGCGACCACGCCAATACAGCCGTAACAGCGCGAAGGGCAGCGTCACATACAGCAGGCTGGTATATAAGGCACGCAGCAGCCAAGCCCATCCCTCGGCGAGACTGTTCATGGCGAATCCGACAATTCCCGATTCCACATCAAGGTGGCGCCAATCACCGCCGCCGGCATCACGAAGCAGTTCAAGACCGGCACCAGTGTCAACAGCAAAGTCATACCGCCAAAACCCAGGGCCAACGGCCAATGCTGGCGCGCCAACCGACGTTGGTTTTGAAAGCTAATCCCCCGATTCCCAAGGGGATAGTCAGCATATTCCAGCGCCAGGGTCCACGCAGTGGAAAGCAGCCACAGGAGGGGAGCGACGACGTTGGCGACCGGCACGAACATCAATACGGCGAGTGGAATGATCCAGATCAAGAAATACAATAGCTTGCCAAGTTCGGTAACCGGAGATAAGACCAGATCGCGCCAACTGGATTCAGCCGGGGGCGGAGCAGGACCGGTTGCGGCAATCATTTTCTCAACCCGTTCAGCCAGCAAGCTATTGAAAGGAGCGGCAATCAGATTGGCGACCAGAGAAAATCCGTAGAAAACCACAATCACTAGGGTTAGAACGAACAATGGCCACAGTAGCCAATGCAGCCAGGCTAACCAGCTCGGCAACCAATTCTGGATGGTCTGGTCAAGCCGCCCCATCTGGTGGCTACCCCACCAGATACCGCCGCCGAACAACAGTGTGCTGATCAATAACGGCAATACGACGAAGCCGCGCAACCCGGCCTTGGGCAACCAGCGAAGGCCAGTCAGTACATAACCCGCGCCTTTGGTGAGAGAACGACTCATACGATACCTCTGGGAACGGATGGCATTCGTTTCAAATCGCCGCAATCTACGGTACTATTTGCATGGTAACTCAAGACGCCGCGGCCGAATCTGAGCAGTGGCGCATTATATAATCATAAATATCGCTGCGGTTCCGACCGTCGCTCTGGGGATTGAGCCAACTCTTGGCCGCCCTCTACCCGCGGTCGCCGCGCCAGCGCGGAACATGGCGATTCATAACATTTATAACGCTTACCCAGTCACTGACGCCTGTTCGTTGCCTTCCGGGTCCGCATGGTCAGCGACGATGATCAAATGGCCTGTTTCGCACCCGTACAGACTGTATGACGGGCCGATCAAGTCCGTCGGTCCTCGTATGCCGTCACCCCGCCGCCGCCACGCTATCCCACACTTCGAGCGCGCGCCGCAAACGCCTGTCCGAAGCCTTTTCAACCCCACTCATCTCACCGCTAACGTCAAAGGAGCACACGCATGAAACAACCTGTCCGCGTCGTCATCACTGGTGCCGCCGGCAACATCGGTTACGCCATGGCGTTTCGGATCGCCTCGGGCAGCATGTTGGGTCCCGATCAACCGGTGATCCTGCAACTGCTGGAAATCACGCCGGCGCTGCAAGCCTTGCAGGGCGTGGTGATGGAATTGAACGACTGCGCGTTTCCCCTGCTGGCCGGCGTGGTCGCCACCGACGATCTGAAAACGGCGTTCAAGGACGCTAACTTCGCCATGCTGGTCGGCGCGCGGCCGCGCGGCCCCGGCATGGAGCGCAAGGATCTGTTAACGGCTAACGGCGCCATCTTCGGGCCCCAAGGCAAGGCGCTGAACGATCATGCCGCCCGCGACGTGCGCGTGCTGGTGGTCGGCAATCCGGCCAATACCAATTCGCTGATCGCGGCGAGCAACGCCCCCGATCTGGATCGGCGCCAGTTCCACGCCATGACCCGACTGGACCATAACCGCGCCTTGAGCCAATTAGCCGAGAAGACTGGCTCTCATGTCAACGACATTAAGAAGATGACCATCTGGGGCAACCACTCCTCAACTCAGTATCCGGACATTAGCCAATGCAAGGTTAAGGAGAAAGGGGCAACCACCTTGGTCGATCAGACTTGGTATCGCAACACCTTTATCCCGGACGTGCAGCAGCGCGGCGCGGCCATTATCAAGGCTCGCGGCGCGTCCTCGGCCGCTTCGGCCGCCTCTTCGGCCATCGATCACATGCGCGACTGGGCGCTAGGAACGCCCGATGGCGATTGGGTCAGCATGTCGGTGCCATCGGACGGTTCCTACGGTATCGGCGAAGGGGTGATCTATTCCTATCCTTGCGTTTGCAAAAACGGCGACTATGAAATCGTGCAGGGTTTGCCGATCGACGAGTTCAGCCGCGAGAAGATGAAAGCGACTGAACAGGAGCTGCGCGAGGAACGCGCCAGCGTCGAAGACTTGCTAAAGGCCAAATAAGCGGTCTCAAGCGATCCCCGCCAGCGTAGCGGGGACCGCTTGCAGCAAAATCGTGATGGGACAACTACACTTTCGCAACGATATCCAAAATATCGCCGTAAACCCATAACCGCCAAACTGGAGACCATGCATGACCAGCCATGAAGAGTTTCATCGCCGTTCCATCGACGACCCGGAAGGTTTTTGGGGCGAGGAAGCCAAGAAGATCTATTGGCACAAGCCGCCCCAGAAAATCCTGGATTACTCAAACCCACCCTTCGTCAAGTGGTTTGTCGGCGGTGAAACCAACCTCTGCTACAACGCTGTCGACCGGCACCTGAAGGATCGCCCCGATCAACCGGCGCTCGTTTACATCTCCACCGAAGTCAACGAAACCAAGGTCTTTACCTACCAGGAACTGTATCGCGAAGTGAACCGCTTCGCCGCCGTGCTGCAAGAACTGGGCGTCACAAAAGGTGATCGGGTCATCGTTTACATGCCGATGATCGCCGAAGCCACTATCGCCATGCTGGCGTGCGTCCGGCTGGGCGCGATTCACTCGGTCGTGTTTGGCGGTTTCGCTTCCGCCAATTTAGCGGTGCGCATCGACGACGCCAAGCCCAAGCTGATGATCACTTCCGACGCCGGGATGCGCGGCGGCAAACCGGTGCCGTACAAGCATCTGGTGGATGAATCCATCCGCCTGTCCAAGTTTCCCCCAGAGAAAGTGCTGATCTGCAATCGGGGCTTGGACAAAGGGATGAAACTGGTCGAAGGCCGTGATGTCGATTACGAGACGATCCGCGCCAAGCACATGGATGCCGAAGTACCCGTGGTGTGGCTGGAATCCAATGAGCCAAGCTACATCCTTTACACATCTGGGACCACTGGCATCCCCAAGGGCGTGCAGCGCGATACCGGCGGTTACACGGTCGCCTTGGCCGCCACCATGCAGCACCTGTACTGCGCCTACCCCGGCGAGGCGATGTTCGCCACCTCCGACATCGGCTGGGTGGTTGGGCATTCTTATATCGTCTATGCGCCGCTGATCACCGGCGTCACCACGATCATGTATGAAGGGCTGCCCACCAACCCCGATCCGGGCATCTGGTGGAAGATCGTGCAGGATTACAAAGTGACTTCCATGTTTTCCTCGCCGACCGCCGTGCGCGTGCTCAAGTCGCAAGATCCCAAGTACATGAAGATGTATGATCTATCGGCGTTGCGCTATCTGTTCTTGGCCGGCGAACCGTTGGACGAGCCGACTTCGCGCTGGATCAACGATGGTCTGGCCCGCCCGGTGCTGGATCACTACTGGCAGACCGAAACCGGTTGGCCGATGCTGACCTACCTGCCCGGCGTGGAACTGAAGCCCAATCGCTTCGGATCGCCGGGTCTGCCAAACTTCGGTTACAACATCAAAGTCATCAGCGAGGGCACCGGCGAGGAAGTGGGTCCAGGCGAGAAAGGCGTATTGGTGGTTGTACCGCCGCTGCCGCCGGGCAACCTGTCCACGGTGTGGGGCGACGACGAGCGCTTCGTCAAGAGTTACTTCAGCGGCTTTAAGGAGATGGTTTACAGTTCCTTCGACTGGGCCGTGCGCGACGAGGATGGCTATTACTTCATCATGGGACGCACCGACGACGTGATCAATGTCGCCGGCCATCGTCTGGGTACCCGCGAAATCGAAGAGGCCATTCAGAACCATCCAGCCATCGCTGAAGTGGCGGTGATCGGCGTGGCCGACAAACTCAAGGGCCAAGTACCAGTCGGTTTTGCCCGCTTGAAGGACCCCAGCCAACTGGGCACCGAGGGCGCGGCCGAGAAACTGGAGAAGGAAGTCATCGGCAAGGTGCAGGAAATCCTGGGCGCGGTGGCCAAGCCGTCCCGAGTCCATTTCGTCACCGCGCTGCCCAAGACCCGCTCCGGTAAGCTGTTGCGGCGTTCGATCCAGGCCCTGGCCGAAGGCCGCGATCCGGGCGATCTGTCCACGCTGGACGATCCAAACTCGTTGGAAGAAGTACGCCGGGCGGTGGGTCAGTCCTAAGCGATTTGCATTAGCCGCCCGTGGTTTCGCGCCATCGGCGGATTTAGCTCTCAGCGATTCACTCGAAACCCTTCCCCGTTACTTCTGGGGAAGGGTTTTTTTAATGATAAGGCTTCCGACTTAAAGCGCCTTGGCCCGCTCGCGCAGCACGAACTTCTGCATCTTGCCGGTCGAAGTTTTCGGCAGTGGTCCGAATACCACGGTCTTCGGTACCTTAAAGCGGGCCAATTGGCTGCGGCAAAACTCGATGATTTCCTCTTCGGTGGTATTTTCCTTGCCAGGCTGGAGCGTGACGAAGGCGCAGGGGGTTTCGCCCCACTTCTCGTCAGGTCGCGCCACTACCGCCACTTCGAATACCGCCGGATGCCGGTACAGCACGTCCTCCACCTCAATGGTGGAGATATTTTCGCCACCGGAAATGATGATGTCCTTGGAGCGATCCTTGATATCGATGTAACCGTTTTCGTGCCAGACCGCCAAATCGCCGCTGTGGAACCAGCCGCCTTCGAACGCTTCCTCGCTGGCGCTGGGATTCTTGAGATAACCCTTCATCACGTTATTGCCGCGCATGAAGATTTCGCCGATGCTCTTACCGTCCTTAGGCATGGGTTCCAAGGTTTGGGGATGCGCGATCATCAATCCTTCCAACATCGGATAGCGCACGCCTTGCCGGGACTTGAGCACGGCCCGCTCTTCCAAGCTCTTCTCGTTCCATTCGTCGTGCCAGGCGCACACCACCGCTGGGCCGTAAGTTTCGGTCAGGCCGTAAACGTGGGTGACTTCGAAGTGCATCCGCTCCATGCCTTCGATGACGGCGGCGGGTGGAGCCGCGCCGGCGGTCATGACCTTGACCCGGTGGTTGATACCGGCTTTCATCTCGTCTGGGGCGTTCTTGAGGGTATTCAGCACGATCGGCGCGCCGCAGAAATGGTTGACTTTTTCCCGCTTGATCAGATCGAACACCAAGTCGGCGCGGACCTGTCGCAGGCAGACGTTGGTGCCCACCGTGGCGGCGATGGTCCAGGGGAAACACCAGCCGTTGCAGTGAAACATCGGCAACGTCCAGAGATAAACCGGATGCAGGCCCATGTCCCACACCATCGCGTTGCAAACCGCGTTCAGATAAGCGCCGCGATGGTGATAGACCACGCCCTTCGGATTGCCGGTCGTTCCTGAGGTATAGTTCAGCGAAATGGCCTGCCATTCGTCAGCTGGATTTTGCCAGGCGAACTCTGGATCTCCTTCGGCAATAAACGCTTCATAATCCAGCGCCCCCAGCTTTTCGCCGCCGACAAACTGCGGGTCATCAACATCGATCACCAGCGGGCGCTTTGCCGGCTCTATCATTTGCAGCGCCTTCTTGATGGTTTCGGAAAACTCACGGTCGGTAAACAGGATCTTCGCTTCACCGTGGCCGAGCATGAAGGCAATCGCTTCGGCGTCCAAGCGTATATTGAGAGTGTTGAGCACCCCTCCAGTCATCGGCACGCCGAAATGCATCTCGAACATTTCTGGAATATTTGGCAACATGGCCGCCACTGTTTGGCCCAAACCAATACCGCGCTTTTGCAACGCGGACGCCAGCCGCCGACAACGGGCGTAGGTATCTTTCCAATTGCGCCGGACCGGGCCATGCACCGCCGCGATTTTGTAGGGATAAACCGCCGCGGCGCGTTCGAGGAAGGTCAGCGGAGTCAGTGGCACAAAATTGGCGGCGTTCTGGTCCAAATGCATGGTATACGGATTTTGGCCTGGGGCGCTCATGGCGGATATCCTCTGATGGCAGTTATTCTGATGGCAGTTAATGGTGTCTTTACGACGGGACGCGGCGGCTACCGTTCACTCAGCAACCCTTCCATTCCGGCTTGCGCTTGGCGATGAACGCATCAATGCCTTCGCGGGCGTCCTCGCTGTTCATGTTGCAAGCCATCGTCTCGCTCGCACAAGCATAGGCGGCTTCCAAGCCCATCTCCAGCTGCCGATAAAACAACTCTTTACCCATGGCGATGGCCAGCGGGGATTTGCTGCAAATGGAATCGGCCAATTTCCACACGGCGGCATCCAATTGATCCAGCGGCGCGATGCGGTTGATCAAGCCCTGCTGTAAGGCGGTCGGCGCATCGATGAAATCGCCGGTCAACAGTAAATCCAACGCCGGCTTGCGACCCAGATTACGGCTCAGCGCGACGCCGGGGGTAGCGCAGAACAGACCGACATTGATACCTGATGTCGCGAAACGGGCATTATCGGAAGCGACGGCCAGATCGCAAGCCGCGACCAGCTGGCAGCCGGCCGCGGTGGCGATACCGTGCACGCGGGCAATCACCGGCCGCGGCAAGCGGTTGATGGTCAGCATCACCCGCCCGCATTGCGCGAACAGCGCTTGATGAAACGCCGGGTCGGTATGGGCGCGCATCTCTTTGAGGTCATGGCCGGCGCAGAACGCCGGACCACTGCCCGCGATCACCACCACACGGACCGTTTTATCGCTTGCCACAACATCCAGCTCGGTTTGCAATGCGGCCAGCATGGCTTGAGATAAGGCGTTATATTGTTTCGGCCGGTTGAGCGTCAGGGTAGCGACGCCCGCCTCGATCTGACGCAGAACGAGGGCTTCCTCGGAATGGGCGGTGGTGCTCATGATGGTGATTCTCCTTCAGCAGGATTGAGTTACTCGAAATTTCGGAGGTTGAGGTATATGCTATTGACCAACTTCGACAGCTATTCACTCCGGTTTAGCTACAGAGCGGTGACTTTCTCAGGGATCGAATCATTGCCCTAACAATGACCCTTTCACAAGAACTCTGTAACGACACACTGCCGCCATTCTTGGTTGACCGCCGCAGTAACCCCATGCCGGGCCATCGGATCGAGCTGCTGGTGGAAATCAGCGTTCTCGCCTTGCGCGACTGCCTGTTAGAAACACTGCTCGAACAGGCAACAGCCAGCTTGCAGTCCTTTGGAGGCCAGCGCAGTTTACTCTTTCGCCAGCCAAAAAATGAACAACCCACCATGTACAGCCAGGGACGCTGGCGGGAATTAGATTTGGAATTGGGCGGCGACCAGAGCCTGCGAGCCACGCTCGCCGCGCTGGGAACACGCGCCGCTGTCAGTTGGCTACAGGCCGAGATGGCCGAATCGCTGGAGGTGTTGGTGCTGCCAGACGATGAGATTCTGCTCCTGCTGCCTTTGTTGCAAGCGTCTAGCGGTTTACTGGTTCTTGGCGTTTTCATCAATCATATTCTCGACGAGGAACACCATCGTTTTTTGTGCGCCTTGGGACGCGTGCTGGCTGCCGCTTTATCCCGGCAAGAGACGGACGCCCACCGGCAGGCCGAGTTAGCGCACGCTGGGCGGCTGTTATTGCTGGGCGAAATGACTTCCAGTCTGATCCACGAGCTCAATCAGCCCTTGGCCGCCATCCTCAACTACGCTCACGGCAGCCAGCGACAGCTGGAAATCGAAGCCCTTCCGACAGCCATCATGTACGAGCGACTCGATAAAATCGCCACCCAGGCTTGTCGCGCCAGCGAATTGGTCAAGCGTTTGCGACGACTCATCCGCAAGGAACCGATCAATCAAATCACCGCCGTCGATCTAGCACGCTTGCTAAACGATACCGTCAAGCTCTGTGAGGCTGACGCTCGCCAACAACACCTCCAGATCAAGCTCCATCTGCCCCAAGCGCCCCTGCCTGAAGTGGCCGGTGATCCGATTCAGATCGAGCAAACCCTGCTCAATCTGTTGCTCAACGCTATCGAAGCAGGCCCACATCCCACCCTAAAAAGCGGCGTTATCACGGTGGAAGCCAACAGTCTAGGGCCAGATTGCGTATTGGTCCGCGTGCGCGATCAAGGGCCGGGATTGCCGGATGATGGCAATATCGAACTGTTATTTCAGCCTTTTCATACCACCCATTCAGAAGGCTTGGGCTTAGGCTTGGCTATCAGCCGTTCTCTGGTCGAAAGCCAGGGCGGCCGCTTGTGGGCGGAGCGCAACGAGGAGGGCGGCGCCACCTTTAATCTGACCTTACCAGTCGCCAAGATCGCGGGGGCGATATCGTGAGCAGCTCCGAGGCTCCTCTGGTTTATGTGGTGGACGACGATCCCACCTTGCGCGACTCGCTGCGATGTCTGTTGGAATCAGTCGGATTGCGGACGCTGGTTTTTGCCAATACCGAAATGTTTCTGCAAGACTATCAACCGAACCGGCCGGGCTGTTTGTTATTGGATATCCGTATTCCAGGCCACAACGATTTAAGCTCCCAGCAATATCTGCGCGATCATGGCATTGATGTCGCTGTGGTGATTATCACTGGCCACGGCAGTGTGGCGACCGCGGTCGCGGCCATGAAGCAAGGCGCGCTGGATTTCATCGAAAAACCCTTCAACGATCAACTCTTGTTAGACTGTGTTCACAGCGCGCTGGTCAATGATCGGGCGCGGCGCGGCACGCGCGCCCTTCGCCAGGATTTACGACGCCGACTCAACACGCTAACGCCGCGCGAGCATGATGTACTGCGCCAAGTGGTGGAAGGTCTGTCCAATCGGGAAATTGCTGAAGTCTTGAGCTTGAGTCGGAAAACCGTCGAAGTCCACCGCGCGAAGGTCATGCAAAAAATGCGGGCGACTACCTTGTCGCAACTGATCAGAATGGCGATGGCGGTCGATATCATTAAGATTTTTGATGAGGCTGGCGTAATCTCTTCGTCAAAAACCGCCTTGACCGATGATTTTAAAGTGTCATGTGTTTAATTCTGGTCGCCTACCGCCACCATCCAAGCTATCCGTTGATCGTCGCGGCCAATCGCGATGAGTTTTACGACCGTCCCACCGCGGCACTGGCCTTCTGGAGCGACACTCCAACGATCATGGCGGGTCGCGACCTCAAGGCGGGCGGCGCCTGGCTAGGCGTCACCCCGACCGGTCGCTTCGCCGCGCTGACGAACTATCGCGATCCAGCTCGGCTGATACCCAGTGCGCCCTCCCGCGGTCAGCTGGTCAGCGACTATCTGCGAAGCGAAGAGCCCGCGCGCGCTTATCTTGATCGATTAGCCCAACAAGCCGACGTTTATAACGGTTTTAATCTGCTGCTGGGTGATGCGGAAGGCTTGTTTTATTATGCCAATTTTGACGGCCCACCCCGCGCGCTGGCCCCTGGCCTATACGGCCTCAGCAATCACTTTCTAGATACGCCCTGGCCCAAAGTGGAGCGGAGTCGCGCGGCCTTGCGCCGCGTGTTGCAGCGATGCACCCATCCAACGGCTGATGAGCTGCTAGGCATACTCACTGATCGTATGCCCGCGCCCGATGGTGAACTGCCCCGCACCGGCGTTCCGCTGGAATGGGAACGCTGGCTATCGCCGATCTTCATCGCCGCGCCGGGCTACGGCACCCGCGCTTCCACCGTTCTGCTGGCGCGTGCGTTCGGCGGCGCTCGCCTAGTCGAGGTCACATGGCCAGATAGCAGCCGGCGGGAATGGGAAATCGACTGGCCGACGTCAACCTCGAATACCGCCACGCCAATGCCCACTCAAAATCCGCCCGCCGATCCGCTGCTAAATTAGCCTATCAACTGATTCGATCCCGTTCCCCCCGCAACCCTCCCCTTGTCCGGGCGACGCGCGATCAGCTATCCTAGTTGAAGCACATGCCCATAAACTCGGTGCTAGTTAAGCTCTTTGGACACCCTCCTCGTTCAGCCCCGGTAGCTCAGTTGGATAGAGCGCACCCCTCCTAAGGGTGAGGTCACAGGTTCAATTCCTGTTCGGGGCGCTCTGTTTTCAATGACTTAGGCCAACTGTTCCAAAGGTCGGAACTGGGCTGTCGTGCAGTCGTCGTGCAATTTTTGATTCGGCCTCAAATCAAATCAATCCGCTCTTGTAAGAAATCCGCAACGCTTGGTAGGCATTGTCGTCTGATGATGGTCATAAACTGTTCCGCTGAAAAAGGGGGATTGGATAAGCTTGCGCGTTGCTCCTTAGCGACGCACTCTAAAACCGGCGACTCCAAATCTGCAAGGTCAAGAATGAATTCATCCAGGTGAATGGCGCAAACTCCGAACTTATCGAGTATGGCGCTAGGGAAATCTTTCAGATTCATCGTAACGATAGCACTAGCACCTGCTCGAATTGCAGCAGTCAGTACGTGATGATCATCAGGGTCGGTTGCACGTTGCAACCCACCCACTTCAGCCGAGCTACGGGTTTCTACCTATAACATATGCGAAACAAAATCCAACACCAGGGTGTGCTTTTGAATGCCGATATAAGGAAGGAACCAAAAGACTGGTTATAAATGCCGACATGCTGGGGTCCTAACTACCCCTAGCTTTCGCCCTCTTTCCAGGGTCCCCAACTGGCGTGGTTTCTTCAAATCAAAAGTTCAGATCGTCATTGAACGGCGCGACGGCGGTTCGGACCTTGCGTGTTTTTACGCTCGAACGCGGTGCTTGATGCTGTCCATCTCTGACTTGCCAGAATATGTCACGGCGGTGAGTCCGGCCAACTGCTGTCCCATCGCGGAAATCTCTACACGGATGGCCGCTAATTCGTCGCTATGCCCATCCACCTTGGCGCGGATGTAGACGCAAATGCTCCAAGGTGACGCTAGCCAGTTCTTCGGGGGTCAAGCGCTTTCCTTATTCCGGATTGAAATTTAGTTCTTGCGGTCGTAATGGAACCGGCATTGCAGAATGTCTACGGTGTTTTGTTCTACAAAGTAAATCAAGCGGTGTTCGTCGGTGATGCGACGCGACCAATAACCCGATAGGTTGCCTTTTAAGCCTTCTGGTTTTCCGATTCCTTGAAAGGGGGATCGTCGAATATCCTGAATCAATTTGTTAATCCTTTGAAGAATAGCGCGGTCGGTTTCTTGCCAATATAGGTAATCCTCCCATCCACGCGGATGGAATTTAATCAACATCGGGTAATAGTTCCCGTGCCTGCATATTCCGTCCGGCGCGGTGATCGTTGATGGCTTCCATCAGGCGGGTCGCGTTCGCGGTTGAACTCAACAGGTGCGCGGTGGCGTCTACCTCGTTTTCGTCCAAGCGTTCCAGGGCGAGATTAACGACCTCCCCCAACTTGACGCCTCGATCCTTAGCCAGCTTCTCGGCTTTCTCCTTAGCCTCCGTGGATACCCAAACAGTCAGGGTAACGTGTCCCATCGCCTGGTAGCGTTCGCGCATTTTGCGGGTTGCTTCTTTGGTGCGGTTCCTGACATTCGCCGCAAGTTGTGAATCTTTCAGTTTGGGCATGGTGAGTACCTCCATTGGCAGTCTTAACCCAAAGACATACCATCAACTAAGAATATTCACAAGAATAATTTTTTTAATAATTCATGATAACGAAGATTATCTTGAATTTCGCCCTTCCGATTGCCCTAAAACAGCGGGATTCCGGGCCATCGGCGATTCAACAGAGAAAATAATCACGGCGGTAATGGTGAGGAATCCTCACCATTGGCCACGCGAAGCGCGGTCTTGCGCTGCCACTCGCTCAACCCGGCTTGGCTGGCCGCTTGGGTGCGGTTTCTAGCTATGTCGGTGCCGTCATGTCTAGAATCGTGACGGTTTACTCCTGCCGCCACCTGCTTCAGCAACTCGCCACAGCGGCGGATGGGGCACACCTCCGGCGTTCATAACTCAAAAAATTTTTACTAAGAAACCTCAAAAAATGGCGAATACCGGGGTTCTAACTTCCCTCGGTTAGCCGCTTTTGCGGGAAGGACCCGCCATCGCTGTTGAGGCTTTGTGGGCTTGAGACAGACACGCTTTTGCTCGCGGGCTGCCTTGCGCTGCTCACGGATTTGGGTACTACGGTGTTTACGCTTCATGGCTAGACATCCAGTGCATCATTAAAGGGCGCTTTTGACCGCTGGGGCACGTCCGCTTTGGGCTTGGCTCGTAGCGTAATGATTTGGTCAATCACCACATCTAACCCGGCTTGCGGGGTGCCTTGCTTGTCAGTCCAGGTCTTAAGCGTGGCTTTACCACTGATGGCAACAGCGCTCTGGTCTTTCAGACGCGCCAGCGCTTCGGCTTCGCTACCAAACCCAATCAGCGAGAGCCAGACACTCCCGCCTTTGCCGTCATCGGCGCGTAACCGGGCCGTGGTGAAGGGTTTACCGTTTTGGCTGGTGCGGCTTTGAGGATCGCCGTACAACGTGCCCGTGCAAAGTGTTCTGATCATGCCTCACCTCCCACAGGCCACCAATACAGCCCCTCAGCCTGTGTCCTGATCCGGCCATGATCGAGCAGAGCAAACACGGTATCCGTATCAATCCCGGCCTTATGCAGCGCTCGCCAGTAATCACGACGATGGACCAACGCGCCTTTCCCATCATGACCACCGTCCACCAGGTGAGCGACACACCGGGCATAGAGGGTCTGAAGCACGGTGAGTGCGGCGGCTTGTTGTGGGGTAATAGCTTTTTGCGCAGTCTCAGAGGCTGCTAAAGTTGCTAATTCTGCTAAACGCGCTGTATCTGCTTGTTTTTCATCAGCTATTAGCGATTCTTCATTTGCTAATCTTTTGCTAAAGTTTGCTAATCGGTTGCTAATCTCTGGGGTCGCTGGCGGTGCTGGGGTGTCGATTAGCAAAGGATTAGCAGGGATTAGCAAAAGATTAGCAAGCGCATTTCCTTTTAAATCAATGAGATTAGCAGGATTAGCAGGATTAGCAGCATTCTGAAGTGCTAACTTTTGATTTTCAGGGGCCAGGTCAGCTAAGGCGAGTCCTGAAAAGCTCATGCCTCGACCTCCTGGTGGTGAATCTGCCAAACGTCCTTGCGGTACTTGCCGTCAATCACCACGCCGTCATCAAGCTTGGTGAGCCAGCGATGTTTAACCAGCACATCCAACAATCGCCGGGCGGTTTTAGCGTCCCGAATACCACTAGGGCCGCATTGGTACACCTTCGCCAAATGAACATGGGTTTCATTTAAGCCATGCAACCAATCCAGCAGCCGTTGGGCGGCCTGTAACTCTGGATCGGCCACGCCACTATCATGGATGCGTAGGGCTTCCGTGAGGTAATAATCCATCAGCAGCAAACCACACTTTATTGTGTTGGCATCGATGACCGTGGCCGCTGGCTGGGCGATGAGGGTCAACACCCCGGCTAACCGGGCGGCATGTTCAGCGGCCTTACTGGCAAAGCCGCGAATCGGTTCCAGTACCCCCCCCTCGCCCAACTGCCGCTCAATGCGATTGAAGGTTGTCACCCAAACCGCCTTGGCCTCCACTGATAGCGACAAGGCACGCGGGGCCAGTTCGTTACGGGTATCAGGCCGTAGCGGATAGGGCCGATACAACAAGGTGGTCAGGGCTAACCAGTATCGACCGATGGCCGCCTCCTGGGAGGGGTCGCTATTGACATACAACCGGGTTCCCGCTGTGGTATCAGGCCAACTTATCAGCACACGAGCGAGAAAGCCTTGATCCTGGTAGATCGGATCGGCCAACAATTCAGCGGCGACCAAGGGTTGGGTCATTAAATGCAGCGACAGGCGACGGTCATAGAGGCTGCTCGCCCCATCGCCCCCTCTGACCCGATCCAGCGGGCGACCATCCCACAGCTTGGACAGCGCCCCAATGGTGCGTAACCGGGCATCGCGGGCCAAGGCATGACCGCCGACAAATAACGCGCCCTCATCCGAGAACAAGCCTAAGCTGGGCTGGCCGTTGGCGAAGAGCTTGAATAGCCCTTCGCTGGTCGGATCGCCCGCCAGCAGATTAGAGAGCAAGGGCGCTTCGGGCGCTTCGCCCAGCGCCCCCAAGGCTTTGGATTTCTCTTGGCTCGCTGTTCTTACTTTACTTAAGTCGGCTGCCTTTTCCTTGATCGCCGCTGATTCCGCCTGTTCCCAAACACGAACCGCGCTTTTGTAATCGGCCATTGCGAGTTTGTGGCCATCCACCAATTCCCGCTGTCGGGCCATCACCGGCTGTAACACGAGAGTATCAACGCCGGTTTTTCGCTCTCCTGATGCGCCAATGGTGAGAAGGAATAGAGAGAGCGGAATCACCCGGCCATCAATCACCACATTAGCGTGGCCTTGTGCGGCCAGGGCGGCTGCGCCTAGCAGCGATTGGGCAATGAGCGGAATGGGCGCTTGTACGGTACGCTGGACAGCCTCCAACGCCGGGCCAAGAATCGGGCCTAGCGCTTGTATCGGGTACGGGGCCGCTGGAATCGCCGCACGCCGTAAGGGGTCAGGGGGTGCATTACTGGGCGGTGTTTTGCTCCCTAATGAGTCGGCATAGCCTTCTTGCTCAGGGGGTGGGCTGTCGGTGCGCTGACTCTGCGGCTCAGGTCTGGGCTGTTTGAGTTCGATACCCAACCCCACCGCAGCAGCCTTGATCGCTGCTTTCACATCGCCTTGATGGTCGAGTAGGCAAAAAACCGAGAACGCATCATGCGCATGACCGTCATTGAGCGCACAAGACCCATTACTGCTAAAGACCTTGCCACTGTCCAGTATCCGAACCGATGGAATCCCGCTGGTGGAGTGCGGGGGTAGATAGCGTTTCTTGCCCTTGGGCTTATAGCCGTGGGCCTCTAGCAGCGAGCGGACATCGTGCGCCTGATTGAAGTGGCCGATGATATCCAGATGGGGCCTAGCCTCTGAGGTATACGGCGCGGCCTTGGGTTCAACCGGCGCAGACCACGGACACAGGGCTTGTAGCTCCGGTAGCCAGGCACTCCAGTTCGTCCACAGTTCCAGTAATGCGGGGGGTGGTTCGGGCAGCGCTAGCGGATCGTCTGGCAGTGGGGTCAGCCATTCATAACACTTGCCGGAGGGGTGTTTGCTGGGCGGTAGAACGTCCTGATTGGCACCCGCCCGAAGCTCGAACAGGGTGATTTTCCCTTCAGCAGCGCTCCGTCCAGGCCACTCCAGTTTAACCAGCGGTAAATCCATCCCGGCAGGTTGCCGGAACAGCAGCCGGAAGTTGCCGGGCTTGCCTTCAACCGTTGGCGTGCCTTGGCGTAAGAGGTCCAGATCGAACCCAAATTCAGCGAACACGCCACGAGTGCATTCGACCTGATCGACATCTAATGAGCAGGTCTTAACGTCCCCTAAGCCATGCACAATACCAATATTGCGGGCGGTGCCGTTCCAAATCTCCAACACCTGGTCAGGCGTCACAACGGCCTTTGCGTGCGTATTCCATCCGGGATGGGTGGGCGCTTTGCTGCCATGCGCCATCCAGGTGAGCGCAAAACCACGCGCCACATAGCCCAGCGCAGCGGCTTGCAGATCGGGTTCAACAGTCATATCAATCTCCAAAAGAGAGGCTGACACCGCACCCATTCCAAAGTAGAATATCTATGGTGTTCTGATATTCTTTTGCGTTATGGCGTAAGGCGTGCGGGGCCAGTCTCTTACAGTAAAGGGGCTGGCCTTAGTTGTTTTGAGGTTCGATTAGCGCCCGGTTCCAGCTTGGCAATTTGGGCATTGGTGTTAGGGACGCGCTCATTCCGCACCCCCCTCGCCCAGCGTCTGCCGGATCGCATCCGCCATCGCGCCCGCAATAATCGCCCGCTTTCGAATCACATCCGGGGCCTCGGCAAGGCGGTCTTCTTGT
>Ga0209573_1000919_pt1 | contig 51832 bp, 64 predicted proteins | sample TNRBio252014_DNA_FD_185870 | JGI IMG/M metagenome (GOLD analysis project Ga0209573, IMG submission 185870) | Wastewater treatment Type I Accumulibacter community from EBPR Bioreactor in Madison, WI, USA - TNR Reactor_6/25/2014_ DNA (SPAdes)... | ecosystem: Engineered > Bioreactor > EBPR >... | reverse complement strand
AGATCGTCCCCGTTAGGTCGTCAAACCGCTTCCCGCAGTTCTTGCAAGAGTAGCGACGGCATTCCTGCTGCCGATGATTCTTGCCGCGCTTGCTGATCTTGTTAGACGCGCAGTGAGGGCAACGCACTCCATGAGGCCAACGTTTCTTTCTGATTTCATCGTAGCACTTGGCTTCGTCTATAAGTTTGTTAATCCAGCACATTGGAGACAGAGAATGGGTAGAAGAAGTTTGGATTCTACCACGTCCTCAAAACCCAATATGAGCCTTGAGTTTTCTAACACTCAATCTGCTGTTTGGAATGCGATTCAGGCTGCGATTCAGGAAGCCGGTTTATTGTTGCCAATGTTTCAGCATTAGATAAAGGAAAAGGCAGCTTCAAAGCGGTTACTACCACCACCGCCGTCAAGCAAGACCTCATCATTTCCGCCTACAAACCCAATAGCGGCCTTGAAGAACGCTTCATCCAAACCGGCGGCACTGAAAAATCAGTGAGGGATTTCGTCAGCACCCACCTGAACTACTTGCCCAAGGTCAAGCTAAACAACGGCTAACTGGAATTTATCGCCGAACGCGACCCCCGGATTCTCTTTGATCGCATGGTCGCCTGGTTCATTCGCCACAACCGCCCAGTACCGCTGTCCACTCAAGAATTTCAAGCCGGTTTGCAGGATCGTTTCTCGGTTCGTGACGGCATGATCTTCTTATCCGAACAACTCAACGACTACGACCGGGCGCGGTTGCAAGTCGCTCAAGCGCCACAAATGGAATTGTTTGTGTCCGACGAGCGTTCCGCGATTAACTGGCTCACCGGCTTCCTCAAACAGCGCCCCGCCACCACGCAAGACATTAACCCGGACTTCATGCAGCAACTCGGCGCAGGCTGGAAAAAACACGAAGCCCGCCCGGAATTAAAACAACTGCTGGACAACAACTTTCTGCAAGACGCCGCCAATCGCTGGTACGTCCCCGATCCCAACAAAGCGCAAGAACTGGAACAACTCCACACCAAGGCGCTGCTCAAGGAATTTGCCGTCTACCAAACCTAGACCGGTCGCCAGCTTAAGGAATTCCGCACCGAAGCCCTCCGCGCCGGTTTCAAAGCCGCTTACGGCCGCCGCGACTACCGCACCATCGTCACCGTCGCCAATAAACTGCCCGACGCCGTGTTGCAGGAAGACGAAAAACTGCTGATGTATTACGACGTAGCAAGTCTGCGGGTTGAGGAGGAATAGCCATGTACGCTGAACGCCTGTTAATTGTGGGGAGACACATAGAATGATTCGCAAGACAGAAAACCACGAACCCGGAAAAACCCGGAAAAACCCGGAAGAAACAAGCGCCTATCCCCCATTCCGCCGCCTGTCCCTCGGACACATAGCTTGATTATGACACTGTTTAATTAGGAAGGGAGACACATACGATGATTCTGTCCCCTCCCGTCTTAAAAACTTTAAATTGTCTTAAGTCCTGTTTAATGCTCACAATTTTCCCCCTTTTCCTATCTTAAATTCGAAACGCCTCGCGCAACCTCGCGCAACCGTATATACAGCCTCGCGCAACCAATTCGCGCAACTTTTGCCCTATTTCCCTTGCATTTTACTGGGTCTTTCGCGCAACTTAATTGTGTTTTGAAACTTTCTAGCCGGCCCGTTTTAGCTCGTCCGGTTGCGCCGCAGCAGAAGCGGTTTGCTCAATAATTCGCTTCCCGCGCTCATCGCTTTGCCGATAGTTGTCGATCAGCGCCGCCTCCCGATGGGGCAATGCGCTCCCCGCTCGCTGGCCCGTGAGGATGTACTGCATATCGGCGCCGGCCTGGGCGAAAGCGAATAAAACTTCTCCTCCCGGTGCGGCTTTCCCGCGCTCATATTTCCCCCAGATTTCGCGGCTGACTCCACACCGCTCAGCCATCTCCGCTTGATTGAACCCTAGCCGTTCCCGTTCCTCCCGAATTCTCGGCGCGCTTAGAGAAATAAAGTTCATATTTGCCCTTGACCGTGAGAATTAAAGTTCTCATAATGATGCTTATTGCATAAGAGCAAGCATATATGAACGAGTACTTGAAAGTTCGGATTGGATTGATCTCCAAGGGCACCAGCTTCAGCCGCTGGTGTCAGCAAAACGGCATCAAGCGCCAGAATGCTCAGAAGGCTTTGGTGCGGAAATGGAATGGCCCCAAAGGGCGGGCGGTGCGCCAGCAGTTGCTGAACGCGGCCGGAGTCTGCAGTCATGGCTGACATCTGGCTGGATACGACCGCGATTGCCGCCATGATCAGCGTCAGTCAGCAAGCCATCCGCAAGCGCATCGGGGAGTTCACCACCCGCCGCGTCGGCGTCCGGCATGAGATTCTGCTGTCCTCCCTGCCCGAGGTCTGGCAACGCGCCTGGCGGGTGCAGCAAGCCGCCGCCGAAGCGACCCCGGTCGCCGTCGATCCCGCCCGGGAGGCCCTCTGGGCGTGGTATGCCCGCCGGCCCGGCACCATCAAGGCCGAAGCCGAGCGCCGCCTGACGTGGATGCAGCGCCTCCAGGCCGCCCTGGACGACGACCCCGACCTCTACGTCACCCACCTCGCCCGCGCCCTGGCCGTCAAAGACCCCAGCGCCGTCACCCTGATCCGCTGGTGGGCCAAAATCAAGGACGCCCCCCGCCAGGACTGGCTGGCCCTGCTCGCGCCGGGGAATATCGGCAACCCGAACGAGGCCGACTGCAGCCCGGAGGCGTGGGATTTCTTCGTCGGCGAGTACCTCTCCCGCCGCCGCACCCCCGCCACCCTCTGCTACGAACGCACCCAGCGCGCCGCCGCCGAACACGGCTGGACCCTGCCCAGCCTGAAAACATTGCAGCGCCGCCTCACCCAGTCGGTCTCCCAGGGCGCGCTCACCCTCGCCCGCCAGGGCGCCGAGCCGTTGCGCGACACCTTCAAAACCCTGCGCCGTGATCCGCGTTCCTTCCATGCCGGCGAGATGGTCAGCGGCGACGGCCTCAAGTTTGACACCTTATGGATAAGGTGGCCGGACGGCGAGATTCTCAACACCACCACCGCCTGGTTTTGGCAAGACGGCTACTCCAACAAGCTGCTGGCCTACCGCGTCGATAAAACCGAAAACGCCGACCTGTTCCGCCTGGCGTTTTACGACCTGACCGCCATCACCCTGCCGCGCCTGGTGCTGATCGACAACACCCGCGCCGCCGCCAACAAAGTCATGACCGGGCGCGCCCCCGGCCGCCATCGCTTCAAGGACCGCCCCGACGATCTGGAAGGCGCCCTGGTGCAGCTCGGTTGCCACGTCCACTGGGCCGACCCCAACCACGACGTCACCAACCCCGGCTCCAAGCCCATCGAACGCAGCTTCGGCATCGGCGGCATTCACGAGCGCGTCAGGACCCATCCGCGCTTCGCCGAACGCGGCTACCGCAGCGACAAAGCCATCGATCTCGCGGAATTTCTGGAAGTGCTGGCCGAAGAAGTGACCGCCTGGAACGCCAAACCCAAGCGCCGCACGGTCGTTTGTGGCGGCGAACTCAGCTACGCCCAGGCGTTCGAGGACAGCTACCAAAAAGCCACCATCCACCTGCCCACCCGCCAGCAACGCCAGCTCCTGCTGCTCATCCCCGCCGTCTGCACCTGTCGCGCCCCCTCCGGTGAGATCACCCTGCCGGTCGGCAAAGGCCCCCACGGCGACAATCGCTACTGGTGCGAGCGCCTGTCCGAGCACCTGGGCGAGTCGGTGGTCGCCTACTACGACCCCGCCTATCTGCATGAACCGCTCGCCGTGTACACCCGCGACGGGCGCTTTATCGCCGACGTCCCGTGCAACGCCCCGCACGGCTGGGGCGATACCCAGGCGATGCGCGAACACCTCAAGGAAAAGCGCCGCTACCTGCGCGCCCGCAAGCAGGAAGCCGCCAGCGCCTCCCGCCTCAGCGCCCTGGAGCGCAGCGACCTGCTGCCCGCTGTCCCGGTCGAGCCGCCCCTCGATCCGAAAGTCGTCCGCGTCGACTTTGGCCCGCCGCCCGGCCCCCCGGCCCGCGACGACCTCAGCGACGACGACCCCGAAAGCGAAGACCGCGCCGATCAGTTCCGGCGTGGCCTGGCCCGCCTGCGCGAGCAGGCTTAACTCGGGATTAAGCCCGTCTTAACCCACCCCTACACACACCTATACATATAAGGAGTAGACATTGACTGCCCCGACCGCCCAACCGCCCGACCTGCGCGCCGAAATCAAGGCCCTGATCGAACAGGAAGGTCTCTCCCAACGGCTGATCGCCCGCGAATCCGGCATCGGCGACGCCGTACTCAACCAATGGCTGGCCAACAAATACCCCGGCGACAACGCCACTGTGGTCAGCAAGCTCGAACGCTGGCGCGACGCCTACCAGCGCCGCCGCGTCGCCCGCGCCAGCCTGGCCGACATCCCCGGCTATCTGCCCACCCCGACCGGCGAAAAGATCCAGACCGCCCTCAGTTACGCGCAACTGGCCGGCGACATCGCCCTGATCTACGGCGCTGCCGGCCTGGGCAAAACCCGCGCCGCCGAGCGTTACGCCGCCCTCAACCCCAACGTCTGGCTCGCTACCCTCAGCCCGGCGACCGCCAGCGTCTCTACCGCCCTGGGCGACATCTGCCTGGCCCTCGGCTTGCGCGAACTGCCCCAGGGATCGGCCCGGCTCTACCAGGCCGCCATTCACCGCGTCAAGGACACTGCCGGCCTGCTGATTCTGGATGAAGCGCAACACCTGTCGGTCAACGCCCTCGACCAGGTGCGCAGCCTGCACGACGCCACCGGCATCGGTATCGCCTTGATCGGCAACGAAACCGTCTACGCCCGGCTGACCGGCGGCAGCCGCGCCGCCTATCTGGATCGCCTGCACTCGCGCGTGGGCAAACGCCTGGCCCTCACCCGTCCCCTCAAAGGCGACGTCGAGGCCCTCGCCGCCGCCTGGAGCCTCACCGGCAACGCCGAACTGACCCTGCTGCGCGACATCGCCCGGCAATCGGGCGCCTTGCGGCTGATCAACAAAACCCTACGGCTGGCCACGGTGTTTGCTGCCGGCGGCCCGCTGACCCTCGACCCGATCAAGCTGGCCTGGGCCGACCTGACCGGCAACGCCTGACCTTCATCAGACCTGTACTGGAGTATTGCCATGCAAATCAACTCATCCCCCGGCCCCCGGACCGGAACCCATCCCCTCAGCGGTTCGCGCGACCCCGGCGAGCGGGGGGCGTTAGCCCCCTGTTCTGAAGCCGTTTCGCGCGACCCCGGCGAGCGGGGGGCGTTAGCCCCCTGTTTTTCGTTACGACGGGCGGCAGAACAGGGGGCGGCAGAACAGGGGGCGGCAGAACAGGGGGCGGCAGAACAGGGGGCTTCATCAAAACAGGGGGCTGACGCCCCCCGCTCGCCTTCCATCCCGATTGACCTACGCCTGCACGTCGCCGCCGACGCCGCGATGATAGATGTCGTGCAGTTCATTACCCACCTGGCCGAAAGCCTCGGCGGGTACTGGGAATATCACGCCCCGCTCAGCGCCAACCCAGGCCGTTTTGAATTCCATCATCTGACCTTTCCTCATTCGGAGATCCAACCATGAGCCTGCGTTCCGCCGCCGCCCAGCGCATCACCCGCCACCCGTTCGCCCCGGAACTCTATGCCGCGCCGCACGGTTTGTTCCCGGTCAACCCCGACCCGCTGGCCACCCGCGACCCGCATTCCGCACCCTGGCCGTTGAATGAAACGGACCTGGACTTGCCGGATGATCCGCCGCCGCCCGTTCTGCAGGACCCCGGCAACGACCCGCTGTATCTCGGCACCGTCACCGTCACTCAGCGCGGGATCGGCGGGCCGTTTAGCCTGGACGTGCTGTTGGCCGCCGATGGCAGCGCCCTGGAAATCGGCCCCTTCCGGCTCGACCGCGACCAACTGCGCCGCCTGGATCGGCTGTTTCTCATCGTCCGCGCCCTCATCGGCCACGACCGCCCGCCCACCCGCCCCTGGCCTGCCGCTGAGTCCGGGCGCGGCATTACCGGCTGGGACTTCACCCACGCCCGCCCCTGCGCCGACCTCGCCCAGGAGGGACTGAGCGAAGGGGAAACCCGGCCATGAGCCAATATCAGCGGAAATACCCGCGCCAATACCCGCGGTGGCAGTGCATCTGGACCCCCGCCGAAAACGCTCTCCTGAGACGGCTGTTCAGGGCCAAAACGCCCATGGATCAGATAGGGGAACAACTGGGCCGCAGTCGCCGTTCAGTGGACACGCAATTGCGCGAACTGGGAGTCATCAGGACGCCCGTCCAGCAAGAGTCAATGAACAACATCACCGACCAGGATCGGGCTTGGATGGCCTATTGGCGGCTGCCGCGCGACCAGCGTTTGCGCCTTCGGCAAACTTTCGGCGATCACCCCACGTTTTCACCGCCGGAGGACAGCAACAGCGACAGAAACAGGGGACTGACGGCCCCCGCTCGCCCGGAACGCCAAAGGAGCGCCCCTTGAACATCAGCCCCGTCGCACTCTGGAGCGATGACGCCCTGCGCGCGTTAATCGCCTGGGGCAAAACCTTCCATCATCCGCTGAAACCGGAGGTGGAATGGAACGTTTGGCAACTCGCCCTGGCCGCCGAAGCCTTGCTGGCTGAGCAGGCCAGCCGCGCCGCCCGTCATTTTCCATCCCCAACCCCAACGGAGACCTCTCCATGACTGATACGGATAAGACCCTCACTCGCGCCGATCTGGCGCGCGAACTCCACTTGTTAGGTTATGGCAGCAAAGCCCAGGCCCATCGCCTGATCGGCGGGCTGATTGACCTGATCCCCATCGCCTTGCGACGCGGCCACACCATCCACCTGAAAGGGCTGGGGCGGTTTGAAGGCGTCGAAACCGCCGCCCGCACCGGACGCAACCCGCGCACCGGCGAGCCGTTGGATATCCCTGTGGGCCGGCGCTTTAAGTTCAGCCCGTCGCGCCCGCTGCGCCATCTCTACAAGCCGCGCAAGGGGACGCCATGAGCCGCGCCGCCGCCCGCTTGAAAACCGACGCCGTAGTCGTCCAGGTTCCGCAAACCAAGGACGACGTGATCGCCGCCATTGCCGAAATTGGCCGCCGCCAGCGCGAGCGCAACCGCATCGAAGCCGCGATGAACGATGAACTCGCCCTGGTGCGCGAAACTTGGGAACGCAAGGCCGCCCCGCATCAGGACGCCATCCGCGCCCTTACCACCGGCGTGCATCTCTGGTGCGAGGCCCACCGCGCCGCCCTGACCCAAGAGGGCAAGGTGAAATACGCCCGCCTGGCCAGCGGTGACGTGAAATGGCGGATGACCCCGCCCAAAGTCACCATCCGCGCCGTGGAAAACGTCCTGGAGTACCTGAAACAGCAGGGTCTGGGGCGCTTCATCCGCATCAAGGAGGAACCGAACAAGGAAGCGATGCTGGCCGAGCCGGAGGCCGTGGCCCACATCAAGGGCGTCTCCATCAGCCAGAAGGAGGAATTTATCGTGCAGCCGTTTGAAACCGAGCTGGAGGAAATCGCATGAGCCACGTCCTGCTGTTCTTCGTCGCCTTCCCGGTCGGAATCCTGGTCGGCGCCGCCTTCACCCTGGCCATGCTTTGGCCTGAATACCAGGCAGGCCGCCGCTCAATAGCGAGCGAGTAACCCATCGTAGGGTACGCACTGCGTACCCTGCCTATTTCAGAAAAAAGGTCGACCTATGGGCCATACCCCCCCACCTATGGGCCACCCCCCCTACTTGACAAAGGAGCCCTCAATGCCCAGCGCGTTTGAACCCCAGCGCACCCGCGACTTGCGGCGCATCCACACCGGACGGCGCGCGCTCGCCCTGGACGATGACACCTACCGCGACCTGCTGGAGCGCGTCACCGGAAAACGCAGCGCCGCCGATCTCGACGCCCAGCAGCGCCGCGCCGTGCTCGATAACCTCTACCGGCTGGGGTTCACGCCCCCCGACCATCGCCGCCCCAAGCCCGCCGGCCAGGGCAAAACCCGCCTGATGAGCAAGATTGAAGCCCTGCTCGCCGACGCGGCGCGCCCCTGGGCCTACGCCGACGGCCTGGCGACCCGGATGTTCGGCCTCTCCGCCGTGGGCTTTTGCGACGAAGAGCAGCTACGGAAAATCGTCGCCGCCCTGATCTATGACCAGAAACGCCGCCAAGCCCGCGCCGCGCCATGCGCCTGACCTGCCCGTGCTGCGGCGCGACGCTCAGCCTCGACGCCCTGCTCAACGACACCGCCGCCCGCCAGGCAGTGGCCACGACGCTCAGCCTGCCGGCGAACCTCGGCCCCCGCTTGCTGCGCTACCTCGCCCTGTTCCGCCCCGCGCAACGCTCCCTCACCTGGGAGCGCGCCGCCGCCCTGCTGGGCGAACTCCACGGCCTGATCAGCGCCGGGGAAATCCGCCGCCATGGCCGCCCCTGGCGCGTCACAGCGGATCAATGGGCCAGCGCCCTCGATCAAATCATCGACCGCCGCGCCAGCCTCACCCTGCCTTTGAAGGGTCACGGCTATCTGCTCGAAATCCTCGCCGGCCAAGCGAACCACACCGAAGCCCAGCAGGAAACGCAGGTAGAAGAGCAACGCCGCGCCCCGCGCCTGGAAACCGGCGCCGGAATGCAATCCATCCAGGCGCTGATGGATCACGCCAAAACGCAACGCCCGACCCCCGATCACGACCGCACCCCGGAGGCTGCTCCTCCTGAACCCCCCCCTCGGCCCGCGCCGAAGAAACGCACCCCGCCGCCCGACACTTTCCGCAACCTGCGCTATTCGCTGCGCGGCCTCTCACCCCCCACCCCGGAGCCTGAAACTCATGACTGAACTTACCCTGAACGCCGATCTTCTCGACCTGGTGACGGATCTGACCGAACAAATAGAACTCTATTGCGCCGCGAACCCCGAGCCTGACCCGCGCGCCATGGAGATCATTACCCGCGCTATCGAAATCATTGACACGCTGCTGGAATAAAACCTGTTGTGCTATCATCCGGCGCATCCCTACTATTGCTTGGGGTGTACCGGATGCACTTGCCCGATCACTACCCTCCGCTCCTCTCTGACATCGCCCAAATCCTGCATCTGAGCCTGAGCCAGACCCTGCCCGCCGACCAGGCCGCGACGCTCGCCCTGGCGCAAACGGACCTGCTGAGCCGCACCTATTCCGGCTGCCAGGTCTACTTCCCGAAACAGGACGCCCGCCAACGCGACGCCGCGATTGCCCGTGAGTTTAATGGCCGCAACCACGCGGATCTGGCGCGTCGCCACCACCTCACCGTCACGCAAATCTATAACATCCTCGACCGTCGCCGCCGCATCCGGCAACCTGCCTTGTTTTAAGCGAGCGGGGGGCGTCAGCCCCCTGTTTCTGCTGCATCGCCCGCTGTTGCTGTTGATGGGCCGGCTGTTGCGTTAGCCCCGCAGACCCCGAAGAGAAACAGGGGACTCACGTCCCCCGCTCGCCTTTTTTAACCATTTGAAAAGCCTTGTCCGGCGCATTTTGGCAAAGTGGGTTCAAAGACTTTGAACCCCACTGACCGGAGCCGACCGTGTGACCCCGACCGCCCCCAGCGCCGCTTGCTACGGCCTGATCAAGGAGTTTGAGCAAGGCCCAAAAGGGGGCTTTGCTCCCGAACCCTACCGGTGCCCTGCCGGAAAAAAACCATCGGCTGGGGACACGTCATCACCGACCGGGACCGGATCACGCCGCCCTTAACGGAGGCTGACGCCCATGCGTTGCTGGTCGCCGACGTGGCCCGCGTGGCTGATGCGGTGGCCCGCGCCGTTCGCACCGCTTTGGATCAGTGCATGTTCGATGCCCTGGTCAGCCTGGCTTATAACATCGGCATTGGCGCGTTCCTGGGCAGCACCCTGCTGGCGCAACTCAACGCCGGTTGCGTCCTCGCCGCCGCCGACCAATTCAAACGCTGGGACAAGGCCACGGTCAACGGCCAGAAAGTGCGACTGGAGGGGCTCACCCGCCGCCGCGCCGTCGAGACGCAACTGTTCCTGCGCGACTGGGGGAAACGGACATGACCGCTCTGCAAAAACTGCAATTCAACCTGGGCGAGGCCAGCACAAAACGCGGCCTGGCGATGTTTATCGCGGGCAGCCTGGCCCTTTATCACTTGGTTTTTGGCCAGGGGGCCGCGCCGAACGTTGACGCCATTCTGGAGCGTGCGGATTTCTGGCTGGGCGTCGGCGCGCAGCTTTCCGGCCTGATCGGGATGTTCGTCGGCGATGAACCCAAAACCGTCCACATCGAATTGCCACCCGCGCCGGCCCTGGGCGTGGCTGCTGCTCCTGAGCGCGCTGGCGGGTTGCGCCCCAACGCGCTGGACGTGCCGCCCGGCCCTCGTCCTGACCTGGACGAACGCGCCGGCTTTAACGATCAATGAGGGGAGACTGACATGCACCCGACCGTTTTAGTCGCCCAAGGCGCGCCATGAACCGCGTCCTGTTGCACACCCTGGCCGTGATCATGATGACCCTGATCGGCAGCCCCGACTGGGGCAAAGTGCGCGCCGCCGTCATCCGGCTCATGGACGCCGACTTGCCCGGCGAGGCCAAGCGCCGCCTCGCCGTCGCTGACCTGCGCGCCGCAGGCGTCACCCTGGGCAATGCCCTGCTCCATCTGGCGATTGAAGCCGCTGTCGTTTGGGCCGCGCCGAACAAATCGGAGTCGCCGCCATGAGCCTCACCCTGACGGCGGCTGAATGGCTGGGCCTGTTGAGCGCCGCTCTCGGCGTCCTGATCGGCGGGCTGCTGGGCCTGAGCCGCTGGCTGCTGGGCCAGGCTGAGAAGCAGTTGGATCTGCGCTTTGCGGCGATGGAAGCCGCCCGCCAGCAGGCGCAACAACAGTGGATGGACCAGTTTGAAACGCTGGGCGAAGCCCAGGAGCGCAACGAGCGGCGGACGGTACAGATGCTCTCTGAATTGCCGTTGCAGTATCAGCGCCGGGAAGACGCCATCCGCCAGGAAGTCGCCATCATCGCCCGGCTCGACGCGCTCGGCGAAAAGGTTTGTCGCGCCCTGGAATGCGATATTCGCCATTGCCCCGTCAAAGAGGTGCTCCATGACCGTTGATTTTCAGAAAGCGCGACGCGAACTCCTGCGCTGGTATCTGCTGCTGACCTTGCAGAAAGGCGGGTATCTGGGCTGCGGCGAAATGATCCTGTTGACCACCGTGTCCGGCGTCGTGCCCGACGCTACCGCCCACGAGATCCGCACGGAACTGGATTACCTGGAACATCGGCAACTGGTGGAAATCAGCCATCGGGACGGCCCGTCCTGGATCGCCAAGCTGACCCGCACCGGTACGGATCTGGTCGAATACACCGTCCCTTGTGAACCGGGCATTGCGCGGCCTACCAAGTATTGGGGCGAAAACTAACATGCCGTCCCCGCCCAAGATCGCGCTGTTGCCGGAGGACGTGCGCCAGGCGCTGGACCAGCGCCTGGTGCGCAACGCTTTCAGCGACTATCACGCGCTGGCGGCGTGGCTGGGCGAACAGGGCTATGAAATCGGCAAGAGCGCGATTCACCACTACGGGCAAGGGCTCAAGCGGAAACTGGCGGCGATTCAGGCCAGCACGGAGGCCGCCCGACTGATCGCCGAGTCCGCGCCCGACGATGAAGATCGACGCAGCGAAGCGGTCATGTCCCTGGTGCAAAGCGAAATGTTCACCGTCCTGGTGAACTTGCAGGACGCCGAAGACGCGCCGCCCGAGGAACGGGTCAAGCTGCTCAGCAACGCCGCCCGCGCCATCGCTGACCTGTCGCGCGCCAGCATCGCCCAGAAAAAACACTCCGCCGCGATCAAGGCCAAGCTCGACGCCCTGCTCACCGACGCCGAAAAAGGCGTCAACGGGCTGGATGTGCAAACCCTGCAACGCATCCGGGATGTCTATGGCCTCGCGCCGTAAGTCCCTGGCGAGCGGGGGACGTCAGTCCCCTGTTTCTCAGGAACAGCAGCAGGAACAGCAACAGGGGGCTCACGCCCCCCGCTCGCCTGTTCCTGTCGCGGGCATTCTCTACCCCTATCAACAACGCTGGCTGGCCGACCGCGCCCGCTTCAAGATCGGGATGTTTTCCCGCCAAACCGGCAAGACCTTTACCGCCACGCTGGAAATCATCCTGCATTGTCTGGAGCAGGAAGCCCAGGGCAAAAAGGCCCGCTGGGTCATCCTCAGCCGTGGCGAACGCCAGGCGAAAGAGGCGATGGAAGAGGGCTGTAAACGGCATTTACAGGCGCTTCAGATTGTGGTTGAAGCCCTGGAAATCCCCTGGGGCGCAGCGACCAAGGCCCTGGAAATCACCTTGCCCGGCGGCTCGCGCATCACCGCCCTGCCCGCCAACCCCGACACCGCGCGCGGCTTCAGCGCGAATGTGTTGCTGGATGAATTCGCCTTCCACCAGGACAGCCACAAGATCTGGCAAGCGCTGTTCCCCGTCATCAGCGCCGGGCACTGGCTGCGCGTGATCAGCACGCCGAACGGCAAGGGCAACAAATTCTATGAACTGATGACGGATCAGGCGTTAGCGACGATCTGGTCGCGCCATGTGGTGGACATCCATCAGGCCGTTGCCCAGGGCCTGCCGCGCAATATCGACGAACTCAAGGCCGGCATCGCCGATGATGACGCCTGGACGCAGGAATATGAGCTGCAATGGCTCGACGAAGCCAGCGCCTGGCTGAGCTATGACCTGATCAACCGTTGTGAAGATGACAGAGCCACCGAGCGAGCGGGGGACGTCAGTCCCCTGTTTTCTCCGCAAATCGACAGCGACAGAAACAGGGGCCTGACGGCCCCCGCTCGCCTCTGTTATCTCGGCGTGGACATCGGCGCGCGCCATGACCTGTTTGTCATCTGGGTTCTGGAAGCGGTGGGCGACGTGCTGTGGACCCGCGAGGTGATCGCCCAACAGCGCATCTCTTTCGCCGAACAGGATGACCTGCTGGATGATTGCTTTCGCCGTTACCGCGTGGTGCGGGGCGCGATGGATCAAACCGGTATGGGCGAAAAGCCGGTCGAGGACGCCCGCCGCCGCCATGGTTCCCGCATCGAAGGCGTGATCTTCACCAGCGCGATGAAACAGCACCTGGCCACCATCGCCAAGGACGCCTTTGAGGACCGCAAAGTCCGCATTCCGAAAGGCGTCCGCGCCATCCGCGAAGACCTGCACAAGCTGCAAAAAGTCACCAGCCCCAGCGGCGCGCCGCGCTTCGTCGCCGACCGCGATAGCGACGGCCATGCGGATCGCGCCTGGGCGTTGTTCCTGGCGTTGTACGCTGCGCACAGCGCCCCGGTGGCGACCGCTTACCCGCAGTCTTTGCGCCACCCCTTGGCCCCTGCCCGAAGAGCCTCCTTATGAATCTGTTGCGCGCGCTCAACCGGCTCTGGACGAAACCCCAGCCCGCTGAACTCACCCGCCCGTTGCGCCTGCCTTACGATCCGCGCTTGCAGCATCGCCCGCTCGCTCGCGGCCTGACTCCCGACGCGCTCCATGCGATCCTGGACACCGCCGCCCTCGGCGAGGCTGGCGATTACCTGACCCTCGCGGAGGAAATGGAAGAGCGTAGCCCGGCTTATGCCGCCGTGCTCGGCACCCGCAAACGCGCCGTGCTGGGCCTGGCCCGCAGTGTGGAAGCGGCGTCGGATAGCGCCCACGATGTGGAGCTGCGCGACGCTGTAGAAACCTGCCTGGTGAAGCCGCCGCATCTGAATCGGCTGTTGACCTATCTGCTCGACGCGCTGGGCAAGGGCTACAGCGCGGTAGAAATCGACTGGGACACCACGGCCTCGCCCTGGAAGCCGGTGAATTACCACTGGCGCGACCCGCGCCATTTCCGCTATGACCGCGCCACCGGCCAAACGCTCCAGACGATCACCGCGCGCTGGGGCGAAGGCGAACCGTTGCCGCCGATGCGCTACGTCGTGCATGAGCCGCGCATCAAAATGGGCTTGCCGATCCGGGGCGGGCTGGCGCGACTCGCCGCCATCACTGAACTCTGCCGCCATCTGGCGCTGGAAAGCTGGCTGGCGTTCGCGGAAAGTTATGGCGCTCCGGTGCGCATCGCCAAGGCCGATGATCGTTTCTTCCCGGAAGACGCCACGGAAAGAGCCGCTTACGTCGAGGACTTGCAGGCCAAACTGCAATCGCTGCTCGGCGCGGATGCCTGCGCCGTGCTGCCCAAATCGGTTGATATGGAATTGCAGGCCGGGCCGATTGGCGGCGCGGAGGTCTATGAACGGCTGGTGCAGCACTGCGAAAAGAGCCTGAGCAAGGCGATTCTCGGGCGTTCCGACGCCGCCGACGCGACCAGCGGCCAACTCGGCGGGCAGGATTACGCCGGAGACGTGCGCCGCGATATCCTGGAAAGCGACGCCGCTGAACTGAGCGAAACGCTGAACGCGCAACTGGTGCGCCCGTTCGTGGATTTGAATTGGGGACCGCAACCCGCCTATCCGATCATCCGCTTGAGCGTCCCCGACCCTGAAGACCTGGTCGGCCTGGTGGATCTGCTGGCGAAACTGGTCCCGCTGGGCCTGAAAGTCGAGCAAAGCGTGATCCGCGATAAATGGGGCCTGCCCGATCCCGAACCCGATGCGGAATTACTGGGCGCGCCGACAACCCCGGACATCGCCGCCCATCCGGCGAGCGGGGGACGTGAGTCCCCTGTTTCTGTTTCTGCTGCTGACCCTGCTGCTGTTCCTGAGAAACAGGGGGCTGACGCCCCCCGCTCGCCGGAACAGAAACAGGGGGCTGACGTCCCCCGCTCGCCAGACTCCCGCGCCCAAAATCGCGTCGCCGGAACCCTGACCGCCGATCCGGTCGAGCCGTTCGTGTCCCGCCTGGGCCGCGAGGCCGATCCGCTCCTGGAGGCGCTGCTGGAGCCGGTGCGGCAAGCCCTGAACGCCAGCGGCGATCTGATGACCTTCCGCGAAGCGCTGCTGACTCTCTATCCCGACCTGGACCCGTCTGCCTTCGCCGCGCTCATGGGGCAAGCCCTGGCCGTGGCCGACGCGGCGGGGCGATTCGATGTGCTGCCGCCTGAACGCCTGGCGCCCGCCCGTAACGCGGTGACGCCTGCGCCGCAACCGATCAGCATCGAATTCTCGCCCAAAATCCATGTTGCGAACCCACCCTGGCCCGATCAGCCGCCGCCGCAAGTCACGGTGCAGACGCCGGAAGTGATCATCAACAACGCGGTGCATGTCCCCACGGCGCCGCCGCCCACGATCCACGTCACCGCCGCGCCGCCGACCATCCAGGTGCAACCCGCCGAGGTGGCGGTGCAACTGAACTTGCCGCCGCGCAAAACCGAAACGCTCGTGGAGCGCGATCCGGCCGGCCAGATCGTGCGCGCCACGCAAATCGAAACTGATCTTGAAACCCCGGATACCGGAGAACCGAACCCATGATGTCGAATGCCTTAGCCAATGACGTGCTTGAATGTGTCTTGAAGGGCATTGATCCTTCATGGCGTGCGGGCGCGACGCAATACTTGGCGCTGATCTCCAGCGCCTCCCCCGATCCCGCCGATCCGCTCGCCACTGAATTGACCTACACCGGTTATGCCCGCATCGCTCACACCAAATCGAGTGGTTGGACCGACAACGGGACCAATTTCACCAACTCGGTTTTGAAACAGTGGGGCAAGCGGACTGACGCCGGCGCGGCGCAAACGGCCCGCAAGGTGGTGGTGGTGGATACGGTGAGCGGCGCGGTGGCTATGGCGATTATCGCTGATCTGGCCGATGACCTGTCCATCACTCAAAACGTGCAGCCGCAGTGCGATGTGGGAACGATCACCATCACCGGGAAAACCAGCGAATGATCTATGTCTGCACCTGCCCGGAATGCGGCCTGATCGTGCGGACTGAACGCCCGGAAGGCGAAAAAGCCTGCGTCTGCTCCACGCCGCCGGTGATTGTTGAAGAAGCCGCCGATGCCGCTGACGAATCTGGAAATTAACGAGGCGTTCGAGGACGGTCGGATCTTGCGGCGGTCGTGGTCAAAAGCGCCCACGCAGACCACGGCGAGCGGCATCTGGTTTGATTTGTCGATGTCGGCGGGCAATCCGTTTGCCCAGTATTACTTTGCCACGCCGATGCAAGCGATGGCGCTGGCGCGAAGTACCGATGGCGGGCTGGATCACGGCCCACCCGTCGCGGCGTCGGGCTACCGCAAGTTCCTGCACGGCTTCAATATCGGCTCGCCCTCAGCGACCGCCGCTTTGATGACGGTCGAATTGCTCGACTATCTGGCCTATTGGCCGGGCATCGCCATGGATACCGGGGTGCAGGATTTAACGACCGGGATCAGTATCCCGCGCTGGACGGCGGCGCAAGGGACGCGCTTGATGATAGTGGAACAGAATCCCTATGTCGGGAGCGCGCAATTCCGCGTCACCTACGAAGACCAGCGCGGCTTGTCCTTCACCACGCCGACCCTGGTCTGCAATACCCAAGTTTCGGCGGGCACGATTGCCTCATCGGCCTCGGCCCTGTCCGGTCAAAGCGGGCTGTTCCTTCCCATGGCGGGCGGTTGTGCCGGGGTGGCGCGTCCCGTCAGTATCGAATTCCTGACCCCGGATGTGGGGCTGGTGGCGCTGGTGCTGGTGAAACCCATTGCCACCTTTCAGATCAACCAGATTACCGCGCCGCACTACTACGAATTGCCCCGCGACTTCGGCGTTTTGCCGGAGATTAAAGACGATGCTTATTTGAACCTGGTCGCGCTGCCGGTCGGCTCGCTGGCCGCCACCACGCTGCAAGGCGATCTGATTTCACTTTGGAGTCCCGCATGACCGGATTTACCAGCGAAGACCATCAAACCCATTCCCTGTCCTACGCGGGCAACGCCTTCTCACAGGTGTTCAGCAAGCAGGCCAACCCGACCGCTGCGGCGGTGGCGAATGAATGGCATACCCTGTTTCGGGGCGGCGGTTATCCGCAAGCCGACGCGATTTATGACGCCGGTACCGCGCTGCAATTTCAGTCGGTGTGCGACCAGTTGACCGGCGCGGGCAGTCTTTATCACGGCGGCAACATCGGCGTGAATGGCGATGACTTCAAGATTCTGGTGTCGGGCTACGCGGTCACGGCGGCGGCGACCGTGGTTCCGGCGACGCTGCAACTGGTGGATGTGCTGGGCTTCTACCGAATTACCGCCGTCACCACCACCACGGAACAGGCCACCACGAATAGCAACACCTTCACCGCTTCGTCATCGTCGGGCCTGCTGCTGACCTTCGCCAATGACTGGCAGAACTTCACCAAAGTCCGCTTCACCACCACCACCACGTTGCCGACCGGCTTGAGTCTGAATACCGATTACTGGCTGGTGCGGCAATCGGCCACGACTGCGAAGGTGGCGACCAGCTTCGCCAATGCGATAGCGGGGACCGTGATTGCCTATACCGACGCCGGCAGTGGCACCCATACCCTCACCGCCCGGTTGCCGCGTTATTCAGACGGCAAAGGCGTACAAGCGATTTTCTTCAACCCGCAAGCCACGGCCTTGGGCGCGGGAACGCCGGGGCTGTCGTTGAACTATACCAACAGCGCGGGCACCGCCAGCCGCGCCACGCCCACTTCACCCAGCCTGCCCATCGGCAAGACCGCCGCCACCAACAGTCATATTCTGTACAGCGGCGCGACCGGTGCGGGCAAGTATGGCCCTTACATGCCGCTGGCGTCCGGCGATGGTGGTATCTCGCTGATTCAGGGTATTCGCAACAACGCCACCTATACCTCTGGCATGTATTCCGTGGCGCTGGTCAAGCCACTGGCGGAATTCCCGCTGCAAGTGCTGGGACAGGCGCAAATGATTGACTTCACCCGTGGCATTCAGCCTTCGCATCCGCGCATTTATGACGGTGCGGCGCTGATGTTCCTGCTTAAATCCGGCGCGGCGACCCCAGCGAATAGTGCGATTGACGGCAAGCTGAACTTCGGCTGGGGCGCGTAACGTGGGCCTGATCGGCAACGGCGGGCGAGCCAATGCCAATGGCTATGCGTTGGGCGCGGCGTCGCGCTCGCCGCTGAATCGCGTGGACGATTACGGCTGGTCACGCTGGGTTCGCGATCAGGATTTGGCTGAAACGGTGTTGCGTAAAGCCGGAATGCCCTATGGCTTCTACGGCAGCCGCTCGCGCTTCAAACCCATTGAAGCCGGAGCCATGGTCAGCCGATTCCGCTGTATCGTGGCCTTGGATGCCACGGCGAACGGCGCGGAAGGTCGCCCGATCATCGCCGCCGCTACCTTGGCGCTGGATTCAGCGGCGATTGGGGGATTGATTGCGGGGGGCGTGGCTTCGGCCACACTGGCGATTGATGGTCAAGCCGAAATGTCCGGCGTCATTCAGGGCGCGGCTTCGGCGACGCTGGCGCTGGAGGGTCAGGCGCAAATCGCCGCCATCGGCCACCTGGCCGCAGCGGGCGAACTCGCCATCGACGGCGATGCGGACATTTACGCCCTCGGCTGGATGGTGGCGACCGATGATGTCAGCGCGACACTGACGGTCAATAGCATCGTCTCGGGCGTCTGGAACGCCCTGGCCGCCGACCACAACGGCGCGGGAACCCTGGGCGCGAAGCTGAACATGGCGAGCGCGGGCGGCGTCGATACCAATGCCCTGGTGAACGCCATCGTGGCGGCGCTGGAAACCGCCGTTATCCCCGTTGACGTGAAAGCGATCAACGGTGCGGCCCTCAGCGGATCGGGCGTCACCGGCGATGAATGGGGGCCGGTGTGATCCTGCTCGCCTAGAAGCCCGGATCTTGGAAAGCCAGCGCCTGGCGCGTGGGCGCGTGGCGAACGACCGGCGAAGAACCGCCCCAGCCTCCGCCTCAATCAGGCCGTGGCGGGCGCGTTCGGCGGTCTGCGCCGCCACGCCGCCGCGATGATGATGATGTGTTGCTGGCGCTGCTGCTGTGAGAGGGCCACAACATGCCGATTAACTACGGTTCCCTGCCCTTCCTCGAAGCGCTGGAGTTCTTTCGCAACAAGCTGAACTTGCCCACGCAGCGTTGGGATGATCTGCTCGGCGCTGCGCATGATCGCGCCTTCGTGGTGGCCGGGGCGATGCAGGCCGATCTGTTGATGGATTTGCGCGCCGCCGTGGACAAGGCCATGGCCGAGGGCACCACGCTCGAACAGTTCCGCAAAGACTTCAAAAAGATCGTCGCGGAACGCGGCTGGACGGGATGGACCGGCGAGGGCACGAAAGCCGGCGAAGCCTGGCGCGCGCGGGTGATTTACGACACCAACCTGTTCACCACGTATAGCGCCGGACGCTACCGGCAGATGAAGGACATCGCCCACGTCCGCCCCTGGTGGCGCTATCGGCATTCTCCCGCCAGCGTTCACCCGCGCAAGGAACATCAAGCGTGGGACGGGATGATTCTGCGCCATGATGACCCCTGGTGGGCTGCGCACACCCCGCCGAACGGCTGGGGCTGCAAGTGCTACATCGAAACCCTCGCGGATCGGGATATGAAACGGCTGGGACTGGAGCCGACGAACCCGGACCGGATTCCCGCCAACGCCCTAGACCCGAAAACCGGCCTGCCGCAAGGGGTGGATAAGGGCTGGGATTATCAGCCGGGGGCCTCGTTGCTGGAGCGCAACCTGCTAAGCTTTTCCGAAAAGATGGAAAAACAGCCTCGGGAAATCGCGGTGGCCGGCGTGGCGTCGTTAGTGAACAGTGAAGTCTTTCGGCGGTGGCTGGAAAATCCGCAGGGAAATTTCCCTTTGGTGGTGTTGCCTGCTGCCGACGCCGCTGCTATCGGAGCTAAAAACCCGGTCGGCCAACTGTCGCCGCAAACCTTGCGTAAGCAACAAAGTCATCATCCAGAATTGACCGCCGAAGAATACGCCGATGCCCAGCGAGCGATTCAACAGCCGACGTATAAAATTCAGGACACGCCGGTCAGCCTGATTTACGTCCTGGATGGGCCGGACGGAGCTGCAGGAGGCTATGTGCTGATCGTCAAGGCGACCCAGACGGGCCAAGCGACGTTTGTGACCAGTTATCGGCGCTTGTCGCGTGAACAGGCCCAGCGCGATGAAGAAATCGCCCGTTTGCGGGCAAAAGGACAGAAGAGTTGAGACGGCGCCTGATCCGTCTCGTGGGGCCGGCGTGGCGGACTCCCCTCCCCGCCAACGGAACCTTAAGGGGTCAGGCGCCCCCGCAGCAATTGCCGGGAGACAAATTTTGCCGCCGGCCCTTATAGACTTAAATACTCCCAATCACCCGCCAAATCAAGCCTCGTAGGTTGCGCACTGCGAAGGCGGGTGACGGCGATGCCTAACCCGCCCTACGGTGCTAACTCCGGCGCACCGGCGACAAGCCCAAGCGCCGTGCTAACGCATCATGTTCGGCAATCGCCGCCTCCAGGCGTTCGGCCACTGCCGTCACCGACGTCAACTCCTGCGTCGCCGCCGTCGTATCGAACGGCCGCGCCGCGTCCGGGCGCAACTCATCGCGCGGCAACGCCCGCCAACAACGGTCCCGCAACGGCTGCAACAGGGTATCCCGCTCCCGCGACAGCCGGTCAATATCATCGCGCAAATAGGCCATCCGCCCGCGCTGCTTCAAACGCTCGTCGTCATCGCTCATCAGACTCTCCTCGGGGATCAAAACGCCGGATAGCATAGCCGCTTACTCCGGGAACTGCGCCAACACCAACCGCAGGAACCCGGCCAGGTTGTGGGGATTCAACAAGCCCAGGCCCTTTTGTTCCGCGCCGGTATGGCACAACACATCTTCCAGGCACGCCAGCGCTGCCCGAGCATCGCTCAGCTTCTTATCCGGATCGCGGGTATCGGTCGGGGTCGGGGTGGGGAAGGGAATCGGCTGATTCATGGTTCAACCCTCCAGCGTCAGCGCCAGTTGCGGCACGGTCGGCAACAGGCCACACGCTTCAATGCGCCGGACGTTGCGCCGGACGTTGCGCAGGTGGCGGGCGGTCAGCAGGCCGATTTCGACATGGTTCAGGCCCAGCCGCTTGTAGCGGGTGATCTTGCCCCACACCGGTTTGACCTGGAGTAGCTCCCAGTGGCAGGCGGCCAGTTGGGTTTGCAGGCGCGTCAGGTCGGCGTGTTGACTGCGCGCCAGGGCTTCCAGCCGGTTGAACTCCTCGATGTAGGCGACCTTGACCGCCATGGCCTTGCCCCCGGTGTAGCCCATCGCCACCAGCATGAACCCGTCGCGGGCCAGCCGGTACATCGGCTTTGGAATCGCAAAGCCGAGGCTGTTGGGAACGGTATATTCAGAGAGCCCAAAATTGGGCTTTCCGACAGAATCAGGCACTTGCGTCAAAATCTCCTCAATATCGCGCAAAACATGTTTGTGCTGCTTATCGAATGCGGCGGCGATTTGCAGGGAGGTGACGACCGGTTTGCCGTTGATGACGGCGAGCGGGGTAATACGAGCGACATCCGACATGGGAAATCTCCACGTTTTCTTTCGAAGAACCATCGGCGGGATGGTGGCCGGGAGTTCGAAACCGCACGTGGACGGCGGGCGCTATTCGGGTATTCACGCCCCTCCCGACCATTGAAGGGTGATCGGCAGGCACAAAAAAACCGCTAACTTTCGGGTGCGGGGATTCCGCCACGTGTGGAGTTTTCGACGCTCCGGGGATGATTGTGCAACGGATGGGGTAGAATGGCAAGCGACTGTTTCCGAAACAGGGGCCTGACGGCCCCCGCTCGCCCGGAGGACGCATGGCCGGCGCCACCCTTGAAATCCACATTGACGATGCGCAACTGCGCAACGGCCTGGCCGCTCTGCAAGCCAAGCTGGCCGACCTGACCCCGGTCTTCCAGGACATCGGCGAGGCGCTGTTGAACAGCACCCGCGAACGGTTCCGCAGCCAAACCGACCCGGACGGCTCGCCCTGGGCGCGGCTCTCTCCTGGCTACCAGTCCCACAAGAAACAGAACGCCGGTCTCATCCTGACCCTCAATGGCTACCTGCGCGGGAGTTCATTGAATTACCGGGCCGGCAAAGACAGCCTGCGCGTCGGCACGTCCGCAGAATACGGCGCGACCCACCAGTTTGGCGCGGCCAAAGGCGCGTTCGGCACGTCCCGGCGCGGCAGGCCCATCCCCTGGGGCGACATTCCCGCCCGTCCCTTCCTTGGCCTCTCCGCCGACGATACCGCGATGATCCAGGAAGCGATGGTCGAATGGCTGCGCGGCGACTTCACGTAAGTCCGGTTCAAAAAAGAAGTTTTTGACGTTTTATCCCATAAACGGGGACATTTCAGCGGCCAAAATCGCCGGTTCTCCGTTCGCCGACCCCGAAAAAAGGCGATTTAAGGCGTTTTCCGACCCGACCCGCTACCCTAGCCCTAAAAAAAATCTTTAAACGCGCCACGGCGTTTTTAAATGGCATCTGGGCGATTCTGGGGGGTCATTCTCGCCCGGTTCGCCCCTCCCCGGCCAAAAAGGCGAGCGGCGGGCGTGAGCCCGCTGTTTTCAGGACGGGCGCGATGGAACAGGTCAACCATTTTGCTGACGTCAGCAAAATGGTTGTTTTCAGGACGGGCGCGATGGAACAGGGGGCTCACGCCCCCCGCTCGCCACTCCGCCTGCGCTTTTTAACTTTTTGAAAAGCAATCCTCCACGCCGCCCGCTACCGTGAGGGAATGAACCTTGCCCGCGCTTGTAACCTCCTGCTCGACGCCGCTCTGCCGGATTGGATTCAACTCTTGCCCGCTGGCCCGGCCATCCAGGGCGCCGACGGTCGCGGCTGGACGCTGCCCGACCCGTCCGCCCTGATCACCGCTTTCCAGCAACGCAAGACCCCGTTGGTCATCGACTGGGAACATGCGAGCGAACACCGCGCACCCCAGGGCCTGGATGCGCCCGCTGCCGGCTGGATTGACCAACTGGAGCTGCGCAACGGCGGCCAGGTCTGGGGGCATGTCGAATGGACGGCCCGCGCTGTTCAACAGATTCATGATCGTGAGTACCGCTATCTATCGCCGGTCTTCACCTATCGCAAAGACAATCAGCACATCGTCGCCCTCACCAGCGTCGCCCTCACCAATCAGCCCAATCTGGATCTGAAAGCCCTCAACCGCGAGGAATCGCCCATGACTTTACCCGCCGCGCTCTGTCAGGCCCTGGACCTGCCGGAAACCGCCGATGAGGCGCTGGCTCTGGCCCGCCTGCAAACGATGAACCTGGCGCTGAACACCGCCCAGCAACGCATGGAGACGCCGCCGCTCGATAAATTCGTGCCGCGCGCCGACTTCGATGTGGTCATGGCGCGCGCCACGAACGCCGAAACGAAGCTGGCCGAAATCGAAAAGACCCAGCGCCAGGCGCAAATCACCGCGCTCATTGACCAGGGCTTGCGCGAACGCAAGATCAGCCCCGCTACGCAGGACTATTACACGGCGATGTGTGGCTACGAAGGCGGCGTTGACCAGTTCAAAGCGTTCCTGGACAAAGCCCCGCCGCTGATCGGCGACCCGCCCGCCCTGGACGGCAAGCCGGCGGCGACCGCCTCCGCCCTCAACCGCGCCGCTTTCGACGCCCTGTCCTGGACGGCCCAGCGTGATTTCATCCGCTCGGGCGGCCATGTGACTGACTGATTAAGGAGCCCCCATGGCCACGAACACCCTGACGAACCTGATTCCGGCGATGTATGGCGCGCTGGATGTCATCTCGCGCGAACTGGTGGGGATGATCCCCGCCGTCACCGTTGACGCCAACGCCAACCGGATTGCCGAGAACCAGACGCTCTATCTGCCGGTGGCCCCGGCCAGCAGCGCGGGCAACATCACGCCCGCCGCCACGCCTCCGGCGCTGACCGGGCAAACCATCGGCAACCGGTCGGTGACGATCAACAAATATCGCCGCGTCTTCTTCAGTTGGGAAGGCGAGGAACAAGCCGCCGTCAACGCCGGGCCTGGCTTCCAGAGCCTGCTGCAAGCCCAGTTCGCACAGGCAATGCGCACCCTGGTCAACGAGATCGAAGCCGACCTGGCCGGGCTGTACACGCAAGCCAGCCGCGCTTACGGCACGGCGGGAACGGCGCCCTTCGGTACGGCGGGCGATTACTCCGATGGCGCTCACCTCCGCAAGATCCTGGCCGACAACGGCGCGCCGCTTTCGGAGTTGCAGCTGGTGCTGAATACCAGCGCGGGTGCGAACCTGCGCGGCAAGCAGGGCGGACGCGGCGTTGACCTGGAAGGAACGCCCAACCTGTTACGCCAGGGCGTCCTGCAAGACATCCATGGTTTCAGCGTGCGCGAATCGGCGCAGATTGTGAACCATGTCAAAGGCGCGGGCACGGGCGCATTGATCAACAACGGCGCGGGCGAGGGCGTAGGCGAAACCACCCTGACCTATGACACCCTGACCGTCAACGCCACCGGCATCAAAGCCGGCGACGTGATCACCTACGCCGCCGATACCGCCAACAAATATGTGGTGACCACCGGCACGACCGCTGCGGCGGGCGATATCGTGGTGGGAGCGCCCGGCCTGCGCATCGCCGCCCCGGACAACAACGCCATCACCGTCGGCAACAGCTACGCCGCGAACCTGGCCTTTGCCCGGTCTGCGCTGCTGCTGGCGACCCGGTTGCCGCGCCTCCCCGAAGGCGGCGACCAGGCCCGCGACCGGCGCACAGTCAGTGATCCGGTCTCCGGGCTGAGCTTTGACGTCGCGATGTATCCGGGCTACCACGCCAACAGCTACGAAGTCTCCATCGCCTGGGGCGTCGCCTGCCTCAAGCCGGAACACGTCGCCATCCTGTTGGGTTAATCCCAGCACGGCGAGCGGCGGGCATGAGCCCGCTGTTTTCAGGACACCGGCGAGCGGCGGGCGTCAGCCCGCTGTTTTCAGGACGGGCGCGCATCAGCCGATGGGCGCATTGAAACAGGGGACTGACGTCCCCCGCTCGCCCAGTATCAGGATCTCACATGACCTACGCCGCGCAAACCGACATTGATGCCCGCTACCCCGGCGAACTCGCCCAGGCCGGCCCGCGCGACAGCAACGGCGATCTGGATACCGCCGCGATTGACCTGGCGCTGAGCGCCGCCGATGCGATCATCGACCGCGCCTTGCGGGTGATCGGCTGGACATTGCCGCTCAGCGATCCGGTGGACGAATGGGTCATCACGCTGGCGGTTGATTTGGCGCTGTACCTGGCCACCCCGACCGTGCTGGCCAGTCAGGCCGACTTCGCGGACCGCAAGACGCGCTATCAGGACGCCCTGGCGACGCTGGAAGCCATCGCCCGAGGCGACCTTCTGCCGCAACGCCCCGCCGGTAACGGCGCTTCAACGACCCTTTACACGACCAGTAATGACCGTTTATTCGGCAGGGGAAGACTTTGACGCCCAGCGCGATTCAAGATGCCATCGTCGCCACCCTCACGGCCCGCTACCCCACGTTCACCGTCGAGCCGCACGGCGGCAACTTTACCGAACGGGAAGTGCCCATGCTGCTGGCCAAGGCCCCGGCGATCCTGGTCGGCTGCACGAACATTCCCGATCTGCAATCCGTCGGCGTTGATAAATGGCGCGCGACGCTGCGCTGGGCGCTGTTCGTGCTGGGCGCGGATACGGCGGTGACAGAACGCCATGACGTGGCGCTCGATACCGTCTTTGACCTGTTGCTGTGGCTGCCCAGCCAGCGCTGGGCGGTCCCCGCCGCGCGCATCCCTGATCAGTCCACGTTCGGCGCTGACAACCTTTACACCGGCTCCCTGAATAATCTGCGCATCGCCCTGTGGGGCTTGCGCTGGGACCAGACCTTTACCTTCACTTCCACCCCTTGAGGAACCCCGACTATGGCAACTGGCCTACTCGTTGCGATTGACCCCTACATCGCCCGCTTGAGTTCGGGCGCGAACGTGGGCTATGTCGGCCCCGTGAACACCACCACCCTGAAATTGACCCAGCCCGACCCGGACAAGATCGAGCGCATCAGTTATTTGCGTTCGTCCTATGGCCAGGCGCTGGACAGCTACAACCGGCCCAAACCGGTCGAGATTGAATTCACCATCGACGATTGCGACCCGGATTTGTTGAGCATGGCGATGCTGGGCGTTCCTGCCGCCTACAGCCAAACGGTACGGCTGATCGGCGATGCGGCCAGCACGTTCACGGCCCGGCATGATCGCTGGGTGAGTCTGAGCCACAACAGCCTGACCGCGTTTGTGATCACCGGCAAAACCGAAGGCACAGACTATGAGGTGGATCTGGTCGGCGGCCTGTGCATGGTGCTATCGACCGGCACAATTGCCGACGCCAGTACGGTCAGCTACACGGCGGCGGCGCCTTCCCGCAGCGGTGAAAAAATCGACGCGGGTACCGAGACCGTCATTCAGGTAGCGATCCGTGGCGTGGGCAAGAACCTGTTTAATGACCGGGCGATGGAAATCAACGTCTGGCAGGCCAATATCAGCCCGGCGGGCGCGCTGGATTTCATTTCCAAGGAGCCGATTAGCCTGACTTTCAAGGGCACCTGTATCGTGCCTGCGGGCAAGGCCGGGCCGTATCAGTATCTTGAGTATGCCTGATGCCCGATGTCATCACGCTGGGCAGTGTGACGCTGCCTGGTGATCTGCAATGGACGGATGAATTCACCTGGTGCGCCGTTGAGCGGTCTCAGTCTCAGACGATCAGTGGCGCCGTGGTGCTCTTTGAGGCCGTCAAGCTGGCCGGACGCCCGATCACGCTCGAAGCGGGCAACCCCGGCGCGGGCCTGATCTGGCTGGACCGCTCGACCATCGAAGACCTGATGACCCTCGCCAGTACGGTCGGCTGGGAGGGGACATTGACCCTGGCGGATAGCCAGACCTTCACCGTGGCCTTCCGCGATGAAGGCGTTATCGCGCAGCCGGTGCGGCATATCGCGCCGCTGGAAACCGGCGACCCGTATACGCTCACCCTAAAATTGCAAACGGTCTAACGATGGCGGCCAATAACAACCTCGTGTTGCAACTGCTGATCACCGCCCGCGACCAGGCGTCGACGGTTTTCAGCAATCTTTTTGGCTTTCTCGACAAGACCACGAGCGCGACCGCCAACCTCATCCGCGAAAAGTTTACCGACCTGTTCGGCGGAGGACTGGACGGGGCGATTGAATTTGAAGCGCAACTGGATCGGGTGGCCGCGAAGGGCGGATACACGCAAGCCGAAGTCGAGAAGCTCAAAGCGTCGGCCAGCGCATTGGGCGCGCAGTTCGGGATTTCCGGCACTGACGCCGCTCGCGGCATGGAATCGCTGGCGGCGGCGGGCCTGTCCGCCAATGAAGCCATTGCCACCTTGCCGCAAGTGCTGGCCCTGGCGTCGGCGGAACAAATCAGCGCGGATGCCGCCGCCGAGAAGCTGATTGACTCCCTCAGCATTATGGGGCTGGGCTTCGAGGAAGCCGGACGCTTGGCGGATGTGCTGGCCAAAGGCGCGAACATCACCACGTCCAGCGCCAGCCAGTTGGCCGAGGCGCTGTCCGAAGCGGGCGGCGTCGCCAAGGCCGCCGGGCTGGATTTGGAAGTGACCGTTGCTGCGCTTGACCTGCTGCACAAGAACGGCATCAAGGGCAGCGAGGCGGGCACCGCGCTGAAAGCGATCCTGACCGCGCTGCTCGATCCGGCCAGCAAGGCCAGTACCGAACTGGACGCTCTCGGCATTACCAGCCGTGATCTGGGTACGGTCATGGGCGAATTGAAGGGACGCGGCGATGCGGCGTCTACCGCCATCCTGGCGTTTGGAACAGAAGCCGGGCCGGGCTTGCGGGCGTTGATCGGCGAAGGCCAGGAAGGGCTGAACGACTACACGACGCAACTGCGCAACGCCGAAGGAGCCGCCGCGCTCGCCGCCGAGGAAATGGGCGGCAATCTCAAGAGCGCCCTGGCCGCGCTCGCCAGTGGCTGGGAAAGCCTCAAGGCGGCGTTGCTCGATCCGCTGTTGGCGCCGATCACGAAACAGGTCAAAGACCTGGCTGCGGCCTTCCAGGAAGGACTGAGCAGCGACAAGTTCAAGGACGTACAAGAGACGATCCGCCAATTCGGCGAAGCGACCGCCCAAGCCATCGGCGATTTCATCCGGTCCTTCGATTTCAACGGCGCCCTGAATGCAGTGGCGTCGTTTGCGACTTCCGCCAAGGCTCATTTTTCCGACCTGAGCCAGGCGGCCAACGTCGCCGCTGGCGTCGTTCAACTCGCCTGGAACGGGGTCACAGCGACCTTTCAGACCCTCGGCGCAGGGATGACCACCGTGGTGGCGTCCATCGTCGCTACGCTCGCCAACATCGAAGAGGCGGCGTCTAAAGTCGGCCTGGGCAGCGTTCAGCGGGCGAACGAGTTGCGGGCAACCGCGCTGAACCTGCAACGCACCGCCACGGGGTTATTGGCGGGCGCCGGGCAATCCGCCGATGCGATGGGCGCGGCGTTTGACCGGATGACCGCGAAAACCGAACAGGCAAAAACGGCGGTCAATCAACTCAAAACGGCGGTGGATCAACTGCCTGCCGACGCGGCGACGCTCACCCCGATCATTCGCACCCTGGAAGATTACAAAGTCGCCCTGGATAACGCCAAGGTGGCGCAGGCACAGGCCGCCCAGGCCGCCAGCGACGCCGAGGCGGATTACCTGCTGGCCGGGCAAGCGATGGATGCAGGAACCGGCAGCGCCTATCGCTACGAAGAGGCCGCAAAAGCCAACCGCGCCGCGCAACTCAACCTGAAGGCTGCACAGGCGGAAGTCATTGCCGCCAGTGCGGATTACACCCTGGCCACCCAGGAAGCGATTCGCGGCATTGACGCCGAAAGCGTGGCGGCGTCCCGACTCATTGCCAGCAAGAAAGACATTTATGCAGAAAATCAGCGGGCGAATGCCATTCGCCAGGACATCGCCGCCGCCTACGCCGAGAACGCTAACGCCGCCGTTGCTGTCGCTCAAGCTGAACTGGAGTTAGCGCAGGCCAAAGGGGACGCCCAAGCGATTAGCGAAGCTTCGCTGACCCTGGCCGAAAAAGAACTCGTGGCTCTGCAAGCCAAAAGGATTGAGCAGGAAAAGGCGCTCCAGCAGGTGCAGTTGCTGGCGGCGCGCATTGATGATCTGACCCGGCGGAAAGAGGTGTTGACCGGCGCGGAACAGGCCGAACTGGCGGAATTACAGAAAAAGTATCCAGCCATCCAGCAAGTCGTTGCCGCTCGCCAGCAAGAGCTGGCGGCGATTGATACAAAAATCCAGGAGCAGGAACGCGAACGCGCCGAAGCCGAACGCATGGCCAGCGCCATTGGCCAACTGACCCGGCTTTACCAGGAACAGGCCGATGAACACCAGCGCAGCGCGGACGCTAGAGAACGCTATGTCGATATGCAACTGCGGGAAATCGAGGGGTCCATCCGCGTCGCCAACGCCAAGGGCGATGAATTGGAAGTCGCTCGATTGCAGGCGGAACAACAGCAAGTTCTGATCGAGCAGGCGGAACAAATCGCTGCGAACCGCGCTCAGGAAGCGACCGACGCGCAAAACGCGGTGAACGCTAAAACGCTCGAATTGTTAGCCGACGGTGAACTCTCCAAGGCGGATCGGCAACAGATTGCCGATCTCCAAGCGCTCGCCGATCAGAAAAAGATTACGGCACAAGAGGCGCTCAACCACGCCGACGCTTTGCGCAAAGAAGCCGAAGCCGGACGCGAATTACCCAGCGTGTGGGAAGACGCGAACCAGCGCATTCAGCGCATGGCGAAAGCATCCGATGAAGCGGTCAAGGCCAGCGCCGCCAACGCCAAAGCCGCCGGCGATGTGGTCAGCGGGTTTTACAACGCATCGATTTCTGTCCTGTCCAGCCTCAGCGAAGGAGCCGTAGCGGAATTCAAACGAATGCGCGGCGAGATCGTTCCGACCGGGGATGCCCTGGATGTGGTGCGGCAACGGATTGACCAGACAGAACAAGCGCTAGGCCGCATGGGCACGTCTGGCGACACGACGGCGGCGTACCTGTCGCAAATCACTCGCGATGCGAACGAAGTACAAAAGGCGTTTCTAGGCCAGGCCGAGGCCACTGAGCGGTTTATCGAACAGTTGAATCAGGTCGGCCAGGGCGGACAGTTTGCCGGGGAAGGGCTGGAAACGCTCATTCGACAGGCGCAGGAATCGAAAGAGCAATTCAAGTTGCTGGATGATTCGCGGTTGGATCAATTGCAAGCCGCCATCGACGCCGCGAATGACAAACTCCGCGAAATGCAGGAAGAAACCCAGTCGGCCCGCGACCGTCTGGCGGAACTGAACGCGGAAATTCTCGAAGAGCAAGGCCAGGGCCAGCAGGCCGAACTGCTCCGGCAACAGCTCGATTATCAGCAGCAACTCGCCGAACTCGAAGCGCAGCGCCAGGCCGCCACGATGACCGGCAACCGTGAACTCCTGGAGTTGCTGGGCCAGCAGGAAAGCAAACTGACTGAACTGAACCGGCTGAAAGTCGCCAACATCCAGGCCGACGCGACCGGCACGGAAGGCGTGGATCAAGCCACGCGCAAGATGACCGCGTTTGCCCAAGCCAGCGCCCAGGCCAGCGCCGCCGTTGCGGAAACCCGTAACCAGTTGGGCGCACTGGGTAGCGCCGATCTCGGCAACGTGCTGGGGCAGTTTGATGCGCTGCGGCAAAACGTCCAAACGGTGAATGATTTGCTATGAGTACGCCCATGATTATCCTGATCGAAAACGTGCTGTTTAACCCCCCACCCTCACAAGAGGAAATTGCCATGAAGTTGAATGAACTGTCTGCGGTAGTCACTGCGCTGGTTGGCCAGGTCGAAAAGGTGAAAACCGAAGTCCTGGCGCGTATCGATGAACTGGATCAAGCGTTGCTGGACGTGACCTTGCCTGCCGAAGCCGAAACCGCCCTGGAAGCGCTGCGGGCCGGTATCCAAGGGCTTGACGATCTCAACCCCGACGCCGTGGTCGAGCCTGAACCCGTCGCGTAAGAGTCAATCCGTAGGGAAGGTTGCGCCAAGAAACGAGCAAATACAGGCCATGAAAAAGAAGTTTGGCACTGAGTCGCCAGCCTGGGCGGGCGCTCTAGGGTTCGATTCCCAACTTGGCACAACCTAACCAAAATATCAGAAGTCAATGAACATCGAGAAGAAAAAATACAGTCATTCGCCGTGGCGTCTGATCACGAAAGAGGGCCGCGAAGTGTATTGGCCTGCCGCTTTTGATCATCCGGCGGGCGGGATGACCGTCATCAATGAGCCCATTTGCGGCGAGACACGGGCCGAATGTAAAGAGCAGGCGTTAGCCCTACTGGAATATCTGCTGAACTCGTACCTGGAGCAACGGCGGAAAATCTCATGAGTCTGATCGGAAAAATCCAGCAACTGAACGATGCTGACCTGTCCAAACTGAGCAGCCGGCTGGCATTGATCCGGGCTGAGATGGAGAAGAATATCAAACCGACCGTCGTCGCCGTCGGCGCGCCGTCATCCAGCGCGAGCGGACTTACTCCGGCGGCGCTCATCCAAGCTTTAAGCGAGGCTAAAAAGGCCGTTTTATGACCATTTACGCCAGTGATCTACCGCTCCTGAAAGCCGAGCGGATGACGGATGACGCCGACTCGGGCGGTTACCCAACGGCCAACGTCATTCAGGATAATGTCGATAATAACCTGTTTCCCGATGTCGATAGTGGCCAGCGCGTCGCGGGTTACTCGCAACTGCGCAAGTTCTTTGCTGCGTTGCGTTCGCCGAACGACGAAACGTTCATGGGCGCGCGCCTCTACCTGTCTTCGCCGCCGGAGGATGACGCGGTAAGCGTGGCGCTGTTCCCGTGCGCCGATGGTGATGAACAGCCCGAACTGTTGGACGTGCTATATCGTTACACGACAGAAGGAGCCAACTCGAATTACCGGCTCTATACCACCTATGGCATCGGCTCCACGACGATTGCTTTGTATTTTAACAAAGACCAGGGCGCTACGGTCTATCAGTCGGTTAAACCCACTCTCCCGATTGTTGCGGGACAACGACTCATTTTGGAAGATTCGGGGCTGAACAGTCGCCAGCTTGTCATCGTGCAAAGTGTCGCTGTATCGCAAACCACGGACGGCAGTCTGGATATTTACACCCTGACGTTGCTGGAGCCGCTGGAATACACCTTCCGCGGCGCACTCCTCACGCTGGCCGGGGATAAAGATGCGGTCACGCAAACGCAAGCCTACTTTGTTGCGCCGCTGTCGATTCCGGTGATCGGTATTAGCCCGCTGGACGTGGCGGCGGATGATGGAGATCGAACCGTCGTCGTGTCTTCGCTGAATGCCCCCCTCGGCGTGCAGACGTTCATGCAGCAAGCGCAATCAGCGCTCGATGTCGGTTGGTCACGCTCTGCCACTCCCTGCCTTGCGAGCGTCCACGCTGCGTCGGCGGGGCGACAGCAACTGTTGCCGGTGATCGGCGATCACACGGTTTTGACGCGCATCGAGTATTACCACAACAACGCTTGGCAAGTGGTTGAGCTTTATTCATTGGGAGTGAATGGCGGAAACTTCCTGGTGACGTTGCCGGTTTCCGTTTCGGCGTCTACACCTCTGGTCTATTTCTCCAGAACCTCCGGCTTCGGTTCGCCGACCACAAAAACCGATTTTGTTTTTGTGCTGCCCGCGCCCGTCATTCCGGGCTCTGCGTCGATCCTGGGGCTTTCCGATCTCGGCAATACCATGAACAGCATCGATGATGGCGTCGGCGGCTGGACAGGAATCGAAGTTGCAGGGTCGATTGATTACGATACGGGTCTGGTGCAGGTCACACTGAATGAAACCTGTGAGCCGCTGAATGTCAGCATTGATGCCCTGGTCGAAACGACGGTCAATTTGGATGTCAGCGGCTCGCCGGTGGATCTGCGCCGCCTCCCGCCGGACAAGACCGCGCCGATCTTCCGCCTGGGCGAAACCGTCATCGTCCATCACACGCTGAATCAGACCCTCGCTAACCCGCTCGTGGCCGATACCACGTACACGCTGAGTCGCGCCAATGTCGATCAGATTTGGTTGGAAGACTCGGTGGGGGCCAGGATTCCGACCGGTCAATACACGGTCAATCTGACGGCGGGCAGCATCCATACCGCCGTCGGCCTGAACTTGACGGGCTATCAACAGCCGATCAAAGCGTTCACGACGCTGGAAGATGAATCGCTGATCATTGGCATAGCGGGCAATACCCTGTCGTTGAATCAGGCGCTCACGCATGATTACCCGCTGGATGGGAATAGCTATGTGTCATCCATCTATCGTATGGGCTATCTGCGGGCGTCTGTGAGCGTCCCCTTCGCGCAACAGGCATGGACAGAAGTCTGGAGCGACACGCGCATCGGGAACGCGATTACGCCGCAGTACAACCATGCCACGTATCCGCCGGTAGCCACGAATCAGGGCGCGATTACCGAACGTTGGCGCATCCAGTTCACCAGCACGACGCTGGTCAATATCATCGGCGAGAAGGTGGGCCAGATTGCCACTGGTTTGAGCATCACGGCCTCGATTGCGCCGATCAACCCGAATACCGGTGTCCCCTACTTCACGCTTGATGAGGACGGCTGGGGAGCCGCTTGGCAACCGGGCCACTTGTTGCGATTCAATACCACGGGCGCGCATCGCGGCCTTGGGGCAGTGCGGGTGGTGCAGCCGAGTCCCCACGTTCCTGGTGTGAGTGATCGAATCCGCATAACCTATCTAGGGGATGTCGATGCCTAACGTCGTCTATTTCAACAGCACCATGAGCGGCGCACCGTCGCTCAATAATGCCGTGAATACCGCTATCGGCGTCCTGGATGCGTGCCTGGTCGATGGCTTCGGGAGTGTCACGGTCGATAGCCTGGTCGTGGCGTCGGATGTGGCGACGGTCACGGTTTCCAGCGGTCATCAGTTTGCGATGGTGGGCAACACCGGCCCGGTCATTCGGATCTCGGGCGCGAATCCTCCCGCGTTGAATGCCGATTGGCGCGTCACGGTCACGAGTTCAACCGTTTTCACCTTTGCCACCACGGGCATTACTGATCAAACCGCGACCGGAACGATCAGCGCCAAGCGAGCGCCAGCGGGTTTCTCGAAGGCGTTTTCTGGCACAAATAAAGCGGCCTATCGCAGCGATGATGTCACGGGCAACCGGCATTACTTGCGCGTGGATGACAGCATCGGGGCCAATGCGCGTGTGCGCGGCTTTGAAACAATGAGCGATGTGGATACCGGCACGGGACCGTTTCCGACGGATGCGCAAATTTCCGGCGGGCTGTATCTCGGCAAGTCCAATTCCGCGACCGTTCGCGCCTGGTTTCTGATCTCGGATGGGTTGATGGTCTATTTCATGGCCGACTATACCGGGAGTTGGAGTAACGGCACAGGCGGTTTCATCTTCGGTGATCCGGTGCCATACAGAACGCCCGATGCTTATGCGACGGTGATGATTGCGGGCACCAGTACGGGCGCGCAAACCGAGTGTCAGCGGCTTTTTAATACTTCAGGGTCTTATGTGGCGCGGGCGGTCTCTCAACTCGGCGCGAGTCAGTCACAGTATCGTTGTTCGCATCGTGCGACGGATGCCAGCTTAGGTAATGGTGCAAATCTGCAAGCGTATCCATCGCCTGCCGATAACGCCGTACATTTGTGGCCGGTCGAGAGTTGGGATGGAACTGTTTTGGCGGCGAGAGGCGTCATGCCAGGGGTGTGGAATCCACTGCATGCCGGCAATCCTCCTCATTTGACGGTCATCGAAGATATTCCCCAACTGCCAGGGCGCACGCTGTTGACGTTGCATGGTTGGAACTCCAACAACAAAGTTTGTTTTGACCTGACCGGGCCTTGGCGATGACCGGGCGAGTGTTAGTGCAGGAAAGCTTGCGCCGCGACATGGAAGACGGCGGGCCGTACCGCGTCGTTGAAGTCGTGACAGAAATGCTGACTCCAACGGGGCCGCGTCGGACTCGGTTGTGCGATCAAATCAGTGGACGCCCGGTGCGCGAGCAATGGTCAGACCCGATCACCGGCGAAGTGGATTTCCCGTACATTCGCCAAGGCCCGTGGGTGCTCTATGCGCTCGATCATACGGAAGCGCCAACGTTTGAAGCCGAAGCGATTTCAGACCGCATCGCTACCTTGTCCGGCGAACGCCCGTGATTCTGAATGGCGATCTTCGGACGGCCCGGCTGCAACTCGTGGCCGACGCCATCAGCGACGGGACGTTGACGCTGTACACGGCTCCTCAGCCTGCCCTGGGCGCGGCTCTCACGACGCAAACCGCATTGGTTGCAATCCCTGTGCCTGCGGGCTTGACCGCCGCTGACGCCACGCTGACGTTGCTCTTGACCTTGCCGCCGATTGCCGCTGATGGGGATGCCGCTTGGGGCCGTTTTGTGGATTCCAGTGCGCAGTTTGTGGCGGATGGAACGTGCGGCGTGCTGGGGAGCAGTGCGGATTTTCAACTGGCGTTTACTGAGCTATCCGCTGGAGGGACGCTGATCCCGCTCGTCTCGATTATTTCGGAAGGCTAATCATGGCCGGCGGGTTCCTGAACTTCAAGACGCTCCGACCGGGGTTCCTGAATTTCGGCGATTCAGGGACGGTCTTCAACGAGTTCAACATTCAATCGACACTGCCGCCGCCAACGGTTTCGATGCAATGGATGATCGGCGTGCGGCAACGCATCACGACCGGAACCCCGTGGCACGTCGCTACGCCAGAGATCACTACGATTTCTGCACCTTCCCCGGCGGGAACTCGATTACCGATCACCACGGGCCAGGCGTGGTCTTCCGGGCTACGATTCCCGCAAGCGCTATCGGCGCGCTGGTTGGCGGGGCAACCGTTGCACAGCGTCACGAGTAGCCCGTGGTGGAGTCTCGATACGGTTTATTCCCGTCATCGGCTCCCGTGGTCGATGGCGGAACGCCTGGCCCTTGGAGATTCGATCCCCTGGCAGTCGGGCGAGCGATGGATTTTTGGCACGGGCGCACCTTGGCAAGCCGGGGAACGCTGGATTTTTGGCACAGGAATGCCCTGGCAAGCGGGCGAGGTCATTCTTCGTGATCTGGTGGCCCGCTGGGATTACCCGCCCCGCGCCCTGGTCGATCTGCGGATTGTGTGGGATGGCGCCATTCCGGCGCCACATGGTTCGCACCCGCCGCCGTATGTGCCTCCCGATCCGGGCAAGGCGTGGGGCATTCTCAACTTTTCTTGTCTCTGGCCGAACCGGCTGAATTTTGGGCGCTTGTGCCAGGGCGCTTATAACCTGCTGGTTCCGATCCGACGGAGTTACCGCGTGATCAATCAAGGCGTACTGATTCGTGTATCTGATGGCGCGGATATTCCAGTGTCTCAAATGACGATTGCCCTGGACTGGGAACAATGGTGCTGGACGCTTTCCGCGACGCTCATCGGGCGCACGGCTTACGAGCGATTGCCGTCCGCACCGGACACCGTGCAAGCGACGATCAACGGGTTTATCTGGCAGTTTGTAGTCGATAAAGCCGATTACCGCCGAGCGTTCAACTCGTTCAGCGGGTCGATCACCGGACGTTCTCCGATTGCGCAACTCGCCGCGCCCTTTGCCAACCCGCGCACCGGGCGCGAGGCGTCATTGCGGACTGCTCAGCAACTCGTGTTGCAAGAGATGCCCGGAGGCTGGACGCTGGACTGGGACTTGCCGGACTGGACAGTTCCCGCCAGCGTCTTCGAGTACCAGAACTCAACGCCCATCGAAATCATTGGCCGCGTCGTGCAGGCGTGTGGCGGGAGGATGTACCCTGATCCTGAACTCTTGACGATTCATGCGGTTCCGAAATGGCCCCAGAAGCCGTGGGACTGGTTGACGTTCATTCCCGATGCGACCTTGCCTTCGGCGTACACCCTCACAGAATCTTTGCAGCAAGAGCCGGGGCAGGAATACGAAGCGGTCATGGTGGCGGGGGGCGTCGATAGCGGCGTGGTGGTCATGGCGCGGCGGGATGGTACGGCGGGTGCGACTCATGCGCCGTCGATCACCGATGCGCTACTCGTGCATATCGACGCCGCAACGCCCCGTGCGGTGCAAGAGTTGGCGGATCATTGGCCGATGAAGCGCTACAGCCTGACCTTGCCGTTGCAAGAGCAACCGGCGGGCGCGGGCTTGATCTTGCCGGGAACCACCCTGGATTTTGCGGATGGCGCGGACGGATGGCGCGGGCTGGTCATCGGGACGCAAATCTCGATGACTTGGAACGAAGTCAGGCAAACCCTGGAGTTGTTAGCGCCATGAACCTGTGGAAACAGTACCAGAGTTTGACGGCGACGGGGCCGCGCTTTATTGGCGAGGTCACGGCTGTTGCCACCGCGTTTGGGGAGACCCGCGCCACGCTGGAGCTATTGCCCGGCGGCGCTGAAATCGAAGTGACTGCAAGCGGACAATCTATCGTCGTAGGCCAAAAATGGATCGTCCAGGACGGCAGGATTTTGGAACCCGCGCCGAGTGGGGCCGTAGTAAATGTGGTGATTTGACCGCTTGAGGCGGGCGGGAATTACGGCGGGCGAGCAAAAATAAATTGTGGATGAACTGATAATTCCCTCGAATTCAGGGGAATTGGGGTTACCAGCGTCGGCCCCAGATGGCCGCCGCTGTGGCGCGTTGTGCGGCGGCTTGTTCCTGCGCGGCGCGGACTTTGGCGCGTTCAACAGCCTTGACGGACATTGATTCCCCGCCCCCGGTGTGTACGAAAGAAGACACGGTAAAAGTCGAGCGAGCCTTGCAACTTCCACTTCCGATGCTCAAAAGTCACATAGATTGAGAATCATTCTATGTGTCTTTTGAGAATCATTCTATGTGTCTTTTGAGAATCATTCTATGTGTCTGCTTACACTGTTAATCGAAACCGACGCCGAGGGCAACCCGCTTCACTGGCCCAAACTACCGCCGAGCGCCAAAGTGGAACTGATTGTGCTGGTGTTGGAAGAGTCCCCCAGCCTACCCCGCCGTCAACCACCCTTTCGGGCCGCACGTCGCGAGCGGCGGCAAGCCGATACGCGCCAAATCGGCGTCGTGCCGCGTCCTGCGCTAATCTATTGGCTATTCGCTATACCGTCATCCAACTGGAGCTACGTCGTGGAAAATATCGAACTGTCGGAAATGCTCAACCAACTGCGTAGGGAATTGTCGATTGCGCAGAGGGAAGGTGCGGGGTCGGACCTCAAATTCCAGATCGAGGACATCGAGATCGAGTTGCAGGTCGCCACGACCAGCAAAGTGGCAGGAAAAACCGGCATCAAAATACTGGTTTGCTGGGATGCCGAAGCCAGCGCAGGCATCGACAAAACCAACACCCAGAAACTCAAGCTGAAGTTGAAGCCGCTGAATGCCGGGGATGATTCGCCTTTTAAAGCCGGCGGAGCGGAGAACAGGGCGGATGAACAGGGCAAATGAGGCGAGAGCTTTGGTTATTTGAGACATCATGAAAAAGGACTTGATCGTCGCCATCTTTGCGGTAACGAATGCCAAGAACCCGACAACCGGCGTCTTTGGCACCGGCTATCCGGTGGCGGAGGATCTGATACTGACCTCGCGGCATGTGGTCGCGCCTGAGAACCAGAAAACTCCAGCATGGATTGAGGTTAAATGGTTCTATGACCAGCCGGCCGACAAGAAGTCGCCAGCCTGGACCAAAGCCGATCTGGTCTGGGCCGGAGCGGGCGATCTGGATGCTGCGCTGATTCGCTGCCGGCGGCCAGAGTACCTCCGTAAGTTCTCGCTTAGCCAACTGATCGAGCGCAAGCCAACGGATAGCGAGAGCTGGGAAAGCACGGGATTCGCTCTTGCGAACAAACGTGGCAATGTGCGCAAGCCTGGAGAGTTTGGCGGAACCGTGCGGTCGATGGCGGAGGCAGCCCCCTTTTTCGAGGTGGTTGAGGGTACCCCGCCCACCGGGACACCGCAGGAACCTATCACTGAAGAACAGTGGGGAGGAGCTTCCGGAATGCCGATATTCGTCGCTTCCGGGATTCTCGGTATCTTGTGTCAAATCCCGCCGAAATATGGAAACAAGAAACTCGAAGCCGTCCCGGCTTGGCGGTTGCTCCAAGACGAAGGTTTCAAAAAAGCGCTGGGGATAGACGAAGAACGCGAGCGCCTGGAAAGCGCCCGCAAGCTGCTTCGCCGGCTGCTGGAACGCAGCGACGCCGTCACCGACGATTTTGCCGCCGAGCTGGGGCTGCCGCGCGACGACATCCCCAAGTGCCGGGAGCAAGTCGTCGAGCGGTTGCTCGGCGAGACGTTGGAGCGGCTGTTCGATCTGGCGCTATCGGTTCAAGAAAAGCGGCGGCTTTTGAAGGATCAAGCGGGCGCCGGGGTGGCGGTGGATCTGACGTTGGCCGTCTTGCCAGCCGTCCACGATGCCGCCGTCGTCTCCGATGTCCGGCGGCGCAAGGGCGCTGCCGGCGAGAGCATCGTTTCGCTGCCAGCCGAATCGCGCACGCTGGCGGAAATCATCATGGCCGGCGCCGACCGCCGGGCGGCGCGTTTTCGATTGCCGCTACCCAGAGAAGGCCACTTTCCCGCCGGCGAATACGACCTGCCGGACCCGCCCGAGCCCGGCCGCGATGCCGCTGGTAAGCGGGTTATAGATGATTGGCGCGACCATCTCGTGACGGTCTTCGGGAAGGACTCCGATGAATTCGAGCGCGATTTCCGGGCGTATCTCAAGGAGCGTTTCATTCAGAGCGACATGCGTTCGAGCGCTGCGGCCGATGCGGAGGAAAGGCTACGCAAATCGGTCGCGGATGAGCTGAACTATTTGGCCGAGAAAAAACGCCAGACCCGCTACTACTGCATTGCCCAGATGAGCGCCGATCCAACGGTCAGACAAAAACAAGAAACGACGCTCGCCAAGCTCAAAAAAGATTTCCCGGCCATCGCGTTTTTGCTACTGGCGGGCGGGGAAGGCTTGGATGTGGAGCGCAGATGTTACCGCCCGCTTTGCGATCTCCTCTACGAAACCCCGGATACTAAACCGTGAAATTCCTGGACATTGCCGACAACGAAGTCGTCGAACTCGCCGCCACCGGTGACATGCCGGAAGCCGTCCACCAGTTCGAGCCGCGCCAGATTCGCGCCATCAACGCTGCCCTGGCCGCCCGCCGGCCGTTGCTGGTGCGCGGCGAACCCGGCATCGGCAAATCCCAGCTCGCCCGCGCCGCCGCCAAGGGGCTGGGCCGCGCGTTCGTCCCGCACACGGTCGATGCGCGCACGGAATCGCGCGACCTGCTCTGGCATTTCGACGCCGTCGCGCGTCTGGCCGAGGCCCAGTTGCTGGGCGCGCTGGGCCGGGCGGCCGATTGCGCTTCGCCCGATCCGGCGCCCTCTTCGGCGGAGCAAGGCGACCAGCCCGCAGCGCTGAACCTCCGCGACCGGCTCGCCATTGCGCGATTTCTGCATCCTCGCGCGCTCTGGTGGGCATTCGACTGGAACGGCGCCCTGAACCGGGCGAAGGACATCGGCATCTCTGCGCCGCCCCAGCCCGACAGCGGCGATCCCGCTAACGGCTGCCTGGTGCTGATCGACGAGATCGACAAGGCCGAGGCCGACGTGCCCAACGGCCTGCTGGAGGCGCTCGGCGCCGGCAGCTTCCATCCGCAGGGTTGCGCCGAGCCGGTCAAGGCGACCGGCATCGCGCCGCTGGTGGTCATCACCACCAACGAGGAGCGCGCCTTGCCGGACGCCTTCGTGCGCCGCTGCCTGGTTTTGCATTTGCGCCTGCCGTCGGACCCCAGGAAGCTGGCAGAGCGCCTGCTTGAGCGGGGACGCGCCCATTTCCGCCGTCGCAAACCTCCCGTCTCCGAAAAGGTGCTCCAGCGCGCCGCCGAGCTGTTGATCGCGGACCGCGAGACCGCCCGCGAGAACCACTGGCTGCCGCTGCCCGGCCAAGCCGAGTACCTGGATTTGGTGCGAGCTGTCATCGCCCGCGAGCGCACCGCCAAGGCGCAAGAAGCCTTGATGGAAAAGGTGGCTGAGTTTGTCTTGAAGAAACACCCCGATGCCTTCCAGCGAATCCCCGAACAAGACACCGACTAGGTTCCAGGGCGCCTGCGCGCGCGCGGATCTGGCGGCGGCCCTGGCCGACGGGAACGCGGCCCTGGCCCTGGCGGTGGCCGAGTTTGCCGGTTTCGAGTGGCGGGCGCTCAAGAAAGAGCCGGAGAAAAAGCCGGAATCAGAGCCGGATAGAAACGGAGGCGAGCCGGAACCGTCCCCTCCAGAGATCATCGCCCGCCCGCTCGCCGAAACGCTTTTCTGGCAGCCGACACAATACGAGCCGCTCGAAGAGAGCGAACCTGCCCCCCGGCCCCCGACAACGCCTTATCGGGGTTGGAGCCTGCGACCCAAAAACCCGCCGACGATTCCGCCGCTGGCCGGCTGGCGCGAGCTGGAGCCAAAGCTGCGCCGTCCGCTTTGTTTGCCGCAACCGGGCCGGGCGGTCGATCTGGAATTGACGGTGCGTCGCCTCAGTCAAGCCCTTTTTCTCGCCGAACTGCCGCGCGAGCGCCGCCGCCGCTGGGGGCCGACCCTCCATGTCATCGAGGATCGCGGCGCCCGGCTGATCCCGTATCGCCTGGATCAGTATCTCGTGCGCGAAGCCCTGCGGCGCTTGTTGCCGGCCCACGCCCTGGATCGGAGCGTGATTCGCGACGGCATGTCCGCTCCTCGACCGCCCGAAGGCGGCGCGGGGAGCATCGTGCTGGCGCTGGGCGATCTCGGTTGTCTGGCCGGCGCGCGAGCGGAACTTTGCGAGCGCTGGCTGCGTTTCGGCCGCGACCTGCGCGCCGCCGGCCGCGTCCCGGTCGCGTTGATCCCCGGTCCGCTGGAGCGGTGTCCGGCCCGGCTGGCCGACATCTGGCGGTTGATCCCCTGGGAGCGCCCGCGCCCGCGCGATCCGGCGGATACCCTCGAACGGCGCGCCGAGCGCTTGCTGCGGCTGGTGTCCCCGGCGGTGCGCATCGAACCCGGCCTGCTGCGCGCCGCGCGCCTGTTGCTGCCGCCGGACCAGGCCGACGCCGGCACCGAAGCCGATGTCTGGCAGCACCCGGACCTCATCAGCCGTTCCGCCGCCGGCGCCACCCTGAACCCGGAGCGGGCCAAGTCGCTGCGCGCCGAGTTCGCGTCCCAGCTTGCGCCCGAACTTCAGGCCAGCTTCGCCGGGCTGCTGCGCGCCTGGCGGGGGTATTTGCCGGAGGAAATCTGGTTCGAGGAGTTGCTGAACCTGCCGCCTGCCGCTCGGGTCACCGCTGAGGTCGCCGGGGATTTGCCTCTCGCCCGCAATTACTTTGCCGACTTCGTGCGCGGTTGCGGCGATGATGGCATGGCCGCGATTGGCAGCGACCTGGAATGGTTCAACCGGGTCGAGTGCCGCGCCAAGCAACTGTGGGGAGACGAATGGGTCGGCGACGATCTCCAACGCCTGAGCTACGCCTTGCACGAGCAGAACCCAGACTACCAGCCGCCAACGGGTTTTCGCCCAGATTTGATTCGACGGCTCGACCGTCCGATACGCCGCCTCGCCGTCAGGCAACAAGGCGGGATATTGGAGTTCGTCGCCCCGGAAACGCCACCGAGCGGGAGCCATCTCGCGGATTGCACCAGCCGCAACGGCTTGATTCAGGTCATACCCTCTTTTTGGAAATCCGGCCAACCCCCAAGCTGGGCGGACGAGAACGGCTGGGGCACGGACGACCACGGCCACTGGGTCACCTTCAGCATCACAAACAAGCAGGGCGACAAAGTCACCCAGCGGATGCGCTGGATCGAACCCGGCACTTTTTTGATGGGTTCGCCGGAAGACGAGCCGGAACGCTTCGACGACGAAGGCCCCCAACATCTGGTGACGATTCGCCAAGGCTTCTGGCTGTTCGATACGGCCTGCACCCAGGCGCTGTGGGAAGCAGTGATGGGCGAGAACCCGAGCCGGTTCAAAGGCGCGGAGCGGCCGGTGGAAAACGTCAGTTGGAACGACTGCCAGGACTTCATCAAACGGCTGAACGAGCGTCTGCCCGGACTCGACCTGATTCTGCCTTCCGAAGCGCAATGGGAATACGCTTGCCGCGCCGACACGACCACCCCGTTCAGCTTCGGCGCCAACATCATCCCCGAGCAGGTCAACTACGACGGCAACAATCCCTACGCGGGCGGCAAAACGGGCCAATATCGGCAACAGACCGTGCCGGTGGCGAGCCTGCCGCCGAACCCGTGGGGGTTGTACGAGATGCACGGCAACGTCTGGGAGTGGTGTCAGGACCACTGGCACGACAACTACGAGGGTGTTCCCACCGACGGCTCGGCTTGGTTGAGCAGCAATGCCAACGCGAACCGTGCCCTGCGCGGCGGGTCCCGGTCCAGCTACGTCGCGCCCTACGTGCAGCCGGCGGCCCGTGTCCTGCGCGGCGGGTCCTGGATCTACGACGCGCGCGGCGTGCGGGCGGCGTTCCGCTACGCGGGCCGCCCCGACTTCCGCATCGACTACATGGGTTTTCGCTGTGCCCGAGTTCGGGTCGCGAGCCCGGATAGCCCGGAGGGAGCGGAGCCAGCGGGATCGGCGAGGGGCCCGCAGGCGGAGCGCCGGCCCGAGCAGGTTCTGCCGAGCGGAGCGACCGGCGCGGAACCCACCCTGCTGCGTCTCGATGCCGTGCCACCCCAAGACCGCTGCCCGCTGCCCCAAGCGCCGGCCTTCCTGATCCGCACCGACCGCGAACGCCTGACCTTCCGCCGCCTCGTCAAACCGGATTGGGCCAGCGCCATCGGCCGCGACCGCTTCGGGCTGTGGTGCGAGATCGCCGTCGAACCCAAGCGGGGAGGTGAGTCCGTCATCCAGCGGCTGCGCTGGATTCTGCCGGGGCGGTTCTGGATGGGCTCGCCGGAGGAGGAGACCCGAGGGCTGGCGAAGGACGACAACGAGCGCAAATGGTTCGATGCGGAACATCCCCGCCACTTGGTAACCCTGACCGAGGGCTACTGGCTGTTCGATACCCCCTGCACCCAAGCCTTGTGGGAAGCGGTGATGGAGAAGAATCCGAGCCGGTTTCAGAGTTCGCCCCGACCGGTGGAGCAGGTGACTTGGCACGACGCGCAGGATTTTCTCAAGCAACTCAACGGGTGGATTCCCGGTCTCGATTTGGCGCTGCCGAGCGAAGCCCAATGGGAACACGCCTGTCGGGCGGGGATCGAGACGGCCATCTATACAGGCGTCCTGGATATTCTGGGCCAGAACAACGCGCCGGCACTGGACCCAATAGCCTGGTACGGCGGCAACAGCGGGGTCGATTTCGACTTGGCGGAGGGTGAAGACGGCTCGGGCTGGTCGGAGAAGCAATATCCGCACGTGAAGGCGGGAACGCGCCCGGTCAAGCTCAAGCGAGCCAATCCCTGGGGGCTGTACGACATGCTCGGCAACGTTTGGGAGTGGTGCCAAGACGGCATGAGAAACTACGATGCTGAGGCTCAGACGAACCCGACGGGTTCCCTGGAGGCCGGCGCGAATCGTGTCCTGCGCGGCGGGTCCTGGAACGGCGGCGCGCGCATCGTGCGGGCGGCGTGCCGCGGCGCGGACCACCCCGACGACCGCCTCGGCAGCATCGGTTTTCGCTGTGCCCGAGTTCGGGGCGAGCCCGGCCAGCCAGCAGGAAAGAGCGACGCGCCCGGCGCCGGGGCCGCCCCAAGCGGAGCGCCGGGGCGCCAAGGCGACGGGTCGCGGAGCGAAAGGCCGGCCCGAGGTGGCCGTTCGAAGAAAACGAAACGGAGCCAATAAGCGGCGATGCACCTGCGCTTTTTCACCATCCCGATTCACGGCGGCGAGGAAGTTGCCGCCGAACTCAACCGCTTTCTCGGCGCGCACCGCATCTTGGCCATCGACCGCTCGCTGGTCCAGGACGGCGCCAACAGCGCCTGGGCCTTGTGCGTGAGTTTCGAGCCGGCGGCGGACCCTTCTCAACCCGCCAAGCGCGGCGGCAAGATCGACTACCGCGACGTGCTGAACGAGCAGGATTTCGCCGTCTTCGCCCGGCTGCGCACGCTGCGCAAGGAGCTGGCCGACGGCGAGGGGATTCCCGCCTACGCCGTCCTCACCAACGAGCAACTGGCCGAGCTGGTCCAGCGTCGGGTCCAGAGCGCGGCGGCCCTGCGCGAGATCGCCGGCGTCGGCGAGGCTCGCGTCGAGAAATACGGCGACGCCTTGTTGCGCCTGTTGCGCGAGGCGTTCGCCGCGACCGGCCCGACCCCGCCGGAGCCCGCTGGTGCGGCGTAGCCGGGTCGGCCTCGCCGCCATCGCCGACTGGCACAACCTGGCGGCGGCTTTCCAGCGCGCCGCGCGAGGTAAGGGCGAACGCGACGAGGTGCGGCGGTTCCGCGCCGACCTGAACGGTGAACTGGCCCGCCTGCGCGAATCCCTGCTCGATGGTTCGGTCGAGGTCGGCCAGATGCGCTCTTTTCGCATCCGCGACCCCAAACCCCGGATCATCCACGCGCCCTGCTTTCGCGAGCGCGTGCTGCACCACGCCGTCATGGCCCACGTCGGGCCGGTCCTGGATCGCACCCTGGTGGACGACACCTACGCCTGCCGCGCGGGCAAGGGTGCGCTGGCCGCCGTGTTGCGCGCCCAACACCATCAACGCCGCTGGCCCTGGTACGCCCAGATCGACATCCGGTCCTACTTCGCCAGCATCGACCACGCAATCCTGCTCGCCTTGCTGGAGCGCCGCTTCAAGGACCGGGGCCTGCTGGCGCTGCTCGCCCGCATCGTCGAATCCCACCGCGCGGAACCCGGCCGGGGCTTGCCCATCGGCGCCCTGACCTCGCAGCACTTCGCCAACTACTACCTGGCCGGCCTCGACCGGCTGCTGCTCGAAGGCTGCCGGGTGCGGGGGATGGTGCGCTACATGGACGACCTGGCCTGGTGGGGCGACGACAAAACCGCCGTGCGCGACGCGCTCGATCAGGCCCGCGCCTACGCGCGAGACCGCTTGCGCCTGACCGTCAAAACGCCGGTCCAGATCGGGCGGAGCCGCGCCGGCCTGCCGTTCTGCGGCTATCGCATCCTGCCGGGCCGGCTGTTGCTCTCCCGCCGGCGCAAGCGTCGCTACGCCGAATGCCGCCGCGACTGGGAAAACGCCTACGCGGCGGGCCGGATCGACGCCCGCGCGCTCCAGGCCGGCTACGCCGCCGCCCTGGCCATCACCGCCCACGCGGACGCCGCCGCGTGGCGACGGGAACAGTTGCGGCGCCACCCGCTTGCGCCCGGCCTATGCGACCTCTAATCTTGCCGACCGGGACGGCGGTCGAACGGCCGGCGCGAACCGTGTCCTGCGCGGCGGGTCCTGGAACGACGACGCGCGCAACGTGCGGGCGGCGTACCGCAACCACGACCACCCCGACAACCGCAACGACAACATCGGTTTTCGCTGTGCCCGAGCTCGCGACCGGACCGGAGGGTCCGAACCCGAACAGACCACCGTCCCGGGCGTTCCTCCCGGATCGCCGAAACCCGAAGGCCGCCGGCGTGCCCGTAGCGGGAGCGGACGCCCCGCGAACCCTCGCCGGTCGGCCGTCCCCGCGCCATCCGTAACCCGCCATGAACGCGCGCATCATCGACACCGCCTGGCACCCGCTGGCCACCGGCTGCCCGCCCCGCTGGGCCAGCGGCTGGGGGCAGGATCGCTACGGCGTCTTCGTCGAGTTCACCCTGCAAGAGGTCACCCAACGGCTGCGCTGGATTCCGCCGGGACGGTTTTGGATGGGCTCGCCGGAGAATGAACCGGGCCGCTACGAGTTTGAAGGCCCCCGCCACCAAGTCGCCCTGACCGAAGGCTACTGGCTGTCCGACACGCCCTGCACCCAAGCCTTGTGGGAAGCGGTGATGGGCAACAACCCGAGCCGATTTCAGAGCCCGACCCGGCCGGTGGAACAGGTGAGTTGGCACGACGTGCAGGACTTTCTGGCGCGCATCAACAGCCGGATTCCCGGACTCGACCTGATGCTGCCCAGCGAGGCGCAATGGGAACACGCCTGTCGGGCGGGCACGGAAACGGCGATTTACACCGGCGCCCTGGACATCCTGGGCGAAAACAACGCCCCGGCGCTCGATCCCATCGCCTGGTACGCTGGGAACAGCGGGGTCGATTTCGAGCTGGGCAACGGCCATGACAGTTCCGGCTGGGCAGAAAAACAGTACCCCCATACCAAGGCGGGAACGCGCCCGGTCCAGCGCAAGCGGGCCAATCCCTGGGGCCTGTACGACATGCTCGGCAATGTTTGGGAATGGTGCCAGGACCATTGGCACGGCGATTATCGGGGCGCTCCGGACGATGGCTCGGCTTGGTTGAGCGGCGATGCCGGCGCGTACCGTGTCCTGCGCGGCGGGTCCTGGAGCGTCGGCGCGCGCGGCGTGCGGGCGGCGTACCGCAGCCACGACCGCCCCGACTTCCGCTACGGCGGCATCGGTTTTCGCTGTGCCCGAGTTCGGTCGTGAGCCCGGCCAGCTAGCAGGCCGAAGCGGAGCGAGGGGGCGCCAAGGTGGTGGGTCGCGGAGCGAGGACGAATTCAAGCGGATTGAATCCGATCCGATCGAACGGCCTTGGCCCGACTCACTCCAGCGCCAGCACCAAACGCTTGTCCGGGGCCGTTGCGCTCCCCAGCCATCGGTCCGTTCAGCCTCTGGGTCGAACGGACCGATGGCGCGGTCCCTCGCCGGTTGCGGTGGCGGCCACCGTCCTTCGAGAATGGACGAAACGAAAATCACTCGCCCGTTTGAACCGATGACCGCCGACCGGGAAATCACTGGGTAAGCGGACGGCGCGAACCCGCCGTCCGCGAAGCGCGATGCCGTGCCGGGCCACCACCCTCCAATCCCTCGTTTTCCGCGAGGGTGGAACGCTCAGGCACGACGTCGACGAAGCGCGAGTCGCGGATCGATTGCCTCGGGAGGCCCGCCATGATCCGAATGAAACAACCCTCGTTGGTCGTCCACTCCCACGACGTGCCCGGGTACAAGTACCGGATGAAGTGGACGTGGGAAATGCTGCCCGGCGCGTCCGCCGGCGATATCGTGAACTGGGTTCTCCACGCCAACGGCGGCCAGTTCGGCGCCCGAAGGCAGCGGCTGGAAAACATCGTCGTCAACTGCCACGGCAGTCCGGGGTCTTTGTTCATCGGCGGAGTGAGCAGCCTCGACCTCAACATCGGAAATATGGGCGTCTTCTCCAGCTTGCAGGGCTGCGACATCGGCACGATCTGGCTGGTGGCCTGCGAGGTGGCCGCCCAGCAGGGAGTGGCCACCGGCGGGGTCGGCAAGACGTTTTGCGTCGAGCTGGCCAAGGCGGCGGGCTGCGACGTGATCGCCTCGGCCGCGACCCAGCACGTCAACGTCGGCTTCTACTTGCGCGGTTGCCCGTGGGGTTGCATCGACGACTACGAGGGTCTCACGTACCGGTTCAAACCCGCCGGCGGGCACACCTACTATGTCTCGTGATCCGGCATGGGGATTTCCCGGATCGACGAAGCGCGCTTCCAGGCGTTCCGACACGACGACGCCCGCCCTACGCCGTCGTCGGTTCGGCCGGTTCCGGTTCCGGTTCCCGCTTGAACTGGTTGATTTCGACGTTGCCTTCGGGGAAGCGGGCCACGATGCGCAGCTCGCCGCCCATCGCTTCGACGAAGCGGCGCAAGGTGCTGACGTACATGTCGGTCTGACCTTCCATCTTGGAGACGGCGACCTGGTTGATGCCGAGCGTCGCCGCGACCTGTTGCTGGGTCAGGTCGAGGGCCTTGCGCAGCTCTTGCAAGGGCATTTCGTCGATGAGCTGCCGGGTTTTCGCCGCGATGCGCGCCTGCCGCTCTTCCGGCATTTGCGCCACCAGATCGCGAAATTTCTTGGCCATTACAGCAAGCCCTCTTTTTTCAGTAGCGCCAGGTGTTCATCGTACAGGCGATCCGCCAGCGGGACGAAGGTGTCGTACCAGCGATCATCGCCGGTTTTTTTGCCGCCGACGAGCAGAATCGCCGTTCGGCGGGGATCGAAAGCGTACAGCACGCGGTAATACCCATTCTCAATAGATTTTCGTCATTCCCGCGAAGGCAGGAATCCAGTCAGCCACCGAACAACGGGATACCCGCTTTCGCGGGTATGACGAATGGAACCGTTTTTGACCCCTGAAAAGAACAAAACCTACCGGGAAATGGTATAAGGATAACGATAGTCCGGTCGGCGAATGCTGGTCCGGCCCCACAGGCTACCCGTCCACTCCCAGACGTTGCCGGCCACGTCGTGGGCGCCATACGGACTCGCCCCCTTCGGAAACAGCCCCACCGGGCTGGTTTCACCCAACCCTGCTTCCTCGGTATTAGCGCAATCTTCCTCCCAGTCATCGCTCCAGGGCCAGCGCCGACCGTCGGGACCGCGCGCCGCTTTCTCCCATTCGGCCTCGTTCGGCAGGCGCCCGCGGGCCACTTCGGTATCGAGCCAAAGTTGGACTGCTTCGCATAAGGTCGGCTGGTTATCCTTCAAGGCCAACACATCATCCCGCCATCGATGATCGTTTGCGCAATGGCTTTTTGGTCCAGTGGGAGCGAAGCTGCAATTTGACGACATATAAGCAATATCGAATAGTCTGAGCGCCAACTGGACGTGACCTGCTTCGCGGTCGATACTTGACAGCAGGCAAAAACACCTGACCTACATGATTCTTCCGTCCGCAAAGGGAGTACGGAAGTGTACTGTGTCCGCAACCCCTTTATGCTCACTTTTGGACACCGGAATTTGGCCGGTCCGAAACCGCGTCCCTTTCGGACCCGCCCATGCCCGCTTTTTCTCTTTCGATAAGACGTTACGCAACGAACGAAGCAGGGTGCTGGGCTCGTTTTACCTTTTCGGGGGGTTGGGCAGAAATAGCCAAATCGGTCACCGCCCAATAATACCGTTTCTCAATAGATTCTATGATTCAAAGTTGTAGGGCGGGTTAGGGCGTCAGCCCGTAACCCGCCGATTCGGCTGCGGTTTTGGCGGGTTACGCTTCGCTAACCCGCCCTACATGGGAAATATAAAACCTACCGAGAATTGGTATAAATCCATTGGCCTCAGCGAGCGTGAGGGGGACAAAGGGCATTCAGGCGCCCAGCGACCGAATCCTCGCCGCGATTACCGGCCTGATCTTACGTTTGCGTGAGAGCAGTGCCGTTTCGCGCGGGAGGATTCAAACCATTTCAAGGCGCGGGTTTGTTCTGGGCTGCCAGAGAATTACCCTGGGGATCGTTGGCCGGGAATCGGATATAAGCCGGCGGCACGACGATCGCATCTGTCAACTGCCACTGCTCCTTCGGCACGACGTAATAGTCTGCTTGCATGGGGTCCGTGTCCACGTCGAGCCTCACGTGGGAGGCGTAACCCCGCTTTATGGTCTCGGCATAGTTGTAGGAGCCTTGATACACCGGGTGCTTAACGATGCGGTGGAACACGTACACCCTTTCGTTCACGGCTCCAATGGTGTTTAGCCCCTTGTTTTCGATGATCACTTCCCGCGAACCGCCTGTGCCGTCGGGGCACACCAGCTTGAAGACCGGGGACTTACTTTGCCCCGCTATTTCGGCCTTGATCGCTGCTAACGTTGGGGAGTAGACCCTCTTTCCCGTGTGGTAGATTCCACCTCCGGGAGCCATTTGAAACCAGAGCTGGTCTCGTACACCTTCATAGACCGAGCCGGACAGCGCCCCCTCCGTCGGAATCCGCTCGCCAGCTCCGTCGACACGGATTGTTGGGTCAGGTTTTGTTACCATCGTTCCCAGTTTCGTCGAGGGGCCCGGTGCATAGACAGTGATGCCCATGCCTCGGGATCGCGCCCGGTTGCCGTAGTTCGCGGCGCGCATGCCCGTTTGCGCGTACCCGGCTTCCAACCAACTCTTTTCAGCATCCAAAAGTTTGAGGTGCGTTGGAATTAGATTGAAGTATTGGCGGACCCGGCTGGCCCAGCGCGGCAAACGGCCCGGAAACACATTGTTCCACCCGCCCACCGCTTTGACCGCCGACCACACGTCGTATGGGGTTTGCCCGATCCAGTTGCTGTAGTCTCTCAGTTCTTCCAGGTTCATAAGGCCCATCGTCAGTTTCTCCAGCTTTTGTGCCATGCTGCTGGGGCGACCTTCTCACCCCGGTTGTTGTGCGGCAACGTGCCGGGTGTTCCCGGACGACAAATCATTTGAGCCATACCTGCCTCCTAACATAGACGTCTGCGGCATAAAGGAATTTTCGGAACCGCTGACTCACGAACGTTTCGTGAGTGGGCTTACTCGTTGATTCCCTGGCGAACGCGGCAAGGTTCAAAGCGGCGACCCGTTTTTTCGTCGACACTGCGGGAGTTGGAAGCCGAGCGGGCCGCCGTGAGGGAACGGCTGGGCTTTCAGAAAGCCAAAGCGGATTGGGTGCAGGAGCGCATCAAGAAGGGCTACGAGGGCGATGTTGAAAAGCTCTGGGAGACCGCCCAGCGCCAGAACACGGAAGCCGCCGCCGCCCAGCGGCTGGATCTGTTGATTGACGCCCAGCGCCGACAGGTGGCCCATTTCGCCGGAGAACAATGGCGTCCTCTGCTGGAGTACCTGAACGGCAAACTGCGGCAATTGCCGGAGGAGTGAACGATGCGCGACATCACCGGGCTGATCGGGCGCGAACCCCTCGTTGAGAAAGTCGTTCAGGAGGTCCGGAAGGGCCGCCACGTCCTCCTGACCGGTTCGGTCGGGGTCGGCAAGTCCAGCCTCCTGGAGGCTGTTTTAGAGCGCCTGGAGCGGCGGCGGGACGAGCGCGCGC
>Ga0209573_1000917_pt1 | contig 51932 bp, 33 predicted proteins | sample TNRBio252014_DNA_FD_185870 | JGI IMG/M metagenome (GOLD analysis project Ga0209573, IMG submission 185870) | Wastewater treatment Type I Accumulibacter community from EBPR Bioreactor in Madison, WI, USA - TNR Reactor_6/25/2014_ DNA (SPAdes)... | ecosystem: Engineered > Bioreactor > EBPR >... | reverse complement strand
CGCAAGAAGCCCATGCCTGCGGGCGACCCGTCGTGGCATTCGGCGTGGGCGGACTAACCGATTTGGTGGAAGATGACTTCAACGGCTACCTCGTCCCCTACGGTGATGTGGCGGGATTAGCCGAAAGCATCCGTAAAGTATTCTCTTCATTCAATCATTATCAACGGCTGTGTGAAAATGCCCGTCAACGGTCGGTGGAAAGATTCGACTATGAAGTCATCGGCAAACGGTATTTAGCCTTATACGAATCGCTCTTGCTATAATTTTTTCACCGATATTTGCCCGCGATGCTTGGCATTTTGTTCAACAATAAGCTCACAAGGCTATCCCGATACCGAAAGCCTGCCATAATGACAGTAGTAATGCTGTCATTGGTAATGCTTTTGTCATTCGTCTTGCCTCCCGTGAAAAAAAATTCGACGATCAACCGGACGGATAAAAAGACGATGCGGTGGTACACCTTAGACGAAGCCATGGACTACGCCCGGCGGGATAACAAGAAAGTGATGATCTTCGTCGTTACCGATTGGTGCGGATACTGCCGGATGATGCAAAAAAAAGCCTTCACGAACCCTGAAGTGGTCGAATACATGAACGAAAAGGTCTGCCCCGTGAAACTCAACGCGTGGACGAAGGAGGACATTTGGTTTCAGGGCTATAAGTTCAAGTTTATGCCCGAACTGCATATCCACCAATTGGCATATCAATTGCTTGAGGGCAGGATGGAATACCCCACCGCCGTATTTATGACCTATCGGGGGGAAATTCTGGGTCCCGTCAGGGGCTATATGGAACACAAACCGTTGCTTAAAGTGCTACGCTATTACGGAGAAGATTTTTACCTGAAGCAAACTTGGGAGGAATACAAGCACACCCATTAAGTAACGAAAACCATCCTTAACCATGATTTTTTCCAAGAAAAAGAAAAATACCAACATGAATTCTACGGCTACCGACGAAACCGATACCTTGCAAGCGGAAAATATCGAGTCCGCCACCAACGAAACGACACTCCCTGATGCCGATCAGCCCCTTACCGCTGAATTGGAACATCTTTCCGCGGAAGTAAACGAGTGGAAGGAACGCTACCTGCGACTTCAAGCCGACTTTGATAATTCCCGTAAGCGAAGTCTTAAAGATATTGACAATGCCCGCACCAAAGCCCAAGAGGATTTCCTGAGCCTGCTCCTACCCATTATTGACCAGATCGAGTTGGGAATCAAGGCTTCCGAAACGTCGGATAATATAGAATCCCTGCGGGAAGGGCTGAAACTGATGCACAAAAACGTAGCCCAAGCCGTCGGCAAGATGGGACTCCAACCCATGGAAGCCAAAGGACAAGCCTTCGATTCCGAATTTCATGAAGCGATAGCCCAAATTCCGACCGATGATCCCGAATTGAAAGGTAAGATCATGGAGGAAGTCCGCAAAGGCTACCTTTATAAAGAAAGAGTCCTCCGGTATGCACAAGTCATACTCGGAGAATAAGCCAATATAAATTCATTCATTTTTGTTGCTGAACCGACAAAACACACCATGCTCCAGATCAAAGATTATTACGAGATATTAGGCGTTGCCCGCAATGCCGATGCCGACACGATCAAGAAAGCCTATCGGAAGTTAGCTATTCAATACCACCCCGACAAAAATCCGGGTGATGCTAAAGCCGAAGAAATGTTCAAGGAAGCCGCCGCCGCCTATGAGGTGCTTTCCGACCCACAAAAACGCGCCATGTACGACCGCTACGGGGCGGAAGGAGTTAACGGTATGGGGCAAGGACCGCAGGACATCAACGACATCTTCCGGCAGTTCAGCGATATTTTCGATCAAATGGGCTTTGAGGGCTTCTTCGGCGGGCAACAGCAACAACGGCGCGGTAATCAACAAGGCGGGCGCAGACGCACGGGGCAACGGGGCAGTGATCTGCGGATGCGCATCCAATTAACTTTAGAGGAAATTGCCAAAGGCACGGAAAAAAAATTCCGAATCAAACGGTTCGTCAAATGCCAAACCTGCGACGGGTCAGGGGCGCATGACAGTAAGAGTTTCAAAACTTGCCCCACCTGCAAAGGCGCGGGAGAACTCCGTCAACAAATCGGCGGGGGCTTTTTCTCCCAAATCGTGGTAACACAGTGCGCGGCTTGCGGAGGCGATGGTCGCATCATCACCGAATCCTGCACTACCTGTAAAAGTGAAGGTCGTCTGGAATCGCAAGATACCGTACCGATCACCATTCCCGCCGGTGTAGGCAACGGGATGCAACTCCTTTCGCGCGGAAACGGTAATGCGGGACGCAGAGGCGGCGATGCAGGTGATTTGATCTTAGAGATTGAGGAATTACCGCACGAGTATTTCGTTCGGGAAGGGAACAACATCGCTTATGATCTATTCTTAAATATTGCGGACGCGGCACTGGGCGGGGCAGTTGAAATTCCGACCTTAGATAGTAACAAAATCAACTTGAAAATCGAAGCCGGCACGCAATCGGGCGAAATCAAAGGCTTTAAGGGCAGAGGTATCCCCGACATTAACGGTTACGGCATAGGCGACCTTTTGGTTCACATCAACGTTTATACACCCCAAAAATTAACTCCCGAAGAAAAGAAGCTGTTGGAAAAACTGCGCGCTTCTCCGAACTTCAACCCCGTGAATCAACGCACGGAAAAGGGCTTCTTTTCCAAGATCAAAGACCTCTTAGGCGGGCATTGATCGTTGCCTTATTGTTTTGTAACTTAGTTCGTAACTAAACCTTTAGTGCTATGGACTGGAGTAAAATCCAACTGTTAGACAAGGAATTAGACACCGCTCGATTCAATCACGGGAACGTATTGGGTTACCTTTCTTATCATCTGCAATACTACTTTGACCAAAAACCGATTGCTCATGTAGTCATTGACTTGGATGTTCAGCTTTTAGTTTCCGGTAAATTCACCCGCCCGGACCTAACGCTAATCTTCAACGAAAACCTATCGCATTTAACTGATAACGGTATCTACGAAGGTGCGCCGGATATCGTCATCGAAGCCGTTTCGGAAGCCTCCCTGATGCAAGATGTGGATTTCAAAAAAGCACTGTACGCGGCGGAGGGTATCCCCGAATACTGGATCGTCTTTCCCGAGATGAAATTATTGACCATCTATCAATTAGTGAACGGCAATTATCAGCCCCTATCTCACGCGATAGAACGGGGTACGGTTTATTCTCAAGTATTACCTGATTTTCAATTAGAAGTGAGTCAAATTTTCAAAGGGGTGCGCATGAATAAAAATTTCAACAACATTGATCTTATCGTCGAATAATTCGGCTGTAATCAAATCCTTTTAGTACAAAGGCATTCATTTTATTCTGCGCTATAAACATATAGCAAAATACTTCCCACCCCTCCAAATTTTTGCCCCGATTATCTACTGAAAATTTGCAATCCCCATATTTTTCGATTAAACTTGCGCAAGTTAACATATTACTAACAAGCGAAAAATATGAAATTTTGGACGCTTTGTATGGCAGCCGTATTTTTATACTGCCTGCCCACATCGGTTTCGGCGCAATGTACCCCCAACCCGAACCCCTGTACCATCGAAGACCCCAACAATCCCGCCTGTATTGACCCGGATTCGGTAGAATTTATCGTTGGTAAGCAGGGAAGCCAAACCATTCAACTTCTCTTAGGTCGTACCGTACCTACGGGCTTGCCTTTTCCCAAAGAAATCTATCTCAGCAGTATGACGGTTCTCAGCGTGGATCGTATGCCTGCCGGATTATCCATCGCCATTTACAGTGCCAACTCCTCCGACGACGTTAACGGCAAGAATAATGGCAGAATTACCCCCAAGGACAACAATACGCCCATGCACATGTGCGCTATCATCTCGGGAACAACAACCGCCGCCAATGCCAAAACCGACTCCATCGAAATTGTAGCCAACGTAGGCATCAAACTCATGGGCGGAAACGGTCAGCCCACCGGCGATGAAATTGACCCCAACACCTTACGTGCAGGTACTAACCCCTTCCGTTTTAGATACCGCATCGCCTCGGCAACCTCCAGTTCGGTGGCGGAAAACATCAAAGGTATCGGTAATATGACCCTTGCGGTCAGTCCCAACCCCGCTGATGCCATGACCCAACTACGCTTTTTTACGCCAAAGGGTGGAGACGTAAACGTTATCATCAGTGATTTACAGGGAAAAGTGGTCTATAATGAAAATTTCCCTGCTTTGGATGCCGGCGATCACCTCTTGCCGATCCCCACACATCATCTGGTGGAAGGCGTGTACACCGTTCAGCTTAAAGCCTTTGATACCGTCTTGACTCAGAAATTCGTGAAATAAAGCTCATACTTTACATATATAACCGAAGGGCAACCGATTAGATTGCCCTTTCTTTTTACCGCCTTTATTCCTACTATGAATAATCTGATCCTAAAAAGTCTTTTCTTTCTGCTTTGTTCTATTTCATTCGTTTGGGGACAGGATAATACCCGAAACTTATCGGGTAAAGTCATAGATGAAAACAGCCAACCCGTGATGGGCGCAAGAATCATTGCCAACGGCGGTGAAGCCGGTGCCGAAACCAATGAAAACGGGCAATTTTCGCTTTCCTTAGCTCCGGGCAAAGCCGTGATACTCATCACCACCGCCTTAGATTACAAAACCGATACCCTGCAACTCACCGCCAATGCGCCAACCGAAAATATAGTCATCAACCTGCGATACAATGCCGTTACGCTCGGTACGGTTACTATTACGGAGCAGTTCCGCCAGCGGGAAGAGCAGACCACCGTTTCCATGAGTTCCGTTTCCACCCAGCGGATTGATAAAATGGCAAACGTAACCATTATCAATGCCATGCAGATGGTGCCGGGGGTAACCATTTATGATGATCAGCCCAGTATCAGAGGCAGTAGCGGTTACACGTATGGGGCAGGTTCACGGGTCTTGACCTTATTAAACGGTTTACCGATGCTGTCGGCGGATCGCGGTTCAGTGAATTGGGACATGCTTCCTACCGATAACCTCCGCCAAATCGAAGTGATGAAAGGAGCTTCCTCCGTATTGTATGGTGCAGGAGCAATGGGCGGCGTTATCAACGTTATCACTGCTGACCCTGTAGATACCCCGCGAACCGTGATCCGTTTTCGGGCTGGATTCTACGACCGTCCCGCTAACAAAGATGCCGACTGGGATAAAAGTTCGCCTAAAGGTTTCAGCTATTCCAATCACATCTTCCACAGCCGTAAGATAGATAACCTCGACCTATCGCTGCAAGCCGACGCGATTAACCAAAACGGGTACCGTGAAGGCGAAACCAGCCGGCGCATACGCATTTTGTTGATGCCTAAGTATCATTTTCAGGGTAAATTAAAAGGCTTAACCGCCGGTATCAATACACAGATAAGTATTGATTCAACAGCGACGATCATCGCATGGGAAAATTATCCCAAAGGCGCACTCCAGCCCGGTCCCGGTTTTCTGTCCCGTCAACTTTTAACCTACTTTTCCGCCGACCCCTATATTTCTTATGTAACAGATAAAGCCCAACATTTGTATCAAGGGCGTATCTTTCATCAGAATTATGCGGTGAGTACGGGACAATCCGGTACAGCTACCTTACTTTTCAATGAATATCAGTACAAACGCGGTTTTTTAGCCAATAACTTACAATTAGTAGCCGGTGTGAACTATACCCGCAATTTGGTTACGTCCGATAGTGCCTTTGGTACGGCAGTAGGCAATCAATTTTCGATTTTTACGCAGTTAAAATATCGGTTTAGTGCCAGATTGAATGCCGTAATCGGTGCGCGCTTCCAGTACGAAACGGTTAGAGGCGATACTGCCTCCAAAAATACCGAAAAAGGAAAACATCCGCTCGCCACCTATACGCCGATGAAAGACCCCATCTTTCGTGCGGGAATCAACTTCCGTCCAACGGTTTCTACTTATTTGCGGGCTTCATTTGGGCAGGCGTTGCGCAGTCCGTCGGTAGCGGAACGCTTCACGGCTACGCTGGCAGGTCCTATCGCCGTTGCTCCCAATCCCGCCATCAGAATTGAGCGGGGATGGACGGCGGAAATCGGCGGAAGACAGCTCTATAAATTAGGTAAGGTGAAGGGCTTTGTGGATGCGTCAGTCTTCACGATGCAGTTTACGGATATGGTGGAATTTTGGGTGGATTTGCCCACCTTTTCCCGAAATCTGATTAATCAAACGCCCGGTTTTCCGTTTACGGCACAGAATATCTCCCGTGCTTCTGTTAATGGGGTGGAAATCAACCTCAATTACGATCATCCGATCAACAAACACTGGTCGGTATTCTTAACGGGGGGAATTACCTACATCGAACCCCGCGATTTGGGTGGCGATGCCAAACGGGAAGGCGATGGCGATGTTATAGCTTTCGGGAATGAACTGATCGTGGCGGGTTTGACCCAAAAACCGCTTCAAGACCGCCCCACCACCCTCAAATACCGTAATAAGTTGCTGATCCGCACCAATTTGGATATTACTTTTAGCCGCTTTACGCTTACAACCAATTATTCCTTTACCAGCCATATGGTTAACGTGGATAAGGTCTTCTTGTTAGCAATTTCGGGTGTGGATGACTTCCGCAAGAAACATGATAACGGTTGGCACATCGTAGATTTCATCTTAGCCTATCGGATGCCGGATATCGGGAGTATGATCTCCGCCCACGTATTCAATGCTTTTAATGCCGAGTACATGACCATTCCGGGCTATATGGGCGAACAGCGCAACTTTGTCATCCAATGGCGGTCGGAATTTTAATTTTTTCCACTATTGTCATTACATTTGTTGTTAAAACATCATTTTTGTCAGTAGCCGACGCACTTTTTTGCGTTGGCTTTTTGTTTGTACTAACAAAGACAACCTAATATCTTTCAGCAATGAACCAAAAAGTCCTTCACCGCGCTTCTACTCGCGGTCATGCCGACCACGGTTGGTTAAACGCCCACCATACGTTTAGTTTTGCCTCCTACTACCATCCCGAGCGGGTACATTTCGGTGCGCTTCGGGTACTCAATGACGACATCGTGGAGGGTGGCACAGGCTTCGGAATGCACGGACACGATAATATGGAAATTGTTACCATTCCGCTGATGGGCAGTTTACAACACCGCGATTCGATGGGCAATACGTCGGTGATCCATGCCAATGAAGTGCAACTGATGACCGCCGGTACGGGTATTCAGCATTCGGAAATCAGTCCGGTAAAAGGTAAAGATACCAACCTATTACAAATCTGGGTTTTCCCGAAATTCCGAGACCTGAAACCCAAATATGATCAACGTAAATTTGATCCGAAGGAACGCATCAACCAATTTCAGACCGTAGTAGAGCCTTCGGGTGAAAAAGGCGTTAAAATCGAGCAGGATGCGTGGTTTTCGTTGACCAACTTGGAAGCAGGTAAAAACCTAAGCTACCAAACCCACCTGCCCACGAATGGCATCTATATCTTTGTGATTGACGGTTCGGTAGAAGTGGCTGGCGAAAAATTAAGCCGTAGAGACGGTTTAGGACTTTGGGACGGGACGGAAGCGAGCTTCACCGCCACCGAAAACGCTGAAATTCTGGTGATCGAAGTACCGATGGGTTAATCATCAAAGCTAAAAAGCCCTTTTTCCGCCGGTGTGGAAGAAGGGCGAATTTATTTCCGTCAAAAAATAGCGTGCGAAACTGAATATAATTCGTAAATTTGCCCGAATTAAGAGCCAATCCATTGCATGAAGGTCATAGTAAAGTACGTCCTTGGGGTACTCTTGTTAGTTGGTTGGGGTAATGTAACCCAAGCACAGCAAAAGAAATATACCTATTTCAGTGTGGGAGCCATGATCGGAACTTCTCACTATCAGGGCGATTTAGATGATAACGGCTTTGAACCGTGGCGTGACGGATCAATGCACCTCAAAACCTTGCGTCCCTCGTTCGGCTTACAGGTCAACTATCATTTCAATCCGCATATGTTCGTTCGCCTCGCATACAATCAAGGCTGGATCAACGGAGCGGACTCTTTGAGTAGTGATAACACGCGAAAAGCCCGTAATCTACACTTCAGTTCCGGAATCAATGAGGTTTCGGCACAGCTGGTCTACGAATTTTTCGCCTCTGACCGCCACTACGAATACCGCCCCAAGTGGAGTCCTTACGTATTTACCGGTATTTCTGTTTTCCATTTCAATCCGAAGGCTAAACCAAATGCGTCTTGGGTAAAAAATTATCCCAACATGTTCGCCAAGGATGATTATGACCAATGGGTGGAACTCAAGCCTTTAGGTACTGAGGGACAGAACTTGCCGGACGGGCTTCGTGCTAAAAACGATTTACCTGATCCCTACGGATTAACGCAGATTTCGATTCCGATCGGTATCGGGGTGCGCTATATGCTCACCAAAAAATTAGACCTTCGCGTGGAACTTTCGATGCGGAAGACCTTCACCGACTATTTAGATGACGTGGGCGGTCCTAACTATGCCCCACCGGAAGATCTCGTCCGCTACCAAAGTGAAAAATCTTTCCTTTTCGCTGACAGAAGTCAGTGGGCAGGCTTTGGGGAAGGTCGTCGGGGCTATAACTATCCCTACGGCATGAGCAGTGATAACCGTAAAGCTCGCTATCAAGGGGCTTACGGGCAGGATGGTGAATTTAGAGGCAACCGGAACGACAAAGACTGGTATGCGTTCTTCCAAGTAGGCGTAACCTACATCTTGGATCGCGGTGCGCGTTGCCCCCGATTCAAAAAGCCCTAATCCTTTTCGGACAAACAAACACGATATATACCAAGAGGTAACTTTCAGCGTTACCTCTTTTTTTATTTTAACAGACACGTTAAAACCGCGCACGATTCAACACATAAATACCCGTCACAACCAACAGACCGCCTGTCAGAAATGACCATGAAGGTTCGTCCGTACCGATAGACAAACTAATCAGGGTCGTAAAAACTGGTTGGGCATTGATGTAAATAGCTACCCGTGAAGCGTGCATCTTCTTCAGTGCGAAAACCAAGAGCAGGTAGGAAACGGCAGAACTGCCAATCGTTAAATAAACGTACCCCCACCAGGCTTCGGTAGAAATTTGTGAATAATCATAGGTTAATGCGGGGTAAATGCCGATCGGTAATACGATCAACGCGCCGACCGTCATCAGCACCGTAATAAACGTAAGGGGTTCAAACTGCTGTACCAACTGTCGACTATTCGACATATATACTGCCCAACACAGTACCGAAAGTATCGTGATCCCGTCGCCCAACCAAACATCCGAAGCCGTTACCGTGCCGGGTTGGGAAGAATAAATGACCCAGCTTACACCCATTAAAGCTAAGAGAATGCCCGCCGCCTTACCGATATTCATCCGTTCACTTTTTAAGATTAACACAGAGATCACCACCACCAGCATCGGCACTAAAGCAAAAAGCAACGCCGAATGTGCCGGAGTAGTAAACCGCAAACCCATCATGAACGTTAATTGATTTAACACCGTGCCGACTAAAGCAAAGCCGAAAAACTGTTTCCATTGACCGCGCGTGGGGCGGAAAGCCTGTATCGCGTTACGATTCGTTAAAAATAGTAACAACCAATAAAACAATGAAGCCCCCACAATCCGTATCGGCATCAATACTTCAATGGGAAAAGCCATCGTGGCGGGTTTCCCGAAAATATAGCCCGGCGCAACCGTCAAGGTTTGTACCAACATTAATACATGGGGGTAAGCGGGGTGGTCAGACCATCTTTTCATCCGAATGCCTCCTCGTAACCCTGTTTTCTTAATACACATGCCGGACAACTCCCGCAACCATATCCCCAAGCGTGCCGATGAATGCGGTCGCCTTCATAACAAGTGTGGGAAAGTTCGACCACATCCGCTAATGCACCTAAGTCCTGCGCCATCCGCCAAGTGTCCGCTTTCGTTAAAAACATCAAAGGGGTGTGGATGACGTATTCCCGCTCGGTGGCGAGGCGGAGGGCTTGCTCGGTAGCACGGACGAAGGGTTCTCGGCAGTCGGGATAGCCCGAATAATCGGCTTGGGACATACCCACGATCAGATGACGAATGTTTTGCGCATAAGCCACCATCATCGCCACATTCAAAAAGAGCAGGTTGCGCCCCGGCACAAAGGTATTCGGCACGGAGGGATGTAGTTCCGCCTTTTCACTAATAACCATCGTGGGGTCTAAGAGGGCATTGTGGGTATTGAGGGCGAAAAGACTCGTTAAATCCGTAACGATTTGGGGTACGTTTTCCTGTTGAGCGATTTTTTCGGCTTGTTTTAGTTCGACAGCGTGGCGTTGACCATATCGAAAAGTGAGTGCCGTCAGCCCCGAAAATTTTTTTTTCGCCCAATAAAGCAAGGTGGTGGAGTCCTGCCCTCCGCTAAAGACCAGCAGGGCGGGTTCGGCGAGCGGTTCAAGGTTCATCATCGGGGCGCAAATAACGACAAATTCGGTGCAATAATCACAGCGTAAGCCATGCAGGGCGAAACTAAACCGCCTTGTTAACCGTTAAAATCAGTGATGGCAAACCTTAAATTTTCGGAATCGCTGATTATCAGGGCTTCGGCGGAGCAAATCTTTCATTTCACCCAAGACTACGACCGCCGTTTATCGTGGGATACCTTCCTGACCCAAGCCTACCTCATCAACGGGGCTACCGAAGCCGACACCGGTGTGAAAGCCTATTGCGTGGCGAAAAACGGTTTGGGTATGGAAACGGAGTACGTCTCGTTTCAGCCACCGAAAGTAACAGCCATTAAGATGACAAAGGGTCCGTATTTATTTCGGAGCTTTTTGGGTTCGTGGACGTTCAAAAAACGAGCTGATAATGAGACGGAGGTCGTCTTTCTGTACGCTTTCAGCCTGCGTTTTCCGTTTAATATGATGGGACGAATGATTAAGATGGTCTTACAAAATAACGTCCGCCAGCGGTTGAGAGACTTGAAGAAGTGTATGGAGATTAATCGTTGATTATCAATAGCGCACGCCGATCATCAGAATATCGTCGGTGAGTTCGTGGTCTCCGCGCCATTCGTTCAGCCCGTCGGTTAATTTTTGGGCAACGATAGTCATTGGGGCGGTTTGGTTTTGGAGTAAAATATCTTTCACCCGTTTGGTCTGGAATTTCTTGTAATGGTCTCCCCCGAATTGGTCGGCGATTCCATCGGTGAAGATGTAGAGGCTGTCCCCTTTTTGCAGTTGTAAGCTGATGCCTTCATAGATGGCTTCCGAACCGTCCTCGTTGAGGTCGCCGATGGAGGAACGACTGCCCTCATATTCGGTCAGTTCGCCGTAGCGGATGAGGTAGAGCGAGCGTTTCGCCCCCGCAAAGTCTAATTTTCCAATAGATTTATCGTAGGAACAGATGGCAATGTCCATACCGTCCTTAGAATCTTGCTGTCCCGGGTCGGATTTGAGTGTAGTAATAACGCGGTGGTTGAGGTAATTAAGGATGACCTCCGGCTCATAAATCGAATATTCGTTCACGATTTGGGTCAGGAAACTGCTGGCCATCACGGACATAAACGCACCCGGTACTCCGTAACCTGTACAGTCCACCGCCGCGAAAAGGAATTTATCACCGGCATCGAGCCACCAATAGAAGTCTCCCGAAACGATGTCCTTCGGAATGTACAGACAAAAGGAGTCGGGAAAGGCTTGCTCCAGAAAGCTCATTTCGGGTAGGATGGCTTCTTGGATGCGCCGAGCATAGCGGATCGAATCGGTAACGTCTTTATTTTTCTGTTCGATGATCTGGTTAACCTCCGCCAGCTTTTGCTTTTCTTCTTCCAATTCAACGGTGCGTTGGTTGGTAGACGCATATAAGTTGGCATTTTCAATCGAAATCGCCGCTTGGGAAGCCAACATTTGCAGGATTTCCCGCTGAATGTCATTGAACGCCGCGCGGGTCATCGGATTCTCTAAATAAACGTATCCGATGTGTTTTCCGGCATTATAAATAGGACTGACGACCTGATAAGCAGGTTTAGGCTCTTTGCTGAGCATATTTTCTACTTTATTCAGCACTTCAGTGGTCAGTTCGGGGTTATCGTTCAGCCGTTTGAGGTGTAATTTTTGGGCTTCATCCTTAATGACGCTGGCGACGGCTTCTACGTTCATTTCGCCTTCACTCTGCACGAGGAGGAAACCGCGTTCGGCTTCGGCACTCTGCATGGCGGTATCCATGAATTTTTGGAAGAGTCGGTCAATGCGAATTTCGGAGGAAAGCTCTTGGGTGGCGTGGTTCAGCAGGCGGAGCATTCGATTATACTCTACCAACTGGAGGTATTGCATGAAACTCTTAGCTGCTTCCTCGATGGTGCGCATCAAATCGCCCTCATCCCAAGGTTTTTCTACATACCGGTAGAGGCGTGCTTGGTTGATAACGTTGCGGACGGCTTGGATGCTGGCTTGTCCCGTCAAGAGGATTTTAACCGTTTCGGGGGCAAGTCCATGGGCGCGAATCAGAAATTCGTCGCCTTTCATGCCGGGCATGAGGTGGTCCGAGACGATAACGGCGACCTTAGTACTGACTTCGGTAGTTAATTCTTGGATGAGTTCTAAGGCTTCTTCTCCGCTTTCGGCTAATTCGCACTCAAAATCATCCCCTACCCATTGCAGGATTTGGTCTTCAAGGCTGTCCAGAATCTCTTTCTGGTCATCTACACAGAGGATTACCGGTCGCTGTCTCATGGATTAGGAAGTAGCGAAGCCGAGTTGCGCCATCGCTTTATTCACGCGGGCAATGAGGTCATCTTCGCGCCAAGGCTTCTTGATATAGGCATGTAAATTGGCATTATCCATCGCATTCTGAACGGCATCGGGGTCCGCCTGACCGGTGAGCATGATGGTTACCGTCTCGGGGAAACGCTGGTGAACGTCCACCAAAAAGGTATCTCCCTTCACGCGAGGCATCAACCAATCCGAAATCACGAGAACCATCTTGCATTCATCAGCAACCAAATCCTCAATGACTTCCCAAGCTTCATCCACACTTTCGGCGATCTCATATTGGAAGCGGTCTCCAAAGGTGTTTTCCAACTGCTCCTGAAGGCTGTCCAGAACGATTTTCTCGTCATCTACGCACAAAATCGCGCCTTTTTTTGCACTCATAGCTGAATTGATTTAGTTATAAATCGTTGATTTGAGTGAACGGTTTGTTGTGTATCAACGTCCAAGCAAAGATAGACAGAAAGAATTGGTTTGGCAAAGAGTTTGTAAAAGTTTAATTGCGAGTGGTAATCACGGGCATTACACGCTAAATGAGGGTTGCTTCATGGATGCCAAAACACCTGATTATCAAGCCTAATAGAGGTGAGCTTCAGTCGGACGAGGGTAAATGGTGGGACTTAAACAGCGACATTTCGATAAATTTTCGTGAGGGGTATCCGCAAATCCCAAAGCAAGAGGTATAATTCCGCCTCCAAAGTCGTGATACATTCAAACTGCCAGACGGCGGTCTCATCACTGCGAAAATAATGTTCGATATAAACATTTCTCGGATCAACGAATAACAGATGCCGTAAGGAACGAATGGTTAAATAAACTTCCTTTTTGGTGCGGAGATCATACATTTGGGTGGAAGGCGACAGCACTTCCACAATCAAAACGGGATTCAAGGCATAGTCTTCTTCACCCGGCGGGCATTCCACCATCACATCGGGGTAGAAATAGCCTTCGCGGTCTTCAAACTCCAACGATAAACCGGAGGGAAAGACTTGGCAGGAATGTTTTTCCAAAAATGAATCTAACATAGTTACTAAATTCACGCACACACGTTCATGTTTACGAGTACCTCCCGGCATCTCATAAACCATCCCATCCAAGTATTCAAACCGGATGTGGGGCAGTTGGCGTTGCAATTCAAGGCATTCCTCCAAAGTCATCGCCTTGGGGAAAGCCTCGGGTTCGGTTGGGGCAAAGGCTTCCATCATTTCTTAAAAGATAAAACGATACAATCGGCTGATGGGAATGTGCATATCCCAAGAATGTAAATATAAATCACGACTCAAGTCATCGAAACATTCCACCTTCCAGATGTCATCGGCTTGATAGCGGTAGTTGTGTTCGATAAAGACTTTTTGCGGATCAATAAAAAGGAGATGACGCAAGGAAGGTATCCCTAAATAAATAACTTTCTTGGTAGATATATCATACTGCGAGGTAGAAGGTGAAAAGACCTCTGCTACCAAAGTAGGATGAGTCGCGGTATCGTCGGGAGGCGGACACATCACCATTACATCGGGATAAAAATAACCCTGATTTTGGGGTAACTCCAACTTCAAACCGGTAGCGAATACTTGACAAGGCAAATCTTCTAATCGCTTTTTGACTTCATATTGAAAATTAGCACAGACGTTTTCATGCCTAACGCTTCCGCCCGGCATCTCATTATCAATACCATTTTCATAAACCATCCCATTCAAGTATTCAAACCGGATGTGGGGCAGTTGGCGTTGTAATTCAAGGCATTCCTCCAAAGTCATCGCCTTGGGGAAAGCCAAAGGTTCGTTTGGGGTGTAGGCTTCCATCATCAGACAAAGATAATTTTTTCTTAAACAGCAATATTTCGATAAATTTTCGTCAAGGGTATCCGCATATCCCAAAGCGAGAGGTATAATTCCGCCTCCAAAGCCGTGAAACATTCAAACTGCCAGACGGCTGTTTCGTCGCTACGAAAATAATGTTCAATATAAACATTTCTCGGATCAACAAATAACAGATGCCGTAAGGAACGAATGGTCAAATAAATTTCCTTTTTGGTTCGGAGGTCATACATTTGGGTGGACGGCGACAGCACCTCCACAATTAAAACAGGATTCAGGGCGTAATCTTCCTCACCCGGCGGGCATTCCACCATCACGTCGGGGTAGAAATAGCCTTCACGGTCTTCAAATTCTAAGGTAAAGGTAGCATGATAGATTTCACAGGACGAATTTGCTAATGCGTTTATCAATTCTTTATAGATATTATTACACACCCGCTCATGCTTACGAGTGCCTCCCGGCATCTCATAAACGATCCCGTCCAAGTATTCAAACCGGATGTGGGGCAGTTGGCGTTGCAATTCAAGGCATTCCTCCAAAGTCATCGCCTTGGGGAAAGCATCGGGTTCGGTTGGGGCAAAGGCTTCCATCATCGAACAAAGATACGTCTTTTGAATCGAAGCATCAAGGGCATTACTTCAAAACCAACGTATCGGGAATCATTCCACCCTACACCAAACGACCGTTATAGCGGAAAGAGACGTTTTCGATGTGGTGGATGTTGTAGTAGTCGCAATAGCCTGCCGGTATCAAGAAAATAGATTTTTCGTTACAGCCTTTCTCCTCTTTTCTGCTTTGGTATTGGTATTCCGTCAAGGTATCACTAATCCCGTACTGCTTATGGATAAGGAGATAATCAAAGCCGGGGTGAAAAAAATTGAGTGTTCGGTTCTCGTTGTTGTACTTAGTCGATTCTAACAAAACAATACTGTCTTGATCCCCTTTTGCAGATAACTGCAAGGAGTCCAATACGAAATTGGATTGCCCTTTAAGCGTTTTATAAACTTGAATACGCGCTGAAATATTCAGTTTCGGATTAACTTTTACCCGAACCGATAATAAAGACTGTCCGCGTAATTCATCATGACATTGTTCTTTCGTGCAACAACCCCAAAGCATCCCTCCCACCACCGCAAACAGAACAAAATAGAGTAGTCTTTTCATCAGCATTTATTTTAAGATTAAGGTATCAGGAATCATTCCACCCTGCACCAAACGACCGTGAAAGGTAAAGGAAATATTCTCTAAGTGGTATTGATCGTAATAACTGCAATGAGTATTAGTTAGCATGTATTTGTTACAACCCTCTTTTTCTTTCCGAACGAAATAACTAAGCTGATGGAGAGTATCCCGAAAATTGTACTTTTCGTTAATGATAATGTAGCTGTATCCGGGCTGAAAAAAATTATTCCGCCCAAAATAATAATCGAATGTTTTACTGTACGTTCCGATCGTTGGTATTCCGAACATCAGAAGCATAGAATCCTTTTGCGTAGGATTATCCGGTAAAATACGCTCAAATTTGATTTTTATATTAGGCTGGGGCGGAGCTTTGTAGTTAAAAGTAAGTAAAGGGACGGGCATATCACCGACACAATCCGCTTTCGTGCAACAGCCCCAAAGCATCCCTCCCACCACCGCAAACAGCATAAAGCAAAGTAATCTTCTCATCGGTATTTATTTTAAGATCAAGGTATCGGGGATCACGCCACCCTGCACCAAACGACCGTTATAGCGGAAAGAGACGTTTTCGATGTGGTGGATGTTGTAATAATCGCAATATCCAATTCTTAATGGGATGACTAAGATAAACCGGTCGTTACAGCCTTTCTCTTCTTTTCTGCTTTGGTATTGGTATTCCGTCAAGGTATCACTAATCCCGTACTGCTTATGGACGATTAGGTAGTCAAACCCGGGCTGAAAGAAATTGAGTGTTCGTTCACTCCCGTATTTGGATTCCAGTTTAACGACGCTATCTTGATCCCCATTTGCAGATAACTGCATAGAGTCCAATAAATTAGCCGGTTGCCCTTTAAGCGTTTTATAAACTTGAATACGCGCATACGTATTGGGTTTCGGATTAATCTTCACCCGAACCGATAATAGAGGCTGTCCTTGAAAGGAATTTCCAAAGGGATCTCCACAGTCTTTTTTCGTGCAACAACCCCATAACATCACCAATAGTATTAACCCCAAGGGTAGCTTGCTCATTGTTCTTCGCTTTTGGCTTTTTCTTCGGCGTGGAGTTTGTGTAAAATCGCAGGTAACTGTGCCAACGCTGCGTATTCCCGCCACTTGGTCTTAAATTCCTTAGCGGGTGCGCCGAAGTAGGTCTTACCGCCTTCTAAGGAAGCAATCACACCGGATTTGGCTTGCAGGATTGCTCCCTTGCCGATCACTACGTCGGACGGGATGCCCACTTGTCCCCAAATGATGACCTCATCCTCCACCACCGATGCTCCCGCGATACCTGCCTGCGCCGCGATCACGCACCGTTTACCGATAATCGTATCGTGTCCGATCTGGACTAAGTTATCGATCTTGGTATATTCACCGATGCGGGTATCAGCACTGACCCCCCGATCAATGGTGGTGTTTGCGCCAATATCTACGTGGTCTTCGATGACGACCGAGCCTTTGGTCAGCATCTTATCGCGTCCGTAGGGTCTTTTCTTGAAGTAGAAGGCTTCCCCGCCGATCACCGCCCCGCTGTTGACAACAACGTGATTACCCAACACACAGTTTTCATACAAGCTAACGTTCGGAAATAAAATACAATCATTACCAATCACGCAGTTATTCCCGATGAAGCAATGCGCGCCGATCTCCACCCGTTCACCGATTTGTACGTTTTCCCCGATGACCGCCGTCGGATGAATGGTACAATTCACCCGCGACTGATTTGCGTTACCCGTGCCGGCATTGGGGCGCGGTTGGTAGTGTTCGGTGATGCGGTTATAGTCGCGGAAAGGGTCATCACTGACGATGAGGGCTTTACCGGCGGGCGGTTCTACGGCTTTGTTGATGAGAACGGTGGTCGCGGCGGAGTTGAGGGCTTTGGCGTAATACTTTTCTACGTCGCAAAAGGTGAGGTCGCCCGCTTCCACGCGGTGAATTTCATTGATGCCCGTAACGAGGTGGTTGGCATCCCCGACAAAGGTTGCTCCCAATAGTTCGGCTAACTGCTGAATGGTGGGGGGAGGAGTAAGTTTCATAGCGCGAAATTAAGACAAAAGACACAAATAGTTCTGCTAAACTGGCGGAATGGTGAACGCATAAAGTCGGTTTGGACTTGGAGCAAGAGACCTTCCGCTCCCTCTTGGGTGAGCAAGAGACCTTAGAGCGGATCAAACATATGCTCAAGACGGGGAAGCCGTTAAGGAATTAGATAATCATAGCCATGAATCAGTCGGCATGTTATTTTGTACTTGCTGACGGATTCATTTCCAGACTTCTTTCAAATTCTTTAAGGATGCTATTGATGATGTAGCTAATGATCTGGTTACAAATCTCCTGATTCATCTCAAAAGCATTGAACTTCAATTCTTCTGATTTTCTATCCCTTAAATGACTGGCACTTCCGTCCCCTTGCCTTTCTATTTCTATTTGCAATCCACTCCGTTGATGCCTTAAAGTAATGAAAACTCTTATACTAAATGTCTCAGCAGTTACGGGCAGAAGAGCTTGACTAAAACTAAATATCAGTTGGGCTACTGGATATTGATCTAAGTTATCATATAAGGTAGACCAGTTATTAGTAAGAAAATTAAAATCCTTAACTGAATTTACTACTCCATGTGGACCTTGATAACCAACGTTCACAAACTCATCAATAAAAAGTGTTAACCCTATAATCAGTTCTTCATAAAAAGGAAGTAGATTTCTTTCCCAAAGGTCTTTAACTTTTTGTTTTATGTCTTGGGTATTGGTTTCACGAGCTTGTCTGATGAGTGCCAGTCTCATTTCCCGATTTTCCTTTTCTATTTCGTCTGTTTTTAGCCCTTCAGCTGATTTCACCAACAGTTCCAGACTATATTTCAGCCCCTTAGCCACCTCATAGATGAAGGCGGACAGGTCGGGTTGGTCTTTGTTTTGGTCTGCCGTTTCTAAGGCTAATAAATATTGATTCCGCTCTTCTTTCTGAATGATTGCCGGTGGGTAACTTGCACGCATCAAGATCAAATTCATCAGGATGCGTGCCATCCGCCCGTTTCCGTCATCAAAAGGATGGATGATGATGAATTTATAATGAAATTCCGCCGCAAAACGGATGGGGTCTTGTTCACTTTCAGGCAGGGTTTCATAATCATGATACCAATCCATCAGGTCTGTCATGCGGGCATTTACTTCCATCGGATCGGCAAAATAAAAAATCTCACCCGTTGACGTTTTTACGTTATTCGGAGTCGTTTTATATTTTCCTACCTCAATTAACTTACGTGTTGGTTCACCCGAAGGAGTCTCCGCATCCACATAATAAGGTTCTCTTAATAAAACTTTATGCAGTTCCCGAATATCGCCTTGGATGAGGAGAAACTTCTTTCGGGCAAAATCTTCCAACCATAGGAAGGCTTCGTTATGCCCTTTGATGTCCAGATGGTCTTTAAGCGGTTTACCTTTGGCGGTAAGTCCATACATCAAAAGGAGTCTTGTTTCTCCGTAATCTAAAGAATTCCCCTCTAAGGCGTTGGTATGATAATTCATACGCATCCGTAATTCTTGAAACCCTTTCGCTATAGTTGTCGGATTTAGCGGACGCAGGCTGTTCAAGCGTTCTTTTAGCGATTTGACTTCAGAAATAAGGGATTCTAACTCAATATTATTATTCGACTCCATAACAAGTAACTTCTATCATAGCTTAATGCAAAGATCAATTTAATCTTTGAAGAATACAAAAAAGAATATCATCTTAAAAGGTTAATCCGCCCGGCAAAAACGCTTAATGCCGAAGGAGCATCAAAGTTAACGAAGACTCAAACAGCCTAATTGGCGATGTTCTTCCGAAATTTGAGTGATGAGACGGATATAATCTGCCCACATCCGTTATCGGTGTAGGTTCGAATTAGTACAGTCAAAAATAGATTATGCCATCACTTTGGAAAGCAATCCCAATATAGTGCAGTCCTTCTTCGACTTATACCTTTACTCAATACAATAATTCTCCTACCGCACCAACGACACCGAACCCGACCGCTCGATGTTACCCACTTGGAAGTAGTAGAAGTACGTGCCTTCCGCGCCGGGCTGTTGCTTATATGTGCCGTCCCAACCCGTGTTAACCGAGGCTTTACCGGAAAGTTCCGCGACGAGCATCCCCCACCGGTCGTAGATTTTCAGGACGGGTTCACCTTCCCCGACGTAGGAGATGATGAAACGATCATTAACGCCGTCCCCGTTAGGGGTGAAGACCGAAGCAATGTCAATATCCTGATCTTTCTGAATAAATATCGCCTGCGCTGACCCGCGACAACCAAACTGATCCGTAACTTCTAAAAGAACCTTAAATTCGCCTTCCTCTTCGGGTAAAGTGTAGTCAAAGGGCGGGGTACGGTCTTCCCAGTTGGGGTTGTTGCCGAATTTCCAGCTCCACTTTTGGATGTCCGGGCGGGGTTCGTTTTTGATGCGTAAGACCTGCGCCGGCGGGAAAAATAGAATATTCGGTGCCTGCTTGAGGTCGATTTCAAATTCTACCTTCGGTAAGCCGATGATGATCGGTCGAGGAGAAACATGTGTGATTCCCTGCGGACAGTTGGGACTGTTATCTCTTACAGTCAGCTTGGGGAAATAAGTGCCGTCCGCCGTATAGGTATGCTGTGGATTTTGGTCGGTGGACGTATTCCCGTCGCCAAACTCCCAATTCCAATTTTGGATGTTGTACATGGAAGTCTCCGACTTATCCTTAAATTGGATGGTGGAATTATTTTCCTGTGTACAACCTCCATAACGGTCTACTTCAAAGTCGGCATACGTGCCGGGTTGCACCACGTAAGCGAGACTTACATAAATATCTTCACAACCGCCACTGTTCCACACGCGGATCGCAAATTGGTAAGAAACGGGGCTTGTGCCTTTCGGGCGGAGGGTTATTTTCGGGGCGTTTACGCTGACGGAATCGCCAAACGTGCCGTCATTGTTGAAATCCCAATCCCAAGCCTCCCCGTATTTGGAAGTATTCGTTAGAGTGATCTCATAGGGCGGACAAGTCGGCGGTGTAAGCGGATCAACGGTAAATGATGCCTTCGGGATGCGATATATCCGTACCGTGTCTTTGTCATAAGATTGGTCGTTTTTATCCGCATATTCTTGGCAGTTGCCTTTAATGGTCGCGTAGGCGGAGATGTAGAACTCCTGATACAGGCGGTCTTGCGGCAAGCTGGGACTCAGGTCAAATCGGTATTGAATCAACTGTTCATCTCCCTGATAGGTTTGCGAGCTATTCCCGAAGGTAACGGTCAACCGGTCAGCCCCGACGGAGTTATTCTGAAAGTCCAACAGCTTACCGTCGCAGCCTACCCCGCCGGCGATGTCTATCTTCGCTTTGGCACTCAATACATGAATGAGGTCTTTTTTATGGATGAGGTCTTTACAGCTGTCTTCATACGTTACCTCTAAAGTTACACTGTACACCCCGAGTTTGGTAAAAGGGCGACGCGGAACGGACGGTGTAGGACTATACACCACAAACGAGGTGTCTGCCGAGGTAAAGGTCATCTTGAAGGGTAGCACATATTTAGAAACGGAATAAGGAACAGTCTGTATCCAAATATTGCTGGTTGAAAAGGGACAGTAAAGCGTTTCGGGGCTTGCCGTAAATTCAAATCCGTGCTTGATTTGCGTTTCAAACGTCCCTTCAAAAGACTTTCTGTTGGTACTGTCCAAAGTAGCTGAAACGTCCGCAAAAGCGCGGTAACTACCGTAATCAAGGGCTTGGATTTGGATCACCGTATCTTTGATGCCCGGATTACCGATAATCACGGGGTTAGGGATGCCCGGAGTTTCGGAGATGACGCGCCACTTTACGGTATCGGGTACAATATATCCCATTTCACGCAAATAAAGTTTTTGGGGACCCAAGATACATTTCACACTATCGGCGACGATTTTAGCTTTCATCCCCACCAGCACCGAAAGCGTATCCGAGGTAACCGAGCGCGTATCGGCGGAAGTCTTCTTAGGATTCAGGTTATCGGGGTCAAAGGGCGTGGTCGCCGTTAGGGAGAATTTATAGCCGGCGGTGTCGCTGTCCCGCTTGAAGCGCACCATCACGGAATCATTCAGATTTTTGGTAACGGCGGAAGGAATGAACGTTACGTTACCGTCATCAGGGTCTACCTGCCATTCATAGGTGATGTCCTTACTGTCATCCACCAGATATTTAACCGTTCGGTGGAATAAAGGTGTTGCCCCTAATTTTTCAGCATTATTCACACCTCGAAGGATGTGTTTATACCGTTGTGCTACTTCGATAACCATACCTTTGACCAATAATTTGGTTCGAATGGTATCGGGGCAACTGTCAATCCGCGTCGCATGAACAAAGATGACCTCATTCCATCCGATATTGGCGGTATCCAATTTCATCTTGCCTTTCGCCGTATCTCCAAACGTATGCCACTGACCGATGGGTTGCATACTCACGGTGTCCTTTACCAAGCGCATCTTCCATGTGTATTTAGTAGGGATGGAGTCCTTAGGCATGGCAAGCTGTCCTACGCTGTATTCATTGTCAGGGTCATTAAACCAGACGGATTTCGGGAGCGGTTCGATGTCCGCTTTCGGGGTTTTGATGATGATGAAATCCTTTTTGATAAGGGTATCGAGGCAACTGAAAGGTTCTGGCGACTTGGCTATCATCATATAATGATAGGCTTCGGGTTCAAAAGTAGCCGTGTAGTCAAAGGTAGAATCTTTGCTGAAATCTCTTTCAAAGATGGTATCCTTGGTCGTCTTACGGATTACCTTCCACGCATAAGTATAGGTGGAATCATAGTTTTTGATCTTCGTGGGGGTCATCACCCCGGCTCTGCAAAGGATGCGTTTGGGTCTCGGGGCATCGAAATCCAATTCGGGCTTAATGACATAAACGCGTAACGAATCGGTTACCTTACAACTATCGTTGGTATAAGTCAGTTTCACGGTATTCCATCCCTTTTTGGCATCTTTTCCATAAAAGACGGCTATTTTTTTCTTTTGTTCGGGATCATCAGGATCAACTTTCTGGGTCGCTCCGCTCCAACTCAACTTACCTTCCGCCGGCGGATTGTCCACTGTTTCACTCCGAAAGATGACCGAATCTTTATGGCAGATGGTATCTTTGTCCTGCTCCATGACGGGCTTTACGACGCTGAAAATGCGGAATTTTTGGGGAAACTTCTTCACCAGTTCGCATCCGTCCTTGAGCTTAACCGTTACCGTGATGGTATCATCGGTATTGCGGTAGAGGCTGTTCAGCACACCCGTTCGGGAAACGTTGGGGTTGCCTTTAGGTGCGCGGATTTCCACCTGTTCGATTTCCCGCACGGTTTGGACTTCGGAGGTTAGTTTGGTGGTGAACTCTCTTTCGCCGTTATAAGCACAGAATTTTTCGGGTTCTACTTTCAGGTTAATGCTGACCTCTTTAGGAACATCTATTTCAATAGAATCTATATACGTACAGCCTAATTTTTCGGTTAATCGTGCCACCACCCAATACTTACCGGGCGGGAAGCGATAATCTTTCAATTCTGCGCCGTCTTTATTTTCAAAGAATGATCCGTCGGGGCTTTTAATCGTCCAATCACCCGAGGCTACTTCCATATTGGTGCAACGAATGGTTGTAGGCTCATTCGCATTACAGAACGGCAATGGCGGGTTGACATCAAATTTTAGTTTATCTACCCGCGATAAGGTAATTGAGTCCCGAATCACACACGTAGTTAAGTCCGGCAGGCGTACCCGTAATACCGCTTGGTAGCTTCCAGTACTGTACACCGAATCCAGAAAGGCACAGGCTTTGATCTGTTTATTCCCTCGAACAATCGTCCACTCGCATTCACTGCCGGGCGGGAGGCGTTGACCGTTTTGGAGGGCTTCGATTTTTACGACGAAATACTCCGACTTGCAATCGAGCGTAGAAAGGTCGGCATCCACTTCATTACATTGGGAAAAGGTTTGCCCTCCCGACCATAAAAAGAGTAACAGTGTGCAAGAAAAGAGTAAGTTCGTTAGCGTAAACGTCCGAAGCATAGGTAGCGGTCAATAGTTGGGGCGAAAATACACAAATCGGGCGTTGGATAGCATACTTTTCGCTTGAATATTCCGAATCAGTGTTTGGATTGACCGGCTAACCGTTTATGGAAAACCTTTCTTCATCAAACACAATAAATTTTACAGGGGATCACGACTGCCAAAAATAGGCGACCTTAGTGAAGTTCGGGGGGAATGGGTGGTAGTTGGTTGTACGTTTTCATAGGCTCTATACTTTCTTATTTTCCTTCTTCCCTAAAGGAGTAAGTACCGCCTCTAATTGGTAGACCTTAAAGGTGTAGTTTCCATCCTTCGACTTTTGTTTGAGTAATTCCCCCGTACAGATGAACTCATAACAATTTCTGCAATCGACAACTTTTTGATCCACTATGGCTTCCTGCTTGGGGTTGTTAAAGATCAAGGACAGGTCTTTGCCTTTCAGGTTGATTTTGCTACCGTTGTCCTTGATGACCTTCGTAACTTTATATTGCGCAGAACATTCCCCGCAGGCATACATCATATAATGGAATTGAAGTACCATTTGCGGTTTCTTGACGGCTTTTTGAGGAGTCTGGGCAACAGTACTCGCCGTAAATGTCAAGAAAGCCAACAACACTATGAGGGAACATTTCAAATGATCCAAAAAAATTAAAGTTCCAAAAGCTGATTTTGTTAACAGCATTTTAGTCTTCGATGGCTTCAATACCCTGTTTCTTGAGGTCTTCTAGTCTATCTTTCATGGCTTGGAGTTGATTCGGTTCATGTCCTCGCCATTCCTTAATCTCGCCAACGATCTTAAACGGATACAACGAACGATATGACTTAGTCGGATTACCCGGGAATTTTTTGTCCGTTAAGTTAGGGTCATCCTCAATAGGTCCCGTTGGTTCTACGATATAAATTCGTTCGCACCCTTCACCCATGGCCAGTTCTGCTCCCCAAATTGCGGCATCCAGCGTGGCTGTCAGATAAATATATTTCGCTATTTTCTGTTGCCCGTAGTTAGAATTAAAGCCGACTTCGATCAAATCGCCAATCTTTAGGTCGGCTTTAGTCCCGTGATAATACGTTTCGGAACTACTTTGCGTGTTAGTATTGATGATCTGATCCTCGTTATCGTTAGTTTCCATGAGATTTTTTTTTGTTAAATGCGCTCCCGATTTATTTTCTACAAATGCCACAACTCACGTTCCACCAACCAGATGAAGGAATGTAACACCTTAATATGAATCTCTTGGATGCGGTCAGCAAATCCGTAATGGGGTACACGGATTTCAATGTCGGACAGCGAAGCCAACTTACCGCCATCATTGCCCGTTAGACTGATGACCTGCATGGCTTTTGATTTGGCACGTTCCGCCGCGCGGAGGACGTTGGCACTGTTCCCACTGGTACTGATCGCCAACAATATATCGCCCGGTGTGCCGAAGCCCTCCACAAATCGCGCAAATACATGCTCATAACCGTAGTCGTTGGCGGTGCAGGTGATAAACGAAGGGTCGGAGATGGCGATAGCGGGCAGGGGTGGTCGGTCGGTGCGGTAGCGTCCCGAAAGTTCTTCCGCAAAGTGCATGGCATCCGCCATCGAACCACCGTTCCCGCAGGCGATCACCTTTTGCCCCGAACGAAAAGCGTTAGCGATCTCCAAGCCCGCCATCCGCACTTTGGCGAAATTTTCGGGGATGGAGAACCGCTCCAGCACCGCACTCATCTCCTCAAACTGGGCTTCGATAGAATGTTCCATGATCTATTGATGGTTAATTTAGGCGTTAACGAAGGCTGTTTCATGGACGGTAGTTGCTTCTTTATGGGGTGCGCGGGGCGTTAATCCCAAGATTGAGAAGAGTTCTTCATCGGAAGAGACGGTATTGTTAGGAGTCGTTAACAGTTTATCCCCCGCAAAGATAGAGTTCGCTCCCGCCAAGAAGCACAGGGCTTGCTCTTCATAACTCATCATCACCCTGCCGGCGGAAAGGCGCACCATCGCCGTAGGGATCACTAATCGCGTCGTGGCAATCATCCGCACCATATCCCAGACGGGAACGCGGGGCTGATCTTCCAACGGCGTACCCGCTACCGGTACTAAGGCATTGATCGGCACGGATTCGGGCGGAACGGGTAGCCTTGCTAAGGTATGAATCATGCCGATACGGTCATCCGTCGTTTCTCCCATCCCGATGATGCCCCCACTACACACGGAAATGTCGGCTTTGCGGACGTTGGCAAGGGTGTTCAGGCGGTCATCATAGTTGCGGGTGGTGATGATCTCGTCGTAATATTCTTCGGAGGTATCTAAGTTGTGGTTATAAGCATGAAGTCCCGCTTCTTTCATGCGTTGGGCTTGCTCTTCGCTAATCATTCCTAAGGTACAGCAGACCTCCAAACCCATCGCGTTGACCCCTGCAATCATCTGAATCACTTGGTCAAAGTCCCGATTATCCCTCACTTCCCGCCAAGCTGCCCCCATACAAAAACGGGTAGAACCGTTGGCTTTGGCTTCTGAGGCTTTTTGAATGACATCTTCTACCCGCATCAACTTATGAACCTCTACGTCCGTATGATAACGCGCCGCTTGAGGACAATAGGAACAGTCTTCGGGACAACCGCCAGTCTTCACGGAAAGGAGAGTACAGACCTGCACTTCACCCGTCGTGTGGTATTGCCGGTGGATGGTTGCCGCTTGGTAGATGAGTTCCAGAAGCGGTTGATGGTAGATGCGGGAGATTTCCGCGCGGGAATAGTCGTTGCGAATCATATATTGCCTTCAAAAACGGACGGCAAGATACGAAAAATTAATCCTTGCAAGCGGGCAAACTTGTGTAGGTCAAGCGGTTACGCGCCCTAATTTATTTTTTTTGAAATTCTTGCCAGTCCTTGGTGGCTTGTATTTCGATATATTTTTTCGTTTGGTTGAGGATTGCCCACACGATTTGGATTTCGGTTTCATCCGTTACGTCGTATCCCTGCGAAAGACTATACTGTTCCCCCTCCAAAACCAGAAACGACCAATATTTACCAATCACATAGCATCCGTACACGGGGTCGGGTCTTTGATTCAATTCCCTCGCTGCAAGCATGGCGATTAGTACCTGTCCTAATGGGTCGCTTTCACCTTTTTTGAGTCGTTTGTACTCTTGTAAGAAAAAATACGGACGGTAAGGCTCATACGAACCCATTGCAACCATGCCATCCACGATGCCCGAAACGGGGTAGTCTTTAACGGTTGCGCGGAGCGGTCGTTCGTTAAATAAATTAAAATACTTCCCAAACCACTGTACGGTACTTAGAAAAGGAATGATGAACCGACCTAAAAGCTCTGTTTCATTCCACGAATCGTGGAACAAAATCAGATCATCCTGCATCACCTTAATAAAAGGTTGCCAAAAAGGGGCGATCTCCGGTGTTACTTCCGTCCATTGACGGAAAGTCTCAGTCGGCTTACCACGCTCGATGCCAAGTTTTTGGCTTACATCTAAGGCGTGCCAGTGTTCAAAATTCTTAAAGTTTTTAACGTATTCCATCGGTTTAGGGCTTTGCTACAAATGTAACTACTCTTTATGACTAATTAAAGTAGAACTACTATTGACATCCTCCTATTGCTATTTTATCGAAATTTCTTGCTTGGCATCAAAGCCTTTTGTGTAATATTGCGGTGTCCTCATTACATAACGCACTTAATCGCGTTGGAGGAAGATACTTACAACGGACAAAATTACCTTATTTTGTCTCGTTGTTGCTTTTTATTTCATTATTTGTACGGAATCGAAACTAAATGCACCAATTTTGCATTATCGTTTAGGTGAAAAGGAACAGTGTAGTATTAGGTTGTCTTTTTTAGGTGAAAAGTGTGAGTAACTGTGAGAAGTACGGGGCGGAGTGTATCTTCCCCGTATTTTTATTGCCTAACCTGAAGTGCTTGGCACTCAGCATATTGATGATGTGCTTGACGCATCTCCACGCGCAAATCGTTAAGGTGGAGGGCAATATCCGCACCACTGATAATGAACCGCTACCCGACGTTGTCATCAAGGTTTCCAACACCACACAAGGCACCATTTCCGGTCAGGAAGGTCAGTTTCGCCTGAAAATCAATGCTAATAAACAAGAATTATCCTTCTCACTCTTCGGTTACCAAACCCGGAAAATAAGCCTTGACCTTCAACGGGATACGGTACTGAACATCACCTTAGCCGAACAACCAACGGTATTAAGCACTGTTTATATTACACCCGACGGACGCGATCCCGCTTACGCCATCATCGAAGAAGTCAAAAAAAGGCGTGATTCTCTGCAAAAAACAGCCCCGCGTTACACCTACAAAGCCTATACGAAAACACGCATAGAACTATTAAATTTAGCCAAATTTCTCAATAAAAGAGCCAACCTGACCACCGATACATCTGAAGGAAAGAATATCCTCTATCTGGCAGAAAACTTTTCGGAGGTGGCATTTCAGTATCCCGACCAAGTTTCGGAAACGATAACCGCCAGCCGAGTCAGCGGGGATAAGGATAATTATAGCCTGTTTTCATCACTTTTTTTGCGGTTTGATCCCTACCAAGCCTTCATACGGTTACCCGGAGTATCGGATCGCGGGTTCATATCTCCCATAGCGGATGCTAACTTTTTATACTACGATTTTAAGCTGATCGGCAACGAAACCCTTGAAAATCAGAACGTTTTTCAGATCGCCATCATCCCTAAACGCAAACGCGATCCCGTGTTTTCAGGTACATTATGGGTGGTGGACAGCCTTTTTTGCCTGCGGGGTGTGGACTTACTGTTAGCCGGAAATCACCAAGCCGACCGCATTGACACCCTCAGAATCAGGCAATCTGCCTTCCCTTTGCCGGCAAATAAGCGGATTTGGAAGCCCGTTTCCGTCCGGTTTGATTTCAAAGGCGGTCCCAAGCAAGCCAAATTCGGTGGGTATGCGTCATCGGTCTTTTCGGAATATGATCTGAAAGAATCTTACCCGCCCAAGACTTTTACTGCCGAAGTTTTGAAAGTCTCCGAGCATGCCACTGCCCTACCCGATTCCTTCTGGACAAACAACCGCCCTACCCCGTTAGAAAGCAAAGAAGTCCGTAACTATGATTATAAAGACAGCTTGGAAGCCGTCAAATCCACGCCCCGTTATCTGGATTCGCTGACCAAAGCGCGTGCAAAACCCAACATTACCTTCTTTTTAGAGCCTTATTTGTACAAAAACTATCGTACTGACCGCTATTGGCGTGTTGCTCCATTGATCGAGACGTTTCACTACAATTCAATGGAGGGCTTTGTGATTGCCCTGACGGTAGGACGAATTTGGCGACCAACACCCAAACAACAATGGACGATTGAACCAACCTTGCGCTATGGTTTTGTCTCGAAACGCTTTGATATTCAGGTGAAATTTCAGATTCAAGAGGGACTGACCCGAAAGAGACGCTTCTATGCCAACAACAATATCTATGAAATGACAATAGGTCGCAATGTTCGCCAATTTGGCGATGACCAGATCGAACCTTTATGGAATATGGTTTATTCGTTGGTGGATGGAGAGAATTTTATGAAGCTCTACCGGCAAACGCATGTACGAGCCATGGCACAACGCGAACTCTTCAACGGTTTTACCGGAAAGATTGAGTTCACCTATACCCACCGCGAACCAATGCCAAATGTTACTTGGTATTCATGGACAAAAAGAGAACGTTTTACCGAAAATATCCTTTTTACCAAACATTCCGCCACCATCGCGGAACTTACATTAGTTTATCGGATTAAAAACCGATACATATCTACACCCGACGGCAGGCTCAATCTTGGCTCAAAATACCCCAAAATCATGTTCAATTATCGGAAAGGCATACCGATTGGAGGGGCAAATTGGTCTGATTTTGACTTCATCAGCTTAGACATAAAAGAATGGACAACCTTGCGACTACTTGGTAATATTCGCTGGTCGGTGGGGGCAGGCATCTTTTTAAATCGATCGAAGGTCGCCTTTGCGGACTATCGCCACTTTCAGGGTAACCAGACGATTTGGGGAACGATTAAAGAATTTTCCATCATGAATTATTATGCCAACAGCACCAACGACCGCTATATTGAACTTCATGCCGAACATTATTTTGGCGGATTCATCTTTAACAAAATCCCCTTAGTCCGTAAACTCAAATGGCAGGAGATCATTGGGGCGCACTATCTTTACACGCCCTTAGCAGGCAATTATTTGGAAACGCATATAGGCATCGAAAGAATCTTACGCGTTCTACGGATTGACGGACATTGGCGATTGGCGGGACATTCCTACACCAACTTCGGTATTACCCTTCAGTTGAACTTATTACAATTTTTCGGCGGGGGTAGAGATGATGACGATGAGTAATATTTATGTATTAAAATCAAATATATTTTTAACGAAATTAAGGCTTATTTATGTCAAATTTTAATATCTTTACAACAAATATAAGATTTTTTCAAAACTCGTTCAACCCTATTTTGAGGTTGAACGCTCGGTAGAATTTAACTTAATTCCCCAAAACTATTGTTTTAATTATTAAATAATTCACAAACTTATAAAATCCCGCACGTTCCCGAATTTCATCTAAAAAATAGTAGCCTTTTAGGATTTAATACCGTATTTAGCGGTTTAATCCTGTTTGCCGCATGAGAAACTTTTTACGCTTACCAACGATTGTATAGTCAACATGGATTACACCACAAAAAATCAAGTAACGGAGGGCATCCGCATCATTGTCCGCTCGATGTTTATCCCCGAGCAGTCGAATATTGCGGGCAAAGCCTTCGTTTTTGCCTATCGCATCACCATTCGGAACGAATCGGATGCCACCGTACAGTTACTCCAACGCCATTGGGACATTGTGGACGGTTATGGCGCGGAACGTTCGGTGGATGGTGAGGGCGTAGTGGGTGTGCAACCTGTTTTGCCTCCCAATCATCAACATACATATGTAAGTGGTTGCGTCTTCCCAACCCCGATCGGGACGATGGAAGGCTATTATACGATGGAACGGTTGGATGACGGCACACTCATTGAAGTAAAAATTCCCAAATTTTTAATGGAAGCCCCCTTCCTCTACAACTAAACCATGACTTCCGAAGTACAATATACGGGTCAACTCCGCACGGAATGCACCCACTTGAAATCCGGCAACAAAATTACAACCGACGCACCGACTGATAATCATGGCAAAGGCGAATTTTTCTCCCCGACCGACCTTGTGGCTACCGCGTTGGCTTCATGTATCATTACAACGGTCGGAATTGTGGTGGAGCAGGGCAGACTTCCATATATGAATATGCGTGCCGAAGTGCGGAAGATTATGGTGGATGCCCCTCGCAGAATTGGAGGCATTAACATCAATCTATACGTCTCAGGGGCAACCTTAACCGATGAAGAAAAGCAAAAATTGGAACGAATCGCTCATACCTGCCCCGTAGCGAAGTCTTTACACGCCGATCTAATACAAAATGTGCAATTTTTCTATTCCTAAAGCGGAGTTCCGTAATTTTGCGCGTTAATCATCAACTCCCTTGACGGCAAACATCCGAACGGTCGTAATCGCTATCATCTGTCTATTTCCGACGGCATTTAACCGTTTGGAGGCTCAAAATGCACCCGACACCACGAAAAGGAAGGTCAGCGTCCGCACGGTAGCCGTTAATCTGCCTGCTTTACAAAAAGGCAAACAGTATCAAGATTCGATAGTTTTGCCCTTAAATAAATTCCATTATTGGGATGAAACGGACACGCTGGCGGGTTTCACACAAACGCTGGGACAAGTGGGCAAGCCTTACCGCCAATATCAGTACGGATTGCCGACGTATTATTTGCAGAGAAATGATTACTGCGACCCGCTTACCCGTGAACCTAATGCTTATTTATGGGATGTAAATAATTTTCTACCGTTATATGATACCCGCACGCCCTACATAAACCTTGATTTTGCGCAATCCGCTAACGAAACGCAACTGCTTCGGGTTGGTTTTTCACAAAATATAACATCGCTTTGGAATACGGGAGTGTACTATCGGCGGCGTTCTTCTATTGGACCGTATGCGAATTTCACCACCGACCAATTTAACGTAGCGATGGGGCATCATTTTCATTCGTTTGATAATAAATTTCACCTCGTCGTGGGCGGCGCGTATCAATATTTAGGTGATCTTATCAACGGCGGTACGTTTCAAGACGGGACGATTCTCTACGCCCAATCCTTTGAACAGTTGGCGCAACGGGTTCGCTTTTCCGGCAATGCCCCCCGACTCCTCCGGCGGGCGCGTAATGTGATGGCTTACGGCAGTTATCAGCTTCAGGCGGACAGTTCGGTTTGGGGATTGGGTGTACATGGGGCAATCAGTTGGGATGATTATTGGAAACTGTATTTGGATCCGGCGCGTTATGATTCCGTCACAGTCTTAAATTCATTCAATCAGAAATATTTTCCTTACGCCAACTGGTATCAAAACGGGCAAGAATTAACTGCAAATGAATTGTTATTCAATCGTTTTTCGCCGATTCGCATTGGTGAAGGCATATTCGTTCAGCGATTAAATGTCTGGGGCGGACCTCGTGCCCGCGTTTCAGTGTTAGGAAATAGTTTGAACCTTCAATATCGTTTAGGGTACGAACGTATCCGTGTAAATGAATCAGGAACGTCGCCTAATTTGCTGGCATTTAAGGAACAAAACAAGAACAGTCATCAAATCAATAGTGAATTATCTTTACTCAAAGGTTTGTTAACGCTTCAAAATGAAACAAAATTTACTTTTAATAATCTTTTTTCACCGGAATTATTTTTTACGCTTAACGGAACGTTAAAATTCGGGGCAAAGGAGCATATTATTCGAGATTCATCTGTCATAGATACAACGATTCGACGGAAGGCAATTCGTCAGCCGTTCGTGATGCGTACGCAATATGTTCCTTTATTATTGGAAGCCAAATATCAGCTCAATACTCAAAATCCGACACTCTTTCAGTCGTTCTGGCAAGGGCTTACCTTTCAAGGAAAAAATAATCTTTCTAATGAATCGGTAAATATTCTTACTGTTCGGGGACGTTATTCCGGTAAAATATTTGCCAAAAAAGGGCTTCCATATCGAGAAAATTTTGTCCAAGCGGAGACTTGGATTTCCAACATCACTAGTATCATCTATACAGATCAAGACGGACGCATGTTGCAAGGGGGACATTTTCGGTCGTTGGGTGTGGCGGTTTCGGGTTCGATTCGGTGGAAACGTTTTTATGTAGATGGTTTGGCAAGTGCGCAAAACCTCAACGCCGACTATGCTCGTCTGGAAAAATCGCAACCACAGTGGTGGGGGAACATCGGTCTTTCCTATGAAAATAGAATTGCTAAAACGGGATTGGTACTGATGCTGTCGCTTCGATCGCACTTTTTTGCGGGTTATCAGGCTTATGCTTTTGAGCCATCCACACAAATCTTTTACCCGCAAACGAATTATCAAGTCCCCACCTATGCCCGCTTTGATGTGATCGCCTCGGGAAAAGTAGGACAACGAACGCTAATTTTTGTTAAATTCATGCACGCCAATGAAGGAATCACGATGGCGGGATACTATACCACGCCGTTTTATCCCATGTTGGGGCGTGTATTCAGCTTTGGTATTAATTGGTCTTTTTATGATTAAAAAATTATTCATTGTTTCGTTAGTTTTCGGGCTGTTCGCTTGCAAAAATACCCCCTCCAAACTGGTGGATGAAGCTCCGTTGGTCAGTTCATCTCGTAAAGATGCTACGGGAATGACTATTCATTTTGACCTACCTCCCAAACGGATCATCAGCCTAAATGAATCGCTCACGGAATTGGCTTTTGATTTAGGAGCAGGTGAACGCATCATCGCTGTTTCAGAAGATACGGAAATCAAATGGGACGGCAAGCCTGTGCCTACGCTCCCCTACCCTTCCCAACCGGATGCAATAGCAGATTCGGCTAAAAAACTAAATCCCGAAATAATATTTGCCCTGAAAGAGCAATTTCAGAATCCTTCAACGTTTCGAGATAAAGCAAAACCCGTTCCTGTGTTCTTTTGTGAGATGAATCGGATGGATGATGTATATAAAACCGTTCAGACCATCGGTGATTATACCAATCGTTCATCAGAAGCAGGTACTTGGGTAAAACAGTTTAAGCAATTTGTTTCCGACATCGAAGCCAATCGAGAAAGTAAGAATCATTCAAGCGTTATCATTGCATCCTATAACCCTTTAAAAGTGATAGGAAATGATAACTATTTGAATGATATTTTAACGTCTTGCGGGGGTAAAAATGCTTTTGCCGACAAAGGAACAGGCGTGGTATCCATTACAATGGAAGAACTGTTGAACATTCAACCGGAATATGCGTTCCTTATTACAGATAACGAGAACGTTTCGCAAGACCTTTTGCAAGCCCAACCTGCCATCAAAAACCTAAAGGCATTAAAAGAGGAACGGATGCTAACCCTTGATCCTGCTGTATTTTTGCGTCCGGGAATGCGCTTGTATCAGGCATACGCTTATCTGGCAGCCTATCTTAACCCCAAGATGGACGTAAGAAAATTGTACCAAAAAGCCTTTCCGCAAAATGAAGTTGTGGATTAACCGTTATTCGATATAAATAATTTTGGTGCGGGGCATCAGCTTCGCCAGTAATTTTTTCTTCGCATCACTTAGGGGCATACGTCCGCGCGCGGCAATGTTGTACACAATCATCTCGCGCACTTTGCCGACAGCTTCCCATTCTTGCGCCAACATATTTAGGTCTAACACTTCTGAACTAACGATCAGCTTTTCCAATTTCTGCATCCGCGATAGGCGCACCAGCGCATCCGAACTGTAAGGCAATTGGGTATAGGCAAGATTTAATACCTTTACATTCATTAGGGAATCGAAATAAAGTTCCGTCGCCCCACTCAAATCAGTTTTGTAAAGGCTTAATTCTTCCAAGTTGGGCAGTTTACACAGATGATTCATCCACTTTTTACCCGAAAGACTCTTGTAATCAGAACTATTTTCGATATTTACAATACGAAGTTTTGCCAACTCATCCAAATTGTAGACGAAGCGATTAACCGTTAGCTTGTACACGCTTTCCATTTTGGCTACATGTTCGATCAAGCCGGCACACCCCGTTCGGTCGTAGCACTGAAAATCGGTTAACTTTAGTTCTAATAGCCCTTTAATTTTCATCAATTCGGGTGAAAAATAGTTCACGTCTTTGATTTCCAAACGGCGAACCCACGGCATCCGCGATAGTTTTTCCCAAACGTAGCGGTCGCAGGCTTTTGCATTCACACCAATGTGTGTTACTTTCGTCTTGGTTTGGATTTGCTCGATGACCTGACGGGTGTTGATCTTTGCAGAAGTCAAGATAATCTTCTTGAGGTTCGGATACCTGTTCAAGTCTTTGGGGATGGTGTCGCCCTCGTAGATCAGTTCCTCTAAAGTCAGGATGATGGGTACGTCCTTACGTGTGGTCTGTAATACCCTGATGTTGGATTTCAGAATCTCTCTGGGCAGGATGATATTTCCCGCATAAAGCGTATCTAACTGCTCCAGATTCCCAATTTCCTTTGGCAAATGACTGATTTTGTTATTTTTCAGCGAAAGGAAGCGCAAGTTCTTAAAATTTTGTAGGGAACTCGCTACGTTGATGATTTCGGTATGCTCGATGGCGAGATGCGTCAATTTTTTAAGGTTGTAGAAATGTTGCGGTAACTCTTTGAGGTCGGGGTCTTTGCCATCCACACCGATCTCTAACACTTGAAGGTTTTTTAGTTTATCAAAATCATCCGGTATGCGATTGATTTCCGGCACGACGAACTTGTACACTTGGTCGGGTTCACGGTGGGCGTTGGTGTATCGAAAGTAGGTCGGCTTCGACTGCAATTCCTTTGGAGCAAGGACTTGTGCCGACAAGATTTGGACGGTGGCGATCAACAGACCGATCAGGAGAGATAGTTTTTTCATCACGGTACAAAAATATAAAAGCCTTCTCTTTTTAGGGAGAAGGCTTTTATGTTTATCGAACGATGAGCTTAGTTGATAACGATTTTCGTCGTCGTCTGATATTTTTCACCCATCGTGAAGCGGAGCATATAAACGCCTGCCGTTACATCCGGTAATTGGATCGGGAGTTCGTTCAAGCCTTCGTTTGCGTTGAAGGATTGTTCAAAGATCACTTTACCGGTAATATCGGTCAGCACCACGTTGGTACTACCTGCCTCTTTTGCGTCGAAGGTAATGTTGAAGTTACCGTTGTTCGGGTTCGGATAGATCACGTAGTTCTGAATCGGATTAGAAGCCTCATCAGCTACGATAGCCACCGGATTATTGTCCTCACGCGGGTTAGCCGTGCTAAACTGGATCGGAACAGACCACGGCGAGCGCGTACCCGAGTTAGCCGTGCAGTTCGTACAGTTCGTACGTACGATCACCTGATACTGGAACGATTGGTTCAGTCCTGTCATAATGTAGGACGTAGCCGGATGCGTTACCGTAAATACGGGCCACAATGCTTGGTTCGTACCTAAGCGACCGAAGGAAACGATGTAGCATACCGCGCCGTTCACCGGAGACCAACGAGCAGTCGCACTGGTCGGGCTGTTGGTCGTTACGAAGATACCCGCCGGTGTCGGACAAGTACCACCCGTACCTTGCGTCGTGAAATTCACCGTATTCGAGAAGTTCGTCGTTGTACCGTTCGGACAAGTCGTCGCTACCTGCACATCATATGCCGTACCCGGTTGCAGGTTGATGATGTCGCGGGAGTTGGTTGCGATGCCTGTAATCGTAGTCCATGTGTTAGAACCCTGTACGCGGTAGCGTAAGTTGTAACGAACGCCTACGTTGTTGTTCACAGCATTCCACGTTACACGAACAGATGTTTGCGTGATATTCGTAACCGTTACGCCGGAAGGACCGCCGTTGGTGGATAACGTTAAGGTGTAAGAACCGATACACAATTCACCCACAACTCTGGCTCTGACGGTGTAAGTGCCGGGAGCTAAGTTGATGAAGACGTTATTTTGTTGCCAGTTGATACCGTCTAAGGAGTATTCGTAAATCGGAATCGGAACGCGACCCAAGATCACTGCCGAAGCCGTGATACGACCGTTGTTAAATCCGCAGGCTTCGTTATCCCAAACAGCTACCACATCCGGTCCTTGACCGTTTTGCTGTGCCGTTAAGGTTTGCGACGTTACACTGGTACAGCCGGCATTATCCGTAACCGTAACCGTGTAAGTTCCCGGACGAACATCATTCAGGTTTTGCGTCGTAGCACCATTCGACCATGCGAAAGTATAGCCCGGTGTTCCACCCGATACCGCTAAGGTAATTTGACCGTTCGGCGCATTGTTGCACGAAGGTTGCGTTACACTTTGAACGATAGACGTTAATGCCGCCGGAGCAACGATAACGATTTGGTTGTTACCAATCACACGGATACAGTTCTGGGAGTTGGCATCACGGACGCGCGGGTCATACGTACCACCACCCAAGTTGGTGAAGGCAGGATTGTTACTCCAAGTAACGCCACCATCCACCGAGTATTGATACTGACCGCTACCACCCGTTAAGTTGCTAAACGTGATCGAACCGTTGGTGTTACCTGAGCAACCCGATACGTTCGTCGAAGCCACCGTACCGTTCATTTGCGATGGTTGAGTGATTGTGATCGAAGCATTGATAACTCGCGTACACGTCGGGAAGACCGCATCACGGATTTGAGCGTTGTAGTTGCCTGCGCCTAAGTTAGCCACATTCGCTACACCCACCCAAGTTTGACCGCCGTCCACCGAGTATTCGTAGTTACCCGAACCGCCTGTTACGTTGGCGAAGTTGATGCTACCCGTAGCCGCACCGAAGCATTCCAACACATCCGTTTTCGATACCGACGCATTGAGTTGTGCCGGAGCAGTGAGGACGATGTTGGTATTCAAGATTCGGTTACAGAGCGGATTGTTCAAGTCGCGGATTAACGCTTGGTAATCACCGGGCAGGAGGTTGTCGAAGATACGACCCGTATGCCAAGTAGCACCACCGTCAATCGAGTATTGGAACTGACCGCTACCACCTACCGGATTGTTGAACTCAATACGTCCATCCGTTAAGCCGGCACAGGAGATGTTTACGGCATTCACCGAAGCATTCAACTGGGACGGTTGCGTGATGACTAAGTTCGGGTTAACGAGCGTAGTACAGCTTAAACTCAACTGATCGCCGATGAAGAGGCTGTAGTTACCTGCCGGTAAGTTGTTGAAGTTCGGACTTCCCTGCCAGTTTTGACCACCGTCAATCGAGAAGCGGTACAGACCCGAACCACCCTGCGGACTCAAGAACTGAATCGAAGCATTGGTATTACCGAAGCAACCGATAACGTTCGTAGCGAAGACAGATGCCGAGATCGGATCAGGCTCCGTGATTTGTAACGTATTGGTTACGGTACGTACACAGAACGGATTGTTTTGATCTTGGATCATCACCGTGTACGTTCCGGCACGTAAGCCCGTGAACGTTCCGTTCGAGTACCAGTTGTTACCCATGTCAATCGAGTAGCGATACAAGCCACTGCCACCCGTCGGGTTGGAAATGTTGATGCTACCGTTCACACGACCGTTACAACCCGTTACCGGATTAGCAACTACCACAGCGTTCATTTGTTGCGGTTGTTGTACCAAGTAGCTACCGTTGATCGTCGTTACGCAAGTGCGGAATCTTCTGTCGCGGATGCGAACGTTGTAGATGCCCGCTCTTACGTTGAAGGAATTGTTCAAGAACCAAGATGCACCGCCGTCCACCGTGTATTCGTATTCACCGCTACCACCCGTCGGGTTAATGATCGAGAGGGTTGTAGCAGCACCGTGGCACGTGATCGGAATCTCAGTGATTTGGGCTTGGATCGGATCAGGTCCGAAGACCGTGTACGTTCCTAATACTTTTTCACAAGTCGGATTTGCTGCATCACGGATACGAACGTTGTAGATACCTACACCTAAGTTATCAATCGTCGGACCGATGAACCAGTTACCACCGTTTACGGAGAACTGATAGCTACCCGACCCACCGCGAGAGTTGGTGAAGGTCATCGAACCGTTCGTTAATAGGTCGCAACCCTGTACGTGTTCGATGTTAACTTCAGCGTTCAATTCACCCGGCTGGGTAATCGTTACGTTCGGATCAACAATAGATTCACAGTTCGGGTTTTGGAACTCACGGATACGTAAGTTGTACTGACCGGCTAACAAGCCCGTGAAGTTGCTGTTCACATTCCAGTTGGTACCACCGTCAATCGAGTATTCGTAGTTACCCGAACCGCCGCGCGGATTCGTGAACTGGATGCGACCGTTGTTGGCTTCAAAGCAAATCATGTCAAACTTCTGATACGAAGCGGTGATGACACCCGGTTGCGTTAAATTAAAGCTACCATCCAACACACGTTGACAGTTGATTTGGTTTCTGTCGCGGATGCGGAGGTCGTAGATTCCTGCGGCGAGAAGGCTACGTGTCGGATTCGTCGTCCAAGTGTTACCACCGTCGAACGAATATTCATAAGCACCGCTACCACCCGTTGGAGCGGAGAAGGTAATCACACCGTTTTGGTTACCGTTACAGCCTTGAATCGGCGTAGCATCAATGATCGCGTTCAGTTGTGCCGGCTCATCCACCGCATAGTTGTTGTTGATGACACCAACACAGTTTTGGAAGTTACGATCTTGGATGCGTACGTTATACAAGCCTGCCGTTACGGAGAAGACGTTGTTAATGTACCACGTCGTACCGCCGTCAATCGAGTAGCGATACTGACCCGAACCGCCGCGCGGATTCACAATCGTTAACAAGCCACTGCCACCAAAGCACGTTGGTGAAACGATCTGAATATCAGCCGTTAAACTTTCCGCACCAAAGACCGTGAACGAACCTAAGTTACGAACACAAGTTGTGTTCACAGCATCGCGGATACGTACATCATAGATGCCCGCCGCTAAACCGCTTACGGTCGGTCCAATGAACCACGAACCACCGTCAACGGAGAATTCGTAAGCACCGCTACCACCTTGGTAGTTGCTGAAGGTCATCGTACCATTGTTGTTTTGGTTACAACCTTCTACCGGAGTAGTCGTTACTGTTGCATTCAGTTGCGAAGGCTCTCTTAATTCAACGGAGTTCGCTACGATAGACACACATTGCGAGTTACCAAATTCACGGATGCGTAAGTTGTAGATACCACCCGGTAAGTTGATGAATGTAGCATTGTTTTGCCATGTAGTACCACCATTGATCGAGTATTCATAGTTGCCCGAACCACCCTGCTGGTTGTTGAATCGGATTTGACCGTTCGACGCACCGAAGCAAATCAGGTCTATCTTCTCATATTGAGCAGAGATCGCGGCGGGTTCAGTTACTACAGTGTTGTTATTCAGGATGCGTACACAGTTAATGTCTTGCGCATCACGAATTTGAACGTTATAGATACCGGCACGGACGTTAGCTTGGATCGGGTTAGATAACCACGTTAAGCCACCGTTGTACGAGTATTCGTATGCACCGCTACCACCCGATTGGTTGGAGATCGTGATCGAACCGTTGGAGTTACCGAAGCATCCCGTTACGTTCTGAATGACGATTGACGCATTCAAGCGTGCGGGTTCGGTTACTTGATAGTTCGGGTTAATCAACTCAACACAATTCAAGAAGTTGAGGTCTTGCATACGAAGGTCATACGAACCGGCGCGGACGATGAAGTTCGGGGTCGTGTACCAAGTGCTTCCGCCGTCAATGGAGAAGCGATACTGACCTGAACCGCCACGCGGGTTGGTGAACGTTAAGATACCTGTTCCGCCGTTACAAGTTACTTGCTGTAAAGCAATATTGGTTTGCAACGTTTGCGGTCCGAAGATGTTGTAGATGCCTAATACGCGGCTACAACCACCGTTTTCAGCATCACGAATCGTTACCGTGTACGAGCCGATACCTAAGTTCTCAAAGTTCGGGTTGGCTTGGAAGCCACCGCCGTTGATCGCATATTGGTATGAACCACTACCACCTGTTGAATTGGAGATCGTGATCTTACCGTTATTGTTGCTGGAGCAACCTTGAACGTTTTGCGTGGTAACCACTGCGTTCAACTGACCCGGCTCAAATACTTCTACGCTTCTATCCACGGTGTAAGCACAAGCGGGGTTACCGAACTCACGGATGCGTAAGTCATAGATACCTCCGTTTAAGCTACCGAAGAACGGATTAGGACTCCAAGACTGACCACCGTTGATCGAGTATTCAAAGTTACCCGAACCACCCTGCGGAGCTACGAAGGTAATCGAACCGTTTTGCTGACCGTTACACGTTAAGTCCACTTTCGTGAATTGCGACGTAATAACTGCCGGCTCGGTAATCACCACATTGCTGTTGAGGATTACAAAACAGTTCGGATCGTTACGGTCGCGAAGGCGAACATCATACACGCTTGCCGGTAAAAGTGAACGACTTGGATTAGAAGTCCATCCGTTGCCACCGTTGTAGGAGAATTCGTATTCACCACTACCACCGATGACGTTACTAACGGTGATCGTACCGTTAGCGTTGCCGTTACAGCCCGTTACGTTGGTGTAAGCCACCGTACCGCTAAGCTGTGCAGGTTGCGAAACCGGATAGATCGCGTTAATCACGAAGAAACAGTTGGGATCAGATATGTCGCGGATGCGAACGTTGTATACACCCGTCGTTACTACAAACTGGTTGCTGTTTTGCCAAGAGCTTCCGCCGTTGATCGAGTATTGGTATCCGCCCGAACCGCCTGTTTGGTTCACGATGGAGATGATACCCGTTCCGCCGAAGCATGTGATCGGTGTTAACTGAATGGATGCACCTAAGTTGCCCGGTTGCGTTACGATTAACGATGTATTGATCGTAACGATACAGTTATTGTTGATCGCATCACCGATACGAACGTCATAAACACCTGCCGGTAAGTTCGTGAAGTTCGGGTTCGCCGAGAACGACTGACCACCGTCAATCGAGAAGCGATACGAACCTGAACCACCACGCGGGTTGCTGAAGACGATAGAACCGTTAGCGTTACCGTTACAACCCGTTACCGGATTGGCGTTCACTTCTACATCCATAAGCGGTAATTGCGACACCACTAAGGTAGCATTCACGATATACTCACAAGAAGTGTTCAAGGCATCACGAACTTTCACCGCATACGTTCCGGGGAAGAGCGTGTTAAAGATCGGGCTGTTTTGCCATTGGTTATTGATAACCGAGAATTGGTAACTGCCCGAACCACCCGCTACGTTGGAAACTGTGATGCGACCATCGCTACCGCCGAAGCAAGTAACCGTCGTTGCCGAAGCCGTTGCCGAGATCGGACTGATCGACAGGATCGCTAAGTTGGCATTGATCGTTGCTACACAACCCGGGTTGTTGGCATCATACATTCTCACGTCATACGAACCCGGAGTCAAGCCCGTGAAGAGCGTTTGGTTCAAGAACCAATTGAGACCGCCGTTGATCGTGAAGTAGTACGTACCCGAACCGCCCTGAGCGTTCGTGATCGTAATTGTACCGTTATTGTTACCACTACAACCGGATTCGTTTTGGGCAACTGCATTGGCAGAAAGCTGAGCGGGTTGCGTGATCTGTACGTTATTGTTGATCGTGTAAGTACAGGTCGGGTTGTTACGGTCGCGCATTCTCACGTCGTAGAAGCCTGCCGCCAAGCCCGTATAGGACGGACTCAACTGCCAAGGACCTGCCACGCCGTTGATCGAGAATTCATATTGACCGCTTCCGCCCTGCGGATTGTTGATCGTGATCGTTCCGTTCGTGTTACCGAAGCATCCTGTTACGTCTGTTTTGGTAACGGTAGCCGTGAGTTGTCCCGGTTGCGTTACTTGAACACCCGCTTGGATGAGGCGTACACATAACGGATAGAGTTGATCGCGTAAGAAGATGTTATAGTTTCCTGCCGGAATGTTGGCAAAGATCGTAGAACCGCTCCAAGACACACCGCCGTCAATCGAGAATTGATAGCTACCTGATCCACCACGTAAGTTAATGAACGTAATCGTACCGTTGGAGTTACCCGCACAACCGCTCACGTTTGTAACCGTAAAGTCGGCATCGAGTAAGTCGGGTTGCGTGAGCGTAACAGTCTGGATGGTGCGTACGCAGGTCGGATTGTTGAGGTCGCGGATACGAACCGGATATTGTCCCGGAGGTAATGCCGTAAATACGTTACTGTTTTGCCAAGCGTTACCGCCTAGCACCGAGTATTCGTACTGACCGCTACCGCCCGTCGGGTTGTTGATCGAGATGTTACCGTCGGAGTTGCCGTTACACGTAACGTTTCCTACAACGACCACACCGTTCAACTGACCCGGCTCCGTAATCTGAAGTGCATTGTTGAGCGAAACCACACAAGCAGGAGCGTTGGCATCACGAATTTGTACATTATACGTACCAGCCGTTAAGCCCGTAACCGTAAAGTTGTTACCTGTGTAGGGCCACGTAGCACCGCCGTTGATCGAGTATTGGTAAGAACCCGAACCGCCTTGTGCATTAGTGAACGTTAACGTACCGTTAGCACCACCTACGCATCCTGTAACATCCGTTTTCGTAACCGTAGCACTTAACGGAGCAGGAGCAGTGATGACTTGAGTCTGTAAGATCACCGGACAATATGGTGCGGAGTTGTTTCTCATGCGCACATCATAGCTTCCCGTAGCTAAACCGGAGAAGTTCGTCTGCATCAGCCACGTGTTACCGCCGTCAATCGAGTATTGGTACACGCCTCTTCCGCCCGAAGGATTGGAGATCGTGATCGTACCGTTAGCGTTGTTGTTACAGCTGGTTACGTTGGTGTGCTGAACGGTTGCCGTCATCGCTACCGGTTCGGTGAGGATGATGTTATTATTCAGGATGGAAACACAAGAAGTATTATTTGCATCGCGCATCCAGACCAAGTAGTTACCTGCCGGCAAGTTGTTAAACAAGCCATTGACGTACCACGCCACACCACCATTGATCGAGAATTCATATTGACCGGAGCCGTTTTGCGGGTTGATGATGTTAATCACACCCGTATTGTCGCCCGGACAAGTGAGGTTCGTCGTCGTAACGGTAGCCATTAATTGAGCGGGTTGCGTCAGCGTTACGATTAATAAATCTACGCTACACGTATGCTCATTGCGGTTGCGCATCCGTACATCATACGTTCCTGCGGGCAGGTTCGTGAAGTTCGGTTGCGTTTGCCATGTGTTACCACCGTCTTTGGAGAATTCATATAAGCCTTCACCACCATTCGGGTTTTGGATCGCAATCACCCCGTTCGAGTTGCCATAGCAATTCGTAACGTCCGTCTGCTGAACGGTAGCCGTCAGCGGTGCGGGTTGCGTGATCGTTAACGCGGGGTTGATGATGTAGAAGCAAAGCGGATGTAAAGCATCACGCACGCGCACATCATACGTACCAGCCGTTAAGTTCGTGAAGTTCGAGTTAGAGAACCAGTTGATACCGTTGATCGTGTACTCATAGAAGCCTGAGCCACCTTGCGCATTCACAATCGTGATCGAACCATTCGCATTACCAACACAACCCGTAACCGGAGCAGAGTTCGCAATACCACTTAACGCGCCCGGAGCCGTCAACGTGTACGAACCGAGCGAACGGTTACAGTTTACATTGTTGGCATCACGGATACGAACTAAGTACGTACCGGTTTGGAGGTTGGTAAAGTCAAGCACGTTCGCATACGTGATACCACCGTTGATAGAGATTTCATACGAACCGCTACCACCGCTTAAACTTGTGATTTGGATACGACCGTTCGGGTTGTTATCGCAAGCCGTTAAGTTAAAGGCATTCACCGAGGCGTTCAACTGACCCGGCTGAGTAATCGTAACCGTACCAATGCTCACCACGCAAGTCAAGAAGTTCGCGTTGCGTGCTTGGAGGTTGTAGATACCCGGAGCTAAGTTGTTAAACGTCGGGTTAGCAGACCAGTTAGAACCACCGTCAATCGAGAATTGGAACGTAAACTGGATCGGTTGCGGGTTGGTAAACGTGATGCTACCATCCGTTCCGCCAAAGCAGGTTACGTTATTGGCGATATAGTTGGCACTGATTTGCGCGGGTTGCGTAATCACCACGTTATCGTTGATAACAGCATTACAAGTCGGATCGCCTTGGTTACGCATTTGTACATTATACGTACCAGCCGATAATCCCGTGAAGGAGTTAATCGGTGTCCAGCTGTTACCGCCATCAATCGAGAACTCATACAATCCACTTCCGCCGATTGGGTTGGTGATCGTAATCGTACCGTTGTTGTTACCGAAGCAACCCGTTACGTCCGAAGTATTGATCGTTGCTCCTAACGGAAGCGGTTGGGTGATTGAGAGGTTCGCGTTGATAATCACGAAGCAAGACGGATTCACTTGATCGCGGACGCGAACGTCATACGAGCCTGCACCTAATCCCGTGAACGTCGAATTCGGTAACCACGAGTTGCCACCGTTGATCGAGTATTCAAACAGGTTAGAACCGCCACTTGCGTTGATGATAATACTACCATTCGTCCTGCCGAAACAGCCCGAAACGTTATTCGGTGTAGCCGATGCAATGATCTGTACCGGAGCATCTAAGGTAAACGTACCGAGTGTGCGCGAACAGTTGATTTGGTTGGCATCACGGATTTGAACCAAGTAGTTGCCCGCCGGTAAGCCCGTGCGGTTCAGTTGGTTCGACCATGACTGTCCACCATCAATCGAGAATTCGTACTGACCGCTTCCGCCCGTTACGTTACCGAAGGCGATTTCACCGTTCGGAGCCGCGCAGGACGTTACATCAACGTGCGTTACGTTCGCCGAAAGTTGTCCCGGCTCAGTGATGATATAGTTGCCGTTCAGCATACGGACGCAAGAAACGTTGTTCGCATCACGGATTTGTACTTGGTACGTACCCGCCGCTAAACTGTTAAATACGCCGCTACCCTGCCAGTTAATACCGTCAACCGAGTATTGGAAGGTTACGCTGATCGGTTGAGCGTTAGAGATAATGATCGAACCGTCTGTACCACCGTTACAAGTAACATCCGTTTTCGTGTACGTAGCGGACATTTGTTGCGGTTGCGTTAAGACAAGATTCGGGTTGATGATGTAGATACAGCTTAAATCGCCTGCACTACGCACCCGTACATTATACGTACCTGCCGTTAAGCCCGTGAATGTCGGAGCTGCATTCCACGATGCACCGCCGTCAATCGAGAACTCATACGTACCCGAACCACCTTGCGGGTTGAGAACCGTAATCGTACCGTTTGCTAAACCGAAGCAAGTATGAATATCCGTTTTAGTAACAGAAGCCGTCAATGCAGAAGGTTCAGTGAGGGTCAACGCCGGGTCGGCAATCGCAACACAAGTCGGGAAGTTAGCATCGCGGACTTGTACATTATACGTACCCGCTGCCACATTATTGAACTGTGCCTGTGCCTGCCAGCCGTTACCGCCGTCAATCGAGTATTCAAAACTACCCGAACCGCCGGAAGCATTCACCGTGATTGTACCGTTCGCTCTGCCTTGACAGATTGTTACATCAACTTTCGTAGCCGACGCGACAATCGCATTCGGAGCAGTAATGTTGATGTTGGCAATCGTTCTGAAGCAAGAAGGAGTCGTCATATCACGAATAACCACCGTGAACGTACCTGCTGCTAAGTTATTTCTAACCGCGTTGGTACTCCAGTTCAAGCCACCGTCGAAAGAGTATTCAAACTGACCGCTGCCACCCGTCGGATTCGATACCGTGATCGAACCGTTGGGGTTCACGCAATCCGTTTGATTAACAGACGTTACCGTAGCGTTCAACTGACCCGGTTGCGTGATTTGTACCGCATTATTTACGGTTGCAAAACAGTTAGGGGAGTTAAGGTCGCGGAGGCGTACATCATACGTACCGATCGCTAAGTTCGGGAACGTACCGTTTGCCGACCAAGTAACACCGCCGTCAATCGAGAATTCATATTGACCGCTACCACCCACAGCATTAATAACCGAGATAGAACCGGTAGAAGAGCCGAAGCAATTCACGTTCGTTCTCAAGAAGTTACCGCTCAGTGGTAAAGGTTGGTTGATTTGTAAGGCAGGATTGAGCGTAACTGTACAGGTCGGATCACCCAAGTTACGCATTTGAACCACGTACACGCCGGCAGTTAAGTTGCTGAAGACGTTACCGTTTTGCCACGTTAAACCACCGTTGATCGAGAATTCGTAAGGAGGAGTACCACCGTTTTGGTTAGAGATCGTGATCGAACCGTTATTGTTACCGTTACAACCGGAAACATGAACTTCCGTTACGGTTGCCGTTAACGCGGCGGGTTCTGCGATCACCAACGAGTTATTGATGACATAATCACAAGAGATGAAGTTACCATCACGAATGCGAACGTCATAGATGCCTGCACCTAAGTTCGTTCTCGGGTTGGTTACAAACCATGTGATACCACCGTCAATTGAGAATTCATACGTACCGCTTCCGCCCGTCATTCCCGAGAAGAGAATGCTACCGTTCGTGCGACCGTTACAACCTGTTACCGGAGTAGAAGTAGCCGTAGCGATGATTGCTGTCGGAGCAGTAATCGTAATTGTATTCAATACACGGAAACAAGTCGGTACGTTTCTATCACGGATGCGGAGCGTGTAAGAACCCGCCGTTACACCCGTATAGCTTAATACCGTATTCCAAGAGTTACCGCCGTCAATCGAGAATTCATACGAACCACTGCCACCCGTCGGAGCAACGATAGCCAGCGTACCGTCAGGACTGTCGCAGTTGGTTACATTTGTTCCCGTTAAGGTTGCATTCAACTGACCGGGTTGTGTAATCGTGTAAACGTTATTCAACGTAACCACACAGGTCGGTGAATTCAAGTCGCGGATGCGAACATCATAGCTTCCTGCCACCAACGTAGCAAACGTCGGGTTCGGTAACCAGCTTGTACCACCGTCAATCGAGTATTCGTATTGACCGCTTCCGCCAGACGGACTGCTGATACTGATTGAACCATTTGCAGTACCGAAACAATCAACATTCGTTCTCGAGAGCGAAGCGTTGAGTGGTGTGGGTTGCGTGAGGCTCAAGTTCGCGTTCAACAGCGTTAAACAGGTCGGATCGCCTTGGTTACGGATTTGTACGTTATACGTACCTGCACCTAAGTTATTAAATACGTTGTTGGACTGCCAAGTAGCTCCACCGTCAATCGAATACTCGTAGGGAGGCGTACCACCCGAAGCATTAATAACGCTGATGGAACCGTTCGTGTTACCGTTACATCCCGAAACGTTCACCGAAGTAATCGTCGCCGTTAAGACAGCCGGTTCAGTAATCACGAGGGCGTTATTCACCACATAATCACATGTGATTTGGTTAGCATCACGGATACGAACGTCATACGTTCCCGCGCCTAAGCCCGTTCTCGGGTTCGCCGCTGACCATGTGTTACCGCCGTCAATCGAGAACTGATAAACACCCGTTCCACCAACGATGTTGGAAATCAAGATACTACCGTTCATGCGACCGTTACAACCTGTTACCGCCGTAGCTGAAGCCGTAGCTGTAATCGTTGTCGGTGCTACAATAGTAACGGTATTCAATACACGTTCACACGTCGGAACAACTTGATCGCGGATGCGGAGCGTGTAAGAACCGGCCGGTAAGTTGCTGTATGTTAAAGCATTCGTCCACGTTACCCCGCCGTTCACGGAGAATTCATATTGACCGCTTCCGCCTGTTGGTGCTTGGATAGCTAAAGTACCGTTCGGATTATCACAATCCGTAACGTTTGTACCTGCCAAAGTAGCATTCAACTGCGAAGGTTGCGTGATCGTGTACACATTATTGAGTGTAACCACACAGGTAGGCGTATTCAGATCACGGATACGAACATCATAGCTTCCTGCCACCAACGTATTAAAGCTGGCATTCGGGAACCATGTTGCACCACCGTCAATCGAATATTCATAGAAACCACTACCGCCCGTAGCACCTACTACGCTGATTGAACCGTTCGCCATACCGAAGCAGTTCACGTTCGTTCTGGAGAGCGAAGCGTTCAACGGTGCGGGTTGGGTTAAGGTCAAGTTAGCATTGAGGAGCGTTAAGCAAGTCGGATCACCTTGGTTACGGATTTGTACGTTAAACGAGCCTGCCGGCAAGTTGTTAAATACGTTATTCGATTGCCAAGTAGCACCGCCGTCGATCGAGTATTCATATGGAGCTGTTCCGCCCGAAGCATTTATAATGCTGATCGAGCCGTTTGTGCTACCGTTACATCCCGATACGTTTACAGACGTAATTGTCGCCGTTAACATCGCGGGTTGCGTGATCGTAAGCGCATTATTCACTACATAATCACAAGTCGGTTGGTTGGCATCGCGGATACGAACGTCATACGTTCCCGCCGGTAAACCTGTTCTTGGGTTCGTAACCGCCCACGTGATACCGCCGTCAACGGAGAACTCATAGTTACCCGTTCCGCCGGTGATGTTTGTGATTTGAATCGAACCGTTCGTGTTACCGTTACAACCTGTTACCGGATTAGCCGAAGCAGTAGCCGTGATAACCGTCGGAGCGATAATATTTACGGTGTTTAATACACGTTCACAAGTAGGCGTATTTTGGTCGCGGATGCGGAGCGTGTAAGAACCTGCTGGTCTGTTGCTGTATGTTAAGTTGTTAGACCAAGTAACACCACCGTCAATCGAGAACTCGTACTGACCGCTTCCACCCGTCGGCGTTTGGATAGCGAGCGTTCCGTTCGGATTGTCGCAATCGGTAACGTTTGTACCTACGAGGGTTGCATTGAGTTGTCCGGGTTCAGTAATTGTGTATACGTTATTTAAGTTAACGATACACGTCGGTGTGTTCAGGTCTCGAATGCGTACATCATAGCTTCCTGCCACCAATGTATTAAAGCTGGGGTTGGGGAACCAAGTTGCACCACCGTCTATCGAGTATTGGTATTGACCACTACCTCCCGTTGCTCCAACCACGCTGATCGAACCGGTAGACGTACCGAAGCAGTTGACGTTCGTTCTGGAGAGCGAAGCGTTCAACGGTGCGGGTTGGGTTAAGGTCAAGTTAGCATTGAGGAGCGTTAAACAAGTCGGATCACCTTGATTACGGATTTGTACATTATACGTACCCGCGCCCAAGGTATTAAATACGTTGTTCGACTGCCATGTAGCACCACCATTGATTGAGTATTCATACGGAGGTGTACCGCCGGAAGCATTGATAATGCTGATCGACCCGTTTGTACTACCATTACATCCCGAAACGTTTACAGAGGTAATAGTTGCCGTTAACACTGCGGGTTGCGCAATCGTCAAGGCATTATTTACCACATAATCACAAGTTTGTTGGTTAGCATCACGGATACGAACGTCATACGTTCCCGCAGGCAAGCCTGTTCTCGGGTTCGTGACTGCCCACGTGATACCACCATCTATCGAGAACTCGTAGTTGCCCGTACCGCCGGTGATGTTCGTGATTTGAATCGAACCGTTTGTATTGCCGTTACAACCCGTTACCGGATTAGCGGAAGCCGTCGCTGTGATCGTCGTCGGAGCTAAAATGGTAACCGTGTTCAGATCACGGAAACATAGGGGAGCGTTCACGTCGCGGACGCGGAGGGTGTAAACCCCAGCCGACAAGCCCGTACGTACCAACGCATTACTCCACGTTACGCCACCATCTACCGAAAATTCATATAAACCACTACCACCCGAAACGCCGGAGATCGTAATTTGACCATCCGGTACATCGCAGTTAGTAATGTCTGTTTTAATTGCTGTTGCGTTCAACTGTCCGGGTTGTGTTATGCTTAACGCACCATTCACAATCACAAAACAGCCCGGATTAGAAGCATCCCGAACGCGCGTGTCATAATTACCTGCCGCTAAGAGGTTGAACGTACCACTCGGGAACCAGTTCGCACCACCGTTAATGGAGTACTCATAGTTACCAGAACCACCCGTTACGTTCGTGAACGTAATTACACCTTGCGAAGCACCGAAGCAGATGTTATCTGTTTTGGTAACCGAAGCGTTGAGTTGTGCAGGCTCCGTAATGATAACGTTACCATTGATGATAGCTACACACGTATTATCGCCTTGATTTCTGACGCGAACATTATAGCTTCCGGCAGATAAATTGCTAAATACGTTATTTGCTTGCCAAGAAACGCCCCCATCAATAGAGAACTCATAAGGAGGTGTACCTCCCAACGGATTCACCACTGTAATTGAACCAGTTGCACCACCGAAACAGTTGCTCACATTGTTGATGGTGAGTGTTGCCGTGATCGGATTCGGTTGTGTAATGATGTATGCTGCATCCAATATAACCATACAGGTATGTTGGTTTGCATCACGGATACGAATATCATAAGTAGCCGCACCTAAGTTGGTGAAATTGGGGTTGGATTGCCAGTTTGTACCGCCGTTGATCGAGTATTCATAGAAACCACTACCGCCGGATTGATTAGAAACCACAATACCACCGTTCGTATTACCATTACAGCCCGTTACACTTGTACCGTTGATAACCGCAGTAATCGGTGTCGGAGCAACTATCGTAACCGTGTTCAATACTCTTTCACAAGAAGGCACAGCCATATCACGAATACGTAACGTATAAGTACCTGCCGCCAAGCCCGTGATATTAACGGTATTGACCCAAGTAACGCCACCATCTATACTAAATTCATAGGTACCACCGCCACCTACCGGGTTTTGGGCTAAAATCGCTCCGCTATTCGGTTGTAAACAGTCAGTGATATTGGTCGCAACAGCCGTTGCATTCAACTGTGCCGGTTCCGTGATCGCCAATGCGCCGTTTACGATGATGAAGCAAGTTACGTTCGCAGCATCACGCACACGAACGTCCCTGACTGCCGCCGTCAACGCGCTAAACGTTGCCGTCCCGAACCAAGTCGTACCACCATCGATACTATATTCATACGTACCACTACCACCCGTAACACCGCTGAACGTGATCGTCCCCGTCGCACCGCCGAAGCAGTTAACATTCGTTGACGTGGCGTTCGCTACGAGTTGCGTCGGTTGCGTGATGC
>Ga0209573_1000916_pt1 | contig 51954 bp, 46 predicted proteins | sample TNRBio252014_DNA_FD_185870 | JGI IMG/M metagenome (GOLD analysis project Ga0209573, IMG submission 185870) | Wastewater treatment Type I Accumulibacter community from EBPR Bioreactor in Madison, WI, USA - TNR Reactor_6/25/2014_ DNA (SPAdes)... | ecosystem: Engineered > Bioreactor > EBPR >... | reverse complement strand
GGCAGAGGCGTTTTGGAGTTTCACATTTCTATCCATACGAAGCCCCTGGCGGGGCAGAGGCGTTTTGGAGATTCACATTTCTATCCATACGAAGCCCCTGGCGGGGCAGAGGCGTTTTGGAGATTCACATTATTTCTACGAACATGACACTCCGACAAGTCGGAGTTATAAATCCCCCATCCGTGGAATTCCGTGTGAAATCCGTGGAATCCGTGGAACTATCCCTCTTCCGGTTCATCGTTTTGCAGACGGCAATCGGGACGATTACCACTCTTCACCCTAACATAAAAAAATAACACTTAATACCTCATACCTGATACCTGTTCATGTGTATACGCGTTCCTAAAAACATTACTCCATTATTTGATTATTGAATTCCCAAAGCGTCCGGGCATTAGAAACTCCTCATAATTTTGCCGATTTACGACAGACTGTTCAAGTGTTTTATATGACTGCAAAAAGTTTTGAGGGAATTTGTACCCTGCCTTTTCACTCCATTTAATCTCAAAAGCGCGAAAACCTTCGTGAGTCTCTTCCAGATAATCAATTTCTTGTTGCTGAACGGTTCTCCAGAAAAAAGTTCTCGCCATACTCTCGCTATATGAAAGATATTTCCGTCGCTCGGATATGAGATAGTTCTCCCAAAGTGCTCCGACATCTGTACGGATGTTTAAATCAGTAAGATTCCCAATTAAAGCATTTCTTATACCGTTATCATAAAAATAATACTTCTTCCCTTTTTTAATCTCATTTCTTTCATTTCTACTGATGGCAGGGAGTCTGAATACTATATAAGCCTGTTCAAGTATTCGTAAATATTTTTCAACTGTTTTAGCATCGGTCCCGGTTAACTGCGCAAGTTCTGAATAATTTACCTCGCTACCGACCTGAAACGCGAGTGCTCTGACAATATTCTCAATAACTGAGGGAAATCTGAGCCCGTCCATGGAAAAAATGTCTTTAAAAAGATAACTTGAGGCAAGGCTTTTTACTGTCCTGACGGAGAACTCAGGAATTGATACCACTTCCGGGTAACTTCCTTTCACGAGGCGCTCTTCGAGGCTACCCCTCTCAGTTAAAATATCCGTATGATCTACCAATTCGGCAAAACTCAAAGGGAATAGCAAAAATTCAAATTTGCGACCTGTAAGCGATTCCGATGTTTTGTTGATCAATTCAAAAGCAGATGAGCCTGTCGCAATCACCTGCACTTCAGGTATCGAGTCAGTGAAAATCTTTAGAATATTACTGATATCATCAATTTTCTGTGCCTCATCAATCACAAGAATTCGAAAGCCGGCGACCATTCCTGCCAATTTTTCTTTGGATGCATGAAGTAAAAAACTCTTCACTTGATGTTCGTCTCCATTGAGGAAAAGACATTGCCCATCTATTTGGTCAGTGATTTTTTTTACTAATGTCGTTTTTCCCGCCTGTCTTGGTCCAAATATCAGTATTGCTTTTCCCCTGAACATAAAGTTTGGTATCACGTCTTCTAAATATCTTTTTATCACTCGTTGCTCCGCATTCATATTTTCTACTACGCAAAACTACAAATTATTTCGGATTTAATTCCCGAATTATTATAAGTTTTCGGGATTCTATTCCCGAATTATTATGTTTTTTCAGGATTTAATTCCCGAATTATTAAAAATATTAATAAATCCGTTTGAAATTCCGTCTCATCCGCTTTCTATTTAAATCTCTCTTACGGATAATCTTCTTGCAGAAGGCAATCGGGACGATTACCACTCCTTACACTTACGCTTAAAAATCTCCCTCATCCGTGGAGTTCCGTGTTAAATCCGTGAAATCCGTGGAACTATCCCTCTCCCCTACCTCAGTAAAACCATCTTTTTTGTTTCGCTGAAATTCCCAACACTGATTCGATAGAAATAGACACCACTCGCAAGTTTCGCGGCATCAAAAGCAACTGAATGTTCCCCCTGCGGTTGATGTTCATTCACCAATACCTTTACGAGATTCCCTATCTGATCGTAAACCTTTATCGAAACAGTTCCTGCCATTGGTAAATAATATCGAATTACAGTTTCGGGATTAAATGGATTTGGATAGTTTTGAGAAAGATAAAATCCCTCAGGAGTCCCTTCATCTTCCACTGCGCCGGGAGTATTGGTACCCCCCGGTGTAGGAGAATTTTGTAGCCATTGTGGTGCACCATCAGGAATTCTTGAAAGAGAAGCGTCGGTAATTTGTGGCCCAAATATAACAGAGTCGATGATATCAACTCCATTTGTATCCACCAGATATACAAGTTCACCCGACTTGCTCAGCTTAAAATTAGCATGAATTCCCGGCTGGGTTTCTTCTTCATCACACCAAATCACTACAAATTGATACGGTTCGATAACAAGCCCCGGCTGTTCAAAACGCCATTTCATCAAATTATCACTTTTGTCCGTCAAATATTTTCCTGTGAGTGTGATTGGTTGATCTGAAGAGTTATAAAGTTCAACAAAATCGTCAAAATCTCCGGATGGATCGGGATACATCGAGTTATCCGCTAAAATTTCATTTATCCTCAAAATTGTGTCAGACACGCCGGATGTGGTAAATTCGATCTTTTTCGCCCGGGGATAGTTTACAATCTGCCCGGAGTAATCGCGAACTCTGATCGTAATTTGGTACTGTTTATATCTCTCCAATGGAGGAATTACCACAGTAAATCGATCAGTTTCTTCCAATAACTTTGAACCCCAAACGGGTGAATATCTCATCGGAAAGGATGTTACAACTCCGCTTAAAAGATCATGCAACTGAACGACCACACTGTCAAGTCCATGCATCGAAAAAGCCGAGACCGTTACATAAATCGAATCGTTTACACCGGGATTTTTTGGAAGGTAGTCAATTTCATAAACAAGAGGTGGAGCCTGAATGTAGTTCAAAACTCCCTCAAGCGAATTCGTTCGAGAGAGAATATACTGTTTTAACCCCATCTTCACATGTTGATTGGAGTAGTTGGAAGCCGAATAAGAATTCAGGAAATCGTTAAAAGAAAAATTATAATCTTTGGTTCTGAAAGTATCGAGAAGTGCCGGAACCCTTACCAATTCCTTGAGTGAATCGATTCTTGAATTCCAAAGAGGTAAAGCAAAAACATTCTCTTTATAATGGATTAACATCCTTGTGTAGAGGTTGCGAAGTTCGGGAACAGCAAGCATCTTTTCGATCAGGGGACGGGGACCGTTATTGATTTTGTGGAAAGAATAAGGATTTTCGGTTGACCAGTTGACATCAAACCAGTCGATTCCAAAAGTGTTGTCATAATCGTATGGAATCACATGCATCAGATTATTTGCCGGTTCATGATAGAGGTAATAATTGTTCATATTCGACCAATAATCGTCCCACTGCCCCAGCAAAATATTCATCGAAAAATATTTAAGAGCATCCACATAATCAAGAGTGGTTTCGAGGGAATCGATAAGTTTTGAAGCCGGAGTATTGTTCAGAATTCTTGTGAGGCGGATTAAACTCGAAAAATCCATTTCATTTTCATTTGTCGAAAGTTCGTATGCGGGTCTTGATCCACCAAGTGTGATGTAAGAGGAAGGATTTTCACCAAGATATTGTAAATCAGCGGGCCAGAGGCATTTCCAAAGATTTCCTGAATCATCGGCGTAGTTTCGTTCAAGAAATTCTTCATCAAGATGTTCAACACTTATGTAGAGCCCGTAATATCGTCCATTGATATAAACCTCCATGTGGCATGAGCGGGAACCCTTGAGACCAATCTGCTCAAACTTCTCGAAGCTTAGTTTACTCCTTACAATTGAAGGGTCGTTGTGTTCACCATTAAGATTAAGTTTTTCAAGTCCGTGAAAATTTCTTCCTTGAAAAAAGCTGTTTATAGCTATCTTAAACGACTTTTTTTGAGCCTGACGGGAGGTGTTGCCTCTCAACCGAAAACCAATCGAGTCAAGCGTTTCATCAAACCACTTGTTTTGAAATCTCATTGTGGCAACAAACTCTACATCACTGTTTACATTTGCATAAATCCATTCCAGATCGTCAGGATCAATTGTAATGTCGATTCTCCCAACCTCGGTGTCGTCGAAAACCTTCTCCCAGTCTTGCATCCCCGTCTGTGGATATAAATAATTTGTTAAAAATAGCAGTAATAAAAAGATAAGTTTCTGTTTCATAATTTTCTCTGATTCAAGCAGGAAATATAAGGAAAGTTGAGTACTTGAGTGACTTGAGTACCTGAGTACCTGAGTACCTGAGTACTTTAGAATCCGTGTTAAATCCGTGGAATCCGCGTAACTATCCCCATTATTGCATTATTGGATTATTGGATTACTGCATTAATCATTATTTTTGCAAGTCGTTCATTAAATAAATTCTATAAACTTATTCCGGAAGAATCACCAAATTGGAATGGATCACCAACCCTGAATCCCTGATAGCCCTGTTGACACTTGTTGCACTTGAAGTTGTGCTTGGTATCGACAATATTATTTTTATCTCTATCCTCGCATCCAAACTTCCAAAGGAGAAGCAGGCGAAGGCAAGAAACTTGGGCCTTATCCTTGCGATGGTAACGAGACTGCTCTTGCTATTTTCGATCACCATAATAATGAAGCTAACCGATCCGATATTTTCCATTTTTTCAAATGAGATAAGCGGCAGGGATCTGATTTTGATAACCGGTGGTCTTTTTCTTCTTGCAAAAAGCACATTTGAGATTCATGACAAACTTGAGGGAGAGGAACATACTGCAGGGAAACAGGTTGCCAAATCATTTGGAGCAACAATTGTTCAAATTCTTTTGTTGGATATTGTATTTTCGCTCGATTCGATTATCACAGCGGTGGGAATCGTTTCACAGATCGAAATAATGATTACAGCCGTGATAATTTCGGTAATTTTTATGTTAATTTTTGCGGCACCGGTCAGCAACTTTGTTGAAAAACATCCAACAATCAAAATGTTGGCACTTTCGTTCCTGCTGATGATAGGTTTCACGCTAATCGCCGATGGATTTGATGTTCATATACCTAAAGGATATATCTATTTCTCGATGGCATTCTCTATTTTTGTGGAGACATTAAATCTAAAACTTCGAAGTAAATCGGTGAAACCTGTTGAATTGCATAAAAAGATGTAAAAGGATTTGAGTACTTGAGTGACTCGTGCACTTGAGTACCTGAGTGACCTGAGTAAAAAAAAGTTACAATCATGTTAAAAATCTTAAAGATGGATTTTTCAAAAGAATTCAACTACCTGCTTTTTATTTCAGGTCTGGTTTCAGGATTTATTCTCGTGCTTTCTTTTTTTGATGATACAAGTTTCAGTTTATCGCCTGTTTGTTTATCCATCTCACAATACAACACGGAATGTTCACTTTGTGGTATGACACGGGCGTTTGTGGCAATTTCAAATTTTGATTTTGGTTCTGCCTGGACTTTAAACCGGGCGGCAATTGGTTTGTATCTCTTCTTCCTGATAAATATATTTTTTGCCCTTCGAAGGGCTTTTATTCTCATCAGTAAACAAAAATGAGGTTATAAATGGCAACGATATCTTTTGTTTGGGGTCTGCTCAGTCTTGCAGGTTTAATGGTGGCTTTTTTTCCGTGTCTCGGAAGTTTAAACTGGCTTAACATCCCATTTGCCGGAGTCGGATTAATTATCAGTTTAATCGCAGTGAACACCGCTTCTTCCCAGGATAGGGGAAAAGCAACCACGGGTGTGGCTCTTTGTTCGATTGCAATTGTATTTGGAATCATCAGGTTAATCGCAGGCGGAGGGATTGTTTGAGAACTTCGGAACTTCGGAACTTCGGAACCTCAGAACCTCAGAACCTCAGAACCTCAGAACTTTAGAACTTCAGAACTTCGGAACTTCGGAACTTCGGAACCTCAGAACCTTAGAACTTCGGAACTTTGGAACTTCGGAACTTCGGTGAGATATATAAAAATTCCCTCCGCGGAAATCTCCCAAAGGGATGCCTTCGGCACGTTTAATCTGCGTGTATCTCCCGAAGGGATGCCTTCGGCATGCAGTCCTCTTTAAAAACCCATCCGTGGAAATCCGTGTGGAATCCGTGGCATCCGTGGAACTATCCCCCTCATTTCTCCTGAATTCTTCTTATTTTTGGTGATTTAAATTTTAGATTTTGATGACCAAAGACATAAACAGCCCTGAACATAACGACAACCGAAACTACAACTACTCCGGAATTGAAAAAGAGGAGCGGAAAGAGTATGCCGTTATCAGTGAGTTTATCGATAAACCAGCAGATATCATCGACCTCGGTTGCGGAAATGGCTCATTGCTAAAGCTGCTATTGGATCAGGGGAAATGTAAAAGAGCTGTTGGAATCGAAATTTCTCAATCGGGGGTTGACATCTCTGCGAAAAAAGGGATTGATGCAAGACTTGGCGAAATTGATAAACCTCTCCCGTTTATGGATGATGAATTTGACCTCGCTATCTGTAATGTAACAATTCAGATGGTGATGTATCCCGAAATGCTTCTCAATGAGATGAAACGAATTGCAAAAAAACAGATCATTTCCTTCCCGAATTTTGGCTTTTATAAAAACAGGATCGACATGATGCTCCATGGCAGAATGCCAAAGCCTGTGATGTTTGGTTACAAATGGTATAACACAGGACATATCCACCAACTTTCGATGGACGATTTTAAAGAGTTGATTGAAGATACCGGTGGACTCGAAATCGAAAAATTTTCAACTGTTTTCCAAAACAATAGTATTAAAGATACACTAACGGGGATGTTCCCAAATCTTTTTTGTCTGTTACCCGTATTCCTGCTGAGAAAAAAATGAGCATTATTGACAGAATTTTATCACTCCCGCAATTAGTTGAACACCCACCCGTTTTGGTGGATATCGGTGCATCGGGCAGTATTCACAAAGAGTGGAAAGCCTTTGCCAAATATGCGATCTGCCTCGCTTTTGATGCCGATGAACGCGAGTTTGGTTACATCTCCGATGAATCAAAAGGTTTTAGAAAACTGTTGATTTACAATTCACTCGTTTCTGCAAAAGAAGGCGACAACATCGATTTTTACCTGACTGCATCCCCATATTGCTCAAGCACTCTTGAACCCGATGGAAAAGCACTTGAAGACTGGGCTTTTGCTTCAAAATTTGATATAACAAAAAAGGTCCGGGTGAAAAACATCACTCTGACAAAGGTTCTTGCAGATGTGGGAATCCAAAAAATTGACTGGTTAAAAACCGACACACAGGGAATTGATCTAAGTATTTTCTCATCCCTTCCACTCGAAATTCAAAATACTGCACTTGTTGTTGAACTTGAACCGGGAATTATCGATTCTTATAAGGGCGAGGATAAAATGTATAAAGTTTTTGAATATTTTGAAGGACTCCCCTTTTGGCTTGGTGCTATGACTGTGAAAGGGTCACAACGGCTAAGAGAAAATGATGTTGAGGGCCTACACCTCTCTGACAGACTAAAAAAGTTTATCTACTACAGCCACAAAACTTCCCCCGGATGGGCTGAACTTAAATACTTTAATAATTTTAGCGGGGATTTATCCCAACGCGATCACCTGCTGGGGTGGGTATTTGCCACTTTGGAAAAACAATTTGGATACGCTTTAACCATTGCCCATCATGGAAGAGAGAGATTTGCCACTCCAATTTTTAACGAAATGGTAAAATATTCCGAAAAGAATCTTAAGATTAGCCTTCTTAAATTAAAATTTGCTCCTGCTATTATAGAAAAGTTCTCAAAACTGTTTAACCAATGACATATAACTTTTGTACCCTGTTTGATTCAAATTATCTGACACGAGGAATTGCACTCCACGAGTCGATGGTTAAACATATCCCTGACTTCCGGCTTTTTATCTTCGCCTTTGATAACAGATCATTAAAGATTCTAAAGGAACTGAACCTTAAAAACACAGAAATAATAAGTCTGAAGGAATTTGAAGACAAAGACCTGCTCGCAGTTAAACCCGACCGTTCGATTGCAGAATATTGTTGGACAAGCACTTCCTCCACAATTCTTTATGTTCTTGATAAATTTGATGTTGACAACTGCACTTATATCGACGCTGATATCTGTTTTTATTCTTCACCAGAGCCAATTTTCAATGAACTCGGCGAAAAATCGATACTCTTAACTGAACACAGATATTCACCTCAATATAATAAAGAACTAAAAAGCGGAAGATACTGCGTCCAGTTTGTCACTTTCAAAAATGATGAAAATGGAAGAAAAGCACTTATATGGTGGCGGGAACGCTGTCTCGAGTGGTGTTATAACAGATATGAGGATGGTAAATTTGGTGATCAACTTTACCTCGACGATTGGACCGAACGATTTGAAGGTGTACATGTGATGCAACACCCTGGAGGCGGGCTTGCTGCCTGGAATGTTCAACAATATGATTTTAGCGAGGAGAACTCCAAAATCAGAGGAAAAGAAATCTCCTCAAATAGAGATTTTGATGTGATTTTTTATCATTATCATTATCTCCGCTTTTTTCAAGGTGGAAAAATTGAGCTTGGAAGACGAATTTTAACAGAAAGTGTTTTAAATATCTTCTACAAGCCTTATATTAAGAGACTAAATGAAATAAAAACTGAAATTTCGACAAAATACCCGGGATTTGACCCCAATGGATCTCGTGTTAACATGTTTCAGTTAAAAACACCTGTAATTTTCCTCTTCAGAAAGTTAACAGGTGTTTATAATGTGTTTGATGAAAAAACATTTTTGAGGAATTAATGGCGTATTTGATCGACTTGCAGACTAAAAGCGACGATAGAGGCAGCCTCACGGTTATAGAAAAAGTTCTCCCTTTTGATATTAAAAGGGTTTATTATATCTATAATAATGCGGATAATCTGCCCAGAGCAAAACATCGTCACAAAAAAACCATTCAAGCTACCATCTGCCTGAAAGGGTCTGTTGAAGTCTATAATAATAATGGCTCAACAAAAGAGTCTTTTTTGCTTAACGATCCCTCAAAATGCCTTATTCTTGAACCACAGGACTGGCATATCATGCGAAATTTTAGCGAAGATGCCATTTTGTTGGTGCTCGCTTCTTCAAATTATGACACGGAAGACTATATCCACGAGGAATACAAGTGATTGAATATGAAAATCTGGGGAAACTAAACCAACCCTTTTTTGAAGAATACCAAAAATCGTTCGCTGAAACCCTGAACTCAGGTTGGTATATCCTTGGAAACAATGTTAAAAACTTTGAAGAGGAATTTGCAGATTATCACAGGTCGGCTTATTGTCTTGGAGTGGCTTCAGGACTTGATGCCCTTCTTCTTGCTCTTAAAGCTTATAATTTCCCTCCCAATTCTGAAGTGATTGTCCCTTCAAACACATATATAGCTACAATTCTCGCGATTATTCATGCCGGTCTGAAGCCTGTGCTTGTAGAACCTGATATCAGGACCTATAATATTGATACCCGCTTAATTGAGGAAAAAATAACCAACCGAACCGTTGCGATTATGGTTGTCCATTTATACGGAAAACCGTGTGAGATGGGATATGTAAGCAGGATTGTTAAAAAATTTGACTTAAAACTGATCGAAGATGCTGCGCAAAGCCATGGTGCCAAATGGCGCGACAAACTGACTGGCACATTTGGTGATTTTGGTGCTTTCAGTTTTTATCCCACCAAAAATCTCGGTGCCCTTGGTGATGCAGGTGCCCTTATTATGCAAAATGAAGACCTTTTTAAGAAGATAAAACGACTCAGAAACTACGGCTCAGATGTTAAATATTACAACGAGGTGGTAGGCTTTAATTCCCGACTCGATGAAGTTCAAGCAGGATTTCTTTCTGTGAAACTGCGGAAGCTTGATGAAATTAATGAACATAAAAGAGCCCTGGCTGAAATCTACTTTAAAGAATTAAAAAGTGACTTTATTAAACCTTTCAGATCAGACGATCATTTTGATGTTTTCCATATCTTTAACATCAGGCATAAAAAACGCGACCAGCTCAAAGAGTTTATGTTAAAAAATGGTGTAAAAACCGATGTTCACTACCCTGTTGCCCCTCATAAACAAAAAGCCATGTTGGGAATTATTGAGGGTGACTACCCGATTTCTGAAGAGATCCATAAAACCACTCTCAGCCTCCCGATTTCATATTTCCACACAAAGGATGATATCTATCGGGTAGTAGAAGTGATGAACAAGTTCTAACGATGAACAACGAAAAAATTGATCATCTCTTTTTTTACAATAAATGGCTAAAAGCCGTTTATCGATTTGGGAATATTCCCGTCTCGATGATCCTCGCTCTTTATATTATCCCTTTCTTTTTCAGGCCGTCTGACAGAACAGTGGATATCCTTTTTTTCTCTTCTGTGGTTGTAATTTTAATCATTCTTAATTCGTTTTTTTTTAAGATTTGGAAGATAGTACCTTTTAAGATTCATGCCCTGGAAGACAGATTGGTTTGTTCTGACTATTTTTTATCCTCAAAAACCATTGAACTTTTTTATGCCGATATCGAAAACCTAAAAGGTGGAACATTTTCAGGAAAATTTAACGGGATAATGATAGCTGAGTCTTCAAAGGATGGAGTTCAAGTGGGCTTTTTTGCCAGACTTACAAATGCCCGCTTGCTTGAAGCAATACTCATAAACAGAGCCCCACAGCCAGTTTATGAAAAAGTTACTGCTCTTTTAAATGAAAGAAGACAGGAACTGACGAAGAAATAATTTAATCCGATTGAGGTTTTATTATGAAAAAAGTAGCATCATTCGTAATTCTTCCCATCCTGATTTTTGCGGGTTTGCTCTTCTCCGGATGTGACACAGTAAAAGTTGAAGAAACCATTTATCTTGGTGATGTTGATGTTCAGGCACCAATAAACACTCCTCCGCTCCGCACTATCCATCGCTCTGCAGAGCCTTATGGCATCAAAATCTCACCCAAATTTGTTATCAACAACAATAAAAATATCAGTACTTCAACTTCAAGCAGTTTTTACAAAAGTCTTAAGCCGGGCGATTCTCTTCGACCATTTTTTAGAGAGAATAACCTTGACTGGTCGTTTCCCGACATGGTTGCAGGTCTTGATATCGAGTTTCCCGTTTCAAAAAATCTTTTCTTCACGGGAGGTTTTCACTTTTCAAATATCAATAACCAAAGTGCCGTTGGTGGAGCCTTTGGATTGGGGATTGGAGGGCTGAGTACAGTTTCTGCTTTCAGAATTGACGCCGGTGTTTTGGTGCAAAAACATCTTTATACTGCCCAAACCGTGGTAAAAAGAGTGGAAACATACAATGATGGTTCAAAAAAAGAATTTATATCGATCTATCAGGACAACGCAACCACCACAAATTTTAATCCATATGTTACGCTTTCATACAATTCTGCATATGAATCTCCGGTAAATTTCTATATTTCAGGAGGGTATTTTGCTCAGAGTCTTCTGGGATTTGTTCCTTCAAACTATGCGGGTGACAATCCATTTTTTGCCCCGTTTCACAGTTTTGGTGTGGAGTATATCAAAACCGACAAAAGAAGCGATGTAAGTGTCGGTTTTTATATGCTCAGTCCGGGAGTCATTTATAAGTTCGCAGAAAATGCAAACGCCTTGGTGGGAATAAAATTCTTAAAAGCCGTTTCAGGCGACACAAAAGCCGACGAGTGGATGCTGATGCCGGCAATTCAAATCGATTTCACTTTTTAAGCAAAAAAAGGCTGCCCCTTACGAGACAGCCTCTTTTTTTTAATAAAGGACTTTTACAACAACTTTTTTCACATCTTTTCGTTCATCCCCCGTCATAATGCCGGGTTTGTGCCCATCCTGTGGAAAAAGTACCATAAAATAGCCGGTTGCCAATTTAATCAAAGGCCCGTCACCATTGTAGAATACAATGTCGTTTTCATAATTGAAATCGGTTTTGGGCGAAAGATTTTCCAATCCGGTAACTCCCATGAACTCCTCTCCGGAAGCTACAAACTGTATATCAAGATATTTTTTGTGTGACTCGAATGCACCTTCATCGTAAGATTTTGTTTTGTAAGAACTTACAAGTGCAAACACTTTGTCGCCATCAATATCATATCTTCCATCTGCAGTTTCAAGTGTAAAATCGTTGACGAGGTATTTGAACCCCTTTTGCAGATTTTCACTTAAAGATTCATAGGTTTTATAGTTTTCAAGTTTATCGAATATCATTAGAAGTCCCTATTTAACTCCCAGTCCTTCCAACTGAGGCTCAACATCTTTTTTGTCGCCAACAATAACAAGGGTGAACTTGTCAAGCGGCAAATATTTTTTCACCAATGCAGAGACCTCAGCAGGTTTTGTATCATAAATCTTTTTTACATAAGTTTTAATATACTCATCTGAGAGACCATGAAAATTGATAAAACCGATCTGCCCGATTACACCGGGGCGGCTGGAGTTTCTTAAAACAAAAATTCCTGCTTCATAATTTTTGATTCCATCGAGTTCTTCAGCAGTTGGAACTTCATTGGCGAGTCGGTTGATCTCAAACTGAATTTCCTTTAAAGCTGCGCCTGTTACACTGCTGGTAACATCGGCTTCCTCATACCAGAAACCTGAACGGTAACGGGTCATTACACCACTACCAGGGGAGTAGGTATATCCCTTGTTTTCACGGATGTTTGAAGTGATGCGGGAGCCAAAAGAACCCCCAAGAAGTGAATTCATGATCATAAATGAAACATAATCAGGGGCAGTAGGATCAACCACGGGAGTGCCATAAACAATTTTCGATTGTTTTGAACCCGGTCTGTCAACCAAAGCGAACTTTTTTGATTTATCAAGCTTTGCAGGATTCAGATAAATATCTGCTCCTTCTTTCCAGGAACCAAAAGCTTCTTCAACACTTTTAATCACAGCTTTCTCATCAAAAACACCCGAGATATAAAGATGTGACCTTTTTGCTCCAAAGTTTGATTCAAAAAACTTTTTTGCCAATTCAACAGTGTAGCTTTTTAATGCATCTTCTGTCGGTTCGGTTTTTCCGTAAGGATGGTCGCCATACACCTGTTTATATAGCTCTTTGTCAGCCATCGCATCAGGAGATGTCTGTGAAACAGAGAGATTAGTCAAATAATTGCCTTTAATTCTCTCAAAATCCTTTTCATTAAAGGAAGGTGAAAGCAGAACTTCACCCAGGAGTTTGATGAGTGCAGGGGCAAACTCGGAAAGGACATCGGCACCGAGCTGAGTCTGGTCAGTTCCCGCATTTACAAAAAGTCCTCCTCCATAGGAAGCGGTTTCTTCTGCAACTACCTGAGCTGATTTATTTTTTGTGCCTTCAAGCAACATGTCGGCTGCAAGGTCAGATATCCAGACCTGATCAGGTTGTTCATTTAAACTTCCCGACCTTACAATAATTCTCACGGAAGCTTTTGGAGTGGTTCCGTATGGAATCATCGTAAGTTTCATTCCATTTTTAAGTGTAACTGTTTTGTAGGCAGGAACTTTAAAATCTTTTGGAGTTCCTCCAACGGGTGGTTGTTCTTTCTGAGCATAAATTGATGCAGAAATTACAAAAACTGTAAGGGCAACTGATAAAATTCTTTTAAACATTGTGTAATCTCCTTATTTTGCAGCTTTTGCATCAAGTTTAATAATAGTCCGGTTGCCGCTTCTCAGATACTCTTTGGCAGTTTTCTGGATAAGCTCCGGCGTTACTTTCTTGAAAGAATCTTCGAGAGTGTTCACTACTCCCGGATTATCATTGAAAAGCGCATAACAGGCGAGAAGATCGGCAAGACCAAACCCAAATGTTTCTTCAACTACATCATAAAGATTTGATCTCATTTTAACCAAAGCACGGTCGATCTCTGCTTTTGTTAATGGTTTTTCTGCAAGACCTTTAAGCACTTCGTCAACCGATGCAATTATCTCTTCAGGAGTAACATTGTTTTCATGTAGAAGATAAAAATCCCATAACATTGGTCCGTTGTAGTTAAACATGTTACCAAGTCCGGAATTAATTCCTCCGTAAACACCTGAATAATATCCTTTTTCAGCGATCAGTTTCTGGTAAAGTTTACTGTCCTGACCCTGAAGAGCAACCTGATCAATCACTCCCATTGCAAAATATTCGGGAGTTCCAACTGCAGGCATCTTATAACCAAAAGCGATTGCCGGTTTGTTGGCAAGAGAATCAACTTTTACGGTAATTTTCTCTTTTTCCTGTTTAGGCTCGGAGATATCGGGAACGGGTTGCATCTTCCCGGCGGGGATTTTTCCAAAATACTTTTTGATGAATGTTTTGGCGTCTTCCTTTTCAAAATCACCAGTTACAACAAGTGCAGCGTTATTTGGTGTATAATATTTACTAAAGAAGTCTTTAACATCGTCAAGAGTAGCAGCATCAAGATCTTTAAGATCACCGTAGAAATTGTGGGCATTATACCAGTTTTCATTGGCAGCTTGTGGAAGATCGAGCCACGGGAAACCACCGTAAGGCTGGTTTAACACATTAACCTTTACTTCATTGGTAACCACACCCTGCTGATTTGTCAGATTTTCCTGTGTGATGTCAAGTCCTGTCATCCTGTCTGCTTCAGCCCAAATAATGGTTTCAAGTTTATGGGAAGGAACAACTGCAAAATAGTTTGTGAAATCAAATCTTGTAGATCCGTTCAGAATTCCACCATTTGATTGAACAAGTTTTATAAACTCCATCTTGCCAAGATTTTTAGAACCCTGGAACATCATATGTTCAAAAAGATGGGCAAATCCAGTTCTGTCTTTTGGTTCAATTCTGAAACCGATGTTATAATAAACTGCAACTGTAACTACAGGTGCTGTTTTGTTTTGAGACAAGACCACTTTTAGTCCATTGTCTAATTTATAGTATTCGTAGTCCACTTTCAGTTGTGCAAAGACACTTCCGGTAACCACAAAAACGAACAGCATCAAAATTTTGATGGCTCTGTTCATTAAGACCTCCGATATTTTATAGAATATGTTTAACAAAATTAAAACTTAACTATGAATTTCCATTCCCCGAAATTTTATGTGACAAGCGGAAAATAGATTATTTGAGAGGAAATACTTATGCAGTAATCCAATACTGCAATAATATTTGGCAGGAAAAGGGGCTGTAACACGATTTTTGACCAGCAATTTGATTAGCTGAAAGATATATAATGAATTTAATCCAAGATTTGTTTATCTTGTATTAAATTGATATTATTACATAGAATCTCAATAAATTTTTAAGCAATGAGCAAACTCAACGAATCGAACGCAGAATCACTTTTTAGAGCAGCAAGAAATGGTGATAAATATGCATTTTCAAAGCTTATCCCAAATTTCTACCAGGATATCTACACGATTATCTTTAAGATTATCCCTTCGGAAACGGCAGCACAGGACTCACTTGTTGAGACTTTTGTACTCGCAGCCGAAAATGTGCAGTTTGTAAAGGAGGACAAAGATTTTTTTGAATGGCTCAGAAAAATTGCTACCGTTGTAGCCCTCTATAATCTTCGCGAAAAACCACTTTATAACGGTGGGGATTCCGAAATACCCCCTAAATATCCCGGATTTTCAAAACTTGAAGAACTTTACGCTTCGTTTACCGATGTTGAGCGGGTGATAATAACACTTTACCTTGAACTTGATTACGATCCGGAAAAAATCGCCGGATATATCACCGATCAAACTAAAGAGTCCATTCAACAACTCCTGAATGAAAAACTTGAACGACTCTGTTTTTTCACCGAATCAAAATCTTTAGTAACTGGAGATAAAACCGATTTCTTCGCCCTGATTGAAAATCATAACCTCGAAGATCAGACAAAAATCGACCAATTCAAAAGTGAAAAACCTGAATCTTTCGACCTTTTTACCGATTTTTTCTATAGTTGCTCCCGTATATTTAAAGATATTTCTGTCAGAGAAACTATCCTTGATGACATCAGGGATGAACTGATTAATGAAAGTAAAATTAACGAGAGAAATTACCGCCGACAGGAGCAGCGGAACCTGGATCTAAACCGGATTGCTGCTGAAACAGCGAGGCAAACTTCAACCTCCATCGGCTCAAAAACTGCTGGAAAAGCAAAAAAAATAGCGTATAGAACAGGCACCCTCGATTCTCGAAAGTTAATTATTTTTTTGGTATCTTTAATGGTAATTGCTGCGGCTGTTTACGGGTATATTGAATATTCCAAATTTAACACTCCATGGACGATCACTGCCATAAAAGGTGATGCCTCCGTTAACGGTACCAGCGTAACTGAAATTCATGAAGGGGATGTGGCTTCTGTTGCTGAAGCCTCTACGGCGGAAATAACGATCCCTGGGCAGGGTGTCATCAAGTTGTTCCCAAATAGCTCACTTACTCTTCGAAACGGTCACAAGGAAGACAACAGATTTGATATCAACGCTTCACAATTTGAGCTGAGAACGATGATCGATACTTCCAAATTTGTCGAATTTGCCGATATCCCGCCTTTCCGGATAAAAACGGGTAACATCACAATTTCCACTGAAGTTGCAGCTCTCAAATATATTGAAGCCACAAAAACTCTGATCCTCGATTTTGGGTGGTTGGAAGTAAAAACAGGCAATGAGGTTATTCCACTTGCCTCAGGACATTTTGTTGATCTGACGCCAAATAATCTTTTATATATTCCGATAAATTCCGCTTCAGATTCTTCACAAAAAAGCCGTCTTTTAATCATGAATCGTGAAGGGCTTAAAGACGATATTTTTGTAGCGTTTGTTGTAAATGCCACTGAGACCGAGGCTCTTGCCATGGTGTATCTCGTGAAAAGATCATCGGGCATTTTGAGAGAAAAATTAGTTTTGAAAATGGAAGAATTATTCCCCGCAATTGAACCCGATATAAGAAACGGGTTACTGAAATTGGATCAGGATGCTTTTATCTACCTGACCGGATTTTTAAAATGGAATTTACTTTTTTAATGGAGATTTAAATGGGCCAACAACAACTTTTATTGATTGTTCTCGGTGTGATAATTGTCGGATTGGCAGTGATCGTTGGAATCAATCTTTGGAATTATTATACCTTCCAATCAACTCTGGATCAAATTAGAGTTAAAACTGATTATCTTTTGAATGATGCTTTTGCTTATCTCCGCACTCCTGCGCAACGGGGTGGAGGGGGGAATGCAACCTTTGTTAAGTGGTCACCACCTAAAACCATACTGATTGACAAATTTTTTATTACAAGTTATAATAAAAACAAGACCAAGGGGACTAAAACCCAGGCTACTTTTTATATTACCACCACTCTAAAGGATACAAAAAACAAAAATATCCCTATTCAAGGATCAATCACCAAGGCCGGTGTAAGAACACGAACCTGGTATGAAAGTGGTAAAAAGAAGTGGTATAAATTCTAAACCTCTATTTAATAAGATTATAATATTTTCTCGTCAAATCTTCATAATCTTTTGTAAAACCACCCTGAAGGGCTTTATTGATGTTGTCTGAGTAGTTTCTCTCTTTTTTACCACCATCTGTGTTAAAAGCTCCGGGGGAATTTTTCTTGATGTTTGTGCCCGTAAACGATTCTCTTTCCTTCTCAAAATCTCTCTCATTAATCGATTTTGTTGCATCAAGCAGTTTTGAAAGAATTTTATCCTGCTTTTTAACAAGATCATCGTTATACTTCCCGGTACGCATATCGGTAATAATTTCCTGCATCTCCTGAGAAAGTTTATCAAGATTCGCCGGAATACTTTTGCTTTTGCCCGCAGCTTTTGTCTCTTTATTCAATTGATCAAGTGATTTTTTTATCACTTCCTGTTGCTGCTGAAGCCTCTGCATCTGTCCCATCTGCTCCTGCGACATCTTGCCGTTATTGCCTTTCATCATCTCTTGAACCTGCTGGTTGAGCGACATCTGCTGACCCGCCATCTGCCCCATCTGTTGCATCATCGACATCATGCCTCCCTGACCACCATTGCCCTGTTGCATCATCTGCGCCATTGCATCCTGCATCATACCTGCTGCCTGATTAAGGGAAGCCATAGCCTGACCCTGATTTCCGGCTGCCTGCTTGTTATTGCGGTTTTGCATATTCTCAAGCGACTTGTTCATCTCTCTTCTTGCATCTCCGAGAGATTTTGCCATTTCGGGGCTTACTGCAAAGGTTTTTTGAGCGAGATCGCCAAGCCTGCTCAACATCTTTTCAAGATTCCTCTGAATCTTGTCCTGTTCACGCATTTCCTGACTTAACAGTGCCGAAGGACTGCTGTTCTGTGTTTTTTTCTTAAGATTTTCCTGCTGCTTGGAAAGATCAACAATATCGCTGATAATCTTCATCATATCAGCCATTGTTTGCATCTGATTTGATTGATTAATTGAGTTTTGAAGCTCCTCCAACCCCTCTTTCATCTCTTTCATATTTTTTGACATTTGCTGCTGGTTTTGCATAGCCTGCTGCTTTTGTCCTTTTTTCATATTCTTTTTGGCTTCTTCCGAAAGCTCTTCATTTTTCTGTTTTTCAAGTTCATTTTGAAGTTTTTCCGCCTGCTCATTTGGCATGTCCTTCATATCTTTCATCTTGTCACGAAGATCCTGCATCTCTTTTTCAAGATCTTTCATCTGATCTTTAACTTCATCCTGTTTTTTTGCAAGCTCCTCCATCCCCTTGGGATCGGCGTTTTGGGTCTCTTTTTGTAATTTTTCTAATTGATCATTAAGTTGCTCAACCCGTTTCACCAACTCATCAATTTTCTGTTCAATCTGTACTCTTTTTAGAAGATTTAGAGTTCTTTCGATGCTCTTTTTAAAAGCCTCTTCGTCCATTTTCATGTTTTCAAGGTTTTGCTGAGCATCCTTACGGTTCAAACTTTCAAGATTTTTCGCCATTTTCTCCATTAGTTTTTTCATTTCATCTGTTGAAATGTCCTGAAGCATCTTTTGGAGTTCCTGATATTTTTCCATGGTCTGGGGAGAAAGAAGATTGTTCTCCTTCATATTTTCCTGAGCATCTTCCATTTTTTGTGAAAGTTGCTCTGCTTTTTCCTGCAGTTTTTCAAACTTGTCGAGCATCTTTTCAAGTTTTTCTTTTTCCTCAAAAGTCAGCTCTTTTTTGTCACTTTTTAATTCTTTACTAACCTTCTCAAGGTCTTTTTGAAGCTCATCTGCTTCTTTCAAAACTTCCGTTAACTCTTTTTGAATCTCGTCCTGTTTTTGTTCACCGGTGGCAAAGAGTTCATCAAGAGTTGGCACTCGAACGATGTACTCTCTGGATTTTGCTGATTTAGGACCCGATACCTGATCGTTATCAAATACTTCGAGGTAATAGGTCACTTCATCACCAGGCGAGAGGAAAAGTTGAGCAAGACTCCAGTTATAAGAGGTTTGTGTTTCTTTAACACTTTTGTTAAACGGAACAGGAACAGCGGTAAATTTATCTTGAACGGTTTTTGTGTCTTTACTTTTTGAAATTTTATAGTTCAGATTTAACCCGCTGAAGCCAAAATCATCAGAAATCATCAACGAAATATCCTGCCGCTGACTGCGAGGGAGGGCTGTGTTGGAGTCGGGACTTAAAACCACTATTTCGGGCGAAGCATCATAGGAAGCTCTGATTGTGTATTTAACGGGGGAAATGTTTGTGTAACCTTTGGTATCAGTAATTTTAATGACATATTCGTTGTCACCCATAATTCTAAATAACCCCGTGGCTGATGTTCCATCCACAGTAAGCGGAATGTTTATTCCCTCCATAAATTCGATGGAGGCTTCTGAAAGTTCTTTATTTGATTCAAGGGAGAGTGAAATTACCGTTCCTTTAATTCCGGAAACATTGCCGTTATCGGTTTGTTCGGTTGGTCGTTCACCGGTATATGAAGGCGGAGTTATCTGAAGTTTAAATGCTCTGATAAGGGGTTTATCGGTGACTGTTAATTTATATGTGATGCTTTTGGAGTCTTCAATAGCGGCGTAATATTCAGTTGAATATTTAACCGATGGAATTATAAAGGAGAATGATCCATCTTTTCCCGCCTTAATCACCTCTTTTATAAATGCCGGTTGTGAGTCATCTTTATGATAAAGTTCAAGCGATTTCGCAGCGGGACCCGAAACGATGACACTAATCATAACACTGTCACCTTTAGCGACCTCAATATCTCCCGGTTTTATCTCAAATGAATATTTCTGCGGGGGCACAAATTGTTTATTGTGATCGATTATCCTTAATCCTGCATCTTTCATCCCGGAACTAAAAGTGAATGAGCCCCCACTAAGTATGAACGAAATGAGAGTAAATATCAACAATTTTTTCGCCTTTTTGAACGAAACCGCACTTCCAAATTCAAGTTCTTTTATGCGGTCGTAGATATCATCAAATGCGGCAACAACCAATTTTTCCGAAAATCCTCTTCTGTCAGAAACCTTAACAAGCTGCATAACATTCATCAAATCATCTTTTACCTGAGGGAAGTAACTGCCCGCTTCAAGGGCAGATCTTACGGGATTTGCTGCTACAATAAAATATCGCCTGTAAAGTGGTGTAAGTACAAAATGAACTATTGAGCCACCCGTGATTCCGAGCCATGTATAATAAAAAACGGAGCGTACGCCGGGAGAGAAAAAGAAGAGGTATTCGAGAAATGCAAAAAATGTAAACAAAAGCATGGATGTAATAGCCACAATCTGACCACCCCAGGCAAGTTCAGCCAAAAGCCGCTTGTTCTCAAACCTGGCAAGTTTCTTTAATATTTCGTCGTATCTAACAGTGGTATTCAAAAAAAAATCATTCCTGTTGTTGTGTGCGTGTAAAACTCGTTAATTACCATAAATATTCTCACGCAGGTTATACTCTTCTATTTATTTTATTGTTCCAGGGGATTGGCTCATTATCCTCCCCTTAAAATGAACCTGTTTGTACTTCTCCGGCTCTCTCATAATTCACGATTATAACACCACCATTTTCCGCATCAATTTATTCCGAATTTTTTAAAAGATTAAAAGTTTGTGAGATTCTGAAATTTTATTGTCCCAATATAATAATTATTCCTCCCCGTTTGTATTAAGGTTCTTTCTTTTGGTACCTCTTTCTTCAGGCGTCAACCAAAACAATTAGATCAGTTTAGAAACTTTTTATCTCTAACTGTTTTCTGATTTATTCGGACAAACCCATGGCAGAATTGCATTTAAATCTGAACATTCCCATCAGGTTCGTAATCCTTAATCTGATCCAACAAATCTATCGACTTCATTAAGGGTGACCATTCGTTTCCCGAAAAAATGAGATGAAACCACTTTTTGTGCCTGTTTTCATACTTAATATTAAGAAAGAGCCAGATTGAAAGAATTATAGCCGCAACTGTAACAGACGCAATAACCCCCAATTGTAAAACATTCCAGTCACTTAGCATCGATTCATTCCACCAAAAAGTTGTCCAAACGGGGATTTGTAAAAACATAATCCGTGTAACCCGGAGGGTTGAAACCTTAAGTTGAGCAAGTTTTTTCTGAGTTTGAAGAATTGGATCGGTATTTTCAACCTGATATATTAATGATAATTGAAAAAAATAAATACCCAATGCAATTGCAGTCAAAACTACCTGAACAGTCGCCGAATATAGAAAAAACTTATTCGCCTCTTGATATGTATTTGCAAAAACACCCCCCAGGTATCCAGCACCAATAACTACCCATAAAAAGCCGATAAATATGGTAAATAATTTTATTGGTTTCATCGAGCCAATGATACCGTGGACTTTAACGCGTGTCAGATCATCTGCGAGTTTAACATTCATTGCCAAATTCTCTTCCAACTTCTTATTGGTGGTTTGCCAAAGTTGTTTTAGTTCTAATTCGTTCATATCTCAACATCAGGTTAATTGTGAAAATCGTGATTTTAGTTTTTCTTTTATTCGACTAATTTTGGTACCAACATTACTTACTGACATTCCAAGAATCCCGGCAATTTCAGTATGACTTTTATCTTCCAGATAGAGTATCATCAAAGCTTTGTCAATTTCTTTTAATTCACTGATAAACTGTTCCAACAAAAGAAGTTGATTCTCATTTTCCGATTTATCTTCCAATGCTATTTGTGCTGTTTTTTCAGTTAAGGGAGTGTATCTTTGTTCGCGTTTTGAACTTTTTCGAAAATATGAAATAGCAACATTCAGTGAAATTCTATACAACCAGGTGGATATTTTATACTGATCGTTGTATTTGTGAAGAGATTGCCAAATCTGAATCATCATCTCCTGAAGAAGGTCTTGTCGGTCTTCCTCATCCCTACAGTATAAACGGGCAACTTTGAACAAGATGCCTTTATGCTGATTGATGATTTCCTGGAAAAAATTCTTTTGCTCTTCTTTCTCCATCATAAAATTTGAATTCCGGATTTTAATAAAAGTAAAAGATTGTCTAATCAATTATTCGCAGACGGTTGCAAAAAATCACAATCATTGGGCATAATATTTTCAAAGTTCCAGGATCACTGTTTTTAAGGTGTGTTTTTTTAGTAATTTACCGGTACCCCTCACAACAGAGTAAATGATGTTCAACGACAGGTTGCCGGTTTGGCGTTTAATACCGGCAATGGGGCTGTGGGTTGTGGTAAGATGTTTTTTTATTGTGTAAGTGCAAATAAAACTATGTTTGTTCCAAATTGTAATGCTTCTATTCTTTTGGCTTCGGGGTCGTTGTGAACTTCGGGATCTGCCCAGCCATCTCCCGGATTACTTTCATAAGTATAATAAAGCGCCATCCGTCCCTTTAGATATAACCCAAATCCCTGAGCCGGTTTTTCGTCGTGTTTATGAGTTTTTGGCGGTCCCTCAGGAAAAAGATATTTTACTTTGTATATTTTGTGGCTATACGGAAGTTCTTTCAACTCTTCTCCGGGGAAAACTTTTTTGAATTCCCTTCGGAAACCTTTGTCAAAACCATAATCATCGTCAACATACAAAAACCCACCGTTTTCCAAATAAAGTTTAAGGTTTAGAATTTCTTTATCAGTAAGTGCAATGTTTCCATGTCCCGTCATAAACAAAAAGGGATAGCTAAAAATCTCATCTGTTGCGAGATCAACAAATCTGTATTCGGGCACCACCTTCAAATTGGTATTCGCCTTCAGAAACTTTAACAAATTTATATCCGCCGACTGATCGTTATACCAGTCGCTTCCACCGGAATATTTAACCCTTGCCATCCTGAAATCACCCGGCTGGGCAAAACTCGAAATGACAAATAACATCGAAAAACAGGCAAATAAGATTGATTTCACTAAGATTATACTTCTTTCAAAAGGTTTTTGTTTCACATTTGGTTGAGTAAACTTTGACTTTCATTTTTGCAAATTACGGAAAACGGGGTCTCTCAGTAAGGGCAAAATCGGGGGATTTGCATTTCATCCAGGAATTTTTATATATTCTTTTGTAAAATATTTTTTATTGGGAGATATTGTGAACTATTTATTTTTAAACCGGAATAGAATCTTTAAAGTATTCTTGTCACAAAAGATTTACAACACAACACTTACCTCTATTTTGTTAATTTTATTGTTAACATCCGTTTCAGCTGCCCAGTACACCAGACTATTCTCAAAATTTAAGAACCATTCAATCTATACCACTGCATCCTGGGATACGACACTATATGTTGCAGCCGGTTTGTCGCCTGAATTGATGGTTTCCAGCGATGGATGGCAAACAATGTCTTATAAACCGTACGACTTTCAGGTCGGGACGCAATTGCAGGCTATTAAAAAAATTCAACTGACCGGTCCTTCAACTATATTCTTAAAAGGACAACAAAACCACTATGTCTCCAAAGATACCGGGAACACTTGGAGCGTCCTGCCTGGCTATAAATCATCCCGCATGGTGTTTTCTTCTCCACGGGAAGGGATATACTGCTCACAAGGGAAAGTACATTTCACCCTCGATTCGGGAAACACCTGGAATGAAAAAAATATGCCGACGAATTCCAGCGGATATGTGGCAATCGCAATCTTTCCAAACGGCAACATGACCGCACGAAATGGCGTCAATCTGTTGACTTCTACTGATACAGGCGCAACCTGGTCGAGCCAGATTCTTCCTCGAAGCAATATTGATGATATCGCCTTATTGTGGGGTAACGGTAATGCATTCTACTCACCCGGTAATGCAGTCTATCAAACTACAAATTCGGGTGTATCATGGTCGCAGATACACACTTCAACCGATGTGATGAGGATTTTCCACATGACCTCTCCTGACTCGGTATATGTTTACTTTCCTACAAATTTACAACTGCGTCTCTACAGAAACTACTTTTCGAGTAATGAATTGTTGCATCAATTTACTGCCGGTGCCCGTCTTGACGATCTCTCATTTGCATCCCCTTCGAAAGTGATTGCCGTTACTTACGGTGATTCGCTTGACCAATTATCGGTCTCCAATGATGGTGGGCACAGTTTTACCCCTGCTGAACCCAACTATGTTGATTGGATATATAGTTTTAAATTTTTTAATAGCCTTGAAGGGCAAATTATTTACAGAGGTAGTGTAGGACATTATTTAGTCTCGACATCTGACTGTGGTTTAACCTGGAGTGAAAAGGTGCCGTTTGAACCTTTTAACGGATTCTCAGGTAGTATATATCCTGAGAGCCGTAACTCGGTACTCTTTGTAGTCCAAGGGGAGAAGAAAGTATTGAGATTTACTCCTGAAACCGGATATACCACTGTTTTTAAATCTAACTCAGGTTCACAATCACCCCGATATCTGTATAAGTATGGTGATTCAACAATATTTGTTTGCTCTGATTCCATCCAAGGCAGTTTTTCCGGTTCCAACCTTTGGAAGAGTACAAATAACGGTCAAAGATGGGAATTAATCCATCGCTATGATAACGGTTATTATCTTTCCAGTATTTATATGCATAATGACTCAACAGGATTTGGGATCTTAAACGGGAATGTGGTTAGGATTACTCAAGGAGGCAGAAGCTGGAAAGGGATACCAATGTACAGCAACCCATCTCTAACCGAAGAACCAAAACCCTATGGAGTAATCAGAAGTTTTAATGACTCAACGGTCGCAGTTAAATCAGGGAATTCTATTCATACTACCACCAACAGCGGGAAAAATTGGCACTCAAAATTGTTCGACGTCACTACAATAATAGATGCTGATTTTATCTCAAAGGATACCGGTTATGTAATCTTGAGGACCAACATCAATTCTTTTCCGGTTAAAGTAACGACTAATGGTGGTCAAAATTGGTACGGGGTTTACTGGACCGACAATATTTATGCCCCGGAATTTATAAGTGTCGCCGAACCAAACAAACTCTTCTTAGCCACTACAGATGAAATGTATGTAACTAATAATTTTGGAGGACAGCCTCTGGATATAAAAGAGGATCGACCTCTCTTCAATTTGCCGGTTGAATTTGAGCTTTCTCAAAACTGGCCAAATCCTTTTAATCCCTCAACCAGTATCGGTTATTATCTGCCTGAATCCGGGATTGTGAAAGTTTCTGTTTATAACATTATGGGTGAACTCGTCAACTCACAGCAACCGGAGTTTGTACAACAAGGAAACAACATAATCAAATTTGATGGTTCTCATCTCCCTTCAGGTGTTTATATCTTAAATGTCACGTTTGCTGACCAGAGGAAAAGTATCAAAATGCTCCTGCTAAAATAAAATTCTGTTAAGCTGCCTCAAAAGAACAAAACAGAAATAATTACTGGATTATTGGATTATTGGATTATTGGATTTTTCTTATATTTCGTTAACTAACGAAATGATTTATGGAAGATAAAACAAAATTCTTTAAAATTCTCTCAGATCCAAACCGGCTTCGTATTCTCAAAATGCTTCAGATTAAACCGCTATGTGTTTGTGAGATAACCGATGTTCTCGAGCTTGCTCCCTCCACAGTCTCCCAACACCTGAAATTATTAAAGGAGTATGGCTTCATTATAGAAGAAAAAGATGGTAAATGGGTAAATTACGAAATCCATCCCAATCCCACCGATAAAAGAATCTCCGCACTTCTTTCATCACTCGATTTTTGGATAGCTGATGAAGCCGCCATTCAGAGTGATAAAGAAAAAGTTCAACGGGCTGACAGAATCTCTTTGTGTGCTAAATAATTTTTTATCTAATATTTCGGTAATTAACGAAACGATATGAACATCTATCCAAAAATTGAACAGACACTTCTTGCTGTTAAATCAGCCGCAATCAATATCCCACCGGAGAGAATTGAACTTTTGGACAAATTTGCACTATATATAGCAGATAAAAGAATCAATGGTCTCCCTGTAAATCTGATCTTCATTTGTACACACAACTCAAGACGGAGCCATCTCTCTCAAATCTGGGCACAGTTTTTTGCCGGATTTTACGGATTACAAGAGGTTTGCTGCTTCTCAGGGGGAACAGAAGCTACCGCTTTTAACCCAAGAGCTGTTAAATGCCTGAAGAATCAGGGATTCAAAATAACATCGGATAGTGATGACACCAATCCTGTTTATTCTGTCACTTTTTCGGATGAATATCAACCAATAGACTGCTTCTCAAAGGTGTATGACCATCATGAAAATCCTCAAAAGGATTTTGCTGCTGTAATGACCTGCTCCGATGCAGACGAAGCCTGTCCATTTATCCCGGGAGCTGAGAAAAGATTTCCCGTCAGATATGAAGACCCAAAAAAGTTTGATGACACTCCTCTTGAAGAGGAAAAATATAATGAAAGATCGATCCAAATAGCCTCTGAGATGGATTATCTGTTTTCAAAATCTACTGCCATAATCGGCGGCAATTTATAAGGAATAAACAAAATGACAACTATTAAAGTTTATGGAAGCGGTTGCGCAAACTGTAAAAAACTCGAACAACTCTGCATTGAAACCGTTGGTGAAATGAAGATTGATGCCAATGTTGAAAAAGTTACCGATTTGATGGAAATCATGAAATCAGGGATAATGTCAACTCCCGGTTTGGAAATTAACGGGAAAATTGTTTCTGCAGGTAAACTCCCCACAAAAGAAACGCTTAAACACTGGATCACCGAAAACAGTAACTAATAATGAACAAAAAACTCATCGCAATTCCCATAGCCGTGATTTTATGGATTTTGCTCTACTTTAACCTGACCACTATTACCGACTTCATTGTTTATGATTTGATTGGGTTGGAAAAAGGGACACACCTTTCCTCCTCGATCCATTTTTTCATTTATGAAGTGCCCAAAGTGCTTCTATTGCTCACGATTGTCGTTTTTGTTGTGGGCATTGTCAGATCGTGGTTTTCTCCGGAGCGTACCCGAAAGTTACTTGGTGGGAAAAAACAATTTCTTGGGAATATAATGGCAAGCCTTTTGGGTGTGGTAACTCCCTTTTGCTCTTGCTCAGCCATTCCCCTGTTTTTGGGATTTATCGAAAGTGGAGTTCCCCTTGGTGTCACTTTCTCATTTTTGATCGCTGCACCAATGGTAAATGAAGTAGCTGTTGTGCTTCTTTTTGGACTGTTTGGTTGGAAAACCGCTCTGATCTATGTAACTACCGGGTTGTTCATCGCCATCTTTGCCGGTTTTATTATAGGAAAACTTGGTCTCGAAAAATATGTAGAAAGCTGGGTTTATCAGATAAAAACAAATGCCGGTGATGTTGAAGAAGAAAAAATCTCTTTCACTGAAAGAATCGATAAAGGTATCGAAGCTGTAAGGGAGATAGTGGCAAAGGTATGGGTCTATGTTGTCATCGGAATAGCGGTTGGCGCAGGGATTCATGGTTATGTACCTGAAGACTTTATGGCTTCATTTATGGGAAAATCAGCATGGTGGTCGGTTCCCCTTTCTGTATTAATTGGAATTCCAATGTATTCAAACGCCGCAGGAATAATTCCAATTGTTCAGGCACTTCTCGAAAAAGGTGCTTCACTCGGTACTGTTCTGGCATTTATGATGTCGGTGATTGCGCTTTCATTACCAGAGATGATAATCCTTAAAAAGGTACTTAAAATACAGTTAATCCTCACTTTTGTGGGTGTTGTCGGCACAGGAATAATGCTGACCGGATTTTTATTCAACTTCATTTTTTAACTAACAGGAACTTGTAATGAGCTCTCTGACAAAAAAACTCTCTTTTCTCGATCGTTTTTTAACCCTCTGGATATTCCTTGCTATGGGGATTGGGGTTGCCTCGGGATATTTATTCCCCTCTGTTGTCGATTTTTGGAATTCTTATCAGAGTGGAACAACAAATGTACCAATCGCCATCGGACTCATCCTGATGATGTATCCCCCTCTGGCAAAAGTTAAATATGAAGAACTTCCCGATGTTTTCCGGAATGTGAAGGTGTTGATCCTCTCACTTGTGCAGAACTGGATTATTGGTCCTGTTTTAATGTTTACACTTGCTGTCATTTTCCTGCAAGGATATCCTCACTATATGGCAGGGCTGATTATGATTGGGCTTGCAAGATGTATCGCAATGGTAATAGTCTGGAACGAACTTGCTAAAGGAGATACTGAGTATGCCGCGGGACTTGTTGCATTCAACTCCATTTTCCAAATTCTCTTTTTCTCCCTTTATGCCTGGGTATTTCTGACAGTTCTTCCGGAATGGTTTGGACTTCAGACTTTTAAGGTGGATATCACCATTGGACAAATAGCAGAAAGTGTTCTGATTTATCTCGGAATTCCATTTTTTGCAGGTATGATTACCCGGTTTGTTGGATTAAAAACATTTGGAAAAGAATGGTATGAAAAAAAGTTTATTCCAAAAATCAGTCCGATCACCCTGATTGCACTTCTGTTTACAATCATGGTGATGTTTTCACTTAAAGGTGAATTCATTGTCAAAATTCCTTTGGATGTGGTTCGAATTGCGATTCCCCTTGTGATCTATTTTATCGTGATGTTTTTCATCTCATTTTATATGGGGAAAAAAGTTGGAGCGGATTATTCCAAAACTGCAACCCTCTCTTTTACAGCAGCAAGCAACAATTTTGAACTTGCAATAGCAGTTGCAATAGCCGTATTTGGTATTCATTCAGGTGAAGCATTTGCAGCGGTAATTGGACCTCTTGTGGAGGTTCCCGTATTGATTGGTCTTGTAAATGTCTCTCTATGGCTCCAAAAGAAATATTTTGGTGAGGTGGAAGAAGGAACTGTTAAACCACCTGATGTGTGTCCGTGATTTTTTGTCAACAATAAAAATTAAATATTGGAATTAAAAATGAAATCCCTGTTAAAATATTTTATCCTTTTGGCACTTCTTTTGACAGTGTCAACTTATTCCCAAAAAGATAAACCCATAGTTACATTTGTGGAACTTGGGTCCGTCAACTGTATCCCATGCAAACAGATGCAACCAATCATGAAATCAATTGAAGAAAAATATGGAAGTCAGATAAAAGTGATTTTTTATGATGTCTGGAAAGAGGATCAAAAAAAATATGCCGAACAATATGATATCAGTCTGATCCCCACTCAAGTATTTCTCGATTCCAAAGGGAAAGAATTTTTCAGACATGAAGGATTTTACCCTGAAAAAGAGATTGACAAACTTCTTAAGAAAAAAGGGCTCAAACCACTCAAGAAAAAGAAGTAGATATGATAGAGACAATTTTTACCTGGCTTTCTGAAGCACTTTATGAAAATACAGGACTTGCACTTTTTGCCTCATTTGGTTGGGGTGTCTTGAGCATATTACTTTCTCCATGCCATCTCTCAAGCATCCCTCTGATCATAGGGTATATTTCTTCGAGAGGAAAACTCTCAGGGAAAAAGATATTTCTGATATCACTTGTCTTTTCTGTCGGTATTCTCATAACAATCGCATTAATCGGTTTGATTACCGCACTTATGGGAAGGTTGTTGGGTGATGTTGGTCAATATGGAAACTATCTCGTTGCAGGTGTCTTTTTTGTAGTTGGCCTTTATCTGATGGATATCATTAAATTACCATGGGATGCCATGACTCTAAGTGGAACAAAAGCGACCGGGTTGTGGGCAGCTCTTGTATTGGGTCTGTTATTTGGTATTGGACTTGGTCCCTGCACTTTTGCCTTCATGGCTCCAATTCTTGGGGTTGTCTTTTCAACCGCCGGAGAAAATCTGCCCCTGTCTATTGGTTTACTCGTAGCCTTTAGCCTCGGACACATCGGTGTCATCGTGGCAGCAGGCAGCCTTACAACAGTAGTGCAGAAATATCTTAACTTTGCAGACGATTCAAAAACACTGCTTTGGGTTAAAAGAGTCTGTGGTGTCCTTGTCATATTGGGGGGTATTTACCTCATTCTGACCGTAAATTAATAATAAGTTTAAACCCCTGATATTCCAATCCATGTCAGGGGTTTTGGGTTCATGTCCTGTTTTATTAAATTGAGTGTCATTTCCATCGAGTCTTTTAGGTGTCTTTTCTGTTGCGTTTCCACAAGTGTTTAAGTTTGTTCAATTTTATTAATTAAGTTTAATCGAAATTGCTTAAATTGTACAATTTAGTTTTAGGATTACGAATAAGTTAAGATGCTGAATTCAATGGAATTTTTTGAGAATCGTGTATTAGAAGGTGATTGTTTGGAATTAATGCCCAAACTCCCAGATAAGTCTATTGATATGATTCTATGTGATCTACCCTATGGGACAACACAGAATAAATGGGACTCGGTAATTGACCTGACAAAATTGTGGAAAGAGTATGAGCGGGTAATTAAAGACAATGGTTGTATAGCTCTAACCTCCCAAGGGCTATTTACAGCGAAATTGATTTTAAGCAACGAGAAACTATTTAAGTACAAAATAGTTTGGATAAAATCGAAACCTACCAATTTTCTAAATGCCAAGAAACAGCCCCTTCGAAAACATGAGGATATATGCATTTTTTATAAATCTCAGCCTGTCTATAATCCTCAAATGGTTCAGGGCGATCCATACGACAAAGGGGTACGCAAAGATCAATTTACCGGAAGTTATGGTGACTTTAAACCGAGGCATGTGAAAAGTAGCGGTGAGAGGTACCCGAATGATGTCGTTATTATGGACGAACAAAATTTGGAAGACTTTATCTACATCAAAACTGCAGAAGCTGAAGGAAAAGTATATCACCCCACACAAAAACCTGTTGAGTTAGGAAGATACCTAATTAGAACTTTTACTAATCCGGGCGACATTGTGTTGGATAATGCATGTGGGAGTGGCAGCTTTTTATTGTCTGCTATATTGGAAGGAAGAAAGTTTATTGGAATTGAAAAAAATGAGGATGTATTGCTTCATAAAATAACTCCGGTTGATTATATCAAAGTTTGTGGAGAAAGGATTGAGAGAGCGGTTCAATATGTAGTAAATCAAAATTCTACGCTTTCACTTTTTAGGGAAAAAGGACATGGATACAGGAAAAAACCAAATAAAAATAAATGAAAGAACGTTTGCAGGACATATAATAGGATGGTTGCAGATTGCAATCAGAGAAGGAAAAACAGTTTTTCAAGATGCGACCAATGATTCCGGTGTAAAACTTGAAAGTGGACGAACGAAATTTCCTGATATCCTTTTGTTTTCAGATAAAATTTCCGGCATTGTCTTTAATGGCTGGGAGCTGAAATTTCCGGATACAAGAATTGATGATATTTCACTCTTGGAGAATGCTCTCGAAAAAGCCAAAAGGCTAAACTCTAACTCTTTTGTTACTTGGAACAGTCGAGATGCAGTTATCTGGGAGATCATTGATGGACAATATTCAATAAATCAACTTAAGAAACTAAAAATATACCCGCCCATTTTATCCATTTCTTCACGCGAAGATATGGCAAACCTTAATCAATACCTGAAAAATGGACCTGTCTTGCAGAATCGTTTATTCGAAATTTTGCACGATCTCGAGTCATTTATGGTTAACGGAAAATTGAAACCGGCAATTAATATTTGTGACCATTTCATCTCTGCAATAATGGACTTCTCATCTCTTTTAATTCCCCAGTTCGAAGTTTCTATCAAGGAACTTATTGGGTCTGATTTGGAATTCAGGAGAGAGTTTAACAAGTGGAAAATCCTTGAAAGAGGTACTATTAAAATACTTGCCTCTTCCTCGAGCAAGGTCGAAAATATTACTGAAGAGGAAATCCTTGCAAAGTTTGTTTTTTATAATCTGATCTGCAAATTAGTATTTTACTACACCCTCTCCCATAACCTGTCTGGTAGATTAAGTAGAATCGAAATTAATGATACCATAGAATTCAAAAATAGATTATGGAAATTTTTCGATAGTGCATCTTCAATCGATTATACTGCCGTTTTCAGACCGTATTTTACAGATAAGATTGACTTTAACTCCGTAACTTCCGATATATTACTCAAATTATTGAGAATATTTGATACTTTTGACTTCAAAGTCCTACCGGTTGAAGTGATAGGCAGTATTTTGGAGGGGTTGATTCCACCTTCCGAAAAAAAGAAATTTGGGCAATATTTTACTAACCCAATACTTGCTGAGCTTGTTGCTTTCCCGGCTATCTCTACAAATAATGATTTAGTTTTTGATCCAACTTGCGGGACCGGCACTTTCCTGGAATCATTTTATCATATATTCCGATATTTGGGAGTGACAGACCACTCAAAATTATTACATCAAATATGGGGTAATGATATTTCACATTTCCCATCCACCTTGTCTGTGATCAATTTATATAAGCAGGATATCAGAGGAATAGAGAATTTCCCGAGGGTATTACGAGGAGATTTATTTGATCTGCAGCCTGGATCTTCAATTTCTTTCCCTGACCCAATTAACTCGAATACCCTCAAGAATGAAGTGATACCAGCATTTGATGCGATCATAAGTAATTTCCCATTTATTCAACAAGAGGATATTCCAAATGAATTGCTCTCGTCCCAATTTCAAACAGAGTTCAAAGAATCACAAAAAGCCTTTCTTCGAAAAGGAAACTTTAGAATCAACGAAAGATCGGATTATTTTACTTATTGTATCTATAAATCAATTGGATTTTTAAAAGACAGCGGGCGTATTTCTGCAATCACCTCAAATGCATGGTTGGGCAAGGAATACGGTATTCAATTTAAAGAATTCTTGCTGGATAATTTCCAAATCAAATATATCATTCGTTCAAATGCTGAACACTGGTTTCAGGATTCACAAGTTTCTTCTATTTTCATTCTGCTCGAATTTTGTAAGGGTGAGAAAACAACAAAATTTATTACAATTAATAAAAAGTTAGATGAACTATTTAACAGCCCCCGGAACGGGACAAGACTTAAGTTAATTTCGAATTTCTATTCCGAGATTGATAATTATGATGAACCTGACTTGGAATGTTGGTTAAAAACTGAGGAAAATGATTCATTTTTTCAAAAGGAGGACAATTCTGTAAGTTTTGTGACAGTATCAAGAGCCAAATTGGTTGAATCACTTAAGAATGGTGAAAACTGGGAATCATTCTTTTCTGCTCCTCAAATGACTGATATATTTAAGTCAAAAATGGTTTTGGCTAATACCAAAATCTACCATGTTTTTAGGGGCGAAAGAACAGGTTGGAATCCGATGTTTATTATCAGTAAAGACGAGATTGATGTCTCTAAAATCGAACCGAAATACCTTCTTCCTTACCTTAAAAGTTCATCCGAACTCAAACAATTAAAATGTGCCAAAGAATTTTCGCATTATCTCTTCAGTTGTATTGATCCAATAAGCGAATTGCAGAATAAAGGTGAAGGAGCATTGTCCTGGATTGAAGATTTTAAAAATGAAATGAATAAAAACGGGTTAAAAACAATAGAAGAGGCATCATCAACTCATACTCCATTTTGGTATTCCCTAACACCCAAAAAAGCACAAATAGTTACAGCAATTAATCCATATGAAAGACTTTTCTTTTCAGTTATGGAAACACCCTGCGCTATCGATCAGCGGCTAATTGGGTTTAATGTTGTTGATGGTTACAATTCCATTTTTATCGCAGCCCTTTTAAATTCTGTGATAACACTTTTCCAAATTGAGCAAAGAGGTACTTCCCGCCACCAGGGGGCACTTGATCTTAATGCAAATTACTTCAAAAAGTTGATGTTATTAAACCCTGATATTCCTTCTGATAGTCAAAAAAAGAGGATACTCGAGAAATTTAACAAACTATGCCAACGGGAGGTTCTGACGATTGAAGAAGAATTTAAGATGAAGGATCGTTTCGCTTTTGAAAAGGCGATATTTGAGGCTTATGATATTCCATTAGAATATATAAATCAACTTTCTAAGAAATTAATCGCTGCTGTGAAAGAAAGAGTAACACTTAAAACAAAGTAAAACAATGAGAAATACAATCCAAACTTAATTACTCAAATCAACAGTTTTTTGATTTTTATTTTTTCCTTACTCGTAGTGGACTCTGATAATTTTTTCATAATTGTTAATAACCTCTTGACTTTAATTTGAAAATTTAGTAAGTTCCTCTGTCAATTTAGGGGTACTTTCCCCTAAAAAGTTCTAATCAATTATTAATTGGAATTTTGCTATGTATTCCATAGATAGACTTTTTGCACTAACTTTTTTCACAGTAGTTTTCGTTTCTTCAACTGCCGCACAACAACCCACTGAGATACTTTTCGGCACTTACCTCCCCTCAAGCCCTCGTCCGGAGATTACATATCATCAGTTTAATGATTCCAATCTGGTAAATTTAGGTTTTAATACAATTTTTCAAAAATGATACATGGCACCATTCATAAGGACACGATGATAAATGATAATCACCAAACCAATTGCCCCGATATTTCGGAATGCATTCATTGACGGTTCGATGAGGAAAAAAACTCTACTGTTCTCCACAATTCTATTCCTCCTATTGACTGTCCCCGGCTATTCTACAATTCGGTATGTTAAAGCGGGTAATCCAACACCCTCATTCCCTTATACAACTTGGGCAACAGCCTCGGATTCAATCCAAAAAGTGGTCGATATATGTTTAAGCAGTGATACGATACTTATTGGTACAGGGGTTTACACCGAATTGGTGGTTTCAAATTTGGTTGGAAGATATCTAACGATTTTGGGTGTGGATGTTGATAGTTGTATAATAGATATATCCGGATACTCTTCCGGAATCCCACCAAATCCGATTTATACTCGAGCATTTATTTTCAAAGATCACATAACTATCCGAAACCTTACATTTAAAACACAAATGGGAGAAACTGAGCATTATGCAATATTGCTTTGGGATAATTATAACTCTGTTACAAAATGTGCTATCAGTAATTTAAAGTTTATTGGGGGTTTTTCCAAAGCGCTCGTTGCCGGCCAACTAACGGGGAAAATTGAGGATTGTTATTTTTATAATGTTCAGAAAGCTGTGCAGGTAAATTTTGGACACGGCATGGACCCTGTCATACTGCAAAATAACCTGGTTCAAAGATGCAAGCGAGCAGTAGTTTCAGATCTCGCAGTAATAAAAAACAATTGGTTTCTTAGTATCATGAACAATGGTCTTGAATTAGGAACTCTTTTTTATTCTACGAGAAATTATGTTTATAACAATCTTATTTCTGCCTTAGAACCGGGTCACATAGGCGTGTACCAAAATCAATATGGTGAAGTTATCAATAATGTTATAACCGGATTCAATTATGGAATGGAACCCAAGAGTAATTGCACAATTAAAAATAATGTGATTATGAATAGTCGGTTAGCAGCAATCGGTATTTCTGAATGGCCTACATTAAATGGGGACATAAACTATAACTTATTCTACAACAATAAAATGATCACAGGAAATTCCACCTCATTTGACCCCGACACGACAATTTATTACAAATCAGACCCGATGTTTGAAAACAAAGACAGCAATAACTATTTACTTCAGATGTTTTCACCTTTGATAAATGCGGGAGACCCAAACATCCTTGATGTTGACGGTTCAAGGAGTGATGTTGGTTTATATGGTGGACCCTTTGGACAAAGCTACTCATACCAGGACCTTGCACCAAAGAAGCCAAAGTTTACTCTCGTATCTAAACAAAATGGGAAAGTTAAATTCAACTGGCGGGGAGGAAGCGAAGCTGACTTTAATTCATTTTCACTTTACAGAAGTAGAGACCCACTGTTTATCCCGGATGATAACAATAAAATATATTCCGGAATTGATACACTATTCACAGATTCACTGACAGACCCGACAGGCAGTTACAGCTATAAACTGACTGCAAAAGACAATCAAGGGAATGTCAGTAAACTTGACAGTGTCACGGTTATTATAACAGGTATTTCTGATGAAGAAATCCATACACCCGAAAGGATATATCTTTATCAAAACTACCCCAACCCTTTTAATCCTTCAACAAAGATAAAATTCGCCTTGACAGCAGAATCAGAAGTAATCCTTCGTGTATATGATGTAAATGGAGAATTAGTTACAATGCTTCAAAACGGGTGGCTTCCTGCGGGAGAGTATGAAAGGGAATTTTCACCCGCAAAGATTGGTACATTGAAGGATATTGCATCAGGCGTATATTTTTATAATTTGTTGGTTAGAGACCAAAATTTAATCCCATTATTCTTAAAAACCGAAAAAATGATGTTTTTAAAATAGAACTTGAGAAATATGAGTGAGCCGAGAAACTTGAGATCATTAGCCTCATATTTCTGAAGTTGGCATAAGATTCAGAATAATATTGAGCAAAAAACAAAATCAGTTTCATCATCGAATAATTATATTTCCACTATTTGGTCACTAAAATATTTTAAGTACCAAAAATAAGGACTAAAATCTCCTCCCCTCCTCCAAATAAAAACTTCTCACTCATTATTAGCAATCTTTTTATTATATTTATATTTCAATTATTGTGTTGAGAAGGAGTATCATGGAAAAAAGAATTTTAGGCAAAACCGGTATAGAAGTGTCAGTTTTTGGATTTGGCAGCTACCGGGTCGATTCGAGAGTACGCCCACAGGCAGAAGCCTTAAGGAAAGCTCTTCTTTCAGGGATAAATTTTATCGATACTTCCACCAACTACTCCGATGGCAACAGCGAAATATTAATCGGTGAAGTGATAAAAGAAATTGAAGTTTCCACCAGTCTTCGAAGAAGTAATTTTATTATCGCCTCCAAAGCAGGATACATCCAGGGGAAAAACCTCGAATCGGTAAAACGACATGAAGCCCAGGGATTGGTTTATCCTGAAGTAACCGATTGTTCCCCCGATCTTCGGCACTGCATCCACCCCTCATTCCTGAAAGACCAGATCACTGAGTCGATTAAACGAATGGATTGTGGTTACCTGGATCTCTTCCTCATTCATAATCCGGAATACTTCCTGATGTATTCACATGAACGAGACCTCACAAAACTTAGAAAAGAATATTATTCCCGATTAAGAGCTGCCTTTGAACACCTGGAAGAGGAAAGCAAAGCCGGAAGAATTCGATATTACGGAATTTCATCCAATACCTTTGGACAACAAAGTTTTCACAGACATTTTACCTCACTTGAAGAAATCCTTAAAATCTCTCCAAACGGGAAATTTGATAAAGGTATTTCGGTTATTCAACTGCCATTAAATCTTAAAGAGAAAGACAGTTTAACCCTCGTAAATCAGGCTGAAAACGGGAAAAGTGCTATTAAACTCGCCCATAAAGCAGGGCTGGGAGTAATCATTAACCGCCCTCTGAATGCAATTGTGAATAACAGGATAGAACGACTTGGTGACTTTGATATGCAAGGTAGTTTTAACCTGAAAGACTTACAAGCTTCATACCGTAAAGTGGAGGTGCTTGCCGAGACTGTAATTCATGAAATGAAGCGTCAAATGAGACTGGGTTATGAAAAAATTCAGGATATGAAAGACTCATTTGGGATTGCAAGATTTTTAATGAAAAATTTTGATGACCTTGATAATCCCGTCTCACTTACCGATCTTTTGGAATTTTATGTCAACCCCAGAATCAGAATGATCAAGTCGATTGTTATTGAAAATGAATCCACACCGGGTATTGTTGTTGAAGTTGCCCAAAACTTTTTGATGGAAGTAAAGAATTTTACGATGATTCTCCAAACCATTGTGATTGCAAAATATAACATGAACAACATGAAGTTACATGGAATTTTGAACAACTACCTCCCTCAGGAATTAAAGGGACATACTCTCGCAAGGAAATCTTTGATAATGACCGCCTCACTTCCGTGTGTCTCTTCAGTGCTTGTTGGGATGCGGACTCAAAAATATGTAGAGGATGTGATCGAAGCTTCAAAAAATCTTTTAACTTCCGAGCAGGAAGCATTCTGGTTTATGGAGAGGTGAGCAGAGGAGAAATCAGATCCCACAGGTTAGTGCCTGTGCTGCATAACCTCTTCTTTTGTTAATCCTTTTTCCCTGATCTTGTAGAGATTCCACCAGGGAATTGCCGGATAACTGTGATGTTCATAGTGATAGCCAAAAAAATAACAACTAAGCATTGCACGCAGGTGGTTTTTCACTTGCGAACGCGCATTGTGAGGCTTCATCTCCTCAGTATGAGGATATTTGTGGGGGAGATATGTTCCAAAAAAGAATAATTGCAGTGTCCCCATAAAAGCCGGAACCACCCAAAAAACGATTATACTTGTCTCACTGAACCAAATCTTTAAAACATTATAACCAACCGCCATTACCACAATCTGTCCAATAGTGGTATATCTTTTCATAAAAGTTAACCACCACAACCAAAAATTCTGAGTTTTGACATTAAAATCGGGGTCTTTTTCCGTTCCCGGATACCGGTGATGGTCAAAATGGTGTTGTATCAACCTGTTATATGACATCCCCGCAAAAAGGAAAGTGGAAGTATATCCAAATATCTTGTTAGTCAATTTATTTTTGCTCACCGTGCCATGCATTGCATCATGTCCCGTTATAAATAATCCGGTATATAAGTAAGCCTGAATCAGTATATGAAGATAAAATAGAGGGGAAAAGGGATCGGGATTCACAAAAGAAAGAATATAGAAAAGATGCATCGCCCAGAGAAAAATCACAGTTGATGCAATCAGGATACCTTTAATTTCCATCTATCGCACCAGAATTATATCCAGCAGAAGGAAAAATACCAATTGAATAATTACAAGATAAATTGGCAGATCTTTTTGTGGTTTCTGTTTTAAAAAGAAATAAACAAGTGCGGCAAGTGAGGAGATTATAAACCATGAAACATAGTTTTGTAACGGGATGATGCCGTAATCCCAATTCCAATAATTCAGATGCATCGCTATCGGTTCCATCACAAAATCAAACGCGACTGTGGCGCTACCTGTTAGAAAAACAAAAGCAAAAAGGTTGTCAGTTACCTTTGTTAAAATTGAAACAATGGCATAAATAATAATTACCCAGTTAATTCCGATAATGATTGGGACATTAAAAAGTCCGGGACCCAGTGTTGGTCCATATGTGTATTTCCCAAATATCACACCAGTTGCCACACCAACAGCTTCAAGAGTGAAGGTAACCACAAAGGTAGATACAGCCCAAATTATTACTTTCCTGTTCCAGTCACTACGGGTGAACCATAAAACCATAACAATTGAAAGTAACAATACAAATGGGGTTAAATCCTTCATTAATGGAAGGAAATTTTCCAATGAATGTCCGAGTATTCCTACAGAATAGATTATGGCAAGCAGTAGAACTGCTCCATATCTCTCTATAAAATTCTGCCTTTCCATTCCAGTCTGCCTGATTTCGCTAAATAAACGGATTTTAACCCTGTAATATACATAATTACCATCTGAAAAGGATGAGTTATAATTTCCACCATTAAATTGGACCTGCTAATCAACGATATCAAAACCTTGGAAAACAGAACTAAAATCAACGCAGGAAGCCACAATAAACTAAAAAATACGAAGACAAATGGAAGAAGATAAATCACCAAAAACGAACTGATCATTATGATAAATGTTATTCCTGAAATGCCAAATCCGGGATAAAAATTCTTTGTAAAACCTTTTATCGATTCGCCAAAGCCGGAATACATTTTACACTTGATAAGGTCACCTCCAAGGGCTGTCATCAGCTTAACTCCTGATCGTTTAACTCCTCTTGCAAGTTCCATGTCCTCAACCACCATTCCCTTCACTGCAGCATGACCCCCGGTCTTTTGGTATGTTCCTTTGGTAAACAGGATAAACTGCCCGTTTGCTGCCACAAACTTTGGTGAATCTGATAAAAACACCTGCTTTAATGGAAGAAAATTTAAGAGGAGCCAGTTCATTATTGGAATTACCACCGTTGCCCCCAACCCACTTAATATCTGTGTTGGAAAAACCGAAAACATCCCAATGTTATTTGATTTTACAGTGGAAATAACTCTTGATAGTGCCTCTTTTCCCAAAGTGACATCAGCATCGATAAATAGCAAATATTCACCGGTGGCGATACCCGCCATTTGATGGCAAGCCCAATTTTTACCGAGCCACCCCGATGGCAACTCCTTACCCATGAGAAGTCTGACCCGGGGATCAACCAAAGTTTTTGCCATCACTACTTGAGCAGTCCGGTCCTCTGAATGATCATCCAGCACTATTATTTCAAGATTTGTATAATCCTGATTGATACAACTTTCGAGACAATTTCCGATGTTGTTTTCTTCGTTCCGTGCGGGAATCAAAATTGAGATTTTCGATTGAGACTCAGTTTCTTGAAGGAAGGCTCCTCTACCAACAATTGGAGCGGTAAAAAAATTGTAGAGACTTACTAAAAATGTAACTAATGCCGCAACAGTTATGATGACAACCGGAATCAATTCATAATTCATTTAAATAAATCCCTGACTGATTCTCTCTTGAGCGACCTCTGCTCCAATTCTTCAAGATTCGCCAAAAAAGCAGACTCATACAGCGAGAAGTCACCGGATACTTCTTTTGCCTCAAGCACTTCGCCAAAGGAACAATATACAGCCGGTTTTTTGTCCTCATCAAATTGAATTTTGAAAGCAATGGGTATAACAACGGAATTAGAAGCCTCACCCCCTGCAAATTTGGTAATCCCTTTTTGCAACACCACTTTATCAATGCCATAAGGTCGAATCTCTCCCTGAGGATAAATAATCACCAGGTTTTCAGGGGATGAAAGTAGTTCACGGGTGTATTTCACTGTTTGCATAACACTTGAAATACTCTCCTGTTCAACACCGTATGCCCCCATCCAGTTAAAAAAACGATAAACTTTTAACTGTTTAACGAGCATCAAAATAAAAAAATTCTTTTTTGGAAGAAACTCCCTCTGAATCTTTTGGATCAAAAACCCATCCCACCATGAAAAATGGTTGGGAGTAAATAAAACCGCTTTATTCTCAGGCAAAATGGGGAAATTATTTACAATATGAAATCCGGAGAAAGATTTTCGCATCAACCTCTCAAGATAGGCAGTGAATAACCGGTTAAACAACCAATTGGGGTTGGCTTTTATCACTCGATAAACTCCATAAATCTGCTATACCTCATATTTTGATATCAGGTCGGAAACTATTTTACCGGAAAGAATGACAAGAGGAATCCCTCCCCCTGGATGTGCACTGCCACCACAAAAATAGAGTCCGTTATATTCTTTTGATCTGTTATCCTGCCTCAAAAATGCCGCAAAACGATTATTTGAGGAGATTCCATATAAACTGCCAAAAACTGATGATGTTTTTTCTTCGATCATTTGAGGGGTTAAGATTTTTTCAAAAATAATCTTTTTGTTGAGGTCAATATTAAGCGTTTTTTTTACTTTTTCGATAATCTTCTGTTTGACAGACTCTATGTCAAGTTCAGACTTCTCTTTCCCCGGAGGCATATTGATCATCACAAACCAGTTTTCACCATATTCAACGGCATCAGTTGGATTATATTTGGAGGAAATATAGATATAGATTGTCGGGTCGTTGGGTACTTTCCCATCATCAAAAATCTCAGTAAACTCTTTTTTATAGTCTTCTGAAAAGATTACATTGTGCATTTTTAATTGAGGATATTCCCCCTGCACACCCCAATAAAAAACGAGTGCAGAAGATGATGGCTCCGTTTTGTAATATTTTCTGGCGGGCGTCACCTGCGAGTCGTTTAACAACTTCCTGTAAGTGTTTGTAACATCAGAATTTGATACAACTATATCAGCATCAATCAACTTTTCACCACACCGGACTCCGATAACTTTGTTTGGATCATCGATCACTTTTCCCCTGCAGCACACCCCGTGAACCTCGTTACAAGCAAGAACTATCTCGTCAACAGGGTGGTTGGTTAAAATTTCCACACCGAGTTTTAGTGCCACATCGGTCATGGCTTTGCTTAGCGAGTATATCCCTCCTTTTAAAGTAAATCCGCCAATTCCATATTCAACATGCTGGATGATGTTCAAAGTTGCAGGAGCTTTATGGGGATCGGAACCGTTATAGGTGGCGTATCTGTCAAAGAGTTGAATTAACTCAGGGTGTTTAAAGAATGAGGCATTTGCCTGATGCATCGTTCTGAAACTGTCAATTTTGGGAAGATTGAGGAGTGTTTTAAGTGCTTTTTTGTTCAAAAATGTGGAGTATTCTCTGAAACTTTTAAAAAGGAAAAGTTCAGCCGTCAGGTCGTATATTTTTTTTGAATAATCAAAGTAGCTTTGTATTACTCCACGAGGTTCATCAAACTTTAAAGAAAGTTCATTCACAAATTTATCGAGGTCTGACCATGCATCCACCTCCTTGCCCGAAGGATAAAAATATCTGCACAGTACTTCAGGCTGAACTAAATCGAGGTACTCACCGATCTCAAATCCCGCCTCTGTAAAAAGTTCTTCAATTACAAAAGGCATCGTGAGTAATGACGGGCCTGTATCGAACCTGAATCCCTCTTCATTGATCTCATTTGCCTTGCCACCAGTTTTGTTATTTTGCTCAACTATGGTGACAGAAAATCCCTTTTTGGCAAGCCTGATAGCTGCAGATAAACCTCCGAGACCGGCACCAATCACGACAACTTTTTTCATCAAATGTCTCGTTTATAAAGCAGATAAAAAAAGAACCAGAAGGAAATCATTGAAAATGAATAGAAAAAATCTTCGAGAGGAATCGTAATGAATCTCGCCCCCCAGATTGCTTCCGGTGAATACCACACTATTGGGGGTGCTGTTAAAAAATAATTTACCACAAGAAAGGGAACGAAAGTTATACCAATTGAAATCCAATAAACTCGCGAAGCCAAAATTGCAGGATTAAATGTGGCTGCAAGAAAAAGAAAAATCGCCGAGAATACCATTACTGTCGAAGTGTAATACTGTGAACTGAAAAATCCTGCAACAGCAATTAAAATAGCACCTGCCAGATAATAGTAATTTTTGTCGAAAGGGAGTTTTTTCTCGGGGATGTATAGTTTTACGGTTTCATAAATAAAAATGCAGGAGTAGGGAACCGTGATAAAAAACAGAACCTCTTCAAGAGGTAATCCAAAAATATAAATTCCGATAAGATATTCGGGTGAAAATCCCCAGTCACCCCGTGAGGTTGCCACTGCATCCCACACTAAATAAAAGGGACTTACAGTTAATATCGAAAAGAGTAAATACTTAAACTTTTTGTAAAAGGAAATTTTCTTTTCAAACGAGAGAATGACGGGGAAGAGTACCGTTAAAAGATTGATCAGCAGATATCTGCTCATAAAAATACCGGTTACTTAAGCAGAGTGCGGAGCTTGGCACTTTTGTTTTTATCGAGTCTTTCAGACTCAAGAAGAAACTTCACCAGACCTGTTTGAGTCTTTTTATCCAACTCTGAATAATCTTTTTTTAACAGAAGTCCATAAATTACCTCGAGGTCTTCATCTCTTTCTTTTGAATGTCCCAAAATTGCAGGAATGAAGTGGAGAATTGAAAACCGCATAAAACGAATCTCAAGTGAATTTGGTTGTTTTTTAATCGCAAAGGCGATTTTATCGAGTCCTGAATTAAGAAGATCAAGTTTTGTAAAGGGATTAATTGCATGTTTTGCGAGTAAAGTTTCAGCCCCACCAAGATAAGCCAAAACAAAAGGTGACATCGATTTAAGCTTTTTGCCAAATTTTTTATCGATGTAATTTTTCAGCTCCTCAGCTTTGGATTCATCTTCCACGCCTGCGTAGAAGGTGGTTCTTATATATTCTTTTGTTTTTTCATCAATGTCGGATGTCTCACGGCTTAAACCGGCTGCACTCCCAACAAAAAGGAGAATAAATGTTAATAATGAGAATTTAATCAACAAGTTTTTAATACCTTTACTTCAATTATCGATTTGGTTAACAGCATAAACTTTACAGGATTTGGCACTCTGATTCTCTTTTTTAACAAGGCATTCACCTTGTTTGAACAGATTTTTTCGAAGAGTTTAATATAATAAAGATATGCCGAATAAACACCAAGTCTAACTCCCGGAGGCAGTTTCTTTATTCCTTCAAGAGCAGAAACAAACTCTTCACGGATCGTATCTTCGAGAAGGTTTTTATTATGATCGTCGATACCGTGTTCAGTATCAACATTTGGAAGATATATTCTTCCTCTTTCGTCGATGTCAGATTTGATGTCACGCAAAAAGTTTACTTTTTGAAAAGCAGACCCAAGTGCCTTCGCCGGTCCTCTAAGCGAATTGAACAATTCTTCATCCTTCTCACAAAAAACTCTGAGACACATTAATCCAACTACTTCGGCAGAACCATAGATATATTCATCATATTTTTTCTCTTCATAGTAACTGTTGTGCAAGTCCATTTCCATACTGTCAAGAAATGCATCGATAAATTCCTTGTCAACTTTATATTCATTCACCACCTCCTGAAAAGCATGAATAATCGGGTTTGTAGAGATGCCCCTTTGAATCGCTTTTTCTGTCTCTTCCCGAAATTCTTTTAATAGAGTTGCTTTGTCGTGACCGTGAAATGTATCAACAATTTCATCAGCGAGCCTTACATATCCATAAATGGAATAGATCGGGCCTTGGAAGCGTTTCTCAAAAGCTTTTATTCCCAAACTGAATGAGGTGGAATAGGCTTTTGTGAAAAGGCTTGAAGTACGGGAACAGATGTTATCATAAAATTCCATAATCTTCCTCCAGTCTTTCCATTACAAGTTTTGAACTGATCACTACCATCGGTAATCCTGTACCGGGAGTGGTTGAGGCACCTACATAATAGAGGTTACCATATTTTTCGTCTTTGTTTTTTGGTCGGAATGCACCAACCTGATCCATATCGTGTGCAAGCCCCAACCCCGAACCTTTGTAGAGGTTAAAAGCCCCTTCCCACTCAATTGGGTCCATTATTTTTTTGGTCATGATATTCCCTGATATGTCATAACCCACTCTTTCAGAGAGATCATCAATAATATTTTGTGCCAGTTCTTCCCGGTCATCCCAGTTTGTCTTATATCTAAGGTCGGGAACAGGACAAAGTATAAAGATATTTTCACATCCCTCAGGTGCACACTCAGGGAAAGATTTTGACGATACATTCACATAATAATATGGTTTCTGAGGCGATATCGAAGATGTAAAAATAGTATCAGCGTATCCTCTAAAGTTGCTTCCCAGAAAATAGTTATGATGTTCAAGATTTGGAATCTGCCCCTTTACCCCAAGATAGATAGTGAAAGGTGCAAGTGTCCAGTGCATTTTGTCAAGTTTTTCATCTCTGAATTTATTTCGGTTTAACACTCTTCCTCTGAAAGATGCTGCATCAGCGTTTGAGATAAAAATATCTGCGTTCCACTTTTTGCCGTTTTGATCCACCAGACTTTCGAGTTTGCCATTATTTTCTTCAAAACCAACTATCTCGGTGTTGTAAACAATCTCAACTCCTCTTTCTTCAAGAAGTTTCAGAAGTTCATCCACCAAACGATACATTCCTCCCTTTACTTTCCAATAACCGTTGTGTCTCATTTCTGTGTAGTTTAACAGTGAATAGACAGAAGGTGTCTGAAATGGGGTTGATCCCAGAAAAAAAGCAACCAATGAAAAGATTACACGAACTTCTTCCGATTCAAATGTTTTTTCAACCTCACTCCACATGGTCTTAAAAAGATATGGAAGATGTTTCATCGGAACCCCGGTCAGTTTCAACAGATACTCAAACTTGTTGTTAAAATTTGATTTAACAACCTTCCCCTCGGTATCATGAAAAAATTCACCCGCGCGTTTTAGATATTTGTCAGCTTTTTTTGCCAGATTTGGCTCGAGCCCCTCAAATTCTTTTTCAAGCTTTTCCAGGTCTTTGAATATCCTGTAAGGTTTTGGATTTCCTTCAAAATAAACAGTATAGAGCGGATCAAGTTCCTGCACCGTAACGGGATTTTTGATGCCACACGAAGTGAATAATTCATCAAGCTCGTAAGTCATACTCATAAAAGAGGGACCAACATCAAAGGTGAAACCATCCATCTTTAGCTGGTTGAGTCTGCCACCTGCTTTATTGAATTTTTCTAATATCGTGACCTTGTGACCCTTCGATGAGAGTCTCAGAGCTGCTGACAGCCCGCCTAATCCGGAACCAATAATTACTGTTTTTTTCTTGTCCATTCTATCTGCTTTGTGTTTGATAACAGAGTAACCAAGCCTGTTTAATATAAGTTCACTTTTTTAAAAATAAGTGCGCCTGTTTATCTTTTGTCTAAGATTCGTGCAACTAAATTCGAGGCACCGATTGTAACTGCCACGGTTCCCTGACCGGGAAATACTGTATCTCCCGTGAGATAAAAACCATTAAACGGGGTTACTCCCGAGTGCATTTTTAACAAATTGTTTTTTACTGAATGAGGCACCCCACCCACCAACCCGCTGAAGCGACCGGTATATTTTTCAAATGTTACGGGAGTACCATATTCGACATGACTTTTTTCAAATCCCGCCAGCGCCGGAAAGGCTTCATCAAATTTTTGAACGATGAAATTACCCGTTTCGTTTTTTCTTCGAATATACTCCTCTTTGGTTAGTCCATACCAGTTTTCAGACTTGGTGTGAAGCGATATTGTTATACTTTTAACCCCCTCGGGAGCCTTCTGTGTGTCGTCTTCAGGCGAAATTGTTACAAAAAAAGATTTCGATTCACAATAAGGCACTTCTTCAGGAACATGTATCTGCCAATAAACCGATTTCAGATCTTCCTTGCGGTCACAATTAATCGCAAAATTGATCATAAAAGCACCCCAGGCTCCATCTGTTTTTGGAGCTACTTTAATAAAATATTCTTTTAATTCACCCTCTGTAATCGCCGAAAGATTCCAAAATGGAATATTTGTTATTACTCCATTACAAACATACTCACTTCCATCATCAGTTGTTATTTTATATCTTTCTTTTTCTTTCTTTATCGCCTTCACTCTCTTTTTATATTTTACTGTTCCTCCAAAATCCTTAAATCTTTTTTCAATTTGTTTAGCCGGAAAGAAGAGACCACCATAGGGATAATAAGTTTCGGCAGGATAAGCCAACCCCATTGCTGCCGTTAAAAAGGGAGCATCATCCGCTCTATTTTGTGTGGTGATTAGAAGTTGTTCATCGATGAAACTGCGAAAAAGGGGATCGTCGCTGAGTCCAAATTTTTTCAATACCGCTTTAACGGGTTTAAAGAGATACGGTAGAAGTGGAAGTCCCTTAAGATTTGAGGGTTTTACCAGACTCAGCAAATCACCTGCCGAAACAGGTGGAATCCTTTTGTTTTGGGCGATCAGTTTGTAACCTTTTTTGTCGATCGAATGCACTAATTCCCAGAATTCTCTGGTTCCCTTAAGTCCAAAAAATTGTTCACATTCTTTAATCCAATGCTCAAGCCCCGAATGCCTCACCAACTCTCTGTCACCAAATTTGATGATCATCCCGGGATCAAGTTTTTTAACATTTGGTTCTAATTCAAGCTCCTTGAACAACTTGTTCATCGGCTGTCCTTCCGCCATTCCACTTAGTGTGGTAGCCCCCGAATCGAACAAAATCCCTTTTCTATTATAGAAAGAGGCGCATCCCCCCGGAACCGTGTGTGCTTCCAACAACAGGACTTTTTGCCCGGCTTTTGCCAGGAGTGCAGCAGCTGTTAATCCTCCATATCCCGCTCCCACTACTATGTTGTCATAAATCATTGTAATTAAATCTCCAGATAATCTTCAGGGATTTCTTTTCTTCCTTTAAATCCATCGTTATATCCGTGATAAAACTTGATTTCATCCTCATCACTTTTCCAACATAACAACACTTCTTCCCCTTCGATGACCGAAGGAAAATCGACAAGCCCAATTTCAAAGTTCCAGTCTTTAAAGAAGCACCCGATTTCTGTGAGCTCTTCGATGTAATTCAGGATATTGGTTTTACGAACCTCTACCAATGCTTCAATTTCAGTGGTTCGCGGTTGGATTTGTGCAAGTGACTTTAGATCCTTCCCCTCAATAAGAATATCACTAACGATTTTTCTAACGAGTGGAAGAGTTTTCGCTGCTTCCTTTGGGGTGAAATATTTAATTTCTGTTTCCATTGAGTTTACCTAATTTAAATTCTTGAATTCTACATATTCTTATAACAACAGAAATCGAAAAACTATTCAATCCATGCAATATGATATAATTATTATCGGTGCAGGTCCCATTGGACTCGCTTGTGCTATCGAAGCAAAAAGGAACAACCTCACTTACAAAGTCATCGAAAAAGGGTGTCTGGTAAACTCCATTTTTAACTATCCCGTTAACATGACTTTTTTCTCCACTTCAGAGAGACTCGAAATCGGCGAAGTCCCCTTCATTTCTCATGGCACCAAACCGACCAGAAGTGAAGCTCTTGAATATTACAGGAGAGTGGCAGATTCGTGGCAACTTGATATTAATTTGTATGAAAAAGTTGAAAATGTCTCGGGATCAAAGGGTGATTTCACAATCCTCACCGATAAAAATGTTTACAACTCAAAAATTGTAATAGTATCGACAGGCTTCTTTGATTTCCCAAACCTGATGAACATTCCCGGGGAGGAACTATCCAAAGTGAGACATTATTATGATGATCCACACCTCTATGCAAATATGGATATCATTGTGATTGGAGGAGGAAACTCGGCAGTGGATGTGGCGTTGGAAACTTTTAGAAAAGGGGCGAGGGTAACGATGGTCATCAAACGAGATACCATCGATAAAGGTGTAAAATATTGGGTAAGACCCGATATTGAAAATCGAATTACCGATGGCAGCATTAAAGCTTATTTTAATTCTACGGTGTCTGAAATTAAGGCAGATACTGTTGTAATCTCATCCCCCGAAGGACCAGTGTCGATCAAAAATGATTTTGTTTTGGCAATGACAGGGTATCGACCTGATTATGATTTCCTCACAAGAATTGGTATCGCAACAATTGATCCCGTAACGATGGAACCACACTACGATAACACAACATTTCAAACCAACATCCCGGGCATATTCCTTGCGGGAGTGGTCTGTTGTGGTCAGGAAACCAGGAAATGGTTTATTGAAAATTCAAGATACCACGCGACAAATATTTTTAATTATATCAAAGGAATTTTGTAAGACATAATCCTCGATCAACCATTTTCCGGTGTGTCGTCCGGCAGGTGAAAATCTGCAATTGAATAATTCCCGTAAAAATCTGTGATGTCAAACCAGAGTTCTCTTTCTTCTCCATCCTCAAATTGCAGGAGAAATATATCGTAACTTTTATCACCATCATGCTCAAGGGTTTGGCGGATGATTTTTATTTCTTCCTCCAAATATTCCGCAAACAGTCTAAGATAGTTATACTCGGCTTCTATCCCTTTATTTCCGTTTTCCACTCCAATAATTTTAATTGCGGTCTCTTTTGTCTGGCCATCGCCACCTTTATACTCCAACATAACTTTACTCCTTGCTTACATAGTTTTAGTTTATTTATTTTTCATCTTCTTCCGGGATTGTCTCGTCACCGGCGGTTAATTTTTTAACCTGGAAACCTCCCAGTTGTGCTATCTCATACCCGCGTGAAGTCAGGTTCCCCCTGCCATCCCGTAACTGATTGTTTGCATCACCATATACCCGTTGCGCTTTATCGAGTGCTTTTCCAACTTCCTCAAAGTTTTCGACAAACCGCTCTAATTTCTTTAAAAAGTCTTGAACCTTGTTGGCAATCAGGATTGCATTCTGATTCCGTTTTTCGGTTTTCCAGATACTTCCGATTGTTTTTAAAGTCACGAGAAGTGTGGTTCGGGTAACAAGGATAATATTTTTTTCGAGAGCTCTGTTGTAGGTTTCAGGCGACTCCTGCATCAAGAGGTCAAATGCGGGTTCTATTGGTATAAACATCAATACATAGTCGAGAGAGGTAACTCCCTCTATTCGATAATATTCTTTCGCGCTCAGATCATTTATATGTTTTTCAATTGCATTAATATGTTCAGAGAGTGCCGTCTTTTTAATGGACTCCTCTTCGGCAGAAAAGTAGCGTTCATAAGCTACAAGTGAAGTTTTTGCATCCACAATTATTTGTTTGTTATCAGGCAGATAAACAATTGCATCGGGTTGATATCTTGCACCCTCTATACCAATCCCCGACACCTGGATTCTGTACTCGCTCCCTTTTGTCAATCCTGAAATTTCAAAAATCCGCTCAAGTATCAGTTCACCCCATGTCCCCTGCTTTTTCTTATCCCCTTTCAAAGCATTGGTAAGATTTTTGGCACCTTCATTCAATTGCAAATTTAGATCCCGAAGTGCATTCAATTCGGTTCGTAAAGATGATCGTTCTCTGGTTTCCTCGGTGTAGATATTCTCAACTCTTGTTTTGAATTCAGAAATATTTTCTTTAAAAGGCTGGAGGAGGGATTCAAGATTTGATTTGCTCTGTTCGGTGAAAGTCTGATTCCTGGATTCAAATACCTTGTTGGCTATATTCTCAAATTCTTTGGTGAGAGATTCTTTTGCTTCTTTTAATTCAGTAAGGCGTAGCTCAAGACCCTCTTTTTCTGCAATGTAGCGTTCATTTAAAGCAGCATTTTGGGCTTTTAAATTCTTGGATGACTCTTGCAGAGATTTTAACTCTTCTTCAAGATATGGTATGCGGCGGGCACTCTCTTCGAATCTCCCTTTCTCCGATTCCAGTTGTCGAAGCTGGTTATTGTAATTTGTCCTCTCTTTGTCCAATTGTCCTTTAAGAGTAACTGCCTCATTTTCCGATCTTTTGCTCTTTTCCGTAAGCACTGCCATCTCACTCTGAACCCCGGATTTTTTTGCATTTGCAATCAGATATCCTACAATAATTCCCACAACCAAACCAACAACTAAAAAACCATAAGTTTCCACTTCCACTCCAATTTAATTTATTCTAATAAGAGAAACTTGAGTACTTCAGAACTTCGAAACCTCAGAACTTCAGTGATTCTGTACTTGAGTGACTTGAGAAACTCGAGAAACTTGAGTACTTTACAACTTCAGAACTTCGGTACAAAAATCCGCGAAAATCCGTCTAATCTGTGTGTATCCGCGTCCCTAAAATACTTCCGCAACAACATACTCACTCTCGCCAACAAACACTATCGCAAATGTCCTGCAGACAATCCCTTCGCTTGCGAGTTCTGTTTTATATTTCGAAACCTGTTCAACGGCTTTGTTCTTTGCAACTTCAAGATCGACTTTACTGCTCTTTTTCAGATATTTAAGTTCTAAAAGGAAATTTTCTTTACCGGGATTAAGTTTAGTGGGGATTAACAAAAGATCTGCATACCCCTCAATATTTTCGTTTTCACTTTTAACAAAATAGGCATTGTTTCCCATCAGAAGTGTCAAGAAGATCATTTTTATGTTCTTTTCACTGAACTTCTGAAGATCACGGTTTGAAAGATTTTTTAAGATAGTATGAACATACTCAACAAGCATCTCGATCTTTCCCTCAATGAACATCTGCATTATCGATCTGTCGATTTTTGTGTTATCGTACCGAAGTTCTTTCTCCATGGTAAACTTATACCTGAAAAACTCCCAGTACATCTGCTTCATTACATAATTTGGAATTACATAGTT
>Ga0209573_1000915_pt1 | contig 51963 bp, 44 predicted proteins | sample TNRBio252014_DNA_FD_185870 | JGI IMG/M metagenome (GOLD analysis project Ga0209573, IMG submission 185870) | Wastewater treatment Type I Accumulibacter community from EBPR Bioreactor in Madison, WI, USA - TNR Reactor_6/25/2014_ DNA (SPAdes)... | ecosystem: Engineered > Bioreactor > EBPR >... | reverse complement strand
GAAAACATGAAACGGCGTCATGCGCATGCTTTGGCGTGAAGAACACCGGAAAGCCGTGTGCGGGAAAACTGCATGCACGGTTTGATGAGAGAGGGCAGGCGAAAGCCTGTCCTCTACTCTACCCATCTCCTGAAACAAGCTTGCCGGGCACCTGATTACTGGGCAAGCGGCGGCCGGCGTATAGGAGGCGTGAAGCTGATCCAGGCTTCTGTGTGGTACTGCGGGAACCAGTCGTTCCGATGTCAAGGGAGAAGCACAAGTGGCAGAAACCACGTGGCGAGAGTACCGATGCGGAGCACTGGGACGGACCGACCCGTACGAGCGATGAAGGCTGGTAATGCGGCCAGAGCAAAGGGGTCGGATAAAGCGGTTGCATTTGGCGTTCAACTGGCAACAGGAGGAAACGGATGAGTGCAACAAAACCATTTGCCATTGACAAATGGCTGGTGTACGAAGCGCATTAAGCGGTCAAAACCAATGCGGGATCGCCAAGTCGATTCTCGAAGGGCGTTTCGTCGCCGGCGATACGATCCGTGTGCATTGCGAAAACGGCATCATGCGCTTCGACACGGTCTAAGATACAGGCATGGCCCGCGGGGCCGAAACGGAGCGACCGATATGAACCTCGTCTATGACAGTGCCCACTACTCGATCGTCGCTTATCCGGTGCAGGAGGGCTTCGAGCTGGTCGACAAGGCGACCAGTCGCAGCCTCTTCGTCCAGGGCTCGGTGGCCAGGGCCCTGCGCCGCACGCTCGACGAGATTCCCGACAACGAGCGCGACGAAGAATCGATCGACGCCGTGCTCGACAGCTACTGCGCGGGCGCCGCCCGCGCCATCGTGCTGCACTGACGGAGCCGGTCGTGTTGCGGCTCTTGTGACGCCTGCTTCGGTTTCCGTCGAGAGCATGGCGACTTGGCTTGCGGCGCAGCGCGCGCGATGGCCCCAGATGCGCTATGCTGCAGCGGTGCGTTGCGTACGTTCGCAGCCCCGTGATGCGCCCGCGGACGGCGGCGCGCTGCTCGGTCGGACAGCGGCTCGGGCGGCTGTCGCACAAGTGCAGCGGAGGGGCAGCCATGATGTCTAGCGACAAGAAATACGCCAGCTGTCGAGGCGGGCGTGCCAAAGCGATCATTATACTTTTCGCTCACTTGCTGATCCTCACGCCAACGCCCACATGCGGCGGCGAGGAGGGCAACGGCAAAGGGCGCACCGGAGGCCACATGAAGATCGAAACGTCGCTCGCCGACGAATTGCGGGCAAACCGTGACGACTCGCGCAAGTTCTCCGTTATCGTCTCGTTCAAGGATAGTGCCAGCGTCGAATTGCTGCGCCACTTGGGAGTCGAGCCGACAGCCGTCTATCAGAGCATTGCCGCCGCCGCGGCAGTGGTCACCGCCGCCCAGATTGCGACCCTGGCGGCTGCCGACAACGTCACGTCGATAGAACTTGATCAGCCGGCGGCAGCACTCGGGCCACGCTGAGGCGGGCTCATTGGTTTCCGTCAGGCTGTGGCGCCAACAGCTCACGGTCGTTGATCGGCAAGCGGCGCTGCCGCCGGCAGCAATAACCTTTCTGCCGAAGTATCCAACAGGCGGCGCGCAGCGCGAACGACCTCGCTGGCGAAGCGGGCCCGTGCTCTCTGAACTGACCACCAAGGCCCGCAGCGCGCAGCGATCCTAGATACCTTTCTTGGCGATCACCGGTGCTGGCGTCAAGGCCAACGCTGCCCGGTCGACGTTGACCCGGCCATAACCGAAGCTGGCGTCCCAGCCCGGCGCGCCGAGATTATCGACGTAATAGGCCAGGAGGTTCCAGATCTGCTCATTGCTGGCGAAGCGGTGGGCGCCCCACACCGCGGCAGCTGCGCCGGCAACGTGCGGGCAGGCCATGCTGGTACCGCTCATCGTCCCATAAGCACCACCCCTGGTCGTCGACAGGACGTTAACTCCCGGCGCGCAGATGTCGACTTCCGGCCCACGGCTGGAAAAGCTTGCTAGGGCGTTGGCCGAATCGATCGCCGATACGGCGATCACGTTCTTGTACTTGGCCGGGTAGCCGACGCTGGCACCGGTGTTGCCGGCCGCCGCGACGACCAGCAGACCCTTGCTCCAAGCGGTATTGCAGATGTTCTGCAGGGCCGTCGACCCGCCTGACCCGCCGAGGCTCATGCTGACCACGCGCATGCCGTTCTGGATGCACCAGTCAATGCCCGAAATGATCTGGCTATACGAGCCGCTACCGCTGCTGTTCAGAACCTTGACCGCGTACAGGTAGGCGCTGGGCGCCACGCCAACGACGCCGGCACCGTTGATTGCGGCGGCAACCGTGCCGGCGCAGTGCGTGCCGTGGCCGTGATCATCCATTGGTGTGCTCGCGCCGGCAACGAAGCTGACGCCGCCGCGGTAGTTGGCTTTGAGGTCCGAGTGGTTGTAGTCGATACCGGTGTCGACCACCGCCACCCGTATTCCTTCGCCCTGCGACGACGGCCAGCCTTGCGGTGCCTTGATCTGCACAACGCCGGCCGGCACGGTTTCGGCCAGGATGCTCGGCTGGTTCTCGAATTGCAGGTGGCCGAACTGACTGCCGATCGCGTAGCACGCCTGGTCTTCCTCGACCTCGGCGACGTTGCCATTCTTCGACAGTTCCTCGATCTCCGCCTTGGTCAGCCGCGCGGTGACGATCGGCGATTCGTATTGATTGACGTCGTAAGCGATCAGATCCTCGTCCATCGCCGGCACTGATGCTCCTGACGCCAGGCTCGTCGCGTCAAAAAAGTACGTCTGCATGCCTTTGGGCAATACGCTACGCACGATGTCCACCTTGTCCGCGCCCTTGTCCGAACGCTTTTCCTTCGCTTTGAAGGTGATGATTACCGACTTCCGCTTCTCGCTCATGGCTTTTCCTTCCACTTTGCCTGTCTCGGATTCCTGACGCTTTTCGTGCAGCCTGCGGCTGCGGCGGAACGCGCCCCTTTCGGCCCTGGTGCCCGCTGCGTGTGCCAGCCCGGACAAAACAGCCGAGTGGCCCTGTAGCGGAAGACCGCTACGTGAGCATGGGGACGATATGAGTACTCTAGGTCACAATCGACAGAATGCAATCCCGGATCGATTGATTGATTCTATCGGCCGAATCACTCCGTTGGGAAATGCGAGCATTCGTAGAGACCATTCGCTGCCGCGCGCGTCAGGATGACACTGTCCCTGAGAGCTTGCTTTGCTGAAATGGGAGTGCATGTGCCCTCTTCAGTGGCTAGCTTGAGCGGCGAGGGTCGAGCCGACAGCCGCCTTGCCTCGTGTCCTTCCTCTCGCGATCCTGTGGTTCGATCGTTGGCGATCCAGTCGTGTCCCGGAGCGCTGTTCGTGCACGGGGGACGGTGAGTCGCCCCGGTCCGCGCTCGCTTGTGGAAGGACTGGCGGCTATACTCGCCGACGTGCGCTTCTGGCTGCGGTGAGCAGCCAGGGCGCGGAACAGCAGGTGAGGAGTGGCAGAAATGCCCCGCCTCCAGTGATCTCAGCCGCCAAGCATTCAAGCATTCAAGCATTCAAGCATTCGATGCCATGAACAACACCAGCGATCCGCAGTCAGCGCAAGCCGCGCATTCCGATCATTCCGATCATTCCGCTCAGCCCGCTCGTTCGGCGAACGGTGGCCCTTGTCCCAGCTGCCACGCGCCGATGGCGGTGCAGCAGTTCAAGCGCCAGCTCAACGGCGTCGTTTCGCTCGACATCTGCTTCCCTTGCCAGGGCATCTGGTTCGACGAGTTCGAGAGCGCACAACTCGCTCCGGCCGGCGTTCTCGAACTCTTCCGCCTGCTGCATGAACACCACGCCGACCTGCGCCAACCCTGGCGCGACGTGCTGCAATGCCCGCGCTGCCGCGAACGCCTGATGCACCGACTCGACAGCACGCGCAACGGCCGCTTCGCCTACAGCCGCTGCCCGCAGCGCCACGGTCGCTACAGCGCCTTCGCGGCGTTCATGATCGAAAAAGGCTTCGTGCGCCAGCTCAACGGCGCAGAGGTCGCCGAGCTGGCGCGGCAGGTGCAGACCATCCGCTGCTCGGGCTGTGGCGCGCCAGTCGATATCCGGCGTGATCACGTGTGCACCCATTGCCGTTCGCCGATCGTCATTCTCGATCCCGACGCGGTGCAGGACGCGCTCGACAACTTTGGCGAAAAAGCCAGCCGGCAGGAGCACGTGAACCCGCACGCCGTCGCCGATGCGCTACTCGCCAACGAGCGCGCGAAGTCGTTGGCGACTCGGGAAAAGCGCAAGGGTTTGCTCGAGGCCGACATCTCCGATCTGGTCGTGGGCGGTATCGAAACCGTCTGGAACCTGCTGCGGCGCTGAGCGGCTGATGGCGTGATTAAGTGATTAAGTGAGCGGCGAACGATGACGACTCGCCTGCAGCAGAGCCTTCGCGACCGGCTCGGGGAGCTTCACGGGCGGGGAGATCTATGGTCGGCGTTTGCCAAGGCCTGGGCTGCTGTGAAACCCGCGCTCAAGGTCCCAGCCGACGATGCGGCGCTGCTTTCCTACTGTCTGCAGCAGAACCCGCTGCTTGTGCTCGAACGAATAGTCAATCTCGCGCCCGAACTCGGCAAAGTCGCTGGGGGGCCCGCTGGCACGCGCCAGGTCTTGCGACAGGTGGCTGTCGACATCTGTCTGGTCGCCTGCGAACGCCGCGTTCACGACAAGTTCGCACAGGAAGCCGTTGGTGCAGGAGCGGAAGCTGGAGCGGGAGCAACTGACGAGATGTTGATTGACGCCAGCGAGCAACTGGCCGCAGCGGTGATTGCCGCCGCATGGTGCGGGAATGGGGTCCGCATCCACTTTGACGAGCAGACCCGAAGCGCCGAAGCGGTTAATGTCGTGCGCGATGTGCCGCCGCTGGAACTTGACTTCAAGGGGGCACGGGAATGCGTCAAGGCCGAGCTACAGGCGGTCGTCAAGACGCCGCTGGATGATCTGGGGAAGATCGATCGACGAACTCGTTTGCGGAACGTGAAGACGCACGGCGTGGTTTCCGACGACGTGCTCGCGATCCAGTTGGACAGTTACGCCCTGGAGAATGATGCACGCCTGATGTTCGGGTTGAACTCGACGGCCGCTCATCCGCTCGATGACGAGCATCTACGAACGGAGTTGGCGACGTACTTTGGCGTGCAGACTTTTCGCTACGGTGACGCTGCTAGGCAGCGGTTGGACGTGACCGCCAGCGAGGCGTGGAAAAGGGCCAATCTGCAGCCCGACCTGATGGACTATCTGTTGAAACTCTTCGAGCAGCTGTCTGGACCTGAGGCGCAGGCACGTTCCGGCTTGCAGGACATGCGCTTTCGTGTGGCACTTTCGCTGGCTGGCGAACAACGAGAATATGTTGATGAGGTCGCCCTGGAACTCACCGAAAAACTGGGACGGGACGCCGTGTTCTACTACCCCAACTTCGAGGCGCGGGTGGCCAGGCCGAACGCCGACCGGTACTTGCAGAGGATTTATCACGATCAGTCCGATCTGATCGTCGTCTTTCTCAGCGGCCATTACCAAGCGAAGGAGTGGTGTGGTGGCGTTGAGTGGCGTGCCATACGTGACCTGATCAATAAGCGTCAGGACGATCGCATCATGCTTTTTCGTTTTGACAATGAACCAGTCGATGGCCTTTTTTCTTTTGACGGGACGATTGACTGCAGTGCGCGTCCTTCCGCGGAAGCCGCCGAGCAAATCATCAAGCGCCTTGAGGAAACGCAGCCCCGGGGCATAGAGATCCACGACACTACTGGCCGAGCCAATGGAAACTGACGTCAGAGAATTGCTGAAAAACTTGAAGGCCGATGCAGTCGAGCGTTTCGACGACATCGTTCATCAATGGTCGCAGAACGAGATCGACGCCCTGCATCTGGCGCTGGCATCGGGACGGCCGCTGCTGGTGCGCGGCGAACCGGGAACCGGGAAGACCCAGCTGGCGCTGGCGGCTGCTGCGGCGCTGAAGTGGCACCTGCAGTGCGTCACGGTGAGCCCACGTTTCGAGGCGCAGGACCTGTTTTACCGCTTCGACGCCGTGCAGCGACTGGCAGATGCGCAGGCCGCCGGCGTTGCCGGTGGTGGCGTCAAGCCGGATCATTGCTACTGGCTGCCCGGGCCGTTCTGGCAGGCGTTCGCCTGGGATGACGCGCTTGGCTATGGACCGCAGTCTGCCGCCATGAAGCAGTACGTCGGCGATGGCGATGAAGCGTCGCCGGCCAGGTCCGCTGCCGGCGCACCAGCGAGCGGCGCGGCCAAACCCGCCGGGCACGTCATCCTGATCGACGAAATCGACAAGGCCGACAGCGACCTGCCGAACAGCCTGCTCGAAGTCCTCGGCAGCCGTGAGTTTCCCAACCCGGTGACGCAGCGGCCGATCAAGCCCGCCGATGGCCTGCCGCTGGTCGTGATCACCACCAACGAGGAGCGCGAATTGCCGGCGGCCTTTCTGCGCCGCTGCGTGGTGCTTACCCTCGAGCCCGACCATCCGTATGCCGACTTTCTCGTCAAGCGCGGGCAGGCACACTTCGGCAGCGAGGCACCATCAGCAAGGCGTTTGCACGAAACGATCCTCAGAACGGCCGCCGAGCAACTCGACGCCGACCGCCATAACGCACGCATGGCCGGCGTGCCGCCACCTGGCCTGGCCGAATACATCGACCTGCTTACCGCCCTGTGCCGGCTAGCGCCCGGCAAGCGCGACGAGCAGCAAGCTTGGCTGGCGAGGCTGGCGCCGTACGCTTTCCTCAAGAACGGAATCATCGACGGCAGTCCGCAGTTGTCGCAGAAGCGAGCCGCCCTCGGAGCAGGGGAGCCGCCGCCGCAATGAAGCGTTCACCCTTGCTGGCGCGGGCTGATTTGTTGCGCGCGCTGGCGCTGGCCGGCGGCGAAGAGGACAGACAGCACCGCTACAGTGGCCTGCTTGGCTTCGAGCACGAGCCGGCGGTCGCGACCGTGGCGGGCGTCATTTCGCCCGTAGGTCAGGTTCGTGTCGTCGTCGGTCCGGCGCCCGTGCCCCGCCCCGAAGTCGAAGCAAGAGAGCCTCTGCGCGCGTCCTTGTTCGCCATCACCGCCTGCCAACGTCTCGAACTTCCCGCCGAACGCAGCCAACAGGACAGACCGCAGCCCTTGACGCCAGCGCAATGCGCGCCCCGGCGCAGCGACGGCGAAGCGGCGCCTTTCGTTCCGCTGGTTCGTCACGCGCGGCTATGGCCGGCGCTCAAGCGCTCGGCGGTTGAAACGCGCCACGCCGGGCTCGACATGTCGCGCCTGCTGCGCGAACTGGCCGGCGCCCGGCCGCTGCGCCGCTTGCCGCGTCGTCGCAAATCCGTTTGGGGTGGCGAACTGCTCGTCGTCTGGGATGGCGCCGCGCACCTGCAGCCTTACCAGGAAGACTTCCAGGCCATCGTCACCGACCTGCTGCGCCAACGCGGTGCCGGAGGCTTCACGCTGTGGCTGGTCGACGGCAGCCCGCAGCAGGTCCGTCAGCGCTGGCCCGAGAAGCCCGCTCATGCCGGCCGGGTTTCTGCGCCTCGGCCCGAGGCCATTGCCATGCCGGCACCGGGAACGCGGGTGCTGCTGCTTTCCGACGTCGGCGCGCTTGCCGCGCAGCCGGTGGCGCAAGCATGGGCCGAATTTGTCCGCCACCTGTCGCAGCACGGCGCGCAGCCCGTCGTCTGGGCGCCGCTGGCGCCGCGCCAGATCGACGTCGAGCTGACGCGCTGGGCCGACGTCTTTTGCCTGCAGCCGGCCGGCGGCCTGCGTCGCCAGCGCGGTCGTATCGCCACCGACGAGCAGCGGCGGCTCGAAGCGGATCGCCTGGCGGCGCTGCGCGAGCAACTGCTGGCACGCATGGCCTTCTGCGTTCGGGCCGAACCGGCGCTGCTGCGCGCCTTGTGCGGCGTCAGCGCCGAGACCGCCGCCGAACCGGCGCTCGAAGCACTGGTCTGGGCGCGCCAGCCGGTGGTCCAGAACAGTAGCGTCTCGCGTGCCGTCTCGGCGGAATACGTCGAGACTTACCGCCAGGCTTTCGCCGAACTGGCTGCCGCCGAACAACTTGCGGCGCTCGAAGTGGCGCTGCACATCCACGCCTGGCGGGGCAGGGCGACCGAAGCCGCCGAAGTCCTCATCTGGCAAGCGCACGCCCGCCCCGAGGCGCAAGACGGCTGCGCTCCCCGCATCGACGAGGCGCAGCGCTGGTTCGCCGCATTCAGCGAGCGCGCGACCAGAACCGGCTCAGTGGATCAGCAGACGCGCCAATACACGCTCGACCTGCTCGCCCGCAACGGCGCCGATCAGCGCTGGGTTGCGGCCAACTCGCAGTGGTTGTCGCCGGTGTGGCTGGCGACCGGCGAGCGCGAGTCGCCGCCGGCGCTGGGCGCTGAACACCTGGCGCAGGCGGTCGCAGCCCGCACCGACCTGCCGGAAGTCGACTGCCAGCTCGGCGTCAGTGAGGAAGGGCTGATGCTGTGGGCTGCCGAACGACCGGCCGGACCCGGCCATTCCCGGCTCGGCTCGCCGCTGCAGATCAAGCGCCTGCAGGTCAGCGATGCAGACGGCAAGTCGACGCGCCTGCTCGACCCGGCCGCTGGCGTGCAGCGTATCGCGACCGCCGAAAGCTTTGCTGGCCCGGCAGGTGCGCTGACGCTGGTCGCTGGCCATCACCGCTACCTCGTCAGCTGCATCGAGCGCCCCGAGTGGGCGGACGAAATCGGCCGTGACACTTTCGGACTTTACGTCGACATACACGTGCCGGTCGGTCAGCGCACCGCGCCGGACGGCCCGCAAACCGTCATTCAGCGTCTGCGCTATATCGAAGCCGGCCAGTTCCTGATGGGCTCGCCGGAGTCCGAAGCGGAACGCGAGCGCAACGAAGGGCCGCAGCACGCCGTGACGCTGACGAAGGGTTTCTGGCTCGCCGACAGCGCCTGTACGCAGGCGCTGTGGCAGGCGGTGATGGGCGATAACCCGAGCCATTTCATTTCCGGGAAAGGCGGTGGCGGGCAGCATCCGGTCGAGAACGTCAGCTGGGACGACGTGCAGCGCTTCCTGCGTGGGCTCGAAAAACTGCTGCCGGGCACGCTTGCCAGTCTGCCGAGCGAAGCCGAATGGGAGTACGCGTGTCGCGCCGGCACCCGCACCCCGTTCAGTTTCGGCGACAACATTAGCCCGGAAGAAGTGAATTACAGCGGCGAATACCCGTACAACGAAGGTCGAAAGGGTCTGAATCGCGGCGCCACCGTCCCGGTGAGGACTCTGCCCGCCAACCCGTGGGGGCTGTATGAGATGCACGGAAACGTCTGGGAGTGGTGCGCCGATGGGAGGCGCGATTATGCCGCGGGCGACGAGACCGACCCCAGGGGGCCCGAAAACCGGGAAGCCCCCCGCGTCGTGCGCGGCGGCTCGTGGTACGGCGGCGCCTGGTGGCTGCGCTCCGCGTTCCGCGGCCAGGGGCGGCGCGGCGGCCGCATCCTCAGCCGGGGGTTCCGCTTTTCCCTGAGGTCATCCGGCTCGGCCGGGGCCACGGAGTGGCCAGCGCCCCGGGACGGGGACGATGGGGCCGCGGGACGCGGCCCGGATCCTGCTGCCCCCGGGACGGGGGCTGCTTTTGCGGCAGCGCGGAGCGCTGCCGCGCCGTCGGCAGGCGAGTTCCCGGCGGCCGGTAAACTGCGTGGCACACCGTCACGAGAGCCGAACCGTAGCAAAGCCAAGCGAAGCAGGCGATGAACGCCGTCAGCCGCGAAGAATGGCGCCAGCGCGGCCCCGCCCCCTTCCCGCCCCGCTGGGCCAGCGCCTGGGGCGACGACCGCTTCGGGCTCTGGGCCGACCTGGCGGTCGCCGACGTCGTGCAGCGCCTGCGCTGGATCGAAGCCGGCAGCTTCCGGATGGGCGACGAACGACAGCCGGACCGGCAGGTCGAGACGCGTATCGCCGCCGGCTTCTGGCTCGCCGACACTGCCTGCACGCAGGCGCTGTGGCTGGCGGTGGTGGGCGGCAGCAATCCGAGCCAGTTCCACACAGCCAACAAGCCGCATCCGGGCAGTCCGCAATACCCCGTCGAACAGCTGAGCTGGAACGACGTCGCGGCACCCGGCAGCGGTTTCCTCGCCGGGCTGCAGAGTTTCAGCCAGGGCCTGCCGCCCGAACTGCCCAGCGAAGCCGAGTGGGAGTACGCCTGCCGCGCCGGCGCACGCACCGCCTACAGCTTCGGAGACGAGATCACTCTGGCACAGGTCAACTTCCGCAGCGGCTCTGAACCCGCCGCGCCGGTGGCGGTGAAAAGCCTGCCCGCCAACGCCTGGGGCCTTTACGAAATGCACGGTAACGTCTGGGAGTGGTGCGCCAACGGTTTCGACGAGCAGGAATCGGTGCACATCGGCGCGGCTGATCCGAGCGCGGCACTGCGCGCGCAGCGCGGTGGCTCGTGGGGAAGCAACGCCAGGGACGTGCGCGCCGCCGACCGCATCGTCGTCTCGCCCGGCGGTGCAAACCAGTTCACGGGCTTTCGCTTCCTCCTGCGATCCTGACGCTGAAGCGTTTCGGAAGGGCGGAGGGAGCCGCGCGAAACCATCGCCGTGCCAGGAATCACCTGAATCGTGCCGCCCTGTGCCGCATGCACGCCTTTCGACCTCTCTGCCGCACCAGCCCGGTGCACACTCCTCAAAACACCCGCCTTTTCTATACAGCAGAGTCTTTTTCCCGTAAAATCCATGCCCTTGTAAGACGGTGTGTGAACCCCTGTTAAAGCATGCCGGAACGGACCGATGCTGGTTCCTGTGCGGATCTCGTTCATTTCGTTTTTCTCGTTTATTTCGTTATTCGGCGGCGCGAGCCGCCGTTTCAGTTTCAAGTGCTTTGCAATGGGTGATCCATGTCGCACCTGATGAATACCTACGCTCGCTTGCCCATCGCCTTCAGTCATGGCGATGGCAGCTGGGTGACCGATACCGACGGCAAGGTCTATCTCGACGCGCTGTCGGGAATCGCCGTGTCGACGCTCGGGCATAACCACCCGGTGCTGGTCGCGGCGATTGCTGCGCAGGCCGGGTGGATGCTGCATTCGTCGAACCTCTACCGCATTCCGCAGCAGGAGCAGTTGGCCGACAAGCTGGCGGCACTGGCGGCGATGGACGAGGTCTTCTTCTGCAACTCGGGTTGCGAAGCCAACGAAGCGGCGATCAAGCTGGCGCGCTATTACGGCCACAAGCGGGATATCGAGCGGCCGGCGATCGTGGTCATGGAGAATGCCTTCCACGGCCGCACCATGGCGACGCTTTCGGCGACCGGCAACCGCAAGGCGCAGGCCGGCTTCGAACCGCTGGTCTCCGGCTTCGTGCGCGTGCCCTACAACGACCTCGAAGCCATTCGGGCGGTGGCCAAAGCCAACCAGAACGTCGTTGCGGTGATGCTCGAAATCGTCCAGGGCGAGGGTGGCATCAACATCGCCGACGTCGATTTCCAGCGCGGTCTGCGCGCCCTCTGTGACGAGAACGGTTGGCTGCTGATCTGCGACGAGGTGCAGTGCGGTACCGGTCGCACCGGCACCTGGTTCGGTTTTCAGCACGCGGGCATCCAGCCGGACGTGGTGACGCTGGCCAAGGGGCTGGGCGGCGGCGTGCCGATCGGCGCCTGCCTGACGGCCGGCAAAGCGGTCGGCCTGTTCAAGCCCGGCAAGCATGGGTCGACTTTCGGTGGCAACCAGCTGGCGTCGACCGCTGCGCTGACGACCATTGCGGTCATCGAAGAGAACGGCCTGATCGACAACGCGGTGGCCATCGGCGGGCTGATCCGTGAAGGTCTGGCGCAGGCCCTGGCAGATTGCGAGGGAGTGGTCGAGATTCGTGGTCGGGGCCTGATGATCGGCATCGAGCTCGATCGCCCCTGCGGCGAGCTGGTCACCCGCGCGCTCGACGTCGGGCTGTTGATCAACGTTACTGCCGACAAGGTCGTGCGCCTGCTGCCACCGCTGACCTTCAGCGCCGACGAAGCGCGTGAGCTGGTGAGTCGCCTGGGCGGAGTGATTGGCGAATTTCTCGCCTCCTGATAGAGATCGGTGATGGATAGCGTCAAACATTTCCTGCAGTTCAAGGACTTCACGCGTGCGGAGTTCGACCACCTCTTCGAGCGTTCGCGCTGGATCAAGAGGCAGTTCAAGTCCTACCAGAAATATTGGCCGCTCAGCGACCGTACGCTGGTGATGATTTTCGAGAAGGCCAGCACGCGCACCCGCCTGTCGTTCGAAGCCGGCATGCAGCAACTCGGCGGTTCGGCGATTTACCTGAACAGCCGCGATTCGCAACTGCAGCGCGGCGAGTCGGTCGAGGACGCGGCGCAAGTGATTTCGCGGATGAGCGACGTGGTCATGATTCGCACTTTCGAGCAGGCGATGATCGAGCGCTTTGCCGCCAATTCGCGGGTGCCGGTGATCAATGGCCTGACCAACGAGTATCACCCCTGCCAGATCGTCGCCGATATTTTCACTTTCATCGAGCATCGCGGTCCGATTCAGGGCAAGACGGTGGCCTGGATCGGCGATTCGAACAACGTCTGCAATACCTGGTTGCAGGCCGCTGAAGTGCTCGATTTCAACGTCCATGTGTCGACGCCGCCGGGCTACGAAGTCGAGCCGGCACGCGCCGGCCTGTATGGCACCGACCACTTCGAGAGCTACGCCGATCCGATGGAAGCCGCGCGGGGCGCCGACCTGGTGACCACCGACGTGTGGACCTCGATGGGTTTCGAAGCCGAGAACGACGAGCGCCGACGGCATTTCGCCGACTGGCAGGTCGACCTCGAAATGATGCGTGCCGCCGGGCCCGAATCGCTGTTCATGCACTGCCTGCCCGTGCATCGCGGTGAGGAAGTCGAAGCGGCGGTCATCGACGGTGCGCAGAGCGTCGTCTGGGACGAGGCCGAGAATCGCATGCACACCCAGAAGGCGCTCCTCGAGTACCTCCTCCTGGGCCGGGTCGAGGCGCCGAAAGCCAAATAGCTGAAGCGACACGATCAGCATCCTCAGCAGAATCAGCAGAATCAGCACAATCAGCACAATTAGAACAATCTCAGAACAATCAGCAAGATCAGCAGGGAAAACTCATGAGTGACGTCAAGAAAGCGGTACTGGCCTATTCCGGCGGTCTCGATACTTCGGTGATCCTGAAGTGGTTGCAGGATACCTATCAATGCGAAGTGGTGACTTTTACCGCGGACGTTGGCCAGGGCGACGAGCTCGAGGCGGCGCGGCCGAAAGCGCTGCAGTTCGGCATCAAGCCGGAGAACATCTACATCGACGATCTGCGCGAAGAATTCGTGCGCGACTTCGTCTTCCCGATGTTTCGGGCGAACACCGTCTACGAGGGCGAGTACCTGCTCGGCACGTCGATCGCGCGGCCCTTGATCGCCAAGCGGATGGTCGAGATCGTCGAGATGACCGCTTCCGACGCCGTGGTGCATGGGGCCACCGGCAAGGGCAACGACCAGGTGCGCTTCGAACTCGGCGCCTACGCGCTCAAGCCGGATATCCGGATCATCGCGCCGTGGCGCGAGTGGGACCTGCTGTCGCGCGAGAAGCTGCTCGCCTACGCCGAAAAACATGGCATTCCGGTCGAGATGAAGCATCGCCAGGGCGGCTCGCCTTACTCGATGGACGCCAACCTGTTGCACATCAGCTACGAAGGCCGCCACCTGGAAGACCCGGCGGCCGAAGCCGAAGAGTCGATGTGGCGCTGGACGGTGTCGCCGGAAGCAGCGCCCGACGCGGCCGAGTACCTCGATCTGGAGTTCGAGAAAGGCGACCTGGTAGCCATCAACGGCACGCGCATGCCGGCACACGAACTGCTGGCGCTGCTCAACCAGCTCGGTGGCAAGCACGGCATCGGTCGCATCGACCTGGTCGAGAACCGCTACGTCGGCATGAAGTCGCGCGGTTGCTACGAGACGCCCGGCGGCACCATCCTGCTGCCGGCGCACCGAGCCATCGAGTCGATCACCATGGATCGCGAAGTCGCCCATCTCAAGGACGACCTGATGGCGCGCTACGCCAGCCTGATCTACAACGGCTATTGGTGGAGCCCCGAGCGGCTCGCCTTGCAGACCCTGATCGACCACACCCAGCAGCCGGTCAATGGCTGGGTACGGGTCAAGCTCTACAAGGGCAACGTGATCGTCGTCGGTCGCGATTCGAAAACCAACTCCCTGTTCGATTCGACCATCGCCACCTTTGAGGACGACGCCGGCGCTTACGACCAGAAGGACGCCGGAGGCTTCATCAAGCTCAACGCCCTGCGCATGCGTATCGCGGCAAAGCTGGCGCAACGCCCACATTAATGTGAAAGTCGCGTATGCGGCTCACGAAACTCCCTTCTCCCCTGGCGGGAGAAGGGCCGGGGGAAGAGGGGGGCGGTCATGACTTTCATGATCCGGGGTGTCTCGACATGTCATGACCGTTAATCTGGAGATGAGCCCGCCATGTTTGGGCTGACGGAAGAGCAGATAGCGGAATTTGGCATGACCTTCGGGATCGGTGCCTTCATGCTCTTCATGTTGTTCATCATCGGCGAGATTGCGTGGAAAGCGAAAGCCGGAAGAACAGGAACGATCGTCCTGTTCTTCGTCCTTTCCTTCGGAATGCTTGGCTTCATTGCCAAGACGATCATGGAGAAAGTCTGGGGATTATGAGCAGCTCGCAGTTCGACAATGTCAGCGTGGTCAAGCAGGCCAATATCTATTTCGACGGCAAGTGCATCAGCCACACCGTGCTCCTGGCAGACGGCAGCCGCAAGACGCTCGGCGTCATCATGCCCTCGTCGCTGACCTTTACCACCGGCGCTCCGGAAGTCATGGAATGCGTTGCTGGCTCGTGCCGCGTGCGTCTCAACGGCAAGGAGCAGTGGACTACCTACGCCGCCGGCCAGTCCTTCGCCGTTCCCGGCGACTCGTCGTTCGACATCGTCTGCGACGACGCTTTTCACTACGTCTGCCATTTCGAGTAGTTCGCGTCTGCGGGCCTCCGCGTATCTGGCAATAATCCGAGCCTGAACCCGGGCGCTGGCACCGCTTGCCTGGCCCTCGCTAACAGGCTGCGCGGTCGCTGCCGCTCACCGCGCCGCCGAGCGGTGCTTTCTGCCCTCTTGTGGTCCGCCTTGGCTATCGTTCCGCTCGGGAAAAAGCCTTACGATGGCTGCACGCTCAACATAGGAGATCCGGAAATGTCCGCGAACGAAATCGAAAACGTCAGCCGCTGCGCACTCATCGTCATCGACGTGCAGGAGTCTTTCCGTCAGATGCCTTTCTGGTCCGAGACCGAGGTGCCCGCCTTCAAGGCGGCGCTGCTCGCGCTCGACGAAGGCTGCCGCGCGCGCGGCGTGCCGGTGGTGCACATTTTCCACGTCGGCCAGGCCGGCCCGTTCAGCGAGGGATCAGGCGCGGTGCGCGGGCTCGACTGGCTGCCGGGCTCGCCCGACGTGTCCTTCTTCAAACACACGCACAATGCCTTTTCCGACACCGGCCTTGACCTGTGGCTTCGCCGCCACGGCGTCGAGCGGCTGATCATCTCGGGTATCCGCACCGAGCAATGCTGCGAGACGACCAGCCGGGTGGCGTCGGACATCGGCTACCAGGTTGATTTCGTCAGCGAAGCGACGCTCACTTTCTCGATGACGCATCCGGTCAGCGGTCGGGTGTATCCGTCGCACGAGATCAAGGCACATACCGAACTGGTGCTGGCCGGGCGCTTCGCACGCATCGCCAGCGTCGACGACTGCCTGGCCAGCCTCGGAGCCGTACATGCTTGAATTGCGCCCGAATTGCGAATGCTGCAACTGCGAGCTGCCGCCGCAGTCGCGCGAGGCGATGATCTGCTCCTTCGAATGTACTTTTTGCGTCGATTGCGTCGAGCGGCGGCTGCTCGGTCGTTGCCCTAATTGCGGCGGCGAACTCGTGCGGCGGCCGATTCGTCCGGCGGACAAACTCCTGTGCCATCCGGCCTCGACACAACGCGTGTTCAAGCCGCTTGGCTGTGCTTCGTCGTGAAGCCGAAGGTGCTGCTGCAGCCGGCTTGGCCTCGGGCCGGGATTTTCGGCGGCTTTGGCTACGCTACGCAAGCACTGTGCCCATCGCCAGGTGGCAAACGGACGCCTCAGCCTTGTTGCTCCTCGATCTTCAAGCTCAGCGCCGTGAAGAACTCGGAGGCACCACTGCGGATCGAGTAATCGGCGACCGCCGATAGCGAGGTCGGATGTGGATTGACTTCCACCACCGTTACCCCGGCGCGTTTTGCCCACACCGGCAGGAGCGCGGCCGGCTGGACGGTGAACGAGGTGCCGACGCAAAAGAAGAGATCGGCCGTCAGGCTGCGCATTTCGGCGGCGGCAAAGACCTCTTCATCGAGCATTTCTCCGAACAGTACCAGATCCGGTCGCACCGGCGCGCCGCAGCGGGGACAGGAAAAAGCCTCGACGGCACTTTGCTCCCAGTCGGCCGAGAAGCCGCAATGCTGGTGGCAGCGGAGGCGGTGGATAGTGCCGTGCACTTCGAGCACGGGCGCGTTCCCGGCACGGCTATGGTAGCCATCGATATTCTGCGTAATGACCGTCAGTCGCTTTCCCCGACAGCTTTCCTGTAATCGAGCGAGGGCCTGGTGAGCGGCGTTCGGTTGCCGTTCGTCCACCAGCTTCTTCAACTCCAGCAGCCAGCTCCAGACGCGTGCCGGATTGCGCAGGAAGCCCTCAACACTGGCGACCTCGTCAGGATCGACCGTGTTCCAGAGTCCGGTTGCACCATCGCGGAAAGTTGGAATGCCACTATCGGCGGAAAGACCGGCACCCGAGAAGACGACGATTTCCTTCGCCTTGCGCAGCAGGGAAGCGACCGAGTCCAGGCTGTTTGCTTGCATCTTCCTCTCCTTTGCCGTGCTCACTCTGGATTGCCAGAACCCGCCTCCAGGGAACTGGCCTCCGCGACCTTCACTGGCCAGATGATTGTCGCATGTTCCGAGCTGGCGAGGGGCTGGCAAGGGGCTGGCCAGTGGGTGCGCAGCCGCTCCGGCGTGCCGCTGGCTGCTCTCCAACGGCGGCAGGGGGGAGTGGTCCGCAGGGCCTGCGTCGGCGTCGTGGAAAGCCTGTCGGCGCTCGTTGCGGAGCATCGCTGACGGTCAATCGTTGTATAAAAGCAACACAATGCCAAACCAATGCTTGAAGCCGCCGAAGTTTGTATGCTTAAATCCGCCGACTGCGCAAAAATCGCATCGCGTGACACGCATTCGGACCTAACAGAGATTAATCGAGGAGGAATATCTTGAAATCGAAAATCATTACTACCCTACTGGCCTCAATCGGCCTTTTTGCTGCAGTTGGCGTCGCACAAGCGCAAACTGCAGTTGATCGCGTTTATGTGATCGACTCACGCGGTGAAGTCGCGATGAGCGGTGCCGGCCTCTGCTGGCGGACCGGTTTCTGGACGCCTGCAGGCGCTGCCAAGGACCCGGCTGGCTGCAAGTGCGACAAGGACCTGCTGCCGAAGGAAGTCTGCGAGCCGCCGATGGCCAAAGCCGGGCCGAAGCCGTCCGGTGACAAGGTGACCGTCGCTGCCGACGCGCTGTTCGACTTCAACAAGGCAACCTTGCGTCCGGCCGGCAAGGCGAAGCTCGACGAAGTCGTCGCCATGTCCAAGCAGATCAAGCTGGAAGTGATCATTGCCGTTGGTCACACCGATCGTATCGGCTCCGACGCGTACAACCAGAAGCTGTCCGAGCGGCGTGCCGCGTCGGTCAAGAGCTATGTGGTCAGCAAGGGTATCGAAGCCAACCGCGTGTACACCGAAGGCAAGGGCGAGAAGCAGCCAGTTACCCAGCCTGGCCAGTGCGCCGGTCCCAAGAGCCCGAAGGTCATCGCCTGCCTGCAGCCTGACCGTCGTGTCGATATCGAACTCATCGGCACCAAGTAATTCTGGCAAGGCCTAAGAAAACCCCGCTTCGGCGGGGTTTTTTTTCAGCTTGTACAAACCTGTTTATACGGCGACCCTGCCCATGGAAGTTGTCGATCTGCTCATCGAGGCGCGCTGGATAGTTCCGGTCGACCCCGCCGGCGTGGTTCTCGAAAATCACGCTGTCGTGGTCGATAAGGGTCGTATCCTTGCCGTCCTTTCTCAGGATGAGGCGGCGAGCCGCTTTTCTGCCAGGAGCCACAAGCGGCTGGAACAGCAGGTGTTGATTCCGGGACTGGTCAACATACATACGCACGCCGCAATGAGCCTGTTGCGCGGTCTTGCCGACGACCTGCCGCTCATGGAATGGCTGCAGCATCACATTTGGCCGGCTGAGGCGCAGCATGTCTCGGAGCAGTTCGTCTATGACGGTACGCTGCTGGCTTGTGCCGAAATGCTGCGCGGCGGGATTACCTGTTTCAATGACATGTATTTTTTCCCCGGCGCGGCGGCTGACGCCGCCTTGGCCTCGGGGATGCGCGCCGCAATAGGCCTGATCACGGTCGACTTTCCGAGTAGCTACGCGACCGATTCGGACGACTATCTGGCCAAGGGGCTGGCCATCCGCGATCAACGGCTGGAAGAGCCGCTGCTGTCCTTCTGCCTGGCGCCCCATGCGCCCTACACCGTCAGCGACGCCGGCTTTGCCAAGGTGTTGACCCTTGCTGAGCAGATAGAACTGCCGATACACCTGCATCTACATGAAACCGTCCAGGAAATTGAGGAAAGCGTGCAGCGCTTCGGGATGCGCCCGATCGAGCGCATCCGTCGCCTGGGATTGCTGAGCCCGGCACTGATCGCGGTGCACGGAGTGCACCTCGATGCGCACGAAATCGAACTGCTCGCCGAGCACGGGTGTTCGCTCGCACACTGCCCCAGCTCCAACCTCAAGCTTGCCAGCGGGATTGCTCCGATTAGCGAATTGGTGGCGAAAGGGATCAACATTGGTCTGGGTACCGACGGCGCGGCCAGCAACAACCGCCTCGACCTTTTCCAGGAGATGCGGCTGGCCGCATTGCTGGCCAAGGAACAAAGTGGCCGCGCCGACGCCTTGAATGCCCATCAAGTCCTGCACATGGCGACGCTCGGTGGCGCCAGAGCACTGGGTCTCGACGCGCAGATCGGCTCGATCACGCCCGGAAAGGCGGCGGATCTGTGCGCTGTCGCTCTCGACGATCTCGTACTTGCGCCTTGTTACGAGCCCGTTTCACACCTCACCTATGCCGTAGGCCGAGAGCATGTTTCTGCCGTATGGGTCGCTGGTCGGATACGCGTCGAGGATGGGCAACTGATTGAAAGCAACGAAACTGGATTGATAAAACTGGCGCTCTTGTGGCAAAATAAAATCCGTCCGTGACGAGTTCAGTGAACAACGAGGCATAACAGGCCATGTGGACCCGCTCCGCAGCCTTAAATTAACGAGGGAAACCTAGATGAAAAGAATTGTAAGAACAAGCACCATCGTGGCCGCGTTCGCTGCCGCCACTCTCGGCTTCGGCGCCTCGCTGGCTCAAGCACAGACTTCGATTCCCCTGGATCGTGTCTATGTGATCGACGCCCGCGGTGACGTTGTGATGAGCGGTGCCGGCCTCTGCTGGCGGACCGGCTTCTGGACGCCTGCAGGCGCTGCCAACGACCCGGCTGGCTGCAAGTGCGACAAGGACCTGCTGCCGAAGGAAGTTTGCGAGCCGCCGATGGCCAAAGCCGGGCCGAAGCCGTCCGGTGACAAAGTGACTGTCGCCGCCGACGCGCTGTTCGATTTCAACAAGTCAAGCTTGCGTCCGGCCGGCAAGGCGAAGCTCGACGAAGTCGTCGCCATGTCCAAGCAGATCAAGCTGGAAGTGATCATCGCTGTTGGTCACACCGATCGTATCGGCTCCGACGCCTACAACCAGAAACTGTCCGAGCGGCGTGCCGCGTCGGTCAAGAGCTATCTGGTCAGCAAGGGTGTCGAAGCCAACCGCGTCTACACCGAAGGCAAGGGCGAGAAGCAGCCGGTTACCCAGCCTGGCCAGTGCGCCGGTCCGAAGAGCCCGAAGGTCATCGCCTGCCTGCAGCCTGACCGTCGTGTCGATATCGAACTCATCGGCACCAAGTAATCCCCTTGTGTTACGGAAGAAGCCCTGCTTCGGCAGGGCTTTTTTGTTGCTGCGCCCGGGCACTGCGCACTTGCTTTTGCGCACCACGAAGGTCGCGCACTAGCACTTGCTGCCCGCCTCTTGTTACGGAAACCGCTTCACGATGATCAACGCCGACCCAAACGAACTCGAAAAATTTAGCCAGCTAGCCCATCGCTGGTGGGATCCGAACAGCGATTTCAAGCCCTTGCACGACATCAACCCCTTGCGCCTGGAGTGGATCGACGGTCATTGCCAGCTCGCCGGCAAGAATGTGCTCGACGTCGGTTGCGGTGGTGGCCTGCTTTCCGAAGGCATGTGCGAAAAGGGCGCGACGGTGACCGGCATCGATCTTTCCGACAAGGCGCTCAGCGTGGCCCGACTGCATTTGCTCGAAAGCGGTCGACAGGTCGACTATCGGCAGATTTCTGCCGAAGAGCTGGCTGCCCAGCAGGGCAGCAGCTTTGACGTCGTCACCTGTATGGAAATGCTCGAGCATGTCCCCGATCCGGCGAGTACCGTCGCCGCTTGCGCGGCTCTGGTCAAACCCGGCGGGCATGTTTTTTTCTCGACCATCAACCGCAATCCGAAAGCCTACCTGTTTGCGGTTATTGGCGCCGAGTATGTGCTGCAGATGTTGCCCAAGGGTACTCACGATTATGCGAGATTCATCAAGCCGTCAGAACTCTCGCGCTGGCTGAGAAATGTCGGTCTCGATCCGGATGAGTTGCGTGGGATGAGCTACAACCCTTTCAGCAAGCATTACGCGCTGGGCCGCGACACCGACGTGAACTACCTCCTGCACAGCGTGAAGAATGTTTGAAGCGGTATTGTTCGATCTTGACGGCACTTTTGCCGATACCGCGCCCGATCTGGCCGCCGCCCTCAACCGTTTGCGTGCCGATCTGGGAATGGCGCCGGTGCCGCCAGGGCAACTCCGCCCTTTGACGTCGCAGGGAGTACGGGGCATGCTCAAGGCCGGGCTCGCGATGCTGCCGAGTGATGCCCGCTACGTCGAATTCTACGATCGCTTCCTGCACTACTACAGTCAGGACCTTTGTGTCGAAACGACGCTCTTTCCCGGCATTGAGCGACTCCTTGATGGACTTGAGGGGCGCTGTTCGCCATGGGGTATCGTCACCAACAAGGCGCAGCGCTTTACTCTGCCGCTTCTGGCCCGGCTTGGCTACGCCAAACGCGCAGCCTGTGTCGTCAGCGGCGATTCGGCGCGCCGCGCCAAACCGGCAGCACACCCGATGCAGTTGGCGTGCTCGCTGCTTGCCAGGCGTCCCGAGAGTTGCCTCTACGTGGGTGACGATCTGCGTGACGTCCAGGCCGGTCGTGCCGCGGGCATGGTGACCGTGGCCGTGCGCTATGGTTATCTCGGAGATGGCGACCCGATAGAGAACTGGGGCGCCGATCATGTTGTCGATCACGCTCACCAAATTGCCGCTCTGGCCGGTATAAACTGAGCGCGCGTGACCTTCGTGACCCCGGTGAGACAAGCTATGCCCAAGACCGCTCTGATCCTGTTTGCTCATGGCGCACGTGACCCCGACTGGGCCGATCCCATGCGCCGCGTCTGCGCCTTCCTGCGCGAACAGGCTCCCCATCGGCGCGTCGAACTGGCTTTCCTCGAGTTCATGAAGCCCGGGTTGCGCGACTGTGCCGAGTCGCTGCTCGCCGAGGGCTTCGAACGGATCATCGTGCTGCCGATGTTTATCGCCCGCGGCGGACATCTGAAACGCGATGTGCCCTTGCTGCTCGACGAGTTGCGGCGTAGCCATCCGCAGGCGCATTTTGAATTGGGCGCTGCGATCGGCGAAGCCGAGAGCGTCGTGCAGGCCATGGCCCGGCACGCGCTGGCGCTGGTGGACGGCTAGTCGCTAGTGGCCAGCGGCAGCGCGTGCCTGGCGCGCGTCGCGCGTCCTCGATTTCTGTGTTTTACAGGGGCAGGCGCGGAGCATGGCCGTGCCTGAGTTCAGCTTTTCTCCGATCGGATTTCTGGCAACGCCGTTTCGCGATCGCTTCGGCATTCCACGGCAGGCGCAGCTGGCGCCCCATGCCCGCGGCCAGTTGCGCTTGCTGCGCCCGTATGCTCGAGCGGAAGCGGTGCGTGGGCTGGAGGCGTTCTCGCATGTCTGGCTCAGTTTCGTTTTCCACCGCAGTGCCGATCAATGGAGCCCGACGGTTCGTCCGCCGCGCCTTGGCGGTAATGTACGGGTCGGCGTATTCGCCAGTCGTAGCCCGTTTCGCCCCAACCCTCTGGGCTTGTCGTTGGTCGAGTTGCTGGCGATCGATACGTGCGACGGCGTGCTGCTCACGTTCGGTGGCGTGGATCTGCTCGACGGCACTCCGGTTCTCGATATCAAACCGTACATCCCCTTCGCCGAGAGCCAAGCGGCCGCACGCGCTGGTTTCGTTGCTGGCCCGCCGCGGCAACTGGCCGTCGAATTTAGTGCGCAGGCGGCGGCTCAACTGTCTCTCCACGAGCAGCGCTGGCCGGATCTGGCGGCCTTGTTGCGCGAGGTCCTGGCCCAGGATCCGCGTCCGGCGTACGCCGAGGATCCCCTGCGCCAGTACGGCTTTCGTCTCTACGATTTGGAAATAAAATGGCGCTGTACGGCGACGAGGGCTATTGTCGAGGCGGTTCTTGGGCCGCAGGACGAGGTATCTTCCTGATCTGAAGATGGGGAAGGTGGTCAGCCTGTCAGCCGTGTCGCGGCCGCTGCGTTACTATGGAATCATCGTCAAGAGCCAAGCGTTGCCTCTTCTCCAGGCAGGCATCGTCATCTGGCCGGCAAGCAATCCTGCGACTACCGGCCAGCGCTCTGGAAAATCATCACATTTGGAGACGATTTCATGAAAACCTTGATCGGCGCGCTGTTGCTGCTGGCCTTCGTGCAACCGAACACCGTTCTTGCCGATGGCCGTGGGCGTGGCGCCTATCCGGCGGCCGGCGCTGTGGTCGTCGGCGGTGGCTATCGCGGTCCTTATCGCGGCGGATACCGGGGAGGGTACGGGGGCCGGGGCTATGGAGGTGGCTCCGTGGGGGTCTATTTTGGCGCCCCCCTTGGCTGGGGTTGGCCGTGGGGTCCGCCAGTCTACTATCCGCAGCCAGTCTATCCGCCAGTCATCAACGTTCCCCCGCCGGTGGTTTACGTCGAAAGGGCGCAGGTGTCCGCAGCGGCGAGCGGCCAGGCGCTCGAGCCCGGGTATTGGTATTACTGCCGGGAACTCGCTGCCTACTACCCGGTAGTCACCCAGTGTCCCGGCACCTGGGAGCAGGTTGCGCCGCGTGCCGAATAGGCCGAGGCGGGTTGCCGTGAGGGCTGATGGCGCAACCGTCGGCGCGCGCTTGCCGGGAGTCGCTGCGCTTACTAAATTTCCGCGCCTCGTTATTCAGGGAGCGAGTCGCTCGCGAATCCATTGCTGATCACTCCCAAGCCGGTAACGCAAGCGGTCGTGTAGTCGGCTTTTGCGCCCTTGCCAGAACTCCCAGCAATCCGCTTGCAGGCGGTAGCCGCCCCAGTGCGGCGGGCGCGGCGGCTGCAGCAGAAACCTGGCGCCATAGCGAGCGGCGTTGGCGACCAGCACCGCGCGGCTGGAAATAACCTGGCTTTGCGGGCTGGCCCAGGCGCCGATTCTTGAGTCGAGCGGGCGGCTGGCGAAGTAGGCGTCGCTTTCTGCTTCGCCGATCTTGTCGACCCGGCCTTCGATACGCACGACCCGCTCCAGTTCGACCCAGTGGAACTGCAGCGCGGCCCATGGATTGGCGGCCAGCTCGCGGCCTTTGCGGCTTTCATAGTTACTGAACCAGGTGATCCCCTGCGTATCGAAACCCTTGATCAGGACGACCCGGGTGGACGGGCGCATGCGCTTGTCAACCGTGGCCAGGGTCATCGCATTCGGCTCGGGTACTTGAGCCGCAATCGCTTCGGCGAGCCATTGCGAAAACTGCTCGCCGGGGTCGGCATGCGACGCCTCCTCGCTGAGTTCGGCACGCTCGTAGATTTTTCGAAGGTCGCTAAGTTGGGTCATCGTCGGTGTTTGGGGTAGATGGGGATTGAAGGATGCTGGCGCTCCGCAACCGGGATGCGCACGGCAAATGAGGGGTGGTGGTTATGACGCTGATGAGCTTGCGGTATCTCGCGAGGTCATGACCCCTAGCCAGCCTTCGCGCAGGACATTGCGCTTCTCTTTCACGACCAGTTGGTGTTTGTCGCTGGCTGGCGATTCGAGGCGCAGGGAGAAGTCCATCAGTTCGTCGCGTCGGAAAGCGAGTACGCGGATGCTTTCTCCCGCTTGCCGCCGGCACAACAGGCGTTCGAGAGAATCGGGCGTAACCCGCAGGCCGTCGATGGCTATCAACAGGTCGCCGGCCGAGAGGCCGGCCGTCTGAGCAGGACTTCCTGCGTACACCGTCGCCAGGCGCACTTCCCGGCCGTCAGTGCTGATTTTTGCGCCAAGTGTCGGCGTCGTCGACGCTTTCTCGCGTAGCATCTGGATACCGAATGGTTTCAGCAGTGGCGCCAGCGCGAGCTCGCTTGTGCCGTGTATCGCCGCGGCGAAAAACTCCGCCAGGCCGAGGCCGGACAGCTCTTCGGCGAGCAAGCGAATGTCATCGTCACCGACACCGACGCCGCCGTAACCAGCGCGTTCGCCGTGCCGTAGCCAGAGCGCACGCATGACGTCGTCAAGCGATACCCGGTTCCTGGTGCCGGCACGCAGCCTGAGGTCGAGCGCCAGGGCGACCAAGGCGCCCTTGGCGTAGTAGCTGACGACCGCGTTGGCTGTGTTCTCGTCCGGCCGGTAGAACTTGGTCCAGGCGTCGAAACTCGACTCGGCCAGCGTTTGCCGCTTGTGGCTCGGGTTGCGGAGGACCTTGTCGATCGTTCGTGCGACCAATCCCAGCCACTCCTCCAGTTCGATCAAGCCGCAGCGCAGCAGCGCCAGATCGTCATAGTACGAGGTGAAGCCTTCGAAGGCCCACAGCAGGGTGGTGTAGTTCTCTGCATCAAGATCGCAGGCGGTGAATGCGGCGGGGCGGATGCGCTTGATGTTCCAGCTGTGAAAGTACTCGTGGCTGCACAGTCCCAGGAAAGTGCGGTAGCGCTCGGGCGTTCCCTGCATGCCCGGGTAGGGCAGGTCGTCGCGGGCGCAGAGCAGCGCCGTCGAGGCGCGGTGTTCGAGACCCCCGTAGCCGTCGCCGATGGCGGTGATCAGAAACAGGTAGTGCGGCATCGGTGCGGGCTCGCCGAAGAATCGGATCTGCCATTCACAAAGGCGCGTCAGATCGGCCGTAAGCCGTGCCAGGTCGCAGTCGTGGCGCCCGCTGATGACTACCTCATGCGGGACTCCGCAGGCGCTGAACGTAGCCAGCGTGAAGCCGCCCATCTCCACCGGATGGTCGATCAATTCGGCGTAGTTGGCCGCCCGGTAGACGCCGAAGCCGTGCCGGTCGGAGGCGCCTTTTTCGCCTTCGGCAGACGCTAGTGCGGTCGCCACACGCCAGTCGCGATAGCGCTTGCCAAGCGGCCGCTGGATATCGACCAGGCAGGGTAGATGCTCGTGACCAAGGGCGCGCAGGAAAACGCTGCTGCCGTTGAAAAAAGCGTGTGTCTGGTCGAGGTGCGCGCCGCGTACCGAAAGGTCCCAGGCGTAGACTTCGCAGATCACCGTCAGCGAGGCCAGTTTTTTGCCCATCGGCATGGCCTGCCAACTGTGCTTGTCGATCTTGGCGAGACGTACTGGTTTGCCCGCAGCCTCGGCGCGGATCAACACGATGTGGCGCGCGAAGTCCCGAATCAGGTAGCTGCCGGGGATCCACGCGGGCAGGGAAAAGCGCTGGCCGCTTGGGTCGGCGTTAGCCAGCGTGCAACGCACCTCGAAAATGTGCGCCTCCGGGTGGCTCGGGCGGATGCTGTAGACGATGCTCGCGGGCTTCATCGGGCGTTTTCTCTTATCGTAGGTGGCACGGGAGGAATTGTAAGTCTTCTGTACTGTTCGCCAAGCAGTCGTCGCCTTCTCGGCTACGCAGCAGAGGAAGTGTCGCTACGCCTAGCGCGTCTGTTGATCAATCCGCTGACCCTTCAACGACCTGAGCAACGCTAGGATCCCGGCGCAAGTCGTGCCACAATGATTTCACGGGGAATAGGCCCGAAGAGAAATTTGTTTGGCTAGAGCGGAAGGGGATTTGAGCGAGACATGAAGGTGACTGGAAATTCAAACGGCCTACTTTTCGCAGTAGCTTTGGCGACTGTATTGCTGTCTTCCCCCGCCATGGCCGAGGCGCAGAGCAAGTCTCAGGCACAGAGCAAGTCCAAGGCCCAGCCCAAGGCCCAGGCGCAGCCCCGCGAGCTGGCGGGGATACTGAAGAAAATCAAGGATACCGGCGTGATTTCGCTCGGGCATCGAGCAGCCTCGATTCCCTTCTCATACTATGACGGCGAGCGGCAGGTCATCGGCTATTCACAGGAGCTGATGCTGAAGGTGGTCGAGGCGATCAAGGCCGACTTGAAGATGGCCACGATCGATATCAAGTTGGTGCCTGTTAACTCGTCGAACCGCCTGGAAATGGTCGCGGACGGCTTGGTCGACATCGAATGTGGTTCGACCACCAACAACAGCAAACGCCAGAAAAGGGTCAGCTTCTCGACGACGATTTTCATCATCGGTACGCGACTTCTGACCAACAGGGACTCCGGAGTCCTGGATTTCCCTGACCTGTCGGGCAAGAACGTGGTCACCACCAAGGGAACGACCTCGGAACGTCTACTGCGCGAGATGAACGACAGCAAGAAAATGAACATGAGCATCATTGCCGCCAAGGATCACGGGGAGGCTTTCCTGATCCTCGAAACGCGGCGCGCGGCCGCGTTCATGATGGATGACGCACTGCTGTACGGGGAATTGGCCAAGGCCAAGAAGCCCGCGGACTGGGCAGTGGTCGGCACGTCACAATCGTTCGAGGCCTACGGCTGTATTCTGCCCAAGGATGACTTGCCCTTCAAGGAGGTCGTCGATCGCGCGCTGACCAAGGCCATGACCTCCGGCGAGGCAGAGAAGATTTACGCCAGATGGTTCCTGCAGCCGATTCCGCCGAAAGGTCTGAACCTCAACTTTCCGCTGTCCGATGCCATGAAGGAACTTTACAAGGCGCCAAACGACAAAGCCTTCGATTAACGGCGCATCGCCCGGGGGCCATACGGTCTTCGGAATCGCAACTGAAGGAGAAGCTCATGTTGAACAATGCACTTGCACGCTGGGTGGTAACCGTGATTTCGCTGCTCGTTCTCAGTGCTGCGTCGCTGGCGGCCGAGAAGCCGAACATCGTCATCCTCGCCACTGGCGGCACTATCGCCGGTGCCGGTGCCGATGTCACCAACAGCGCTACCTATCAGGCCGCCAAGGTGCCGGTGGACCAACTCGTGGCCGCCATTCCGCAGTTGCAGACGATTGCCAATGTGCGCGGCGAGCAGGTCTTCCAGATCGCGTCGGAGAGCTTCACCAACGACAACCTGCTGACTCTCGGCAAGCGCGTCGCAGCGCTCGTCAAGCAGACTGATGTCGATGGCGTGGTGATTACGCACGGCACCGATACGCTCGAAGAGACCGCTTACTTTCTGACGCTGGTGGTGCACACCGACAAACCCATCGTCCTGGTCGGCTCGATGCGACCGGGTACTGCGATGTCGGCCGACGGCAACCTGAATTTGTACAACGCGGTCAGCGTGGCAGCCAGCAAGGACGCCCGTGGCAAGGGCGTGTTGGTGACCATGAACGACGAGATCAATAGCGGCCGCGATGTCGCCAAAGTCATGAATCTCAAGACCGAAGCTTTCAAGAGCCCCTGGGGACCCCTGGGCATGGTCGTCGAAGGCAAGAACTACTGGTTCCGCCTGCCGGTCAAGCGGCACACCATGAACTCGGAGTTCGATATCGAGAAGATCGACTCTCTGCCGTCGGTGGGCATCGCCTATGGCGCTGGCAATGTGTCGGATACCGCCTACCGCGCCTTGGGGGCGAGTGGTGCCAAGGCGATCATCCATGCCGGGACCGGCAATGGTTCGGTCGCCAAGGCCGTTGTGCCGGCGCTGCAGGAAATGCGTGCTCAGGGCATCCAGATCATCCGTTCGTCGCACGTCAATGCGGGCGGCTTCGTGCTGCGCAACGCCGAACAACCCGACGACAAGTACGACTGGGTGGTGGCGCACGACCTCAATCCGCAGAAGGCAAAGATTCTTGCCGCTGTGGCCTTGACCCAGACGCAGGATAGCAAGGAACTGCAGCGCATCTTCTGGGAGTACTGATTACTGATGCGCTAATTCTGCGCGTGGCTGCGGGCGGGGCGGCCAGCGACCGACCACTCCGCCAGAGAGAAGAGCCGACTCGCGTCGCCTGCGATCGGCGCTTCTCTCAGCGCCCCTCGACAGCAAGCGTGGCGTTAGCTCCTCGGCGGCCTACGGCAAGCGAAAAGCGGCATCTTTCCTTCACGGCCTGACTTGCAGTTCAGGCGAGGCTTGCCTTGGCCGAAGACTGGTCAAGGCGAGCCGAGTAGCATTAATGTGAAAGTCGCGCACGCGACTCAGGAAACTCCCGTCTCCCCTTGCGGGAGAAGGGTCTGGGGAAGAGGGAAACGGTCATGACTTTCATCATCAGGGGTGTCTCGACATGTCATGACCGTTAATGTGAAAGTCGCGCACGCGACTCAGGAAACTCCCGTCTCCCCTCGCGGGAGAAGGGTCGGGGAAGAGGGGGAGACGGTCATGACTTTCATGATTTGGGGTGTCTCCTCGTGTCATGACCGTTAGATAAATAAAGAAAAATAGGAGAGCAGCAATGGCGTTGACCAATGAATCCACCCTCAATCTGCGGCGCAACCTGCGCGAGATCGCCGAGCAGCAGAATTTGCCCGCGCGCATCGACGAGTACCTCGAATGCTACTTCGGTGATGGTGAGCTGAGCGACGTCAGTGATGCCAGCCCGGAAGAGCTTCTCGGTGCGGCCGTGCAGCATTTTCGCCTGGGTGAAGCGCGACCGCCGGAAAAAGCGATTGTTGCTCTGTACACTCCGGATTTTGACCGCCACGGCTGGCACTCGCCGCACACGGTGATCGATGTCGTGACCGATGACATGCCCTTCCTGGTCGATTCGATCACCATGGTCGTGTACCGTCACGGTCTGGTCATCCATCGCTTGTTGCATCCTCTGCTGGCCACCGAGAGAAACGCCGAGGGTCACTTGCAACATACGCTGCCGCGCGGTGCCACCGGCAGCCAGCCGGAATCGTGGATCCACCTCGAGATCGACCGCGTTGGCGACGCCCAGCTGCTCGAACAGCTGCGCCAGGAGATCGCCAGCGGTCTCCTCGATGTGCGCGCGGCGGTCGAAGATGTCGCCGCCATACAGAGCTGCATGCAACAAGCGTACGACGAGATGATCACCATTCCCGGTCCCGAGTGCGATGAAGCGGGGGCTTATCTGCGCTGGATCGGGGTCAACAATTTCGTCTTTCTCGGTTATGCCGACTACCTCGTCAGCCCGGAAAGCGGCACGCTCGCGCGTGTTGCGGACAGCGGACTCGGTATCCTCCGTCACGCCGACCACCAGGGTTTTGGCCATTGCCTGGCCGGATTTCAGGGCGCTGTCGCCGCCCTGGCCGGAGATCCCTCGCCGCTGATCCTGGTCAAGACCGACGCGCGTTCGACTGTTCACCGTGCGGCCTACCTCGACTTCATCGGCGTCAAACGTTATGACGCTGCCGGCCAGGTCATCGGCCTGCGTGCTCTGGTCGGTCTGTACACGGCGCATGTCTATCACGTGGCGGCAACCGACATTCCGATCCTGCGTCGCAAGATTTCTGCAGTCAGGGAAGCCATCGGCTTTATCCCGCGCAGTCACCGCGAAAAAACCCTGCTCAATGTCCTCGAAACCTATCCCCGGGATGAGTTGATCGAAATCGCGCAAGGCGACCTGATGGCCGCTGCGCATGGCATCGTTTCGCTGCACGAACGCGAGCAGGTGCGCGTCTTCATGCGTAACGACGCCTGGGGGCGCTACGTTTCGGTGATGGTGTACATGCCGCGCGATCATTTCGACACCCGCTTGCGCAAACGAATTTCGGCGCTGCTGAATGAAACCTTGGTCGCCGAAAGTGTCGATTTCTTTATCATGCTCGGCGAATCGCGGCTGGCGCGAATCCACTTCATCGTCCACACCCCGCTTGGCACCACCTACGACTACGACGCCGAGGCCATCGAGAGACAGGTTGCGCGCATCGTTCGTGGCTGGGCCGACGAACTGAAACACAATCTCATCGGGCATTATGGCGAGGAGCGGGGCAATGCCCTCTTGCGCCGCTACGGTTCCGAATTGCCGCAGTTCTATCAGGAGCGTGTCACGCCCGCTTCTGCGGTGTCCGACCTCGAACGTCTGGAGGCAGCTGAAAGCAGCGGTCGGGTCGAAGTGAAGCTTAATGCCGCGCAAGGCGACGACGGCTCGCACCAGCACGTGAAACTGTTCCGCCGCGGTCGCCCGCGGCCGCTGTCGGCGATCCTGCCCATTCTCGAAAACCTGGGGCTGACGGTGCTTTCGGAGCAACCGTTCAAGTTGCCACTGAGTGATCTGCACGTCGCAGATTTCGCTGTCCAGCTACCTGACCCGGCGGCACTCGATGACGACAGCACGCGGCGAGCCTTCGTCGAATTGCTCGAAAGCCTGCTTCGCGACGAGGCCGAGAACGACGGCTTCAACCGGCTGGTCCTGCTCGCTGGTCTCAACGGCCGCCAGATCGGCATTCTACGCGCCTACCGACGCTATCTGCTGCAGGCCGGTCTGCCCTTCAGCCAGGCTTATATTGAGCAATGTCTGGCAACACATTTCAGTATCACCCGTGGCCTGGTGGACCTCTTCGAAGCGCTCTTCTCGCCAGCCGCCGACGACGCGCGTGCGAAAGCTATTTCCGAGGAACTGAACGCGGCCTTGCTGCAGGTCAGTAATCCCAACGACGACCGCATCCTCGCCGCCATGCAGACGGTCATCGCAGCAACCCTGCGGACCAATGCCTACCAGTCAGCCATTGACGGCAAGGCCAGGGATTATCTGTCCTTGAAGCTTTCGTCGCGCGATATCCCCTTCCTGCCTGAGCCAGCGCCGCTCTACGAGATTTTTGTCTATAGCGATCGCGTCGAAGGGGTGCACCTGCGCGGTGCGCGGGTGGCGCGCGGCGGTTTGCGCTGGTCCGACCGGATGGAAGACTTCCGTACCGAGGTGCTTGGTCTGGTCAAGGCCCAGATGGTCAAGAATGCGGTGATCGTTCCGCTGGGTTCGAAAGGGGGCTTCGTCTGCAAGCGGCCGCCACCGGCCAGCGACCGGGAAGCTTTCCAGGCCGAAGGGATTGCCTGCTATTCGACTTTCATCCGCGGTCTGCTCGATCTGACCGACAACCTGGTGGACGGCCAGGTCGTTCCGCCACGCGGCGTGCGCCGTCGTGACGGTGATGACGCCTACCTGGTGGTCGCCGCCGACAAGGGGACAGCGACCTTTTCGGACATCGCCAACGGCATTGCCATCGAATACGGCTTCTGGCTTGGTGATGCTTTCGCCTCGGGCGGTTCGGTCGGTTACGACCACAAGAAAATGGGTATCACCGCCCGCGGCGCCTGGGAAGCGGTTAAACGGCATTTCCGGGAGCTGGGCCTGGATACGCAAACGCAGCCGTTCACGGTCGTCGGCATTGGCGACATGTCGGGAGACGTCTTTGGCAATGGCATGCTGCTCTCGCCACAAATCAGGCTGATTGCCGCTTTCGATCACCGCCACCTGTTCCTCGATCCGAATCCGGATCCGGCGCCGAGCTACGCCGAGAGGCAGCGGCTGTTCGCGCTGCCGCGGTCCTCGTGGTCGGACTACGATCGGGCGCTGATTTCCACGGGCGGCGGCATCTGGTCGCGCAGCGCCAAGGCCATTCCGCTGTCGCCAGAAGTGCGTTCGTGGCTGGGTACTGCAGCGATCCAGCTGCCTCCGCACGAGTTGATCAAGATCATCCTGCAGGCACCGGTCGATCTGCTTTACAACGGTGGTATCGGGACCTACGTCAAGGCCAGTAGCGAGAGTCATCAGGAAGCCAATGATCGTGGTAACGACGTTTTGCGGGTCGATGCCAGCCAACTGCAGGCGCGGGTGATTGGTGAAGGCGGCAACCTCGGGCTGACTCAGCCCGGCCGTATCGAGTTCGCGCTGCACGGCGGCCGCATTTTCACCGACGCCATCGACAACTCGGCGGGGGTGGACTGCTCCGACCACGAGGTCAACATCAAGATCCTGCTCGCCGGCCTGATCAGTCGTGGTGACGTGACCGGCAAGCAGCGCGACACCCTGCTCGCCTCGATGACCGACGAGGTCGGGCGCCTGGTGCTGGCCGACAACTATCAGCAGACGCAGGCGATTGCGCTTGAAGCGGCGGCGGGCGTTGAGCTGATCGAAGCGCACGGACGTTTCATCCGCACTCTGGAAGCCAAAGGTGCTTTGCGCCGCGCCATCGAGTCATTGCCTGACGACAAGCGCCTGGCCGAGCGTGCGCAGCAAGGGCGGGGTCTCAGTGCACCGGAGCTCTCGGTTCTCCTGGCCTATGCCAAGATCACGCTGAAGGAAGCCATTCTGGCTTCGGAGCTGCCCGACAACAAGGATGTTTACGAGTTGCTGGTGAACTACTTCCCTGCCGCTGTGCTCGGACAGTGCAGCGATTTGCTGCCGGCGCACCCCTTGAAGCGTGACATCATCACCACCCAGCTGGTCAATCGTCTGGTTAACCGAATGGGGACGATCTTCGTCATGGAAGTCAGTGACGAGACCGGCGCTTCACCGGCGCAGGTCGCCGGCGCCTGGTACGCCGCCAGCAGTGTGCTCGATACTGAAGCACTATGGCGTGAGGTCGAGTCCCTGGACCTGGCAGTCGACGCGGCTGTGCAGATGGCCCTGATGGTCGAGTTGCGGACGATGACCGGCGCCGCGACACGGCTGATGGTGACGCAGCATGTCGGCGGCGCTTCGATCGGCGAAATGGTTGCCGAGTACCGGCCGGCGGTCGTCAACTGCATGGACAGTGTTCGAGCCGCCGGGAGCGGGGCGCAGGGCCTTACAGCATTGCTCGAAGCACGTGCGCAGATCGTCGCCGCGTTCGAGTTGGTGAATCTTGCGCGTGCCTGTGCCTTCCCCTTGGCTCAGGTTGCCGGCGCACTCCGCGAACTGGCCGAGAAGCTCGACCTGGACTGGCTGGGTGCTGCGATCAATCGACTTCCTGCCGGCAACCGCTGGCAGGCACGGGCACGTGCTCAGCTCTCGGCCGAGTTGACCGCTCTGCGCCAGCAGCTCTTGCAGCAGGTGTTGGGCGGCTGCATGCAGCCTACCGAGCAGGCGAGTGCCGTGATTGACGAACTGAAGAGCAACGTGCCGCAGGATCTGGCCATGCTCTCGGCGGGTCTGGCAGAAGCCAGGCGCCTGCTGGCTTCCTGAAGCGATCGAGGCAGGTGCTCCCGTGCGTGTTGCGGGAGCGCCTGCCTGTGCCTTGCTTGCCCGGCAACGGGGTCCATGCACCGTTCTGGCGGCCATAATTATGAATTGCGCCGCGACCCGGGAAGGGTTTTGGTGTAGAATTGCTTGCCCGCTGCGAGGCCTTCACGGGCTCGCAAATCCCCTCAGGATCCTTGATGCCGCTGCCCGCACCCACTGCCGAACGCACCCGTATGCATGTCCGCAGCGTCCAGCTCGACGGCTACAAGCGTAATGATGGTTGTTGGGATATCGAGGCACGACTGGTGGACGTCAAGGATCACGACTATCCGCTGTCGTCGGGCCTGCGCAAGCGGGGCGAAGCGGTGCACGACATCTCGGTGCGGGTGGCCATTGATGCCCAGATGAATATCCTGGAGGCGGTGGCCTGTATCGATGCGATGCCGTATAGCGGATATTGCGATCAGATTGCTCCCGATTACTCGCAGCTGATCGGCCTAAATCTCTTTCATGGCTTCCGGACGGCAGTCAAGAATCTATTCCGTAGCACGCGTGGGTGCTCGCATATCAGCGAGCTGGTGAGCTTCTTGCCGACCGCGGCGCTGCAGACCTTCGCCAGTGATGTGCGCGACAACGACGATAGCGGGCATAAGCCCTATCAGCTTGATCGTTGCCACGCCCTGGAGTCGCATTCGGACGCGGTTCGGCGCTATTACCCGCGCTGGTACCGTGGCCAGAAGCCCGGGTAGGATGTTCTGCCTGCGGTTCGTTACTTTCGTTCCACTCGTTACACTGGTTACACTTCGCAACCTTAACTCAAGCAAGGAAAGCGCATGAAAATTCACGAATATCAGGGTAAGCAACTCCTGAAGAAATTCGGCGTTGCCGTTCCGCGCGGGGTCTTCTGCCAATCCGTCGATGAAGCGGTCAAGGCAGCCGAATCCCTGGGAGGCAATCTCTGGGTCGTCAAAGCCCAGATTCACGCTGGCGGTCGTGGTAAAGGCGGTGGTGTGAAGGTCGCCAAGTCGCTGGACGAAGTCCGCGAGTTTGCCGGCCAGATTCTCGGCATGCAGTTGGTGACGCACCAGACCGGTCCGGTCGGCCAGAAAGTCCGCCGCCTGCTGATCGAAGAGGGTGCCGACATCCGCAAGGAGTACTACGTTGCCGCGCTGACCGATCGTACGACGCAGACGGTGGCGATAATGGCTTCTTCCGAAGGCGGTATGGATATCGAGAAGGTCGCTCACGATACCCCGGAGAAAATCCTCAAGGTCTTCGTCGACCCCGAGGAAGGCTTGAGCGCCAAGCAGGCAGCTGAACTCGCCACGGGCATTGGCGTCCCCGCCGCATCGGTCGACAGCGCTGTCAAGGCGCTGCAGGGGCTCTTCAAGTGCTACATGGAAACCGACGCCTCGCTGGCCGAGATCAACCCGCTGATTCTGGAAGGTGATGGCAACATCAAGGCCATCGACGCCAAATTCAACTTCGACTCCAATGCCCTCTATCGGCAGCCCGAGATCATGGCTTTCCGCGATCTCGACGAAGAGGACCCTGACGAGCTCGAGGCATCCAAGCACGATCTTTCGTACATTTCGCTTGACGGCAATATCGGCTGCCTGGTGAATGGTGCGGGTCTGGCCATGGCGACCATGGATACCATCAAGCTCTTCGGTGCCGAGCCAGCCAACTTTCTCGACGTTGGTGGTGGCGCAACCACCGAAAAAGTCACCTCGGCGTTCCAGATCATGCTCAAGAATCCCAAGGTCAAGGGAATTCTGGTCAACATCTTCGGTGGCATCATGCGCTGCGACACGATCGCCACGGGCGTCGTTGCGGCAGCCAGGGAAACACACATCGCGGTCCCGCTGGTGGTGCGCATGAAGGGAACCAACGAAGATATCGGCAAGAAGATCCTGAGCGATTCCGGTCTGCCAATCATCACTGCGGATTCAATGGCTGATGCCGCCACCAAGATCGTTGCTGCGGTCAAGTAAGGAGCCAACATGTCGATTCTGATCAACAAAGACACCAAAATCATCACCCAGGGCATGACCGGCAAGACCGGGCAGTTCCACACCGAGAAGTGCCAGGAGTACGCCAACGGCAAGAATTGCTTCGTCGCCGGCGTCAACCCCAAGAAAGCCGGCGAGAGCCTGATGGGTATTCCGATCTTTGGCACGGTCAAGGACGCTGCTGCCGAGACCGGCGCCACTGTTTCGGTGATCTACGTACCGCCGCCAGGTGCGGCTGCCGCAATCTGGGAAGCTGTCGAAGCCGACCTTGATCTGGTGGTCTGCATTACCGAAGGCATTCCGGTCCGCGACATGCTGATGGTTCGCAACCGGATGAAGAAACGTGAAGCTGCCGGCGGCAAGAAGACCCTGCTGCTTGGCCCGAACTGTCCTGGCGTAATCACCCCGGATGAAGTCAAGATCGGCATCATGCCTGGTCACATCCACCGCAAGGGTCGCATCGGCGTTGTTTCGCGCTCTGGCACTCTGACCTACGAGGCCGTTGGCCAGCTGACCGAAATCGGTCTTGGCCAGACCACCGCCGTGGGTACCGGTGGCGACCCGATCAACGGTCTCAAGCACATCGACATCATGCGTCTGTTCAACGACGATCCTGATACCTATGCGGTGATCATGATCGGTGAAATCGGTGGTCCCGACGAAGCCGACGCTGCCGTGTGGTGCAAGGCGAACATGAAGAAGCCGATCGTTGGCTTCATCGCCGGCGTTACCGCTCCTGCAGGCAAGCGTATGGGCCACGCTGGCGCGCTGATTTCCGGCGGCGCAGATACCGCTGACGCCAAGCTCGCGATCATGGAAGAGTGCGGCTTCACGGTGACCCGCGATCCGTCGGAAATGGGCAAGCTGATCAAGAAGCTGATCTAGGCGCAGCCATCTGGCTGAAGTCCAGCCAAGAAAAAAGGCAGACTGCGGTCTGCCTTTTTTCTTGGCGATTGCCTTGTGCTGATTGGCGCAGGCCATTTGCCGGTAGAATCGGCGCTGCAGGCTTTCTGCGAGTTTGATGTTGCGGGCAAGACAAGCCCGCGCATCGCCAAAATTGCCAGTATTACGCGCGTTACGGATGCGAGAACAAAATGGCCCTGTTCCTGACTGAAAAAGAGGTTGAGCAGCTGTTGACCATGCCGCTGGCGTTGGCGGCGGTCGAGGCTGCGCATCGCCAGCTTTCGACCACGGCGGCCTGCGATGTGCCGCGGCAGAGGACGCGCCTGCCGCAGACGACGCTGCATATCCTGCAGGGGGCCTTGCCGCAGCTCGACGCCATTGGCTACAAGGCCTATACCAGCAACCGCTCGGGCGTGCGCTTTCTGGTCCACCTGTTCCAGGCCTCGACCGGCCGCCTGCGGGCGGTGATCGAGGCTGACCGCCTGGGTATGATGCGTACCGCTGCCGCGGCCGGCGTCGCCACCCGCTTTCTGGCCCGAGCCGATGCGCAGGTCGCGGGTATCTTTGGTGCCGGCTGGCAGGCGGAGGGGCATATTGAGGCGATTGCCGCCGTGCGCCAGTTGCGACTCGTCAAAGTGTACGCCCGTCGCGCCGAGCGACTGGCTGAATTCTGCACGCGCATGGCAGACCGTCTCGGTATCGAAGTCGTCGCGGCTGCGTCGCCCGAAGAGGTGGTGCGCGGTAGCGATATTGTCAGTACCATCACCACCGCGTCGACGCCGCTGTTCGACGCCGAGTGGCTATCGCCGGGAACGCACATCAATGGCGCCGGCTCCAATTCGCTGATCCGCCGCGAAATCGGCGAAGACGTTCTGAAGCGTTGTTCGCTGATCATCGTTGACAGTGTTCAGACGGCACTCTGTGAAGCCGGAGACCTCTTGCCCTTGTTCGAGAAAGGGCGCCTGCAGGCGCGTTCCCTGGTCGAGCTCGGGGACGTGGTCTGTGGTCGGCATCTGGGACGTTCGACGGCTGCCGAGATAACGCTCTTCGAATCACAGGGCATGGCCGTTCAGGATCTGGCGCTCGCCGTCCGTATCGAGGCGCTTGCACGTGAGCGTGGTCTGGGTCTCGAATTGCCTTTTGGAGGCTAGTGTTGGCACAATGTCTGCGGTCCGGAGCGCCTGAGCGCTTGAAGCGTTTCTCGCAGCACGAGCCGTGAGTGAAGTGTAGCCGCGTTGGCATGCCGAGCAGTGGTTATGGGGAGAAGACGTGACAAACAGTCTCTTGGGTGCGCTGGAAATGGCTACGCGCACCGACCCCGGACTGGTACGGGGACAGAACGAAGATTCGGTTTTTGCTGACGCTGCACTGGGCCTGGCAATCCTGGCCGACGGCATGGGTGGCTACCAAGCTGGTGAAGTAGCCAGCAGCATGGCGACGGAACTCCTGTCGAGCGGGCTAGCACGAGCATTCAAGGCCTGCGCGGCGCATACCGCTGATCCTGACACAGGGAAATTGTTTGCCGAGCGAGCGCTGCTTGAACAGATCGCCGTGGTCAACTCGGCCATCTATAGTGCCGCGGAGGGTCAGTCGCGCTTCGGCGGCATGGGTACTACCTTGGTTGCCGCTGTCTTTTGCGACGACCAGATGGTGGTTGCGCATATTGGTGACTCGCGCCTGTATCGCCTACGTGGCGAGGAGTTCGTCGCTTTGACGCACGACCACTCCTTTCTGCAGGAACAACTCGACTGCGGTGAAATCTCGGCCGAAGAAGCGCGCTACTCGGTCAACCGCAATCTGGTGACGCGTGCCGTTGGCGTTGATCCAGAGGTGGAGGCCGAGGTGCATTGGCACTCGGTTTACGCGGGCGATGTTTACCTGCTGTGTTCCGACGGCCTCTACGACATGCTCGAAAAAGGCGAGGTTCAGCTCTTGTTGGAGAGGTTTGGCGCCAATCTTGAACTCGCTGCCACGCAGTTGCTACAGCTCGCCAACGACAACGGTGGGGATGACAATATTTCGGTAGTGGTGATCAAGGTCTTGCGCGAGTTTCCAGCTGCTCCGGGGCGCTGGGCGAAGCTCTGGTCGTGGTTTAAATAAGGACGAAACAGGCGATGGCAAAGCTCATTCTCAGCATGGATGGTCTGGTACTCAAGGAAATCCCGCTGCTCAAGGAGCGCATGAGTATTGGCCGCAAGGCGCACAACGACATCCAGATCGACAACATGGCGATCAGCGGTGAACATGCAGCGGTGGTGACCATTCTCAACGACTCTTTCCTTGAGGATCTAAACAGCACCAACGGTACATTGGTCAACGGCCAGTCGGTCAAGAAGCATTTCCTCAAGGACGGCGATGTGATCGAACTGGGCAAGTACAAGATGAAATACCTGGTCGCAGCGGTGGCTCCCGGCGAAACGGCAGACTACGACAAAAGCATGTTGTTTCGCTCAGGGCCGCTGCCCGATGTGGGCACGCTGGGCGATCCGCTGGCTGCTGCCGCGGGGGGGCGGCCGGTCGCTGCAGCGGTCGGCACAGCCACTCCTGCTGCCGCCATCCACTTGCTCAGCGGCTCCAACGCTGGCCGCGAACTGCTGCTGACCAAGACCCTGACCACGCTTGGCAAGCCTGGCTTGCAGGTCGCCGTGATTGCCAGGCGGCCGCATGGCCACTTTCTGACACACGTCGAGGGCGCCAGCTTCCCGACCGTGAACGGGCAGGCGCTTGGCGCACAGGCGCATCGTCTCGAAGACCATGATGTGCTCGAAATTGCCGGCGTGCGAATGGAATTCGTTATCAAGGCCTGACGGGTGTCGTTTGCTGCTTGCGTGGAGCGCGTGGCGCCCTCACTCTGGCAGCCAGGCGGCAGAAACCGAGCACGGAGGGTGCAGCGGAGCGCTCATGAAAGTCAGTATTCTGGGCTGTAGCGGTGGAATTGGCGGCTGCCATTTACGAACCACGTCAATGCTGGTCGACGACGACATCCTCGTCGATGCCGGAACCGGCGTCGCGGACCTGTCGCGCGCGCAGCTGGCCCGCATCGATCATGTTTTCTTGACCCATTCGCATCTCGATCACATCGCTTCGCTGCCCCTGCTGATCGATTCAGTCAGCGATCTGCGCGAGAAACCGCTGCGGGTTTATGCGACGGCGGCAACTTTGGCGATCATTGCCAAGCACATTTTCAACTGGGCCATCTGGCCTGATTTCAGCGTTATCCCGAGTCGTGAGAATGCAGTCATGCAGTACCAGACTATCGATCTGGGGCGCTCGGTCCGCCTCGGAGCGCGGACGATTACCGCGTTGCCCGCCGAGCATACTGTTCCTGCGGTGGGTTATCAGCTTGACTCGGGGTCGGGCAGTCTGGTGTTCACCGGTGATACAACGGTCAATGATTCCTTCTGGCCGGTGGTCAACCGCATTGCCAATTTACGCTATCTGTTGATCGAAACGGCCTTCGCAAACCGCGAACAGCGGCTGGCCGAGATTTCCAAACACCTTTGCCCGAGCATGCTCGCCGATGAATTGCACAAACTGACGATCAAGCCGGAGATTTATATTAGCCATCTCAAGCCAGGCCAGGCCGAATTGACCATGGCGGAAATCGAAGCCTGCGCCAGCGACTTCCGGCCAACGCGGCTGCAGAACAATCAGATTTTCGAATTCTGATGTTCTGAGGTTCTCAACAGCCGGCGGCGACTGGCAACTGGCTTGCCGTGAATCGGGCGGCTGCGGGGATGATATCGTCAAGCAGAAGTGGTTCTTGCGCCTGCGTAATGGGCAGTGAATGCGGGCCGTTCGTGGCGGAGGTCGGCGCGCCGCGCTGATCCCCTCTTGGCGGGCGCGAGTTGCTGGCTTTACGGGCGCTTCTCGCCAAGGCCGGTTGCTGGCGGTGCTCGGCAACGTCAATGCTTCTCCATGACGGCGTTTGTCGCAAGCTCCTGCTCGTTGTTGTGGCGGCCGTGACATGCAAGTCGGATGCGTGACTTTCATGGTCAGAGGTGTCTCAAGCTGTCATGACCGCCTGGCTGCGGGGCGAGCGAAATCCGGCGATTTTTGTCGATATATATCAAAGTGTTATAGAATCCCCCATCTTTTTGTGTGCGATGCCCCTAAAGAAATGCTGCGAACTGTGCGTTATTCCTCTTGTTGAGCGCACCGAAGCAAGTATTCTCCTTCCATTCACAGGGGCCTTGCGACGATCGGCAGCACTTGAGCGCTGCTTGCCGCCAGGCAGCACTACCACCTGCCCATCGTTCTTATGATTTGGGCATGCGGCGTGACGGCGGGCTGCCCACGTTACCGAGGAGCTGTGGCACGCGAACGTGGACCAGAAGTAACAGGCAATGCTGGCCGGGCGCAAGGCTTTCGCGGCTCGGGACAATTCAACTATACTGTGGCGCGCTTTACGATACCCGTCAGCGCAATGTCGTGGGGATTTGCCGCATTCCGCTTCCAGGCCGGCGGCTACAAAAGGAGAGGGTCATGGTTTCACGCTTGCATCATGTTGTTGGCGCTGCGTTGCGTTGGCTTGTGTTGGGCGCTGTCGGCGCACTTGCCGTTGGCTGCGCGTCGTCCGACTTTCCGCCCGCCCCGGAGGTCGCCGCTTCACCGGATTATCGCTACCTTATCGGGCCTGGCGACAACGTGAATATAATTGTCTGGCGCAACCCCGAGCTTTCCATGTCGGTTCCCGTACGTCCCGATGGGATGATTGCCGGCCCCTTGATCGAGGATATGCCGGCGATGGGCAAGAGCCCAACGACGCTGGCGCGTGATATGGAGAAGGCGCTCGGCGTTTTCATCCGCGATCCGGTGGTGACGGTCGTGGTCACCGGCTTTGTCGGCAGCCAGAGCGAGCAGATTCGCGTCGTTGGTGAAGCGTCGAAGCCGCAGGCCCTCCCCTATCGCCAGAAGATGACGCTGCTTGACGTCATGATTGCGGTCGGCGGCTTGACCGATTTTGCCGATGGTAACAGCGCCACCTTGCTACGCGCGTCCGACGACAATAAACAGTACGCCGTTCGCCTTACGGATCTGATCCGCCGGGGCGATATTTCGGCCAACGTTGATGTCAAGCCTGGTGATGTGCTGATCATTCCTCAGAGCTGGTTCTGATGATGACCTGGGATGTCCGTTGATGCCTGCCTTGACATGTTTCCTCCGCTGCCGGTGACTTTCGTAATCTCGCCGACACTCCTCAAACCGATACCGATAGAGTCTGAATCCGATGGATGAACTGCTTCGACAAGCGACAACAATATTGCTCGGCATGTGGAAGCGTCGTTGGCTGGGGATCATCGTCGCCTGGATCGTTGCACTGGCGAGCGTGGCGGCGGTACTGGCGATACCCGACAAGTACGAGGCTTCGGCACGAGTTTTCGTCGATACCCAGACGATCCTGCGCCCGTTGATGTCCGGGCTGGTTACGCAACCCAATATCGACCAGCAGGTGATGATGCTGAGCCGCACGCTGATCACCCGGCCGAATGTGGAAAAGCTGATCCGTATGGCAGATCTCGACCTCGGAGTCGAGTCGAGGGCCGCGCGCGACGCGCTGGTAGAGAAGCTGATGGCATCGCTCAAGATTGCCAATACCTCGCGCGACAATATCTATAACATCAACTATCGCGACACGCAGCCAGAGCATGCGAAGCGCGTGGTGCAGTCGTTGGTCTCGATTTTTGTCGAGTCGAACCTCGGTGACGCGCGCAAGGACTCGGAATCGGCGCGCAGATTCATCGACGAACAGATCACGGTCTACGAAAAAAAGCTCCGAGAGGCGGAGGCCAGGCTGAAAGAGTTCAAGTTGCGCAACCTGGAAACCCAGAGTACCGAGGGCAAGGACCACTTCACTCAGATGAGCGAGGCCGGCAGGCTTCTCGAGCAGAGCAAGCTCGCTTTGCGTGAGGCCGAACAGTCCCACGAAGCGCTCACCCGCCATCTCCTCGGCGACGAGCCGTCACTCCTGCCTGCCCCATCAGTGCAGGAAAACATCTCTGGAGTGTCGATCCCTGAGATCGACAGCCGACTGGACGCCATGCAGCGCAATCTCGACGCCATGCTGCAGCGGTTTACAGAAAAACACCCGGATGTGCTCAGTGCCCGCCGCCTGATCAAGGAGCTCGAAGAGCAGAAACGGGAGCAGATCACGGCCCGGCGCCTGGCGGCAGCGTCGAACCCCTCGACGTCGATGTCGACCAATCCGGTGCACCAGCAACTGGCAATTTCGGTATCCGAGGCCGAGGCGACCATTGCCGCCCTGCAGACCCGCGTCGCGGAGTATCAGGCGCGCTACGACCGCATGCAAGAGGCGGTCAAACTGATGCCGCAGATCGAGGCAGAGTTTGCCCAACTCAACCGTGACTACGAGATCAACAAGAAAAACTACGAGCAACTGGTTCAACGTCGTGAGTCGGCCAACATGGGTAGCGAGATCACTAACACCGTCGGGGTTGATTTCCGACTGATCGACCCGCCGCGTGTTTCACCGAAGCCGGTCGCGCCGAATCGTAGCCTGTTCCTGCCGCTGACGCTGCTTCTTGCCCTGGCTGCTGGCGTGGCTGTGACCTTTGCCACCAGTCAGCTTCGGCCGACATTCTTCGATTCGCGCACCCTGCGGGAAGCGTGCGGCCTGCCTCTTCTAGGGACGGTGTCCCTGCTCACCAATGAAAAAATGAAACGTAGCCAGCGCCGCGATCTGATCCGTTTTTCTGCGGCCTGCATCTCGCTGGTCGGTGCCTATGCTGCGGGGCTTCTTGCCTTGTTCCTTTTTTCCGTCCGTACTGCCTGAGGAAAAGCGATGAGCCTCATTGAACAAGCGGCGAAGCGTTTGGCACAGCTGCGCAACGCGGGTGTGGAAAGCGGCGACTCCTTCGCTGACGCCGCCGAGCCACGACCTTTGGCAGCCCAGGCTGAGCTTGCGGCAGTGGCGCGAGTCGAGGCGATTGCGGACCTCAAACGTCAGCGTGCCGAGATGTCGACAAGCAAGGCTCCGCTAGCGAATGTGCCGGCTTCGCGGCGCATCGAAATCGACCTGAATGCGCTGGCGACCAGCGGTCTGATCAGCCCGGATGCGCCGCGCTCGCAGATTGCCGATCAATATCGGGTGATCAAACGGCCCTTAATTGCCAACGCCATGGGTAAGGGTGCCACGCCAGTCAAGCGCGGCAACCTGATCATGGTCACCAGCGCGGTTGCCGGTGAAGGCAAGAGTTTTTCGGCGATCAATCTGGCGATGAGCATCGCCATGGAGATGGACAACACAGTGATGTTGGTTGATGCCGACGTACCGAAGCCTTCGGTGCTTAAGATGCTTGGTTTGCCGCCATCGCGCGGCCTGCTCGACGTGTTGACCGACGACTCGGTTGATCTCTCGCAGGTGTTGATGAAGACCAATGTCGAAACACTGACTCTTCTACCGAGCGGTACGCAGCACGCGCGGGCGACCGAGCTTCTGGCCAGCGGCGTGATGGTCGACTTGCTCGATGAGATGGCTAACCGCTATCCGGATCGGATCATCATCTTTGATTCGCCACCGCTGTTGTTGACCACCGAATCGCGAGTGCTGGCTACACACATGGGGCAGGTGGTGGTGGTCGTGAAAGCAGAAAGCACGGCTTGCAGAGACGTCAAGCACGCCCTGGCTGCCATTGAGTCGTGCCCGGTAAAGCTGATGCTGCTCAACCAGGCGCGCGCTAGCAGCCAGGATGGATACGGCTATGGCTATGGCTATGGCTATGGGTATGGTTATGGTTATGGTTCAGACGGTGCTTGATCAAGGTCCGGCCGCGTGCGTCGCACATGGCCAGAGGCGACAGACGCTTGCTCTTGATGGTGACGCTTTACTCGCCTGGGGTCGGCGTGCGCTTCGGCGCCCGGGCTTGGTTTCGCCGCTGGTCATCGCCCTGGCCTGCGCCGCCACACCGGCGCAGGCCGCGAACTGGACGATACAGCCGTCGATTCAGGTCATGGAGACCTTGACCGATAACCTCTACCTCTCTTCATCGTCGGACAAGACGGGCGATCTGGTGACCGGCATTACGCCTGGCATCTCAATCAAAGGCGAGGGTAGTCGCGCCAAGCTTCGTCTGGCCTATGGCTATACCGAGCAACTCTATCTCAGGGAGAGCAACCAGAGGAATTCACAGAATTCCCTGAGAGCCATCGGCGCGCTTGAGGCCGTTGAGGACTTTTTCTTCATCGACGCCACGGGGACCATCTCGCAGCAGTATCTTTCAGCCTTCGGTGCCGTTTCGCCGAGCACCGCCAACGTCAATAACAACCAAACCGAGACCTCGAACTACTCCCTGTCGCCGTACGTCCGAGGCACCATGCTGGGGCGGGTGGATTACCTCGTACGCTACCGTCGCAGCACGACCAGCTCGCAGTCAGACCTGGCCTCGGACTACGACGTCAGTGAGTGGTCGGGCGTTCTCGATGGTACGACACGTTGGAGTCACCTCACCTGGGCGCTCGATGCGAGCCACGTGCAAAACACCTATTCGCGTGGCCGCGATACCGATGGATCGCACTATGGCATTACCTTGTCGTACCGCTTCAATCCGCAGTTTCAGGTTTCTCTTCTTGGCGGGCGGGAATCCAACGATTACGTCACTCTGGATCAGGAGACCAACTACACCCGCGGTTTCGGTGTCGACTGGACACCCGACTTGCGCACCCAACTTGCTGCGAAGGTTCAAAACCGTTTCTTCGGAACGGGTTACAACGTCAATTTCAGTCACCGCATGCGCCGCTCGCTGGTGACCTTTGTGGCCAGCCGGGATGTTACATCGCAGCCATCAGGGGTCTCGAATACAGGGCTGGGCAGTAACTACGACGCCAGCTATGCGCTCATCGCGGCAAGTAATCCCGAGCTCTCTCCCAGCGAGATAGCGGCGCAGACGACCGAGTCTCTGCAAAGCAGAGGGCTACCGGCGGATGGTACGGTGGTCAATGGTTACCTGACGGATCGCCAGCAAGTACAGGAGTTGCAGCAGCTCTCATTCGCCATGCTGGGTGTTCGAAATACGGTCACGCTGACGGCGACGCGCAGTGAGCAACAGCCTTTGGGTCTGGTCAACGGTGTGACCGACGATTTTTCGCTTCCGGACAGGGTTCTTCAGCAAGGCGTTGGCATTTCCTGGGGGCATAAGCTCACAGGTTTATCATCGTTGTCCCTTTCTCTCAGCCAACAACGGAGTACGGGCAATACGGCCGGTTCGCCTGAAACCGAAACGCAGTACGCGAATCTGCAGTTTTCTACCCGTATTGGGCCGAATACCAGCGCCAATGTCGGTGCGCGTCGGGTGATTTCCAGTGGTGTAAGCAGTTATACAGAGAGTGCGCTGACCGCTGCACTCTTCCATAGTTTTTGATCGGTCGTCATGTACGAATCTTTCTATGGCTTGACCAGCAAGCCTTTCCAGCTGAACCCTGACCCCAGCTTCTATTACGCTTCCAAGCAGCACCGGCGGGCCATGGCCTACCTCGAGTATGGCCTGAATCAGAACGAAGGTTTCATCGTCGTCACCGGCGAGATTGGTGCCGGCAAGACGACGATCGTCCGCGGTCTGCTCAATGACCTCGACGCGGACAAGGTGGTCGCTGCGCAGCTGGTCAGTACCCAGCTCGACGCCGAGGACACGCTGCGCATGGTCGCGGCGGCCTTTGGCGTCGGCGGCAAGAACGTTGGCAAGGCGGAGCTGCTGCTGGCCCTGGAAGCTTTTCTGGTCGAGGTGACGAGCGAGGGAAAACGCTGTCTGCTAATTGTTGATGAAGCGCAGAACCTGACGCCGCGTGCGGTTGAGGAGCTGCGCATGCTGTCGAATTTCCAGTTTGGGACGCAGGCGCTGCTGCAGAGTTTTCTGATCGGGCAGCCGGAGTTTCGCAAGGTCATGCAGAGCCCGCAAATGAAGCAGTTGCGTCAGCGGGTAATTGCCGCCTGTCACATCGGCCCGATGGCTCAGGACGAAACACAGGCTTACATTGAGCACCGGCTGAAGTGCGCCGGAGCACAAGGTTCGCCGCGCTTCGATGCCGGTGCTTTCGAGGCGATCTTCGAGGCCAGTGGTGGCATACCGCGGCGCATCAACGCGCATTGTGATCGCCTGCTGTTGTCCGGCTTCCTGGCCGGCAAGAGTGAATTCACCCGTGCCGACGTCGAGGAAGTGGCCAGTGAGCTGAAGGAAGAAACGCAATCGGTTTCAGTCATCGCACCGAACAGCCCCGGCGATGGCAGCGAGAGTGCGGTGCATTCACAGCTGACCGAGAGCGGTATCCTCGATATCGACCTTTCGCGTCTGGAGCTCGAGCCCAATATCGCGGAGCGCGCGTCACGCGCCATTGCCGAATTGAAAAGTGGTCAGGCGGACCAACGGATGATCCGCATCGAGCGCAGCATCGTTCGCCTTGAGCGTAGCAACGCAGCGGTTCTTTCGCTGATTCAACAACTGGTCGATGCGGTTCGGGCCAAACAATGAAGGAGAGTGTGTTGGTTGAGGAGAAGTGGCCTGCTGACCTCGGTCCGGTGATCTGTGTCGTTGGCGCGCGACCGAATTTCATGAAGATGGCGCCGATCCTGCGCGCTTTGAGTGCCCACCAGCCGGCCGTGCCGGCGCTTCTGGTGCACACCGGCCAGCACTACGACAATGACATGAACGACCGTTTGTTCGTCGATTTGCGTTTGCCCCATCCGGATATCAACCTGGAAGTCGGTTCCGGGACCCACGCCCTGCAAACAGCCGACGTCATGAAGCGTTTCGAGCCGGTGCTGGACAGCCAGCGACCGTCTTGTGTTCTGGTCGTCGGTGACGTGAATTCGACGCTCGCCTGTTCGCTGGTGGCGGTCAAGAAGAACGTGCCGGTAGTGCATGTCGAAGCCGGTCTGCGCAGCCATGATCGCGCGATGCCCGAGGAAATCAATCGCCTGCTGACCGACCAGATTGCCGATCGCCTGTACACCACCGAGCGTAGCGCGTTGGCCAACCTGACCCGCGAAGGGGTCGCCGAGGAACGCGTATGCTTCGTTGGCAACGTGATGATCGACTCGCTGCTCTCGAATCTCGAGCAGGCGCAGCCGCCAGCGCGGACGCTGCAGGTGGCGGGTCGCGATGCGGCGCTGCTCGACGACGCTAATGGTTATGGGGTGGTGACGCTGCACCGGCCATCCAACGTCGATCGGGTCGAGACGCTGCAGCCGCTGCTGTCGGTGCTGCGCGAAATTTCCGAAGCGCTGCCGCTGGTCTTTGCCCTGCATCCGCGGACGCGTGCCAACGTCGAACGTTTCGGCTTGAGTGAGCTGTTGCGTAGCCCGCGCATCGTTTTGCTACCGCCGCAGGGCTACCTGGAAATGCTCGGCCTGATGGCTGGAGCCAAGCTCGTTCTTTCCGATTCCGGGGGCCTGCAGGAGGAAAGTACCGCACTCGGCGTTCCCTGCCTGACGATCCGGGAAAACACCGAACGTCCGATCACCATCGAGCAGGGGACCAATACTCTGGTCGGTTGCGACCCGCAGGCGATTCGCAAGGGGGTTGCCGAGATTCTTGCTGGCGCCGGTAAACGCGGTCGTATCCCCGAGTTCTGGGATGGCCAGGCGGCACCGAGAATCGTCGCGGATCTCGCTACCTGGCTGCTCGCGCGGCACACGCTGCGTACCGCGTAACGCTCATCACCTGTTGCGACCCACATCATCATGGACGGCATGACCGTTTCCCTCATGGTAAATTGGATAACAAGCACAAAATGCCCGGCCTGCCGATAACCAACGCCCTGACGATCGACGTCGAAGACTATTTTCAGGTCTCCGCGCTGGCCCCGTATATTCCTCGCGAGCAGTGGGATTCTCGCGAGTGTCGCGTCGAACGCAATGTCGAGCGAATTCTCCTGATGCTTGACGAAAGCCAGACCCGGGCGACCTTCTTCACGCTCGGCTGGGTTGCTGAACGCTACCCGCAGCTAGTCCGTCGTATCGTCGCCGCTGGGCACGAGCTGGCGAGTCATGGTTACGGACATCAGCGTGCCAGCGATCTCAGTGAAGCCGAGTTTTCGGCCGATATCAGTTCGGCCAAGAAGTTGCTGGAAGACATCTCGGGGGAGGAAGTCAAGGGCTACCGCGCGCCTAGTTTTTCGATCGGCGAAGCGAATCTCTGGGCCTTTGACTGTCTCGCCCGCGCCGGCTATCGCTACAGTTCGAGCATCTACCCGATTCGCCATGACCACTACGGCATGCCCAATGCACCACGTTTTGCGCATCAGGTGCGTGACGGACTACTCGAGTTGCCGGTGACCACCCTGCGCTATTTCGACCGCAACTGGCCGGCCAGCGGCGGTGGTTACTTCCGCCTGCTGCCCTACGCGCTGTCGCGCTGGTTGTTGCGGAAAGTAAACCAGCGTGATCAGCAGCCGGCGATCTTCTATTTCCATCCCTGGGAAATCGATGCCGAGCAGCCACGCATCGCCGGCATCAGCAGCAAGACCCGCTTTCGTCACTACGTAAATCTGCAGTACACCGAGGCGCGTATCAGGCGCTTGCTCGGTGACTTCAGCTGGGGACGAATGGATGAGGTATTTCTTGCTTCCGCGCTGCGGCCGCCAATGGTGAATTGATGGAAACGACAATCGAGGAAGTGGCCAGGCTGGTTGCGGCGAGTGCGCCCTTGCTCGTCAAGACACTGGATCCCGCCGACCGGCCTGCCGTTCGCCGCTGGGATGCTTTCGTCAACGGCTGCCCGGAAGCGACCTTTTTTCACAAATCCGGTTGGCAGCAAGTTCTCAAAGAGTCCTTCGGGCATCGCACGCATTTCCTGTATGCCGAGCGTTCCGGGGCGATCGAGGGTGTCCTGCCGTTGGCGCAGGTGAAAAGTGTGCTTTTCGGAAATTCCCTGGTCTCTTTGCCGTTTGCCGTCTATGGCGGGGTCGCGGCCAGCAGCCCGGCCGCGGTCGAGGCCTTGGAGCGCGAAGCGCAGGCAATTGCTACGCGCCTCGGTGTCGAGCATCTGGAACTGCGCAACCTGCAGCATCGTCATGCGGAGTGGCCGCTGCAGGATCTCTACGTGCGCTTCCGCAAGGAACTCGAACCCACGCTCGAGGCCAACATGCTGGCCATTCCACGCAAGCAGCGAGCGATGGTCCGCAAAGGGATCAAGAATGGCTTGCGCAGCGAGATCGACAAGGATTTGAGCCGCTTTTTTGTGCTCTACGCCGACAACGTTCATCGGCACGGGACGCCGGCACTTCCCAGGCGCTATTTCGAGATCTTGCAGCGCGTCTTCGCTTCCGACTGCGAGGCGCTAACTGTGGTGGACGGCAATGGCCGGCCGCTGAGTGTTGTGCTCAGTTTTTATTTTCGCGACGAAGTCCTGCCTTACTACGCCGGCGACGATGTGTCGGCGCGCCAGTTGGCGGCCAACGATTTCAAGTACTGGGAGTTGATGCGCCGCTCCTGCGAGCGCGGCCTGAAGATCTTTGACTACGGTCGCAGCAAGCAGGGTACCGGCTCGTATTCCTTCAAGAAAAACTGGGGCTTCGAGCCGCAACCCCTGTTCTACGAGTATTGCCTGTACAGCCGTGATTCAATCCCGCAAAACAACCCTGCCAACGCCAAGTACCAATTGTTGATCAAGACCTGGCGGCGGCTGCCGATTGGCCTCGCCAACTGGCTTGGTCCGTTCATTGTGCGCAACCTGGGTTAATGTGAAAGTCGCGCAAGCAACTCACGAATCTCCCTTCTCCCCGCGCGGGAGAAGGGTCGGGGAAGAGGGGGAAACGGTCATGACTTTCATGGTCCGGGGTATCCCAACATGTCATGACCGTTAGCCGTAGCGCGGAGGCCGCAGTTGTGCCAGGCCCGAGCAGCCTTGAATCGATGAAAACATGAACTCGCCAACCTTGATACCTTCGATGACTCTTGAGTATTGCCGCCTGTTGGAAGCCACGCCATGAACCAAGCCGTACTGCGTCCGACCTCGCTTGCCGCTGATCCGGGCTGGCGTGTCGCTCTCCCCACCCTGCTTCTGACCTTGCTGCTGATTCTGCTGCTCTTTCGCGAGACGGCGTTGACGATGGCCGCTATCTGGGAGCGCTCGGACACCTACGCGCATGGATTTATCGTGCCGCCGATCACACTGTGGCTGATCTGGCGGATTCGTTCCAGTCTGGCCGTGCTGGCGCCCCGGTACAGCTTTCTGGCGGTGCTCCTGTTTGCCGGCGTCGGCTTTGCCTGGCTGCTCGGCGAGGTGGCAGCGGTCAATGCGCTTTCCCAGTTTGCCCTGATAGCAATGCTGATTCTGGCCGTCCCCGCAGTCCTCGGCTGGGGAGTCGCACGGCGCATTTCCTTTCCGCTGTTGTTTCTGTTCTTTGCTGTGCCATTCGGCGATTTCACGATGCCCAAGCTGATGGAATGGACCGCGCATTTCACCATTCTTGGCTTACGTTTCTCCGGCATCCCGGTGCATGCCGAAGGCCTGAGGTTCGTGATTCCAACGGGCAGCTGGTCAGTGGTCGAGGCCTGTAGCGGCGTTCGCTACCTGATCGCTTCGGTGACCGTCGGAACACTGTTCGCATACCTCACCTATCGCTCACTGACGCGGCGGCTGCTTTTCGTTCTCGTTTCCTTCCTGGTTCCGATCATCGCCAACTGGGCGCGCGCCTACATGATCGTCATGATCGGCCATCTGTCTGGCAACAAGTTGGCGGCCGGCGTCGACCATCTGATCTACGGCTGGCTGTTTTTCGGTATCGTCATCCTGGTCATGTTCTGGATCGGTGCGCGCTGGCGTGAGGATGAGTCCGAGGACCAGCCGCAGGCGATGGCGCTCACCGGGGCGCCTGCGCTTGCGGCGACTTCGCGTTCCCTGGTCGCGGCCGTAGCCACCGTCCTCGTGAGCGGCTTCTGGAGTTTCACGCAGTTGCAGATCGAGGACAATCGCGCACCGCCGATCGGTCAGACGGCGCGTGTCGGACCGATCGCTGGCTGGGAGGCGAGCGATTCTCGCTTGTACGGCTGGCAGCCAAGCTTCGAGAATTACGCGGCGAGCAGCCAAGCCAGCTTCGAGAAGGACGGGCAGCTTGTGGGAGTCTTCCTCGCCTACTATCGCAACCAGGACGACCATCACAAGCTGGTCAGTTCGACCAATGTCCTGGTCAGGAACAACGATTCGCTGTGGGCGAAAGTGGCTGGCGGAACACGCGCGATTCCGTTTGACGAACAGGAAATCAAGGTGCGCACGGTAGTGTTGCGCGGAGAGCCGCCGCTACGGATGCTGGTTTGGCAGTGGTACTGGGTCAACGGGCGCTGGACGGCCAGCGACGCCATGGCCAAAGCCTACCTGGCGCTGTCGCGCCTGACCGGAAAAGGCGACGATTCGGCGCTGATCCTCCTCTATGCGCCGCTGGCTGTCGATGGCACCGGGGAGGCCGGAC
>Ga0209573_1000914_pt1 | contig 51984 bp, 32 predicted proteins | sample TNRBio252014_DNA_FD_185870 | JGI IMG/M metagenome (GOLD analysis project Ga0209573, IMG submission 185870) | Wastewater treatment Type I Accumulibacter community from EBPR Bioreactor in Madison, WI, USA - TNR Reactor_6/25/2014_ DNA (SPAdes)... | ecosystem: Engineered > Bioreactor > EBPR >... | reverse complement strand
TTCTTGCTGAATCAATTGAAGTAATTCACTATTACTCTCCTTTATAGTAATACTGATGCAGTTGTAGGTTTTCATTGTTGACGCTTTTCTAAGGCAAAATTAAGAAAATAAATAATGTAAATGGTATAATCTACAAAAATAGCCCCCCTAACCATTCGCCCTTGCCACTCATAAGAGGTTGATAGCAGAGACCAAAAAATGTTAATTCTAAATAGGCTCTTATTGGGGTGAGAAGAATTCGTAATTTTGGTCGTATGTTTAACCTCGAAACGTGGCGGGAGATAGCCCAAACCTTAAACAACTACCGTTGGCGTGCCTTATTGACGGCATTTGGGGTATTTTGGGGCATCTTTATGCTGGTGATTTTGCTGGCTGTCGGTAACGGTTTACAGCGCGGAACACTTCGGATGTTTGGCGGATTAGCACAAACCAGCATGGGCGTTTGGGGCGGTAAAGCCTCCTTACCTTATAAAGGTATGAAACCGGGTAGGCGTATTGCCCCTACGGTTGAGGACATTACCGCCATGAAAACGGGTTTACCGGCGTTGAAACATATATCTCCTCAAATGTCGCCCAATACCGAGTTTACCGTTACTTATGACGCTTTTAACACGGCAGCGACCCTCTTCGGCTTGTATCCCGAATTTACCTACATTCAAGAAGTAAAAATCGGGCGGGGACGATTCATCAACGAAACCGACCTCCAATACCGTCGAAAAGTAGTGGTCATCGGTACGGATATTAAAAAGCGACTCTTCAAAACCATTGATCCTGTAGGACAATATCTAAAAATCAAAGGCATTCCATTTTTGGTTATTGGCGTATTACAACCCCGTGAAGTCGAATTTAACGTTAATAATGAGGGGCAAAGGCTTTATATCCCCTTCTCTACTTTTCAACAAGTTTTCAATCGGCACAATCGGGTAGGTTATTTCATGGCTTCTGCCAAAGAAGGTTTTTCCGGTGCGGAATTGGAACGACAAATCAAGCGTTATATGTCGCAACGCCACATTTTTGACCCCGAAGACCCCCAAGCCATGGGCTTTGATAACACAGAAAAATCTGTTCAGGAATTGCAAGGTCTTTTTACGGCGATTCGTTTTTTTACGTGGTTTGTGGGGATTGGCACACTACTGGCGGGAATTGTGGGTGTAAGTAATATCATGCTCATATCCGTGAAAGAGCGTACCCGTGAAATCGGTATCCGAAAAGCTCTCGGTGCGAAGAAATGGCACATCTTACAGATGATAATCTTAGAAGCTATGGTTTTAACGTCCTTGGCGGGCTATGTAGGATTAGTTTCGGCGGTTGGACTCATCGAATTGGTGCGCCAACAGAAGTTTAACTCTCCCTACTTTTCTAATCCTGACATTAATCTGGAGGTGGCTTTGACCGCTATCGGGGTGCTGACTTTGGCGGGAATGATCGCGGGCTTTGTGCCGGCACGCAAGGCGGCATCCGTCAATCCGATTGAGGCTTTACGATATGAATGATGATTTGAGTAAAAGTAGTGTTTATTTTTCGAGTATCTTTGCGGGAATATGAACCGACTTTTATTATTAATAGGGATCAGCCTTTTTCTACTGGCGGAGGCTTGTACCCAAACTCCTTCCACTAATACATCCGTAGGAATAAACGACCGTTCCCGTACCCCATCCCAACGGGTAAAAACAGGTGCAGAAGTCCTGATCGAACGCCAACTTTCGATGCTCAAAGGTAAAAAAGTAGCGATTGTTACCCATCCCGCTGCGGTTGTTTTCGGGAAAATACATACCGTAGATACCTTATTAAAAGCGGGGATTCAAATTGTGAAGGTTTTTGCGCCGGAACATGGCTTCAGAGGTGAAGCCGAAGCGGGTGAAAACATCAAAACAGGTAAAGATAAAAAAACGGGGCTAGCGGTCATCTCCCTTTATGGTAAAAATATGAAGCCCACCGCTACCCAACTGAAAGATGTGGATGTGGTGCTGTTTGATGTGCAGGATGTAGGTGCGCGGTTTTATACCTATATTTCTACGTTAGCGTATGTGATGGAAGCCTGTGCAGAAAATCATATACCGTTTTATGTATTGGATCGTCCAAATCCCAATGGGAATTATGTAGACGGTCCCGTGCTGGAAAAAAAGTATTCTTCATTTGTAGGAATGCACGAAGTACCCATCGTTTATGGCATGACGATTGGAGAATATGCACAGATGGTAAATGAAGAGGGTTGGATCAAACAAAAGGCTGACCTCAAAATCATTCCTATGGAGAACTATCGCCATGATCTGGAATGGGAAGCTACGGGTTTAGAATGGATACCCCCTTCGCCGAATTTACCGACTCCTTTTTCGGCAAGGGTATATCCGTTATTGTGTTGGTATGAGGCAACGGTTGTGAGTGTGGGTCGTGGTACAGATACTCCGTTTGAAGTTATAGGTTTTCCTTTGCATCAGGGGGCGGAAAAACAATGGAAAAAGGATAGTATCCTCCAAGAAAAGACTGTTCTTAAGATCGAGGGTTTGGAAGCCGAAGCCGTCCGCTTTCAACCTAAAAGCATCAAAGGCAAAGCCCTTGAACCCCTGTACCTTAATCAAACCTGCTGGGGCTTCCAAATCAAGCGTTTGCCTCCGGCGGAAGATCGTTTTCGGGCGGGTGTAGCTTTATTGGATAATATGTACCGAGAATACAATGCTTATTTTTCTAACCGAGACCGTCAACCTGCCATTCCGTTTTTTAATCCGCCCAACTACTTTGAACGCCTTTCGGGTACGCCATTGATTCGTAAATTGTTAACTGAAAGCCAAACACCCGAAGTAATCTGTAAGTCTTGGCAACAACAGGTGCATGATTTTAAGCAGATCAGAAAGAAGTATCTTAGATATAAATAAAATTATTATGCCACGCCCAACAACCAAAGCCTCCCTTTTAGCAATGAGTCAAACCAACTTTCAAGCCCTGAATGATTATATTGATAGTCTTTCGGATGAGAGTATACATACGACTTTTCCCGAAGGCACGATGAATCGGAATATCAGGGATGTATTGGCTCATCTGCATCATTGGCATCTTCTATTTTTGGAATGGTATAGGGTTGGTATGAACGGAACTATTCCCGTTATGCCGGCATTAGGTTATCGTTGGAAGGATACACCACAACTGAACCGGAAAATTTGGGAAGATTATCAAAATACCGGTTTGGATGAAATACGCAAACTGCTTTTTCAATCTCATGCCGAAATCCGGCAGATTATCACCCAACATACGGAAGAAGAACTCTTTGAAAAGCAACGCTATCCATGGACGGGGACGACATCTTTGGCATCGTATTTGATTTCGGCTACATCCAGCCATTACGATTGGGGTTTGCGATTAGTTAGAAAAGCCTTAAAATAACCTATATAGATAATATTAGTTATTATTTTATGTATTGCCGGCTTATTATTTTGTGTTTAGAAGGCTAATAATTTTGTAGCTTTGCCTACCGAAATTTTATACGAAACACTATCTTGATCGCTGATTACCTAAATATGCCCCTGCAAATGTTGATGGAAGTTGCCCCCATCGGCATCTGTATTACGGATCATAAAGGAATGTTTGTTTCGGTTAGCTCCGCTTACTGCAAGATTTATGATTATTCCAATGAAGAACTGATTGGAAATCATTTTACAATGGTTACTTTTGAGGAAGATAAGAGCTATTGGTATAATTACTACGATGATTTCTGGAAGCGAAATTTACTTTGGGGGGAAGCCGAAGTACGCCATCGTTCAGGCAAAAGGCTGTTCATCATTGCTCGTGCGCTCAAGTTGGAAGTATATAAGATCACATTTGTTTTAGATATTACGCCGATTCGGGAAGCTGAAAATGTCATTGAAAATCAGCACAAAGAAACGCTCAAACGCATCGTTCAGGGGCAGGAAGACGAGCGCAGACGCATCTCGGCTGAACTGCATGACGGCTTAGGACAGCTTCAAACCTTAGCTAAATTAGGGGTTAGTAATTTGGAACAAATAACCGAATCTAACTTGATAGATAAGGATGAAACGCGCGTGATCTTAAACCGAAGAATGTTTGACCAGTTGCAGGAACACGTCCAAAGCGTTAAGCATACCTTCCAAGATATGTATCAGGAATTGGATAAGATTATATCTAATTTACGTCCCCTTCCCTTAACGACCAGTGGCTTGATCCCCGCTTTGGAGATACTATGTAAGCGGATGTCCAAAGTTTCCACCTCCGTGATTCAATTTTTTTGCGATATAGATGACGAACTCAACATCGAGCCGGATGCCGAATTGCATCTTTATCGCATTGTGCAGGAAATTTTAAGTAATGCCGTAAAATATGCTCAAGCAAAGCATATTTTTGTGCAGTTGGTTTATGAAAAGCCAACCCTGATATTAACGGTTGAAGATGACGGCATCGGATTCAACCTGCAAGAAGCAGAAGCCAAAAAAAGGTTGGGACTTCATTCCATACGTACACGTGCTAAATTGATAAACGCTACATTGGATTTAGATACGCAACCCGATAAAGGCACTGCCTATGTTATCACTTATACATCTTAAAACTAATCAACGACCATGACCTCGACTCAATTCGCACCCTCTTTCCCGCTTAGCACCTCTGAACCCATCAAAATTTTGGTTTGTGATGACCATGACATGATCCGTCAAGCGATTGTTTCGCTACTCTATCAACAGTCATACCTAAAGGTTGTAGGCGATGTGGCAAACGGTGTCGAAGTCATGGAATTTCTGCAAAAGCAACCCGTAGATGTGGTGCTTCTTGATTTAGAAATGCCTCAGATGAATGGCACAGAAACAGCGGAACAGATAGTTAAGCATTATCCCGATACCAAAGTTTTAGTTCTTTCTGCTCATAATGATGAGTTTCTAATCGCCAACCTATTAGTTAAACGTATTCACGGATTTGTATTTAAGAAAAACGACAAAAACGAACTGTTGCATGCCATCCAAACGGTAGCCTCCGGCAAAAAGTATTTCGCGGACGACATCATGGATTTATTGCTCAACAATTTTAAGCAACCCAATCGTACTGTATCCTATAAACAGGGTATCATTCAAAAAGAAGATACACCTACGGAATCTGATGATGTTTCACAATTCACCCAACGCGAAAAGGACGTGCTTCAGCTCTTGGCGCAAGGCATGAACAGCCAAGAGATTTCGGAGACCTTAGAAATCAGCGTACATACCGTTGATGCGCATAAGCGTAATATGTTCAAGAAAGCGCAAGTACATTCCGGTGTAGCACTCATTCGCTACGCGATGGAAAAAGGCTTATTGCAAATTCAATAACCTACGGTTTGACTAATTTGATAACCGTACCCTGATCCGTTCGCAAGAAATAGATTTGTCCCGAACGGTCGGATAAATCCACTTGGTCGGTATGCTTTAGTTGCAACATTTCTGCTCCAATCATGTTATAAACCACGCCAGTTATCGGTTGAGTAAATTGAAAAACGCCCGATTCAGCAGGGTTGGGGTAAGCCAAAAATCGCGTATTGGCTTGATAATTACTTCTTGAAGTGTAACCCGGATTATAAATTTCAATGATCTTGTCATCATCCGGTTTGACTACATCGCGCCCGTTTGCTTCTTGATTGGATGTAGCGATGTATATTTTACCCATGTTACCCAAACACATTGCACGAATCCTGCCGAAATTTTGATCGAAAAGGACTGTTTCTTGGGTGATCGAATCGCCGTTTTCATTCATTTTCAGCACCCGTAGATCACGTCCTCTTAGGTTCATGGTTACCAATAAAATTGAACCTCGCCAATCAGGTATCGCCTCATGGTCATAATAAACAATAGATGAAGGAGCTAACGTTGGCGACCAAGCAATCAGTGGTTCAACAACGTTGTTGGAATCACAGTACGTTTTTTCTGCGGGTTCATCACAAAAACCCTCTACGATGGGCCAACCGTAATTTCGACCCTTCTGGATCAGGTTGACTTCATCATCCGTTTGCGCACCATGTTCCGAAGCGTAAAGCCTACCGTTTTTATCAAAACAAATTCCTTGAGCGTTTCGATGACCGAATGACCAAATATATGAATTCTGAAAAGGATTATCATTCGGGATTGATCCGTCGTCATTCATACGTAATACTTTTCCGTTTAACGCAGTGGTATCTAATGCCAGATTAGGCTGAGCGGCATCACCCGTTGTGATATACAATTTGCGGTCGGGACCAAAGACTAATCGAGACCCGTTATGGATATTCGCCGCACGAATATTATCCAAGAGTATTTGCTGATCGGTTAGGGTATCTTGGGCAGGTAGATACGTAAGCCTTACAATGCGTTCGAGGGCTTGAGCATTAATGGTACTATATACGTATGAAGCGTAAATATAAGGAGTTGTGGGAAAATAGGGATGAAAATCAAAGCCGAGTAAGCCTCCTTCACCTTGCGCTCTTACGTCCCGTAACCGATAAATCACATGTTTTGCACCGGTCAGGGTATCTATTCGTGAGAAAGTGCCGTTGCGCTCCGTAATCCATAAATAACCGTCTTTACCGAGTCGCATTTCCCAAGGAATCCGTAGGCTGTCCGCTACGACGCGGGTCTTTAAGGTCGTTTGGGCAAAAAGGGAAATGGAATCAATAGAAAATAACAGCGCAAGTAAAGTAATCAGACTTAATCTCAACATGGGTAAGCAATATTTTATCGCCACAAAACAACGATAATTACTGCAACGTTATTACGAAAAGCGTATCTTTGTCCAAAAAGTATGCGTGAATGGTTGATTTTATTCGCTTTACTGCCTTTTAGCTTAACGGCACAAATCTATGCCGGAGGGAGCGGGGACGGTTATGCCTATCAAGAAACGGCGGTATCTTTCACCGGAGTTAGTGGTTTGGTGGTGAAACAGGATACGTTTATCGCGAGGGATTCTACTTTTAATAGTCAGTTTCCGGTGTTTTATGATGTACCAAAGAAAATAAATTGGCATTTAAGCGACATGAACGGTCGGATTGTGCAGGTTGGTTATGGTGATGTGTCGTTCTTTCCAAGAATGGTTACACCAGGAGTATATTTGATGCAGTTTTATAATGATAAGATGGTTCAAATTGTGCGTTGGACATTTTATTAGCAGGCATCAATAGTGAACTAAACCACCGAAGGGTCTTGTTTTATAGTTGATTTTCATCAAAATACATCCGAATTATGACTATCTACACCGAAATGACCCCCAATCCCTCGTCATTAAAATTCGTTGTACCCGAAAAAACGATTGTTGCGGGCGGTGCAGCTGATTTTCCCGATAAAACCACTGCCGAAGAGGGTTCTAAGTTGGCATCGAAGCTCTTCCTTTATCCGTTTACACAAGGGGTATTTTTCGGAAGAAATTTTGTTACGATCACTAAATCGGACGAAGCGCGGTGGGCGGATGTGATCCCTGTCATCAAAGATGAAATCAAATCATTTTTAGATAGCGGTGAAAAAATCATTGAAAAAGAAGAATTAGTGGCTTCTTACGACGATTCTGATGAAATAGTCCAACGAATTGTCAACATTATTGATGAACAAGTTCGTCCGGCGGTAGCTATGGATGGTGGTGACATCATCTTTGAAGGCTTTGAAGAGGGAGTAGTTAAATTAAAATTGCGGGGGAGTTGTTCGGGATGTCCGTCTTCGATGGTAACATTGAAACATGGTATTGAATCCATGTTACAAAGGCTTTTTCCCAATGAAGTTAAGGCTGTGGAAGCAGTCTAATTGAAAATTGTTTTCAAATCCGCTACACTTAATTCATTCTTGAATTGGTAGTTGCTATATTTGCACAGCTGACTATCGTTATCAAGCAATGAAAACGCTTTTACTTTTTGTATTGGGACTCTTTTGTTCCCAAATGGTTTATTCTCAAAATAAACCCGCCTACCAACTGTTTACCGCACAAGGCAAGCAGACCACTTATGCTAAACTGTTCAAAGCTGTTCAGGAAGCAGATGTAATCTTCTTTGGGGAACTGCACTACGACCCTATTGCACACTGGTTGCAGTATGAATTAGTTAAAGATTCCTACCAAAATAAGCAACAGGTTCAAATCGGTGCTGAAATGTTTGAAAATCATCAGCAGTGGGCGTTAGATTTATACCAACAAGGCAAGATCACAGCCGAGCAATTCCAAGACACGGTAAAATTATGGGGTAATTATCCGACCGATTATAAGCCTGTTACAGACTTCGCGGTACTTAATCATATTCCTGTTTTTGCAACCAATATCCCACGAAGTTATGCGCGGGTGGTTGCCAAAGGTGGATTGTCAGGCTTGGATACCGTTGCCAATGAACGCAAAAAATGGATCGCTCCCCTTCCCGTTGAAGTTAACTTTGAATTACCGTCCTATAAAGCCTTATTGGGAACAGGACACGGCGGAGAAATGCCGGGCGTACAGGCAAAGAATTTTGTGAGTGCGCAAGCAATCAAAGATGCGACCATGGCATATCGCATTCATACCACATACCAAAAAGGAAGTAAATATTTTCACTTAAATGGCACTTACCACTCTGATTTTAAGGAAGGAATCGTTTGGTATCTGAGGAAACACAATCCTAACTATAAAGTGCTAAACATTAGTACGGTTTATCAGGATGATTTAGGCAGATTGGAACCCGAACATAAAAACAAAGCTGACTTTATCTTGGTCGTACCCAAAACGATGACCCAAACGGAATACTTTAAGTTTTAAGTTGCTGTGAAATATTTTCTCGGAATAATTATCATGTTTATATCTTCAGTAGCTTTGGCGCAACATGAAGCACCAAGCCTAAAAGATACTGCCCAATTATTCCGAGAAACCCGTTCCAGATCGGATACCTTGCGATCCCTTGCTTATATGAAATTAGCTAAGTTGTTTATTCCGGTTAATGTCAATCGAGCATTAGCCTACAACAAAAAGTTTCTTGAAGAAGCTAAAAAATCGAAACATCAAGCTTTTATCAGTGCTTCAGAGGTAAATTATTTAATCAATCTCTTATCCTTAAAACAGTCCATCAATCCAGATGAATTGAAGAATAAAATACTATCGGCTCAAAAAAACAAACGCTATAATGCCGTCATGGCTGGCTATGATGCTCTGTCTGAATACTACTTAAATAATTCAGAAGATGCAAAGGCTTTATCTCTCAGATATGAACAATATAAAGTAGCAGAGCAACTCAATAATTTAAGTTATAAATGTAACGTGTTGCATAAATTAACCATTTATTATAATATGAAAGGTCTAACAGAAAAGGCTTTAGAGAATGCAATAATGCTAGATTCCATGCAAGAGAAATCAGGTAACATAAGAGGTATGGTTGTTTCTAATACTACAATTGGTGTGCTTTATGAAGTCTTAAAGCAATGGGAAAAAGCTACCCCTTATCAGCTGAAAGCATTAAAAGCGGTTAATAAGTTAGATGACCTTAGATTAAAGGCAATTGTTAATTTGAACGTAGGTAGTAATATGGCGAATTTGAAGCGTTATAAAGAATCTACTTCATATTTTATAACTACATTAGAATACTATAAGCAATTGAAGGATACGGTTGGCATGGCTGGTATATATGAACGATTATGTGCTATTGCTTCTGATGAACATCAGTATGAAAAATCAATTAATTATGGTTTTGAAGCAATAAAATTGACTAAACATATGAAGGATGGAGTAGCTATTGTAAATGGAACAAATTATTACTTACATACCGCTTATTCCGGCTTAGGTGATTATAAACAGGCTTTAGCCTATTATACCAAACATATCCAAATTCGAGATTCCTTATGGAAAAAAGAGCATGACCGTAAATTCTTTGAGGTACAAACACAGTTTGAAACCGAAAAATTAACAACCCAAAATAAACTCTTAGCCGAACAGAACCAACGCAATGCCATGCAGATCGAGAAAGATCGTTTTGAAAGATATTTCATGTTGGCGGGTTTATCATCATTAGCTTTATTGGCTGGCTTTATCTTTTATCAATATCGGAATCGTATTAAAGCCGGTAAAATCTTGATGCAACATAATGCCGAAATCGAGGCTAAGAATCAGGCTCTTACTTCGGCATATGATGAAATCAACCATAAAAATTCAGAGTTATCCAATGCTTATGAAGAACTGAACACTACATTAGAACAAGTTAACGACCAAAGTAAACAAATTCAAGATAAAAATGCGGCTTTAACCAATGCCTATGAAGAACTGAACGTTACTTTAGAACAAGTCAGTTATCAAAGTCTGGTCATTCAGGAAAAGAATCTCAAAATCGAGGATTCCATCCACTATGCCAGCCGGATTCAGCGTTCTATTTTACCTGAACCGGATTTGATTCATTCCCTTTTTCCCAAACATTTTATCTATTATCAACCCAAAGACGTAGTTTCGGGAGACTTTTATTGGATATATCAAAATGATGATATGAAATATTTGGCGGTTGTGGACTGTACCGGACATGGCGTACCGGGAGCTTATATGTCCGTTGTCGGCTATTCACTGCTCAATCAAATTGTAAAAGATACCTCTTTCACAAACCCCGCTGATTTTCTGCATGAATTAGACCGCCGGGTTATTGCCACTTTGAAGCAAGACCAAAATAAAGGATCATTGGACGGTATGGATATTGTTTTAGCCATGTTCCCCAAGCAAGAAAATGTTGTAAAAATTGCTTCTGCCGGCAGGTCTTTTTATCATTTACGCAACGAAAATTTAGCCGAACACAAAGGCGACCGTTTTCCGATTGGGGGCGTGCAGTTTGAAAATAAATCTTTTCAGACCTTAAATTTAGCTATTGAAACCGGGGATAGATTCTATTTCTTTTCGGACGGTATCACCGACCAATTCGGAGGCAACCCTCCCAAGAAATTTACCCATAAACGACTACAAAACTTCATCACAGCGCATCAAAACCTGATGATGAGTGAACAAAGCATCCTTTTTAGCCAAGTAATGAGCAAATGGATGGGAAGTCGCCCCCAATTAGATGATCTTACGTTGGTAGGTGTGGAAGTGTAACGATAAACAGATACCCCTTTATGTTAAAAGAGTGTTAGTTCCACTCTAATTCCAACTGGAATTCATATGGACTGGTAGAATTGCTAATCGTTACTGTTTTTGGGTAAGTACCAACCCATTTACTAAATGAAATGTAATAACCTCCCATCCAGGTATCTGAAGTGGTAACTTCATAGTCGTATAGGTCTAAATCAACACGTGTGTCAAAATTCACTTTTGAAATTCTCACATCACTCGTCCAGCGCATCGGCAAATCCGATTGAGTAGCATCTTCCCAATATTGTCCTCTATACTGTTCTGAACCACCCATCATAATACGAGGATAAGGATCAGGGTTTCTGTTCGAGCCTAAATTGGTCGGGTCCCAAGCAGACCCATTATTCGTCTGCGGAAAAGCAGTTACAATAATACGTTTGATCGTTACACTGGTAGCAGTGAAATTATTGTTATTGTTACCATTCCAGTTGGTTGGCTTCACTTCACCTTCTTTGGTACAGCCCAGAACCAACAACAAGCCCAAAAGGGATAAAGAATAAAGTATTCGTTTCATAGGATAGTTGATATTTATGGAGGTTTTAATTGCGACCCATACGAACAGCGATGCCGGCAGAGAAGTTGAGGCGATATTGATATTGTTTTCCATCAATATCTCCGTTGAACTTAAATTCTCGATACGTTCCTTCGGCTTCAATCATTAAAGCAAGCCTTGATGCAACATCAAAGCGGGCAGCCATGCCTAATTCTGCTCCGAACCCCAAAGCCGGATCCGTTTTGTATTCACGTGATACTTCATTTAAGCTTACTTTGACTTGAGGTGGAGAACAGGAGACTAAAGAGGCGTTAATCCAGCCATCTAAATGAAACCAATCAGAATTAAAGTCAGAAGTGCCAAAGTAACCAACACTCAAAGAACTGGTTATATATGACGTAGCTGAAGTTCTCACATAATATTGACCGTTAGTCCGTTTGCTAATTTCTTCGGCATAAGTTTGAGCATTGAACGGATTAAACGTTGAATTCGTACTTATGCTTATTCCCATACCCTTTCTTCCTATGGGAATTGCAAATCTTAAACGAGTCAAACCACCTAATGAAGCAAACCCGTTATAATCTTTCCCAGAACCGGTTGCCGCAAAGTCGCCTAATGGTACTGAAATTCCACCCGAGAAACTGACATATGCGAACGGTTTTTCGGGTTTAGCTTTTTCTTTTTCGGTCTCTGTTTTTGCGGTGGTATTGTTCTGGGCGAAAGCAATAGTGTTGATTATCAACCCCAAACAAAAAGTCATTATCCCGCTAACGTATCGTTTCATAAACCAAATATGTAATTTTTGCCAATAATAGGTTGGGCGTAGAAAATACGCAATAGCAAAGAGACAATGCAGTGCATAAAACAGTCATTTTTACCAATTACTTAAGTAGAAACACTTAAGTAGTCTGCCAAAAACGCTCACTGATGATTGATTAAGTTTTTTATATTTAACTATTTTCTATCGAATTATCTCAATCCGACTTTTAATACATAAACACATTTCAATTATCTTTATGCACAGCATTATTTTAAGTCTGTATCGGGCTGTCTGATAAATGAATCTTCACTGATTCTTAGCTCTGTCGTAACTTGCAGCCAAAATCACTAAAACGTATGGCAAGTTGGATGAAATGGGCGTTGGGCGCGCTGATCGGCTCAGGAATGGTGGGCGGAGGCTACTATGCTTACAAAAAAGCAACCTTTGAACCGACGATCTCGGCTTGGAGTATCATTCCCGCCAACGCCATCTACGTCATCGAATCTAAAGAACCGGTCAAAGCATGGAAAAAAGCCTCTCGTTCTGAACTATGGACGCACCTACGTACTCATCCCTTTTTCGGGGAAATCAACAGCAGTGCTTCCTTTCTGGATTCATTAATCGAAAAAAATCCGAAAATCTTCGAGGCGGTCGGTTCACAACACCTGACTATTTCGGCGCATCCGCTTAGTACACGTAAATATGATTTTCTGTACTTTATGGATGTTCGACAAAAAAATGCCGAACTGCTAAAAGAAGTTATCAAACCTGTATTAAAGGACTTGAATGAAAATATTTCCATTACCGAACATCAAGGCACGGAAATAATCCAAGTCAAAGATGAACAATCCAAAGAAACACTTAATCTAACGGTCGTTAGTAATATTTTGGTGGCTTCGTATGCACTGCCATTAATTTACAAAGCCATTGAAGAAAAAAATCAGCACCGCTTAGAAGTGCATCCCGACCTGATAGAAATGCGCAAACTCATCTCGCGGGATGAACAGTTTAACGTGTATGTGCAGTTCGATTATTTCGATGATCTCTTAAAAATGTACAGCCCTGATGCTGATGGCTTGTATACTTCCCTGTGCAGTATGCTGACCTTTGCCGGCTTGGAAGGGGAAATCGGAGACGCTAAAGTACATTTACAGGGGCTACTACATTTGAATGATACGACCCATTCATACCTAAAAGCCTTACGAAACGTGAAGGAAGGGAATCGTAAAGCACACAAAATAGCGTCATATCGCACCGCGTTCTATACCGGATTACTTTTTGATAATTATGTTGAAGTTTGGAAAAAATTGCAGGAAGAATTGAAACATGATCCCGATGCCTACGCCGAAGCCCGCAAACAACAAGAACGCATCGAAAAATTACTGAATATCAACATTGAAAAGGACTTTCTATCATGGATGAAAAATGAAATTGCATTACTCACCATGCGGGACGTTGCCAACACGGGTAGAGAAGAAAAGGTTTTAATCCTTCACACCCAAAGTAAGGAAGACGCACAGGCGGGGTTGGACAAGATTATGAAGCAAATCCGTAAACGGACTCCGCTCAAATTCAGAACCATTGGCTACAAAGATTATGAAATCAACATCTTAGACATGAAAGGCTTTTTCAAGCTGATCTTGGGTAAAATGTTCCAAAAGTTTGATAAACCTTATTTTACCTATGTGGATGATTTCGTCGTGATGAGTAACAGTTTAGAGACCTTGCAGGACTTTTTGGATGATTATGATGCTAAAAAGACCCTCGCCCGCGATGAAACATTCTCCGAAATGGAATCCCAATTTGCCAATGACGGGCATCTTTTTACCTATGTTTCGATGCGAAATGCTTTCCCTACCCTTCGCCACCACCTCAATCCCAAAGACTGGATGCGAATGCAGGAAAACGAGCCTTACTTTTTGGCGTGCAGGGCAGTCGGCTTGACCTTGCAGGGTAAAGATACTCATTATGCGATGGATTTTCGCCTGCATTATCAGCCTTTAGCACCTGTTACAGAATCCAAAACAGAGGAAATAGCATCGGAAGAAGTCCTTAGTCCCGCCGATAGTTTAGCCATGCAAAAACATCCCGACGGACCCTATGAAGAACATTATCGAAATGACAAGCTGAAAGTCAAAGCCTATTACAAAAAAGGTAAACTTTATGGCGACTTCAAATCCTACTACCGAAACGGTAACCTGCAAACGCAAGGTCGTTTCCGAGAAGGACAAAAGACAGACATATGGTACTATTACAACCACAAAGGAAAATTAGTCCGCAAAGAGACCTACAATGAAAAATCCGAATTGGTGGAAACTAAGATTATGGATTAACGTATCATTTGACGATACTGCCGTTCGGAAATTCACTTTCGGGTTGGACAAAAATCAATTTACCCGTAGGGTCTTCGGCCATCATAATCATGCCTTGGGATTCGATACCTTTCAGTTTACGAGGGGCGAGGTTTACTAAAATTAAAACTTGCCTGCCAACGATCTCTTCGGGTTGGTAAAATTTGGCAATGCCGGATACGACCGTCCGCACATCCAAACCCGTGTTGATTTCCAATTTCAGGAGCTTGTCCGCATTTTTGACCTTTTCCGCCTTCAAAATCGTACCGATCCGCAGGTCAATTTTGTCGAAATCTTCATAAGTAATCGTGCCTTTAGCGGGTGCAAGACTGGCATTAGCGGCTTCATTTGCTTTTTTGGAGGCTTCTAACTTTTGAATTTGTGCCTCCACAAAAGAATCTTCTATCTTATGGAAAAGCAATTCGGCTTTACCGAGTTGACGACCTGTTTGAATGATCTCTTTTTTATATAAATCCTGCCAACTAAAATCGCTAGCTATATCAAGCATCGCTCGGAGTTGGGCTGATTTTTTCGGTAAAAAGGGTGCGAAAGCTATGGATAAGGCTGTCGTAATCTGCGCACCTACATATAACACAGTGGGTACTCGTTCAGGTTGCTTTTTGATTAAGTGCCATGGCTCGGTTTCCGCCAAATATTTGTTGCCGACACGGGCTAAGTTCATCACCGATTGCAAGGCATTCCTAAATCGGAAGTTAGTAATATGATCGCTGATTTCATCCGCAATTAGGCTGATTTGCGCTAAAGCATTTTGATCCGTTTCAGTGAAAGTATCTGGATTTGGTATTTTTCCTTCAAAATGTTTATGAATGAGGGTCAGTACGCGATTGACGAAATTGCCAAAGATTTCGACCAGTTCAGAGTTATTGCGGGTCTGAAAGTCCTTCCAAGTGAAGTCATTATCTTTGGTTTCGGGCAAAGTTGAACCCAACACATAACGCATCACGTCCGTCTTATCGGGATGTTCCGCCACAAATTCATGCGCCCAGACCGCCCAGTTTCGGGAAGTAGAAATTTTGTCTCCTTCAAGGTTTAGAAATTCATTGGCGGGAACTTCATCGGCTAAAATATAATCCCCATGCCCCATCAACATAATCGGAAAGATAATGCAATGAAAGACAATGTTATCTTTCCCGATAAAGTGAACTAATTTAGTATCTTTTGCCTGCCAATATGGTTTCCAACCTTCAGGATTACCTTTTTCTACAAAATATTCTTTGGTAGCTGAAATATACCCTAATGGTGCATCAAACCACACATATAATACTTTACCTTCCCCGCCCGTAACTTCTTTCGGAAGGGGGATGCCCCAATCCATGTCGCGCGTGATGGCACGGGGTTGCAATCCTTCATTCAGCCACGATTTACATTGCCCAAAGACGTTGGTTTTCCAGTCGGTATGATCTTCCAGAATGTATTTTTCAATCTGTTTTTGATATTTATCTAAGGGGATGTACCAATGTTTGGTTTCGCGGAGTTCGGGCGTTTTACCGGTAATCGTGGAAACGGGGTTGATTAAATCCGTAGGGTTGAGGGACGTACCACATTTTTCGCATTGATCTCCGTATGCTTTATCATATCCGCATTTGGGACAAGTACCGGTAATGAAACGATCCGCCAAAAACATATTAGCCTCCGAATCGTAAAACTGTTCGGATGTTTGCTCCGTTAACTGACCTGTTTGGTAGAATTTTAAGAAAAATTCTTGTGCGGTTTCGTGGTGGATGGTGTTGGAGGTTCTGGAATAAATGTCGGTAGCTACATCAAATTCAGCTAAAGCGGTTTTGATCTGTTCGTGGTATTTATCAACGACTTCTTTGGGGGTAAGACCTTCTTTTCTGGCGCGGATGGTGATGGCTACGCCGTGTTCGTCCGACCCGCAGACGAAAACCACTTCTTCCACTTTTAATCGTAAGAATCGAACATAAAAATCAGCCGGCAAGTAAGCTCCCGCTAAATGCCCGATGTGTAACGGACCGTTGGCATAGGGTAATGCCGCCGTTACCATATATCGGGCGGGTTGTTTGATTTGTCCCATGGTGCAAAATTAGGATAAAAGCATGGAATAGGCATTAATTTATTATATGATGAGAATGCCTTACTTTTGCGTTTATGACTCGTTGGGCTATCGGTTACGTTCTTATATGGATGATTTATTTGACATGGTTGGGAGACCTTCATGCGCAGGTAGGTTTTTCGCTTTTTGTACCGGGAAACTATAAATCCAACAACGTACACCGCATCGAAATCACCAATTCCGCTAACCGGCGGACGGATATAAGCGGTTATCTTCTGGTTACACGGGATTATGTGTTCGTCTTTCCGACGGGTACGGCGATTGCACCTTACGGTTCTCTGGCGATTGTCAAACAATCCACTGCTGACAATCCTGCCGACATTTCACTTTTTAAGCATCCCAATTTTAAGATTAAGCTCTTCGCCGATCCCAAGGTTGAAGGCAATTTTTGCGCTTTGCTCACTCCTCAAAAACAAATGACGGACGGGTTTTATCACGCACCATTGCCCAACGTACCGTTTCTACCCGATTCGGATGATGTATTTATAGGAAACCGATTATATTCTAATTTTTACAAACTTCCTCCCGAAAATAAGACGCTATGGCAATACATCCCTGTTGGCAATGATCCTGCTATTGGTTTTGAAAAGACCGTTAACGGCTGGCGGGTAACTTCTTCGCGGAAAGGGGTTAATCCACATGCGATCACTTCAATACAGGACTTGACAGCACGGTATCGTGAACCCATAGTTACTATTCGTTGGAAGACTGCTTTTGAATACGGCTTGGGAGAGCTAAACATAGAACGTAGTGAAGATCAAATCTATTTTCTATCCGTTGGCAAGGTAGAAAGTCAAAATCGTCGTACAACTACAGCTACGGAATATGTATTTTATGATAATCAGATTCAAGCGGGTAAAAAGTATTACTATCGCCTTCACTACAAAGATGACCGTAACAAAGATGCTTATTCTAAAGTGATTTACTTAGAAGCACTTACTCTCAAAAATGAGTTTTGGATGGAATCGCTATACGATAACCAACATATCGTTTCTATTCGCTTTTATTCTGCATATTCTCAACATGTAAAGATCAAATTATACAATAATCATTTTCGAGAAATCGCCATATTATATGAGAATCCAGTCTATGCTGAAGCCCAAAATTTATTACGTTTGAAGGAATCACTACCGCTGGGGAAGTATATATTAGTTGCCACAACGGACAATAAAAGATACGTTGAATCCTTTATTGTCAAATAAGCTAATAATATTGTATCTGCTCCCGACCATCATAAATAAACGGTCAGGAGCAGATGGCTTACAGTGCTTTTTCAGAATAGAACATAGCGCGAACAAGCTGGATTTCTTCCGGCGAATAACCGCTCCCTAATTCTTTCGACGCATCCGCTAAACAATCACTCTTGGCAGACATAAAGTAGTCGTAAATATCTTCTAATTTATCCTCATCCACCACTTGCCGAATGTAATATTCCAAGTTGAGTTTCATTCCCGAAAATATAATCTGCTCAACCTTTTCTATGACCTCTTGAAAAGTCATTTCTTTATATTTAGCTATCTCATCCAAAGGAACTTTACGATCAATCTGCTGGATGATGTATAGCTTATCAGCAGAGTTTTTACCCTGCGTTTTTACCACATATTGCTCGGGTCGTTCAATCTCAAACTCATCTACGTATTTTTTAATGAGTTCAATAAATGGTTTAGCAAACTTTTTCGCTTTCCCCGCCCCGACACCTGTTATGTTTTCAAATTCCTGTATTGAAAGTGGATACTTGGTAGCAATCTCCTCCAAAGATGTTTCCTGAAAGATGACATATGGGGGAAGACTATGCTGTTTAGCAATCTCTTTCCGCAATACTATCAATCTTTCGTACAATACAGGATCATAGACTTTTACTTCCTCAACCGGAATGGCATGTTCTTTTTCTAATTGAGAGAAATCTTGGAAGGTAACTAAGTTAACCTTATAAGGGTTTTGGAGAAATGCCTCCGCTTTTGGCGAAAGGTGTAAAAAGCCATAGTCATTAATGTCCTTAATTAGGTAATCATTAACCACTAATTGAATTAAGATAGATTTCCAGTGCCTTTCCTCTATGTCCTTACCGATACCAAAAGTTGATAAATCGGTATGCCCCATCTCTTTTATTTGTTGATTATTTGACCCGCGCAATACACCAATCACGTAATTAAAGCCAAATTTTCCTTCTAATTCGTGTACACATTTCAAAGCGGCATGGGTTTCTTCTGTCGCATCGAAAAGCTCCTTCGGATAACGGCAATTATCACACATTTTATTGCATTGCCGCTCATCATAAGATTCCCCAAAATAATGAAGCAGTTGCTTACGACGACAAACACCGGACTCACAAAACGCCGCCATTTCGTACAAGAGATGCTTAGAGGCTTCCCGTTCCGAAAGGGGTTTGTCTTTCATAAATTTCTCCAACTTAACAATGTCGTTAAATTGGTAAAATAAAATACAGTTGCCTTCCAAACCGTCTCTACCGGCACGTCCCGTTTCTTGATAGTAGCTTTCGATACTTTTAGGGACATCGTAATGTATCACAAATCGAACATCCGGCTTATCAATTCCCATACCGAAGGCAATGGTTGCGACTACGACCTGAACGTCTTCATGCAAAAACATATCTTGATGATTTGAACGCGTTTCAGAATCCAAACCAGCATGATAGGGTACTGCCTTTATGCCGTTCATGTTTAATATCTCAGCAATTTCCTCCACCTTCCGCCGACTTAAACAATAGACAATTCCTGATTTTTTGTCGTTTTGTTTAATATACTTAACGATTTCCGGTATTGGATTAACTTTGGGACGTATTTCATAATATAAATTATGCCGATTAAAACTGGTTTTGAATATGGGGGATTGTTCTATTTGAAGATTTTTTTGAATATCCAACTGAACTTTGGGGGTAGCCGTAGCCGTGAGTGCAATGATGGGAACATCGCGGTTCAGCTGACTCAAAATAGGACGAATACGTCGGTATTCAGGACGGAAATCATGTCCCCACTCTGAAATGCAATGGGCTTCGTCAACAGCAACAAAAGTTAGCTGAATAGAACGAATAAAATCCATAAATTCATCTCGAACCAAAGTTTCGGGAGCAACATACAACATCTTCAGAATACGGTCAATCGCCTTCATTTTGACCGCTTCATAATCTCCTTTCGTCATGCTACTATTCAGGTATCCAGCTTCTATACCCAATGAGTGCATTTGATCTACCTGATTTTTCATCAAGGCAATCAGCGGGGAAATAACCAATGCTGTACCATCCATCATTATGGCAGGTAATTGATAGCACAGGGATTTTCCCGCACCGGTAGGCATGATAACAAAAGCATCCTGCCCATTCATAACAGTTTTGACGATCTCCTCCTGTTTCCCTCTGAAAGAGTCAAAACCAAAATATTGTTTAAGACATTGATGAATGTCTGTTAGTTCTTGTGTGAGAACCATTCGATTAACGAATAATTGTAAAAGGTTTCGGGTATATAAATTCAAATTTTTTCAGCACGCGTGCTGATCGTTAGGTAGTGTTTCTCTTTTCTATCTCTAAATTATTAATAATTTTTCGATTTAGTCACTTTCTCAATCATATTTAGTGGAACGTATGAAAAAAAAAAATATTTACAAACAATTTCTATTCATTTGTCTAACTTTTTTTCAGCATTTAGTACATTATTCACAGAAAAAGGGCTAACAATGTAAACTGTTAGCCCTTAACTTAAGAACAAATTAGTCTCGTCGAATAATCAGCTTGTGATTATATACCGCTCCCGTTATGGTCGTAAGTCGTAAAATATAGATACCACCTGGCAATGTACTTATGTTTAATTCTTGACTTTCTTCTGATCCGTTTAACTCATAACGCGCAACTGATTGTCCTGCAAGGTTGAAAACTTCAGCTTCCTTTGCTTCGCTTGCTTGGACATAACAATAATCTTGTGCCGGATTGGGATAAATCAAAAACGAACTTTCAGTTTCAAGGGCTGTTTCCGTTCTCGCCGCCAAGGTTTTTGCCGAAGCAAATCGTTCCGTAGAAACTGCTTGATCCATACAACGTACTCGAACCGATGCTCTATATAAGGTATTCGCTTTTAAGCCCGTTACCCTTACGTAATTTCGGGGTGCTTGAACGATTAGTTCTTGCATCTGCGACGAACCATCCTCACCGATAATTACTTGATACGCTTGCGCGGAAGGCATGATATTCCAAGTAACCGTCATTGTATTAACGGTCGGGGCTAAAAATACATTTAAGGTAGGCGCACAAGAATTAGCTTGTCCGGGTAAGGTAGTGAAGTTTTTTACAGGTGTTCCTTCCGACTTGACGTTATTTGCACAAACGGTATGTACCACCACTTCGTAAACGGTATTGGGTTCTAATCCATTTAAGAATGTATTGGTTTGATTGGCAGGCGTATTAAAGTAGGTAAAAGAAGCATTCGGATCACGTTTCCGATGCCCTACCGAATAGGCAGTAGCCCCGCTTACTTGTACCCAATAGATTTGTGCCGAATTGGACGTAATATTTTCCATATAAACATCTGCCGGACGTAAACACGTAGGATTTGACGGCTGACTCACGGCTTCAACTTTAATTTTCGCTGTTGCCGTACACCCGCGACCATCTTTTACATTTACGGTATATTCACCCGGACGCAGATTTCCAAAAACACCATTTGATACTTGAGTGGGTTGTCCTTCGATAGCATATTGATATGGTGCTTGACCATTGGTAGCGGTAGCACGAATCACCCCATTAATACAGGGCAAACAGGAGGCTGGCGTTGCGGCTAAACTCAAATTGATCGGTTGACGCGTACAGACTTGCTCGTTGGTTTGTTGCTCATATACAACGATATGGTCTTCAAACGGTTCTAAGCCCGAAAAATAATTACCATATAATAAGAGTTGATTATTACGGGTTACGACTCCACCGACATCCCCGATCAAAGGAGCATCTTTACCTTCTAAATCATAAGCGAACACCCGTTCCATCGTTCTGGGCCAAGAGATACCATCAGACGAAGTTGCCTTGAAAGTATAGTTTTTCAAATACATGGCGTATAAGATAAATTGACCATCTTTACGAACTACTACCGGATCGTGTGCATCGGTAAATAACAATCGGAAATTACTCCACGTTAAACCGTCAGGCGAGAAACCTAAGTATAAATCAGATGCTCCATTATCATTGTTGATATTAACAGACATTACAGCCGCGTAGGTTTGGCTTTCCGGTAAAAAGAAGATACTGCTATGCCCTACTAATTTGAACATGGAATTGGTAGCAAAAGGCGTAATATCAACCCGAATACCTTGTTCACGCGCGAAGGTTTGTCCGTCCGAAGAAATAGCGGAACGAATATGATATTGAGGCATCTGTCCTTGCCCGAATTGTCCGGTAGCACGGTAATACATACGAAAACGTCCGTCCGTTAACTGAACCACACTTGCCCCACCAATGATGTATTCTCTATCATTCGGACTACTGTTTCCTTGTAATGCAATGCCGGAATTACTCCAACGCAATCCATCAGTCGAAACGGACCATCTGATTTGCGAATTACCCGGTGAACCCGCATTAAAGTACATCCGATACGTATTATTAGCTAATCGGATCACATTAGGCATAATCAGCGACCCCTGCCCTGAAGTTTCCGTACCGGCTTTAACGCCAATAGCATATTTTTTAGCAAACCACCGTTCGGTATTCGTATTTCCGCCGGTATTGAACGCATTTACCTGCACATTAACCGTCGTTTGACATTGATTGGCATCTTTAACCAAAATAGCATAGGTGCGGGGTTCAAGATTTGTAAAAGTATTCGTATTTTGCGGTTGGCGATTATCCATCAAATAGGTGTAAGGGGCAGTTCCTCCAGTAGGAATTATGGTAATCTGTCCATCCGAAGCCAACGTTGAAGTAGCTAAACGAGTAGTAGCCGTTGCGCTTATGTTACAATTAGGATTATTGTTACCACCGTTGTTATTACCGTTGGGTTGGACGATTTGCTCATAATAAGCGATATGATCCGCCGTTTCTCCTTTAACTGTTCCATACATCATTGGACGATTATCCCTATTAAAAATGACACATGGGTCTTCTACCAAAGTTGCAGGCGAATTGTCAGAATTACGAATCATCATGGGTGCAGGCGTTCCCGTCCAAGTTGTGCCATCCGTTGATTCCAAGCGAGTAGTAAAATCACTTAAATAATTGGCGTACAAGATGAAAGTATTACCACGACGTACCACTTCAGGGGAAAGAAGATCAGTATATAACTTCTTGTAATTCCCCCAAACCAAACCATCTATTGATGATGCAAAATATAAATCAGGGGTCGTATTGTCGCCCGTCGGGTTTGCATTGATTAATGCACCGTAAGTACCATTTGGTAAGGCATAAACAGTCATCGAACCGATGTAAGCAAAGTTGCCCTGAATGTCATTTGGGTAAATTTCCATACGCGCATTAGCTTCGGGAACAAAGTTAATACCGTCATTGGAAATAGCACTCCTTACGTGGGATTGTGCGCGTTGATTAAGTCGAACTTCGGGGTAAGCATTGTAATACATCCGCCAACGTCCGTCGGGAAGCTGAATAACAGAGGGAGCAGTAACATTATATGTTCGGTCCGAAGGATTGGCACTGCCACGTAATGCCACAGAAGCATATTGCCAAGTGATCCCGTCTCCCGAAATAGCAACCCGAATCTGGGATTGACCGGGTCTGCCCGCGGCATAAAACATACGATTCGTACCGTCATCCATACGAATCACATCAGGCGTTGCGGGATTGATAATGTTGGGATCAACATTCGGATTTTTTCCGATCACCAAACGGTTGAATCGCCATTCTTCCCGCTCACCTAAAGGCGGTGCATTAGGGCTTTCGGGACGAATGAAATACATGATGGTAACATTTCCATTCTGCAAAACAGATGGGTGCATGGCATTTTGTAAGCGTTTACCACTTTCCACATTCAGTCCACGACCATCGGAAGTATTGGTACTTAAAATGTCTTTATCTTTCACGTAATACGTGCGAAATAGCAGGTTATTCGCACGAATGGTGGACGATTGCGCCCCTAACATGGAAAAGAAATTACTATCCCATGAGAAACTGATACCGTCATTAGAAGTTGCACGAACCAATCGTGGTAGATTATCTGTTCCCGGAACAGTGAAATAAGCATTCCAAACATTACCAATACGAATGATATCCGGTTGGGTCATTGGTTGGTTGTTTCGGAGTAAACGTGCGCCATTTTCATGGGTAAAGTTGATCCCATCCGTGGAAATAGCACTGTACATTTCATATAGCGTGCCGAATTCCATATCATTATAATACAATCTGATGCGTCCGTCCGTATGAATAACCGGGCAGGGTTCACCAATCATTTTGGCAGGGGTGTTGGGTATCGTGATCGGTTGAAAAGCAGAAAAATTACGACCATCGGTACTCGTTGCTACCGAAAGTGTCCCATTATCAGTAACCGAAGCATAGCGCATCCCATACATCAACGTTGTACCATTGGACATACGGAGCATGGAAATAGCGGATACGTGTTGTACTAATGGCGTAATTTCTTCGGAGAAATTGAATCCGTCAGTCGTAGTTGCCCGATAAACGGCATGATAATAGGGATGGTCGCTCTGGGCTTGGGTTGAGTAAACCGATAAGATGAAACCCAAAAGGAATACTGTAAAATAACGCATCATATTGAATTAAGACAGTTAAAATGTAGTTTAGCAATCGTTCTTACGATAGACCTAACTACAAAGTTGCGTAATTTTACGGCAGGAAGAAAAGAATAATTGAGAAAGTTGGTGCTTCCTCAATTATTTTTTGATGAATGTTGTGCCTCAAGATTGCTCTTGATGTTCCATTTTTTTCTTGAGGTTTTTCAAGCCGGTTTCCAAGTCTTTTCCAATCAATTGCTCGAAATCATAAGCCAACATCATTATATTCATTGGATATGATATATGACCATTAAATCCCCATACTACTTTCGTTTGCCCTGATCCAACTGATTCTGTGGTCATATAAGCCTGTTCCGTAGCTTCAAACGGTTCAATAAAACGCAATTCATAGTCCACACGCGAACCTTCAGTTATTTTCTTGATCTCTTGTTCCCCTTTACCGACATCTTCTATTTGACTTTCCCATGCAGAAACAAAGCCAACCGTAGCATCGGTACCCCGAAATTCCTTTTTCATGTTAGGGTCAAGGGAAGCCCAATGACTGTATTGTTCTTGATTCTTTAAGAATTTGATGTACTCAAAGACTTTATTTTTGTCTTGATTGATCGTAACTTCGCGTTGCACAGCGTAGTCTTTCGGAAGGAAAAGTGCAATAATCAATGGTAAGCCAATCAGTACGCCTACCACGATAAGGACGATTTTTAGAATTTTCATTTCAGTTGAGTAATAATATATAAAAAAATGGTTTAATAAAATTAAAGATAAATCTCTGAAGTAATAGCCTAAGTTTTCGGGATCACTTCAAGAATTGTCTTTTTCAATAATCCCTTTAAGACTGCGGAGGCTGCTCCATTTTCTTTTTGAGGTTTTTCAAGCCGATTTCCAAATCTTTGCCGACCATCGCTTCCATATCCATGAAAAGCGTCATTAAATTCATCGGATAATCCATCCGACCTACAATGCCCCATTTGACTTTGGTTTGACCGTTACCTACACTTTCAGTGGTCATGTATGCTTGGTTGGTATCCTCATAAGGTTCAATGAATCGAAGTTCATAGTCCACACGCGAGCCTTCTGTTATTTTTTTGATCTCCTGTTCTCCTTTACCTACATTTTCATGCGGACTTTCCCAAGCAGAAACGAAACCAACCGTACCGTCTGTGCCTCGATATTCCTTTTTCATGTTCGGATCAAGGGAAGCCCAATAGCTGTATTGGTCTTGATTTTTAAGAAACTTAATGTACTCAAAGACTTTATTTTTGTCTTGATTGATCGTAACTTCACGCTCACAAAAAAAATCTTTGTTCAAAAATAGGGCGATAATCAAAGGTAAAGCAATGAGCGCACCTACAACAATAAGGACGATTTTTAGAACTTTCATTGGACGCTAAATAGATTAGAGAGACGAATTTATTATCGCAAAGATAAATAAAATCAGTATTCACTAAATCATTTCTTGAAAAAATATTTCCACGCACGTAATTTTTACCTTATTAATACGCTGTATGAAATTATCATTCAGAACGATTGCCATTTCGGAAGGAAAGGCTTACCACGATTTTGAAGATTGGAAGACTTGGATACTCAAAGCAGTTGGTTTGGGGGCTGAAGCCATCCTGATTCGAGAACCCATGTTATCTGGCGATCAATTAAGAAATATTATGATACAAATAATTGACCATAATCCCTCCCTGCTTGTCCTACTTAATACCAATCATTTAATAAACGATCTACCAATCATCGGTTATCACCAAAAATCTGACCTAAAGACCGACATTAGTTCCTATAAAAACGAAGGCAAGATTATTGGAAAATCTTGTCATTCCTTGAAAGAAACATTACAAGCACAAGCGGACGAGTATGATTATGTTTTGTTGAGTCCGATATTTTTACCGATTACCCCCAAAAAATATGCTGTACAATCGCTTGGTTTGGAATACTTAAAAATGGTTTGTGATACGGTTTCTATTCCTGTTTTCGCATTAGGCGGGGTTTCCCCTGATAATGCAGGTGTCGTTATGCAGAATGGTGCATACGGGTGGGCAGGCATAGGATCATTTTTGGGGAAAAAAGGTCTGGACATTTAACGATTGGGTGTCTCACTTCTTAAAAATAAAACTGAACTTGCACGGAATAATCATCAACGCATCCGCACTTATTAACAGTTTAGTACCATGATTATCGCTTTGGCGGGAAATATCGGCTCGGGTAAGACAACCTTAGCCGGATTATTAAGTAAAGAATTAGGGTTTGAGGTCGAATATGAAGAAGAAGACAATCCGTATATCGTGGATTTTTATGCCGATATGCAGCGGTGGTCTTTTAACATGCAGATTCATTTCTTGAATAATCGGCTCAAGCAAGCGATCCCTTTGCGCTCATCCGAAAGTAATGTGATTCAAGACCGCACCATCTATGAAGATGCCGAGATATTTTCCCCTAACCTCTTAGCGATGGGGATGATGACGCAACGGGACTATCATACCTATAAAACCTTATTCGATACTGTCCAACAGCTCATCACTCCGCCCGATCTGGTTATTTATCTAAAAGCATCCGTATCTACATTGGTAGATCAAATCGCTTCCCGAGGGAGGGACTACGAGGATTCCATTCGGATTGACTACTTACGAAAACTGAACGAACGCTACGATGAATGGTTTGCGAACTATAAACTCGGCAAAAAATTAGAAGTCTGTGTGGATGATTTGGATTTCAAAAACAATCCCGAACATTTAGGCACTATTTTGAACAAAGTAAGCGGTGAATTGTACGGTTTATTCAAGTAAGTAGTATTTTTACTGTTAGAATGGACTCATAGGCTTTGCTTATATCCTGTCATTCTTAACATCGTAATAATACTATGCCGGTTCGTCGAATATTTTGGTGCTTACTACCACTCCTTGCGTTTTATACTCATTCCCTATTTGGGCAGGTCAATGTTGATGCCGACCTTACGCCCGAACAGTTGATCCGTAATGTATTTATCGGAGAAGGCGTGGATGTTAGTAATATTCGATATTCGGGACGAATGATCTTGGGTCGAAGAGACCAATGCCAATTCGGCAGATTCGCTTCCGATGGTAATGATCCACCTGATTTCTTTAAGAAAGGCATCATTCTCTCAACCGGCGTGATGCGTGATGTACCGGGTCCGAATACCAATCCTGACAAAGTACGCGCCCCGGCACCCGGAGCTAATGAGCAAATTGACTTTAATGCTTCCGACCCCGACTTATACCGAGCCATCAACCGAATAGCGGAAATACGAGATGCCGCAGTGATCGAATTTGATTTCATTCCCTATTCCGATAAAGTAAGTTTTCGATACATATTCGCTTCGGAAGAATATCAAGAGTATGTGGATTCTACCTATAATGACGTTTTCGGCTTTTTCATCAGAGGCGGTACGCAATATCCCCAATTTACCAACATTGCCCTCATTCCCGGTACAAATCAACCCGTAGCCATCAATTCAGTTAATCAATATCGTAATACCCAATACTTTATCTCTAATCAATGTCCCGGTGATTGTGTCCAGCCCGGAAACCAAGGTCCTTTTAATATTGAATATGACGGATTTACCACTGTACTAACCGCTGAAGCAACGGTAACCCCCTGTGTAACCTATCGGTTTAAGTTAGCGATAGGCGATGTCTACGACGGTAAATGGGATTCCGGTGTGTTTTTGGAAGGAGGTAGTTTTTCAGCCAAAGCAGGGGTAAAGGCAGAAGGCGGATTGAACATTCCGGGTACAAACAAAGTAACAACCTTTGAATCGTGCGAAGATAACATTAAATTCAGATTTACGCGCCAAGATGCCAGTATGCCTCTAACAGTCCCTTTAACCTTTACTGGAACGGCAACTAAGGATATTGACTACACCGTAACGCCTGACTTTGTAGATTTTGCAGTAGGTGATACTGTAACTTATGTGAATATTAAGGTGGCTTTTGATAGATTCTTTGAAGGCGATGAAACAATCATTGTAACCTTTGCCCCTCCTTTTTTATGCAGACCGGTACGGGATACAATTGTCATCATGGATTTGGATACAATGCTAACCGTTTCACCGAAACTCAGCCTCATCTGCCATGATCGTCCTGATACTGTTATTACCGTTTCCGCCTCTATCAATAATGGAGTAAAAGATATGTATCGGTTTGTATGGCGAGATCGTAAAGGAAACGTGATTAGCACTTTACGAGAATTTGATCTCACCATCAACAGCGATACAACCATTTATGTTGACGTTACCGATACCGTTTGCAATGCACCTACCGCCCGTGATAGCCTCAAAATCGAATATTTCTATAATGATCCGACTACACCTTTCCGCATCGGGGCAAAGGACAGTAGTATTTGTAGCGGGTCGAATTTTATCCTACAAAACTTGATAACGGGCGGACGACCGCCCTACCGCATCGAATGGCGTAATTTAGCAGGGGACATTATTTCAAATGATCCCGACTTGTCATTTACGAATTTCAATAAAGATACGATCATTGTACTTCATGTTGAAGAACGGCAAGCCTGTAAACGTACCTTAACCAAACGAATAGAACTGAAAGTCAATCCGCTGTTACAATTTGCGCGCTTGCCCGATATGACCGTTTGTGCAGATCAAAATTTCACGTTGAATCCCAATGCGATTGGTTCAGGTAAATTTGTTCACCAATGGCGTAATCTAAATACCAACCAAGTTTTAGCCGTAACGGCGACGTACAGCACCCGATTGCCGGTAAGAAGTAATGTATCGTATGAATATACCGTTCGGGATTCGTGTTTTACTGGGAAAGATACGATCCAAGTAACAACCGAATCTCCGATAGAATGGTCAACGATCAATTTATCGCATCGGGATACCCTCTGTCCGGGGGATGAAATTCGTTTGGAAGTAAATGTAACAGGCGGAAGAGGAAATTATACTTACTATTGGAACAATGACAAGACAACCAATATAATTACCGAAAAGCCTACCACAGATGTATCTCTTGCTATTGTGGTTAGTGATGGTTGTTCGGTTATAGATACAACATTTTATTTCATTGTTGCCCCAAAACTTTTGGTAAAAGGATTACAGGATACGGTCATATGTCAGGGTGCATCTATTACCTTACGTTCCAAAATTGTTGGCGGAAAAGGTATTGACGTGATCGAATGGAAAGATGATAACGGTAATGTCGTAGGATCAAGTAAGACTTTAGAAGTAAGCCCAACTCGTAATGCCAACTATGTATTATCGGTCTTAGATCGTTGCGGACAATTAGCTTCCGATACCGTTACCGTTAACGTTTTACCCAAACCCAGCGTATTCATGCCTTCCGTTTTGGAAACATGCTCGGGTGTGCCTGTAAAACCCGCCGGCACGATTGACCAAACCAATGGCTGTTTCTATACTTGGACGCCGGCTACCGGTTTGGATAATCCGTTGTTACTTAATCCGACATTTAATCCAAGTGTTTCCACGACCTATACCCTAACGACAGTTTGTAACGGATGTGTTAGCAACCAACATATCCTTCGGGTAAATGTTAATCCTAAACCGAATGTTTCGTTCAATGACCCGATAGTATTTAGATGTGTTGGAGATAATGGCGTATTTTTAGAACCCAACGTCGGTAACGGGTCAGGGAATTACACATATCGTTGGCAACCAACTACTGATTTGGACTTAACTAGCCCTTCCAGACCAATAGCCACCCCGAATAAAACGACCACCTATACCCTTACAATTACAGATGAGAAAGGCTGTGTTACACCTCCGGCTTTTGTATCTGTTGAAGTAGGTTTGCCTGCCGAAGGTACGATTCAAGCGGAATACCTAATCTGTCAAAATGCGCCGGGGGTTCGGCTTCAACCAAAAATTAATTTTGTTCCTAAAACAGATCAAGACCGATTAACTTATCAATGGTTTCCAGCCTTTGGATTAAATGATCCTACTTTAAGAGAACCCATTGCCTCTCCGCAGTTTACCACGACATATACGTTATCCGTAATGACTATACCGTCAAATTGTGTGAATGTTCGAACAATCCAAACGGTAGTTCGTCGTTTACCCTCACCGACGGTGAACGCGGGTGCTGACGAAAATATATGCCCCAATGGAAGTACTTTAATTGGAGAACCTTTAACCGCTCAAGATACAGGAGTCGTATATCGGTGGTCGCCTGCAACGGGCTTAAACAATGCAAGAATTAAACAGCCTTCCGCTTCGCCCAAACATACTACGACCTATTTTGTCGTAGCGGTAAAGGATGGTTGTCAAAGCCTTGCCGATTCGGTAACGGTTTTCGTCAAACCTGCCCCTACCCTTTCCGTCAGACGAAATTACGACATGTGTTTAGGACAAACGGTTAAACTCAATGCAGTCGTAGGAACAGGTTTTGAACCCTACACTTACCAATGGTCTCCCATCGAAGGTTTATCTGATCCAACAGCGTTAGAACCCGACGCGTCTCCGTCCCAAACAACGACCTATACTTTACGTGTTTCCACGCCGAACTGTACAGCTCAAATAACGGATACTGCGCGGGTAACGGTCTTACCACTATTGGTTATTGACGCTGATACTACGACGGTATTCTTTAATAATCAAACCATACGTAAAGGCGGTTCGGTAGTTATTCCTGCATCAGTACAAGGTAACCCCAAAGAATATTCGGTAGAATGGTCGCCGACAACGGGGTTGAATCGCGCAAATGTATTGAATCCCGTTGCATCTCCGACAGAAGATACGCGCTATACCATGACCGTTAAACGCGGAAACTGCATGGCTACAGATGAAATTTTTATCCGCGTCATCACCAAACCCGAAGTGGAAGTTATACCCAATCCCGCTACCATTTGTTCCGGTTCAAACACCCGATTAGAAGCGCGTGCAACTAACGGTAATGTCATCTACTTCTGGCAACCGAGAACAGGAATCATTCAGGATAACGGAGGCTCGATTGTCGTTAGTCCCAAAGAAACCACCACCTATACCATCGTCATCACGGATCAGGATTTCGGAGAAAAAGACACAGCCACCGCACAAGTAATCGTTCATCCGAAACCGACACCCAAAATTGAGACATCGATCGGTAAAGGTTGCGATATTTACACCGTTCAATTTACAGATGCGAACCCCTCTTCCGGTAGTTGGGTATGGGATTTCGGCGATAGTTCCGCGTTTTCTAATGAACACCACCCCACGCATACCTACTCAAAACCCGGCTTGTATCGCGTTAAATTAAAGACAAGAAGCATTCACGGATGTATAGATTCGGCTACATTGTCCTATCGGATTCGTGTGGCAGATCAGGGTTTGGCAAAATTCAGCACGTTCCCGCAACTGCCGGCTGTGTTACAATTACCGGATGCAGGAATCCTTTGTTTTGACTCATCTACCCGCGTTGTAAGCCGACTTTGGGATTTTGGGGACGGATATACTTCAACCGCAAAAAATCCTTCTCACATCTATAAAACAGAAGGCGAATTCGTCATTCATTTGACCATTACGGATTCAATGGGTTGTACGCATACACTCGATCAGGGTAGCGTCTTGGTGGAAGGCAGTGATTTTGTTTTCCCCAACGTTTTCACTCCCAATAATGACGGCATTAACGATACTTGGTATCCAATCCATAATGGGAATGAGCCTTTTAGTTTTCATATTACTACTCGCTGGGGTATTCGTGTATTTGAAGGAGAAAAAGGTGATTCATGGGACGGCAATACGGAAAACGGTGAAAAACAACCCGAAGGAACGTATTTTTACTTCTTAAAAATCGGTGATAAATTTTATCGCGGAGAGATCACGCTAACCAGATAGATGTTGAAGTTTTTTATCGTATTGGGGGCTATCCTGCTTCAAAGAATGATGATGCCCCCCCAAGCAGGATTCATTACCCGAATCAGCGTAGATTTGAAGGTCAAAAAACTGATTAAATCAAAACTATATACGTATGATGCGGAAATCTGTTATAAAGCCAATGGTGATATGATTACCCATTACAAACCACCTTTGGGATATTACCAACTTTCCGACAAGCAAGGCAATGTACGCATATACACCCCGCAAGATAACACCCTCCGAACGATCCAAGATGCTTATATGGGAACACAGAGTAGTTATTTTCACTGTTTTATGACCTATCGGCAAGGAGATTTAGCTTTGCGAGATCAGGGTTTTACGTTACGGAATACCGTCTTTGAACGCGGACATAATATTTCTAATTGGTTACCGCCACGCATGAAAACGTCAGCTGTTAGTGAAATCAAATTAGCGCATTTTAATAATAAGATTGTTTTTGCCTCCTATATCGGACATGACGGAAAGCCCTTCAAAAAAACCTATTACGGAAAGATGACTGCTCTACACGGTGTAGAATTCCCCGAAAGCATCACAGAAATTACCTATACCAATAAAGAGCGTACCGATTCGTTAGTGGAAAAGTCTTATTTCAGTAATTTTAAGGTCAACGCTCAGGCAAACAGTCCGCTTTTTGACTACAAAATACCTACCAACGCTAAATCAAAGTAAGGTTTATTCATGCGATTTCTGGTACTGCAACCTGCTTTCTTAGGAGATGTGATCTTAGGCATGAGCGTCCCTCAAAAATTGAAACGCTTTTATCCGCAAGCTAACGTTCATTATTTGATTCGCAAAGGCTTTGAAAACGTTACGGCTAACCACCCCGCAATAGACCACCTATGGTTGTTTGATCGGAAAAAGCCAAAATACAAGGAGCTGTACCGTTTAATTACATCCCTACGTCAATATGAATTTGATGCCATTATAAATTTACATCGGTTTTTTAGTTCAGGATTAATAACGACATTTTTGAAAGCCAAAGAGAAAGTAGGCTATGATAAAAACCCATTCGCATGGACGTATGATAAGGTAATTCCACATACTTTTTCACCTCCCAATACCCTGCATCCGATTCACGAAGTTCAACGTTACCTGCAACTGATTACTCACTTAACGAATGATTCATTTGAACGCCCACGTTTATATCCGTCTCCACAAGATTTTGAGAAAGTTGCTTCGTATCCGATCCCTCAACCTTATGTTATCATCGCACCGGCTTCCCTTTGGGCGACGAAGCGTTTACCGATAGAAAAATGGAAAGAACTAATTAATGAGTTACAAGATCGTTTTACCATTTGTTTAATTGGAGGTGAAAAAGACCATGCGTCTGCTCAAACTTTAGTCAGAACCCCTAAACGTATCTTCAATTTTTGCGGCGAGCTTACCCTCATGCAATCCGCCGCATTGATCGCCAATGCTCATCATATTTTCACGAATGACAGCGCACCTATGCACTTGGCTTCTGCTGTTAATACCCCGACCACTGCTGTTTTTTGTTCAACTGTACCGGCATTTGGTTTCGGACCATTAGCAGAGGTTTCTCATATTGTTGAAAATACTGAACCATTGTCCTGCCGTCCTTGCGGGTTACATGGTCATCATAAATGCCCGCAAGGACATTTTCAATGCGGTAACGGCATTCAAGTATGCGATTTATTGGCAACTTTAATCTCCTAAGCCGGAAAACAGTCTTTTAATTTCCCAAGTCAAGATTTTTAAGGAACTATTCCGGTATTTATGACTACGATTCAACGGTTTATAACTATTTTCGCCCTCTCTAATCGAACGTTCAATGAACTACAACAAGATCAACAACCTAACGGGTTGGAGTGTCTTTCTGATTGCTTTTATCGTATATTTTCTAACGGTTTCCCCGACGGGAAGTTTTTGGGATTGCGGGGAGTTTATCGCTGTTTCCAATGAATTGGAAGTACCTCACCCGCCCGGCGCACCCCTGTATTTGTTGTTGGGTCGTTTGTTTGCCATATTTTCGTTTGGTAATGTAGAAAAGGTTGCCTTCTGGATTAATATGCTCAGTGTGGTAGCCAGCGCGTTTACCGCTTTATTTACAACTTGGATTGTTACTTATTTAGGTAGAAAGGTTGTTTCACAAAACGGTGATAATCTATCCGCTTCTCAAACGATAGCCATCATGTTTGCCGGTGCGGTAGGTGGTCTAACCTGCACTTTTGCAGATTCCATCTGGTTTAATGCCGTAGAGGCTGAAGTTTACGCTTCCAGTTCATTTTTTACGGCTATTGTCGTATGGCTCATGTTCAAATGGGAAGCCCGTGCCGATGAGCCGGATAATCAGCGTTGGCTTATTTTGATCGCCTATGTTATGGGCTTATCAGTGGGGGTTCACTTATTGAACTTGTTGGCAATACCTGCCTTGGCGATGATCTACTATTTCCGCAAATACAAGTTTTCATGGGTAGGTTTCGGCGCAACAATGGGTGCATCGGTATTTATCCTTTGGATATTCAACTCGTTTGTCATCAAATATACTTTTTCGATTGCCTTAGCCTTCGAGAAATTCTTTATCGGAACGTATGATCTTGATACCGGAGCTACGACAGGCTTAGGAATGCCTTTCGGTACGGGTTCGCTACTCTTTACTGCTTTGTTTTTAGGTTTATTGATAGGCGGTATTTGGTACAGTTACAAAAAGAATCTCATTTGGCTCAATACCTCCATCATCTCGATGATAATGGTATATCTCGGTATTTCTTCCTATGCGATGCTTTACATCCGCTCCAATGCCGATACGCCAATTAATGAAAATAATCCGGGCAACTTACTGAACTTCCTCCAATACATGAACCGTGAGCAATACGGTGATTGGCCCATCCTTTATGGTACGATGTATAATGCTCAACCGATTGCCTATGCTGACAAAGAACGCGCCCCTAAATATTATCGCTTTTTAGGTGAACAAAAAGCAACCGATTGGGATAAAAATATCGAACCTCAAAAATTAAATACCCGATATGTTATCTATCAGCGCATCCCTGAATACGAATATAGACCGGGGGATAAACGCTTCTTCCCGCGCATGCATAACGAAGAACACTATGACGGTAAGGGGGCATTCAGTTACAAAAATTTCGTAAGTAACTTAGGTGCAGACCCGAATGACCCCTCCGATGACGAACCCAGTGGTTTAGATAATATCAAATTCTTCTTCGCCTACCAACTCAACCACATGTATATTCGCTACTTCATGTGGAATTTCGTAGGAAGAGAAGGCGATGAACAGCACCGCGTTGAAGGCTGGGAATCCGGTTTAGTTCCCATTAAAGATTACGTGCCGGATTATATTAAACATGATCCATCAAAAGCACATTATTACGGACTGCCGTTAATTTTAGGTTTGATTGGTTTGGCTTGGCATTATTCCAAGAACAAAAAAGATACGGCGGTTATCGGTGCATTGTTTTTCTTCACGGGATTAGCCATCATCTTATACCTAAACCAAACGCCATCCCAACCACGTGAACGGGATTATTCCTATGCCGGTTCATTCCAAACGTTTTGTATTTGGGTAGGCTTAGGTACGTTAGCATTATCAGAGCTTTTGTCTAAAGCCTTAAAGGGTGCATCTCCATACGTTACGGGTACGATTTCATTAGCTTTAGTACCGGGAATCATGGGTGCGGCGAACTGGAAAGGTCATAGCAGAGCAGGGAATTACATGGCACCCGATGCCGCCTATAATATGCTCCAATCTTGTGAGGAAAATGCTATCTTATTTACCAATGGTGATAATGATACATTCCCCTTATGGTATTTACAAGAGGTAGAGGGGGTTAGAACCGATGTTCGTATCGTAAATTTAAGTCTTTTGAATACCGACTGGTATATTCATCAGCTTAAGATGCAAAGTAATAAGTCGGCACCGCTTCCGATCTCCTATCAAGAAAAGGACTATATGGGTGATAAAAACGGTATGGTACCTTATGATGAATCTAAAACGGAAATTCTGCCGGTTAATAAAGAAGAAGTTTTACGCAATAAAGTTGTTCTATTGGAGGATTCGGCGAATATCGAAGCTCCTATGCGGTGGACGATCAAAGGCAGGGGATCGAAAGGAAATAATTACCTCCGCAAACAGGATATTCTTATCATAGATATTTTGAAAAATATCGCAAAGGAGGGTTGGAAACGACCGTTCTATTTTGCGGTAACCATCCCTACCGAAAGCTATGTTGGTTTATTACCCTATTTTCAGTTAGAAGGTATGGCTTATCGGGTTATACCGGTGCGTTCACAACGTACAAGGGGAGACGAACGAATCAACCGTGATAAAATGTACAAACTTCAAACGCAGGTATATCGTTTGAGGGGTCTGGATGATGAAAATGTATTTTATAGTTCTGACATCAAGCGGATGATTGGTAATTTACGATATAATTATTTGCGACTTGCGGCAGATTATGTCGAAGGGGCAGATACGATGGAAACACGAATCAACATGAATCCTAAAATGCCTGATGACCTCAAAGCCAAGTATCAAGCTGATGCCAAAGAGTACCGCAACCGTGCCAAAAACCTGATTGACTTCATCACCAAAAGATCGCCTGATAAAGTAGTACGAATTGAACCCTACTACCTTACGCAATATGCGCGCGTTTATGCTGAAACCGGCGAACAAGCTAAAGCTAAAAAACTTGTCATACAAGCACTTAAAAATAGTATCGAGGATATTAAGTACGATATGGCAACCCGTTACTTAGTTCCGACAGAAGATCAAACGGTGCGTAGTTTGTTTACACTATTTTTCCTGTCTAAAGACGAAATAAAAGATAAAGCCCTAACCAAACAAGTTGCTGACGATTACACCAAAATTCAGGTGGAAATCATGCAATACGTTTCGGAATCTGACCCGGGCAGTATCCCACAGTTAGCACGCACTGCCGGCTATCCGTGGAACGAATTGGTTACTTACTACTTAGGTGAAGGTAACGATAAAGCCAAAGCAGAATTGCTCGCTAAAACATGGCAACAATTAACGGGTGATCCTTATTTGATGAATCGTATTTCAGGTAAAATGCCTCAAATGGATGTTGAAACCGAAGAAGATGTAGCCCCTCCGCAACCGCAACAAGCCAAACCACAGCCCCAACAACAACCGGGCTTAGGCAATATCCCTATCGGTCATTAATTCATAAATTAATATAAAAAAATAGCGTTTTCATTATTGGGAACGCTATTTTCATTTACATCCGTCATGTACGCACTTACAAAACAATTTTTATTCGTATTAGATGCAGAAAAAGCGCATCAACTCACATTTCGATTCTTGGAATTGGTACAAGATACACTATTACAGAATATTATTTTTCCTAAGTATGATTATCCGAGTACCATTCAAACGGCTGGTTTTACGTTTCCAAATCGATTAGGATTGGCGGCAGGCTTGGATAAAAATGCGTTGTTATTGCCTGTGTGGCATCATTTAGGTTTCGGGCATATTGAAGTTGGGACGATTACCCCAAAGCCACAAATCGGTAATCCCAAGCCTCGCTTATTCCGTTTAGTTAAAGATAAAGCCCTTATCAATCGTATGGGATTTAATAATGATGGTGCAGACCTAATAGCTGAACGTTTAGAAAAACGCCCCAAAGGACTAATCATAGGAGCAAATATTGGTAAAAATAAAGATACTTCTGCCGAAGATGCTTTTCGAGATTACCAAATATGTATGCATAAACTACAAGAAGCTTGTGATTATTTTACAATCAACGTTTCTTCACCCAATACTCCGGGACTGCGTGATTTACAGCATCAATCGGAATTGGATCACTTGCTTGGCGAAATTCAAGATACAAACGAAGCATTAAAAGTATCTAAACCTATCTGGTTAAAGATCGCACCCGACCTGTCTGAAATTCAGTTACAAGATGTGATTTCCGTCGCCGAAAAAAATAACATAGATGCCATCGTAGCAACCAATACCACCTTATCCAGAGCAGGTTTATCAACGGACTCTGCAACCATTCAACAAATTGGCAACGGCGGATTAAGTGGTAAACCCCTTTTAAGGCGGAGCAATGAAGTTGTCGCTTTTCTCCAAGAAAATAGTAGCATTCCGATTGTTGGTGTTGGCGGAATTTTTTCCGCTCAAGATGCAATAGAGAAAATACAATCCGGTGCTACGTTAGTTCAAATCTATACGGGTTTAATCTATAGAGGACCTTCTCTTATCAAAGAAATTCTACAAACCCTTCAAAAGGCTGTTAAGGTTTGATTTTTGCTTAGTAGGTTGCAATTTTGTTGTATGAAAATTATAGACACCCACGCTCATCTGTACCTAAAAGAGTTTCGTAACGACCTTGATGCCGTCCTTACACGTGCGAAGGAATATTTGGATTATATCCTATTACCCAATATAGATATGAAATCGGTCGCTGATATGCACCGCTTGGCTGAAAAAGAACCCAAGTTTTGCTTTCCGATGATGGGTTTGCATCCCTGTTCCGTCAAAAATGACTTTGAGAAGGTTTTATCAGAAATGGAACCGTTATTACATACCAATAAATACCTTGCTATTGGTGAAACTGGACTTGACCTGCATTGGGACAAAACAACGCTTGATATTCAGAAAGAGAGCCTGAAGCAACATATCCTGTGGGCAAAAAAATATCACTTGCCGATCGTCTTACATTGCCGAGAATCTTTTGAACCTACTATTGAACTTATCGAAGAAGCACAAGACGGCACGTTGACAGGCGTTTTCCATTGTTTCGGCGGGACAAAAGCGGAAACGGATCGAATCTTAAACGTTGGTTTTTATGTAGGAATCGGTGGAGTAGCTACCTATAAAAAATGTGATGTTGCAACGGTTCTGCCTCAAATTAATCCTAAGAAAATACTTTTAGAAACAGATTGTCCCTATTTAGCTCCAATTCCACATCGCGGAAAACGTAATGAACCTGCATTTATATCCCATGTGGCTCAAAAGGTAGCCGAATCATTGGGTTTAAACTATCAAGAAACGATAAATTTAACCCACCAAAATGCTTTAGACTTATTTACGCTTTTACCCTCAAATGCGCAATCCAATTAATAGCATGTCATCCGTTTGTTCGGTATTACCACGCCATTCTTCTAATAATACGTCAATGAGCGCGCGTTGATCCGATAATGGTAAGTCTTTCACTTGAAAGAGGGTTTCTTTTAATCTTTTTGCGGAAAATTTACGAGCAGGCACCGATGAACCACCAAACTGATCCGTTATACCATCCGAAAACAGGTACAATAAATCACCTTCTTGTAACTGAATGGTTTGATTAGTTAATATGTTCTCTAAACGGAATTTCTCATTTCCACCGATAGACATCTTATTGGGATGGTATTCATAGCAAGCATCATCCCTTAATAAATATATAGGACGATTAGCTCCTGAAAAATCTACTATTTTCTTTTCAAAATCATAACTGATTAATGCAACGTCCATGCCATCATTGGTTGTGCTACCCTGAACGTTTTGCTGTAAAGCATTGCGAACCTTTTGGTCTAAGGTCATCAATATAGAAGCAGGATCAGTCATGTCATATTCATTAACGATTTGCTCTAAAAAATTAGACCCAATGATAGACATAATCGCACCCGGAACGCCATGCCCGGTACAGTCCGCACAAGCTAAAATGAGTCTATCATCATGCAACCGCCACCAATAAAAATCACCCGAAACGATGTCCCGAGGTTTGAATAAGACAAATGATTCTCGGAAGTGTTGATTCAGTATTAATAAATCCGATAAATGTGTTTGCTGAATACGTTGAGCATATTTAATACTATCTGTGATGTCCTCATTTTTTTGTTCAACGATTTGTTTAATTCGTTCAATGTTTTCTTTTTGTTCATTTAAGCGAGAATATAGATTTGAATTTTCAATCGCTATTGCCGCTTGGGTGGAAAGCATCCCTAACATTTCATAATGATAACCACTAAACGACTTTCCTTTCAGGTCTTTCTCCAAATAAATGTAACCCCATTCAGTATCTTTGTGTTTGATCCGAGAAGCAATTTGTCGAGGATTAGGCACTTCAAAGTCTATCAATACTTCAATATTCGCTAAGAAGTCGCTTGTCAATTGTTGCACGTAGTTATTTTCATACGTCTTAAACCGCTCTGCTTTTTGCTGTCCTGCTGAAGCAACTGCTTCTATTTTCAGCCCTTCTTCTGAACGCAAGATCAATATTCCTCGATAAGCATCCGTACAATCTATGGCAATTCGTAAGAATTTATCTACCAATTCATTTAGGTTAATCTCCGATGAAATTTCATGTGCCGCGCGATTGAGTAGTCGTAGTAAACGGGTATATAGGTTGTATTCTTTAAGTTGTTCATTTTGCCGGAAACTGCGAACTGCCTCCTCTAAGGTTAGCATCAAATCCTCTTCTTGCCATGGCTTGGTGAAATAGCGGTACAACCGAGCATTATTGATAGCATTTCGGACGGCTTCCAATCCACTTTGCCCGGTCAAAAGAATTTTAAGTGTGTCCGGTAATTTTTTATGCGCTTGAATTAAAAACTCATCTCCCTTCATACCCGGCATCACTTGGTCAGAAATGATAACCGCTATCTCCCGATCAAATGCCAGATATTCATCTATCAGTTCTAAGGCTTCTTCCCCCCCTTCCACGACTTCGCACTCCACTTCTTGCCCCAAACGATGTAAAATTTGATCCTCTAATGAGTCAAGGATCATCTTCTCATCGTCCACACAAATGATTATTGCTTTCTGTCTTTGCGTCATAAAAGGAATGAAAGTGTTACCACTTAGTTATCGTGCTGATTGCAAAAGTATAAATAATTCATCATTTCCTTGAGAACTTTTTAACTACTAATAGCCCAACATTTATCATTTTACCCGCCGGAGGTATTTGGATTTTTTACTTTAAGCACCCAAGTGTCATAGGGAATCTTGGAATGCAATTTCAGTTCGGCTAATTTTCTATCAGTTGTGTTCAGATGATCTGACTTAAAAACAGAGATACGAAATCTGTTCTTTTTTTCGGCAGGCAAAGCCTCTACATCAAAACCCTTATCTTTCCACGCTTTTTGTATGGAATCAACCTCCTGCTGTCCATCAGCTATCGCAACAATAATATGATATATGGTAGGGTTCTTAAAATTCTCTCCATCCGCTTGTCGGACTTTATGATCTATACTATCCTTAGAAACAGGAGCAACATCAATCATTGAATCCCCCTCAATAGCCTCAATCAACATTTCGTCTTCCGATTTTGGGATAACCAGCTTTTGCTTTAAGGCGGTCTCAATACCCAGCATCTCATTTATTTGGTTACGAAAGAAAAACAAAGCTATTGTCGCAACAATTATTAATAATCCAATAACTATTACTTTGGTGTTACTGACCACACGATTCTGTACATGAATGTTGGGCTGTGGCGGAATATCTTGTGCTTTACGGATTTGTTGTTTAACCGGAGGGGTTTCTGGTGTTTTTTCCGGAACAGTAAAAGGAACATCTTTGATTTCATCTACGGTTTTGACCTGCTTTAGTTCCGTAGTCTTTTCAATCAAAGGTACTTCTGACCATTTCCATTGCCTTGAAGCATCCCTTTCAAAGCATATCAAATTATTATCATCAATCTTGAGTATCCCCCATTCTGGTAACTCTAAATTTTTGAACTGTTGTAAATATTCAAACGTTTCCGTTCCTAATTGTTCTACCAATTGATGCGCTGCTTGTCCAGGTATAGAACGATTCTTTTGTATCCATTCTACCAAATGATGTGTATATTGAGAAGTATAGGGTACAAAAATAAGCGTCTCATAGGGCGGAAAAACCACATTCTTTTGCGGGTCAATCCGCGCCTGCTGTACTTGACGAATAAATGAACCAACGTATGGGACAGAAAACTGCTCCAATTCGGATAGGGCTTGGCTTAGGGTTGAAACGTGGTCTGCAATCATATCGGACTAAAAGCGGACGAATACACCGGCACGAAAATCTAATTTTCTTTCAGGATAAAACTGCCACCGTTGGAAGGCTTGGTTCAAAAGGTTATTCGCCTCAACAAAAATACTAATACGTGCAGATAATTGGTAACTTCCTTCGATATTCAGATCAAAAAAGCCGTCTAAATATTGAGCTTGTCCTTTTGAATCTAAGTTAGCAACCCGCTTACCGATGTAATTTATACCCGCTCCAACAGTTAATTTTTTCTCATACGTGTAATTTCCCCAAACTTTTGTCCGTAAATTCGGCTGATGGAAGTAGAATTGTCCGTTAGGTAAGGTAAAGTTTGCATAATCTACCTTAGCACCGATCTTAAGCGACTTATCTATATCGTACAGGGCTTGTGCAGAAAAAGCAATTTCACTGAATTCTTTTTCATAGGTAACAGCAAACTGTCGTGCCAATATTTTCTGATTTTCAATGGCGGTGTCCCGATCAGCCGTAATGAACATCCATTGATCTTCTACTTTTCGATAGGAAATCTGTACATCATACGAAAGTTTCTCCACGCTTCCCTTTAAGCCACCAAAGATGCGCATCCGTTCAAATGAAGGGCGTAAAAAGGCTTGTTGCGCCATCCATGGATTAACGTCTGCTAGATCATATCGGCGATTAAGCATACTTCGACCATCTATACCGGTGTAGATGGTACAATAGGGTGGCAACAAATGCAACTGCGCTTGTACTGACGGATAAATATTCAAATAGGTCTTTGCAGAATCATTTACCGCATTAATCCGCAGTCCCGCAGAAACATTAATGATCCCTTTTCGATACGTAACTTGCGGTAAGATTTCAACAAACATAGCTCCCCTACCCTGCCCTTGCTGATTCATCGAGCCAAAAGTTAGGTTTGCACTCACCTTTGCCCACAAACTATCCGAAAGTTTATACTTTCCTGACGGTAAAACGGAGCAGAAAAACTCGTTATTCTTAAAATGGTCGGCATAATGTTGTAGTCGGACTATTCCTTCATAAAAGAACTTTTCGGAACTCTCATTTTGCTTTCTTACCCCCAAATCAATATTGAGTTGCGAATAGGAACGTGCGATATAGTCTTGCCATTGTTTATCATTCTCAAAAAGGTTGGCATCCCGCACCATCCCGAAGGCATTGTAGCTAAAATTTCTAAATGAAATATTAGTAGAAAATGTATTTCCATTTCCTATATAACGCCCTTTCAACCGAATAGCATTATCTCCAAAAGTAGCATTATCTACATGACCGCCAAACGAGGAAAAATGATCAAATTCTGCGCCCCAGTCTTTCCGTAAATCGCGTCCCGAATAAACCCCAACTTTTAATAAAGGCGTTAAATACAAGCCAAAGCCTGCTTTCACGAAATTATTTTGCAGTTTTTCCCAAACAGGCTTATCTAACATTTTGACCTTCAGTTCCGGTTGAGAAACTTTAGGCTTAAAGCTGATTTCCTGCGGTTCATATTTTAAGTCGCGGGGCGTAGGTGTTAGATCAGGTTCAGGCATTGCCACACGCGGTTTGGAATTGAACGAAATATTTTCAATCCGCGTATTATAAAATTCGGTGGAATCACTCAAGCCTTCCACTTTATTCTTTTGTGCCGATAGCATACCACAAAAGGCGACGAACAAAAGCGTTAAATATATATTTCTAAGCATGGTAAATCAATTAATGGGTTGCGGTTGATTTTCGGATTTGGCAGGAGCATCGTTAATATTCGTAATCAAATACTTGATCTCGTTTTTATCGTTTCGGAATTTATTGATCCAAATCTCACCCGTGCCGAGTTTGTAGCCTAATTCATCTCGATAGCTGTTTCGGGCATTTTTCGTTTCATAAACCACCTTTCGAGCAAGAGCAGACCAAAACTTGATATAAAGTGCCGTAAATTCTTCAGGCGAATGTACGTCCGTTACTTTCTTATTGTTCTCATATAAAGTGATGGGAAAGTAAATATGTTGGACGACTTTTTTTCTATTATCCTCTTTGAGCCATTTTTTAAGGTTTTCAGTAAAAACCTCGAAATCAGCATCCTCAGGATAAAAGGAAATTTCACCCGAATTAGACATTCTCGGCTCTTTTAAGAGTTTATCGTCAACAGGCATATAACCCGAAAATGGTAATAACGTATCTTTTGGGGTTGTATCACTACTGGATTCTTTAGCAGTTTTTTGATCTGATGAACAAGAAACCGATACTAACCCGATTAGCAAGATTAGCAAAATGGCTCTCATGTTACTTTTTAGTTAAAGACATCACCCAAGCATTTGTACCGATCCGTTGCGATTTAAGCAATTCAGCTTTTTTCTTCTCTGCCGAATCTTTCGACGAAGCATAATAAATGCTGATTCTGAACTCATTATCCTTACTTCCTTGCAAGATCATCACGCCCGAAAAACCTTTATCCTTCCATTTTTTTGCGGCAACTTCAGCGTTTTTTGTTCCCGAAATCTGATCCACAATCAAATGGTAAGTTATAGACTTGATCTCCTCTTTGGATTCTGTTTCCTTTTTGGCAAGTGTAGGTGTTTTTGCTTCAGATTTATTAATCGGTTTTGCTTCCTCTTTCTTCGGGGATGGCTTAACTTGTTTTTTAGGTTCTGCCTTTTCCATAGACTTGGATTTGGCAGGTTCGGTTTTGACTTCTTTCTTAACTGCAGGTTGGGAACGTCCTAAGTCCTTGTCTTCATATTTCGTAGTAACCTTCGTCGGTTCTTCTTTTTTAGAGGTAGGGGTCGGCTTTACTTCTTTTTTAGGTTCTGCCTTTTCCGTAGTCTTTGTTTTGGCGGGTTCGGATTTTGTGTCCTTTTTAACCGCCGGTTCGGAACGTCCTAAATCTTTGTCTTCATATTTCGTAGCCGGCTTAGAAGTTGGCTTCGGCTCTTCTTTTTTGGGGGAAGGGGTTGGCTTGATTTCCTTTTTAGGCTCGACCTTTTCCGTAGTCTTGGGCTTTACAGGATCGGTTTTGACATCCTTTTTAGCTACCGGTTCGGAACGTCCTAAATCTTTGTCTTCATATTTCGTAGCCGGCTTAGAAGTTGGCTTCGGCTCTTCTTTTTTGAGGGAAGGGGTCGACTTTACTTCTTTTTTAGGCTCTGTTTTTTCAATCACCTTAACCGATTCCGATTTTTTTGCTTCTTCTTTTTTCGGAATAACCGTTTTTATATCCTTCTTTTCGCCGGATTCCGTCTTAGCCGGAGCTTTAGGTACGGGTTTATATACGTTATTCGTTACCGGCTTGGGAGCAGGCTTTTCCTCTTTTTTAGGTGCTTCGTATTCGGAATCATCATAAAGGTCTTCGTTTTCTTCTTGTTGAGAATCATTGTTAGGCAGTTCTACCTCTTCGGTTTCAAAACCGTTGGGGTTCATGTTGGGATCATTTGCCTCTTTTTCAAAGATTTCCAAACGTTTGGTAGCATCGGCTTTGATTTCATCATCGGGCGAATGTTCAGATACACTTTTGATCGTCTCCACTGCTTGGAAATAATCTTTTTCGATACGAAAGACCTCTGCTAAAAGGATAAATGATTTAGCCTTCCAATAGTTTTGGGTAGGATAATTATCTTTCATGTAAAAGACCGCATTTTTACAGTCTTCATATTTTTTTTGGTCAAAAGCAATCTGCGTAATCCAAAACTGACTTTCCGCCCCAAACACATTTTTATTTTCCGATTCCACTTTTCGGAATAATGTTTCGGCTGAATCCGTTTTTGCCAAATGATATAAAGCTCTTCCCCATGCTACTTGCGCACGTCCTTTAGAATATTCGGTTGTATTCGGGTCAAGAGCTACCTGCATAAAACGCTCTTTGGCATCGGAGTAGTTTTTTACTTTATAATGAACCTCACCCATCGCCATGCGGATTTGCACCCGTTCGATATTGTTTTCTACGATGGATTCCGCTTTTTGGTAAAAGACGATGGCTTTATCATAGTTTTTTTGGTCGGTAAAGATTACTGCAGTTTTAGAATAGGCTTTTGATGCCAAATCGGGAGCCGTTTTGCTGTCATAGACTTTAGCGAAGTCGGCAAGGGCTTTATCGGGATAGCGTAAATCGTAATTCGCTAACCCGCGAACATAGTGCGCCTCGTAATAATACGTACCGTTAGGGTATTCTTGTATGTATTTAGTCAACTGGGAAACAGCACCCGACGGGTCATTTTGAATTTCGTACAGATCACGCCCCGTTTTATAAAGGATGTTGTCCGTCTTGATTTTCGTTTCGGGATTTTGGGTTTTGAACTGATCTAATAAATCGTTGATTTCGGACGTACCTAATAATGACCCTAATTCATCTAAGGCAACTTGGGTTTCCTCTGTCTGGTTGCCATATTCTTTCAGGACGGACTTAAAGTACGTGATAGCTTCCCCCTTTTGGTCTAATTGCGCCGCAGAAAAACCACAATTCAGCATTGCTTTTGCCCGTAAATCGGAACGGGGATGTTCATCTACCAATTTCTGCGCATATCTGAGGGCATTTTTATGATCGGAAAGCCAATTCAAATATGTATTTGATATTTGAAGCAAAGCCTTATCCTTAAATTCGGATCGGTCAAATTGTTCATCTATTTCCTTGAACTTATCTATGGCAACCTCGTATTTCGACTGCCTTAATTTACAAGTAGCCCATTGGTACAAGGCGTAGTCCGCTTCATTGCGTTTCAGATCAAAAACGGATTGATACCACCTTTCGGCATCGCCGTATTCTTTCAATGCAAAATGACAGTCAGCACTTCGTAACGCCGCTTCTACAAAAATTTCCGGCTTTTCCGCTTTCAACTTCGGTAAGTTGGCGGCTTTGAGGAAATATCCTTTGGCTTCTTCGTATTTTTCTTTGGTCTTTTGTTCCGAATGAACCAACGTAACCCAACCTAAACCGACCAACACATTCGGATAATACTCATTCGTCTTTGCACCGGACGTTTTAAGGAATTTCTGATAGGCATCTTCGGCTTGATCGTATTTTTTGAGGGCGTAATTCACCTCGCCCATCCAAAAACGACTTTGCAGGCTTAAAACGGCATCTCCACCATCTGTATCGCCCGCTTTGGCAAAGAAACGAATCGCATCTTCGGGCTGATTGCGAGAATATAAATTGACCGCATGAAAATAAAGTGCTTTTTGATACGTCTGTTTAGCGCGCTTGTCCTGAAGACCTGACGCTTCCAATAGTCGAATAGCATCCTTAAAATTGCTTGAAAAGTAAAGGGCTTCACCCGCTAAGGCTTTTATTTCCTTGATATTATCGGATTCCGGGTACTCTTGGGCATAGGCTTTGAAGGATTGCAGGGCATCATTGTAATATTTATTCTCCAACGAAAGTTTAGCATACTGCAAGAGAGCATCTTTCCGAACCGTCGGGTTGTATTTCCATTCCAAAGAGCGTTTGAATGCTAAACGGGCTTCTTCCTCTTTACCTAATTCAATGTAAGAAAATCCCGAATAGTAAGATGCCACCTGTGCCGTAGAATCTCCTTTAGAAAAGACTTTACTGAAATAAAATACGGCGGGTTCATAATCTTTCACCTGATAATTCGCTAAACCCATCCGATAAAAAATACCGCTCTCCGGCGAAGTATTAGATTCTAAATGCGCCTCAAAGTAGGGAATTGAACGTTTATATTGTTTGAGTTCAAAAAGGGCAAGACCGATTTGCTTGTAAATCAGTTCTTTTTGCTCGTAAGGTTCTTTATTTTGAAGGAGTTGTGAACCGTATTGGTCTAATTGGTCGAACTTATCTTGTTCTAAAAGAATAGAAGTCAGATAAATAGGTACTTTCAAATGGTATTCGGCAGTCGTATCAACGGATTTAAGGGCTTGGTAGGCTTCATCGTACTTTTTACGCTTAAACTGCATGATCCCATAGTAATACGAAGCCTTATCCCGATATTCTCCATTACTTAGAGTAAGCGTTTGGAGGGTTTCGGCGGCGAGATCATGTTTTTCTATTTGAAAGTAACTATACCCCAACATGAAACGGCTTTCTTGTGAAGCATCGTCTTCCAAAGCAGTATAATCCACCGAAGCCAAGTATTCTACCGATTTACGGAAGTTCCTTTTGATATAGAATATCTTTCCGAGATAATATTTGGCATTATTGGCTTTGGAATGGGTCGGGTGTTCCGCTAAAAATTCTTGTAGATGATCCTCCGCATCACCGCGCAACAAATGAAAATCACAAACGGCATGATAATACTGCGCATCGGCAAGAAAGGCGGTATGACGCGGTTGCTCCGAGACGACATCTTTACCGATAAAACGCTCTAATTTCTCCTGCGCCGCGCTGTATTTTTGTTCTTGGTAAAGGAATAACCCTTCTCGATACAGGGCATCCGTGTCATATACAGCCGGCAACTGCTGTCCATAACTTTGAGCGATCAAGAACATCCCTGCCACCATTCCGGCAACCAACTTGTTTTTCATACTTCTTGCCAAATACTAAATGATCGGCAAGTTACAGCACAAGCAAACAAAGGAATATCCGTTGTGGGAAAGTCCACCCGAAAGTAATACCCTATTCACCTTCGGGGAATTGAATCAAAAGCGATTACTTTCTGATTGGGGATTGGGGAAAAATCATCATCGAATCAGCGTAATATCACCTCGAAACATCTTTTCGCCCACTTTTGCCAGATAGAAATAAACGCCCGCCGCCGCATCATCTCCCATATTTTTCATCTTGCCGTTCCAACCGCCCTCACCGAAGATGTATTCGTGCATCAATACACCTGTTCGGTCAAAGATGGAAATTTTTACCCGTTCAGAACCAAAATATCGAACGTCCCAAACGTCATTAATGCCGTCAATATTCGGTGTAAAAACAGTTGGAAAGAAGATTTCCGGGTCTTTGACTTCAAAAATACCCAATGTTTGCGTGATCCGACAATTTGCGGAATCGGTCATCGTCATACGCACGGTGTAGCTTCCCGGCGTAACGTATAAATGCTTGGGATTCTTTTCGGTCGAAGTTGCCCCGTCGCCAAATTCCCAGAAATAATCTTTCGCCCGAACGGATGAATCCGTAAACTGTACTTCTGTATTCGGTAAATATAAAGTAACCGGTGCCGGTGGGTCTGAAGAAATACTTGCCAGTCCTATCGGATGAACAGTAATGAGTGAATCAAGTGTAACCGTTTGGTTACAGAATTGGAGTGAACGAACCGTTAGTTTTACGGTATATTTGCCGGGCGATGAATACGTATGTATCGGATTTTCTTCGTTTAGAATCGGTGTATTATCCCCAAAATCCCACGTCCAGTCTGCTTGATATTTAGAAGTAGTGTAGAATCGTACCGTAAAAGGTTCACAATCCGATACCCTTGAATAGGTAAATTTAACCTGTGGTTTGGTGCGGGCAATGATAAAAAGGCTGTCTTCATCATAACAATTACCCTCCATAACCGTTAATACCAACCAACCCGACGTATCCGGTACTAAAGTTAAAGAATCGCCTTTCCATTCTCTAAGCTGTCCGTTGCGTTCACGGAATTGCCAGCTAAAGCTCGCCCCGCCGTTACCACCTGTTCCGCGAAGTTTGATGGTATCACCCATACATACGTCGTTGGTGTCGGCTGTAATTTTCGCTAACACAAACGGCAATACAAAAACAGTAACCGTATCTTGATAAGTACATTGACCTGTACGTACTGTAAGCGTATAGGTCGTAGTCTGTTGCGGTTTGACTCCTGTATTTAGGACGGTCGTATCTCCGACTCCAGTTTTAGGCGACCAGTTAAAATATATCGGATCGGCATTAAACGGAGCAGACATCCGAACGATGGAAGGCATGTACAAGCTATCTTTCCCGCCCGGACAAACCCGAAGGTCGCTTCCCGTAGGGTTCAATCGCATAGACGGACGCGGATGTACCCGCACAATCACCGAATCTGTATAAGGAGCGGTACAGCCCTCGGTCGTTAAAGTACAGCGATAAACGGTCGTTTTCGGGGGGAAGACTTTGGGGGTTAAGGAATTAACATCCGATAGATATTCAGTTGGCGACCATTTTACGTTAAAAGGTCCTTTGGAGGGATTAAGGTTGATTTTCACCTGATACGTATCTCCAGAACAGATATGCCCGTATGTTTCCAGCTTAAATACGGGAAAATCTTTCACCGAAACCTTGATCCGGTCAGCATTAGAAGCACAACCGTTAGAAAAAACGGTTAAGACATATTCTGTAGTGATAGTCTGTTTGGCAAACGGACGCGGAGCGGTCGAATCCGACAAGCCAATAGAGGGTCGCCACAAATAACGATATTCGGGTCCTGTGGACGTTGCCACTGAACCGATTTGGATACGATCATTTAAGCAGATGAAAACTTCATCAGGTCCGGCATCGGCTATCGGTCGCGGGGTTACGTTGACAACTACAGTCGAAGTGGTGTCCTTCGTTGTTGAATCACTTGAACAACCCGTAATGCGATTTCTAACCGTTAAGGTATAGATGGTTGTAACCGTAGGGTTGGCAAAAGTATTGGGATCATTCGGATTGGCTAAACCGGTGGAAGGATTCCAGCGATAAGTGTAAATACTTTTATTTTCTTCCAAAACACGCCCCTTTAAATACACGCCTCCTGACGTACCTTCACAAACGAATTGGTCAGGTCCGGCAGTTAAGCGCGGAATCGGATGAACCACTACTTGGGTAAAAGCCGGTCGGGATTGACAGCCGTTAGCATCCGTTACGATGACCGAAAAGGTAGTTGTATTCGTAGGATTAGCAATCGGGTTAGCAGAACGCACATCATCTAAACCGTCAGCCGGAATCCATTGGAAAAAGTAAGGAGGCGTTCCGTTTTCTGTCCGAGCATTAAGGCGAACGCCAATGCCTCCCGCACAAATCGTTTCTTTATACTTATCGGTAAATACTACGGGCGGGTCTTCCACAAATATTGTCATCGTTGCCTGCGGACTAACGCACGAAGCGCATCGAGCAATCAATGTATAAGTCGTCGTTTGTGTAACACGAGCAATCGGACGCAGGACGTTAGGATTATTCAATCCCGTAGCAGGAGTCCATTCAAAGGTACAAGGAAGGTTTCCTCCGTAATTCAGCGATGCTTCCATAACTACCTCTTCTCCGAAACAAGCCGGTAAATCTCTTCCTGCTGAAACGTAAGGAGCATCTGTAACCAAAAAGTTACGGATTAAAGAATCTGTGCATCCGTTATCGGAAACAACTTTGAGTTTGATACTTTTATTCCCCAAATCGTTATAAGTAACTTCAAAAGGTCCCCAAAGCGGGTCGCCTCCCTGCGCCACTCTTACCAAACCTCCGTCCCAACTCCACATAGGCGTTTCGTTAGCACGAATTGTACCTTGATAATTTACGGTAATCGGTCTGCCCAAACAGCTCTGATTCGGGACAGTAAAGACAGCACTCGGAGATGGCGTTACGGTCATGCTGAAAAATATCACATCGCCCTCACAGCCGTTGGAAGACGGGATTACCTCATAAGTAAAGTCAGTTAAAGGACTAACCTCCAACGAATCATAAAAACCGGGTGGAGTAGCATTTCGCCAAAAGAAGCGTTGCGCACCTACCGTTCGGAGTATCTGTTTTTTTCCGAAGCAATGTTTGGTATTACCTACAACCTGCGCTAAGGGCTTGGGTACGACGTTAACCGTCATGGTATCCAAGCGAGAACAATTTGTTTCAGAATCAATAACTTCGACGGTATAAGTCGTCGTAACGGTGGTGCAAGGAGCGG